>Ga0233425_10001094_pt1 | contig 63651 bp, 51 predicted proteins | sample Watercolumn_Towu_2_FD_181712 | JGI IMG/M metagenome (GOLD analysis project Ga0233425, IMG submission 181712) | Freshwater microbial communities from Lake Towuti, South Sulawesi, Indonesia - Watercolumn_Towuti2014_140_MG | ecosystem: Environmental > Aquatic > Freshwater > Lake | place...
CCGGTCGTGGTGATGACGGCCTGGAGCAGCGTCGAGTTGGCCGTCGAGGCCATGCGCCGCGGAGCGCGGGACTTCGTCGCCAAGCCGTGGGAGAACACGCGGTTGTTGACGATCCTGCGCACGCAGGTCGAGCTGGCGCGGGCCTTGCGCCGGGGCCAGCGGCTCGAGGCGGAAAACGAGTTGCTGCGCGACCGCGGCGGCCCGGGGTTGATCGCCGAGTCGCCGGCCATGCGGCCCGTGCTGGACATCATCGCACGGGTGGGCCCGGCGAGCGCGAACGTCCTGATCCTGGGCGAGAATGGAACCGGCAAGGGAGTGATCGCGCAGGCGCTTCATGCGCGATCGTCGCGCGGGGCGGGGCCCTTGGTGACGGTGAACATGGGCGGGCTATCGGAAGGCGTTTTCGAGAGCGAATTGTTCGGGCACGTCAAAGGGGCGTTCACGGACGCGAAGGCCGATCGCGCCGGCCGGTTCGAGCTGGCGGAAGGCGGCAGCCTCTTTCTGGACGAAATCGCGAACGTTCCACTGCCGCAGCAGACCAGGCTCCTGCGCGTGCTCGAGACCGGCGAGTACGAACGGGTGGGTTCTTCGCGCACACGCCGCGCCGATGTGCGGTTGATCTCGGCCACGAACGCCGATCTCAACGCCGAGGTCGCCGCCGGGCGGTTCCGGCAGGACCTGTTGTTCCGGCTCAACACCATCGAGATCCATGTGCCGCCCCTGCGCGAGCGCCCCGAGGACATTCCGCTGCTGGCGGCGCATTTTCTCCAGCACCATGCCCGGCATTACGGCAAACCACTCGAGGGGTTCGAGTCGGCCGCGCTCCAGGCGCTGCGCGATCACGCGTGGCCTGGCAACGTGCGCGAGTTGAGCCACGTGATCGAGCGCGCCGCGCTGATGGCGGGCGGGCGGCAAGTGAGCGCCAGCGACCTGGGCCTGCGCGCCGCGCGCGAGGGGGGGGGGGCGCCGCGGCTCGAGGACATGAGCATCGAAGAGGTGGAACGGTTCCTGATCAAGAAGACCCTGGCGCGATTTGGCGGCAACGCCAAGCAAGCGGCCGAGGCGCTGGGTCTGAGCCGAAGCGCCTTCTATCGGCGGCTGCAACGCTACGGCCTCTGATGCCCCTGGCGCACCATCATCCGGAGCGCTACGTCCGGCGCCTGCTGCTCTGGGCGGCGCTTTCGGGCCTGCCCGCCGTCGTCCTGACCCTCGGGTGGCTCTGGTTCGAGCGTGAGTTCCCCGAGCTCGTGCCGGCCTCGGACGTGGCGCGCTGGACGGTGACCCTCGCGGTGCTGGGCTTGTGGCTGGGCGCGATCCTCGTGCTGCGCGACCGCCTCGTGCGCCCGCTGCAAACGCTCTCGAACGTGCTGATGGGCCTGCGCGAAGGGGATTATTCCTTCGCGGCGCGCGGGGCGAGTCCCGCGGACGCGCTGGGCGCGGTGATGGTCGAGGTAAACGCCCTGGTGGAACTCATGCGCCAGCAGCGCCTGGGCGCGCTCGAGGCCACCGCGCTCTTGCGGACGGTCATGGGCGAGATCGACGTCGCGGTGTTCGCGTTCGACGGCGACCATCGGTTGCGGCTGGTAAACCGGGCCGGTGAACGGCTGCTGACCCAGCCGGTCGAGCGGCTCCTGGGCCGCACGGCGGCGGAATTGGGCCTCGTGGACAGTCTCGAGGGGGAAGCGCCCCGAACCGTCCAGATGAGCTTCCCGGGGGCGGTGGGGCGGTGGGCGGTGCACCGGCAGCAGTTCCGGCAAGGGGGGATGCCGCTGACGCTGCTGGTGCTCTCGGACTTGAGCCGGGAGTTGCGCGAGGAGGAACGGCAGGCCTGGCAGCGCCTTGTCCGGGTGCTGGGGCACGAGCTGAACAACTCGCTGGCGCCGGTCAAGTCCATCGCCGGCAGCCTCGAGCAACTCGTCCAACGCGAGCCGCTGCCCCCCGACTGGAAGCAGGACATGCGCGACGGCTTGGGGGTGATCGCCGGCCGGGCGGAATCGCTGAGCCGGTTCGTGGGAGCGTACGCGCAGTTGGCGCGGCTGCCGAAGCCGAGGCCCCAGCCGGTCGAGGTAGCGTCGCTGGTCACTCGTGCGGCCAGCCTCGAGACGCGCGTCGCAATCGAGGTTCGGCCCGGTCCCGGCACCCGGTTGCTGGCGGACCCGGACCAGTTGGAGCAAGTGTTGATCAACCTGTTGCGGAACGCGGCCGATGCGGTGATCGAGATCGCGCCGCGCGAGCCGCCCGCGCCGGCGGCATCCGCCCAGGCCGCCGCGGCGGCTCGGGCTGAGGCGCAACACGGGGTGCGGGTGGGGTGGACCGAATCCGCCAATCACCTCGAGATTTGGGTCGAGGACGATGGTCCCGGCTTGGCGAACACGGCGAACCTTTTCGTGCCCTTTTTTACGACGAAGCCACGGGGCTCGGGGATCGGGCTGGTGTTAAGCCGGCAGATTGTTGAAGGCCACCGCGGGAGCCTGAGCCTCGAGAACCGCCAATCGGGAGGGGGCTGCGTCGCGCGCCTGCGGTTGCCCCTGAAGCTGGGCGCGTAGGGCGGCGGGTCCCGGCGGCGGCCGGCGGTTCCGTCTCAGTCCTCGATCCGGTAAAGGTGCGTGCGCGTACGGAGGAAAAGCGCCTTGCCCACCACCGCCGGCGAGGACATGAAACCGTCGTCGAGGTTGTTCTCGGCGAGCTTGCGGAAGTCACGCGCGGCGGCGAGTACGGCAGTCTTGCCTTCCTCGCTGAAGCAGTAGATGCGCCCCTCGGCGGCGAGCGGCGAAGCCGAGTAATTCCCGCCAACGCGCTCGTTCCAGAGCACGTTGCCGGTGCGGGCCTCCCAGCAGGTGGCGACTCCGCCGTCCTCGATCCCGAAGAGCAACTCGCCCAGGAGCAGCAGCGAGGGTTTCCGGGGCACGCTGCGCTTGGTCTTCCACGCCAGCCGCAACTGGGTCGCGGGCGTGTCGTCGGTGTTGGCATCGATTACCTCGCCGTTCTTGCCGGGCCGGATGGCCAGGAGTTGTCCGGTGGACCAACCGGAAGGGACGAATACCAGCCCCAGGCCCGCCACCAGGCGGCTGCTGGCGGAATGGCTCGTCCGCTCCTCGACGCGCCAGAATTCCTCGCCCGTCAACGGATCGTAACCATAGACAGCCTTCGAGCCCTGGCTCAGGAGAGTAGGCCGCCCGTCCAGGGTTGAGACGTGGCAGGTGCCGAAGCCTTTGCGGAAATCGCCTTCCGTCTCCGGTTTGCCGTCGGGGCCGAGGTCTTTGTAGTCGATCGAGCGTTGCTTGCGCCACACATCCTTGCCGGTGCGTTTGTCCATCGCGACCACGAACTGGTGGTCGCTGCCGTCGAAGTTCATGATCAGCAAGTCGCCGTAGAGAATCGGCGAGGACCCCGCGCCGCGGTAATGGTTGCAGACAAAATCACGCCGTTCCCAGAGCACCCGGCCGGTCTGGCTCTCGAGGCAGGCCGTGCCCGGCGAGCCGAACGTGATATAGACGCGCCCGTCCTCGATGACCGGTGTCGGCGAGCCGTAGGTGTTGAACTTGTGGGCGAACTGCGGACGCTCGACGTCGAAGAGTTTCTGGTCGTGGATGATCCGGCCCGTTCTCCGATCCACGCAAACCGCGAAGAGCTCCTTGCCGTCTTCGGTGGCCGTGCTCATCCAGATTTGGTCCCCCTGGATGACCGGGGAGGACCACGCCCGCCCATGAACGGGGGTTTTCCACTTCACGTGCTCCTGCTCGCTCCAACGGACCGGCAGCCCGGTCGAGGCGGACGTGCCATCGCCGCGCGGTCCGCGGAATTGCGGCCAATCGGCGTCGCCGGCCATGAGACGGGCGGCCGCGAGGCATAACCAACACGAAACTTGAATATGATGCGGGCGAATCATGACGCGGCAAAGGTAGCAGCCATAGCTCGGCGGCGCAATGAGGAGTAGGGCGGCGGTGGCGGCGGCTCGAGGTCAGCGGTTGGTGGCATCGCCGCGGGAGACGGTGGGGAAATCGGCGGCCGGCGCCGCCGCGCGGCGCAGGCGATCGGCAATCCCCTGCCATTCGAGGCTGTCCGGCACGGCCTCGACCAGGATGACCCGAGCCCCGGCCGCGTCGCACCGATGCAGCTCCGCGTACAACGCGCGCGCGAACGCTGCCGCGTCATGCGGAACCACGCTCACGCCGCCGTAGCCGGCACCCGAGGGAACGATCGTGTGCGCGATCACATGACAGCCCGAAGCGTCGAGGCCGAGTTCAGCGAGCCGCCGGCGCAACTCGGACTCGCTGGCCCAGGACAGGACGATGAGCGCCGCCTTGGGCCCGTAATGGCGGGGCAATCGGCCTGGACTGCGCAACGCGCCTTTGCTCGCGACGCGGTCATCAGGGCCGCGCACGGCGCCGATAACCGCCACCAGCGATTCCGCGTGGATCATCCCTGGCCTGAGGACTTGTGGCGGCTGAGCCACGATGTCGAGCACGGTGCTCTCGATGCCGACCTGGGCCGGACCGCCATCGACGATCAACCGGATGCGGTCGCCCAGACTCCGGTGAACGTGCTCGGCCGTGGTCGGGGAGAGCTCATTGGCGACGTTCGCGCTCGGGGCAGCGAGCGGGAAGCCGCACTCCCGAATGACCGCGCTGATGAACGGATGGCTGGGCCAGCGGACGCCGACTGTTGGGCCGCCCGCTGTCACCTGGTCCGGAACGCCCCGCGCCCGATGCACCACCAGCGTCAACGGTCCGGGCCAGAACGCGGCGCCCAACCGGTCCGCCACCTCCGGCCAGTCGGCCGCACACTGGCGGGCCATTTTGAGATCAGCGACGTGAACGATGATCGGGTTCACGGCGGGACGGCGCTTGGCCGTGAAGATCCTGGCCACCGCGCGGGCATCCAGCGCGTTGGCCGCCAGCCCGTACACCGTCTCGGTCGGCAATGCCACCAACTCCCCGGCACGGAGGAGCGCCACCGCCTCGCGCACGGCGGTCGCGAACAACTCGGGCGTGTGCGTCGGCAAGACTCGCGCGGATGGTGGCTTGGCCCTCACGGGATGCGGTCTCACAGCTTGCAGACGAACCGGTAGCCGACGCCGGGCTCGGTGAGGAGGAACTCCGGCTCGGCCGGGTTGGCCTCGAGCTTCTCGCGCAGGTGGGCCATATGGACCCGAAGGTAATGAGTCTGGTTCTCGGCATTCGGTCCCCAGACCTCGCGCAGAATCTGCCGATGGGTAAGCACCCTTCCGGCATGGCGGGCCAGCAGTCGCAAGAGGGAGTATTCGGTGGGCGTCAGCTTCACTTCTTGTCCATTCAAACGCACGGCGCGGCCAGCTCCCGGCGGGCGGCCTCAAGCATCGTAAACGTCTTGCCCACGCCAGGCGCCATGCCGAAGAAGACCTTCAACTTCCCGGCCCGGGTCTTCGCCTCTTCCTTCCGGATGGCGGCCAGAAGCGTGTCCGGGTTGGGTCGCGCATCGCCGATCACGGTGCAGAGGATAGGTCTTCCGGTCGAAGACGACAATTACGAAGCCAGGGAAGAGGTAGTCAGCGTGGCAACGCAGCCCTGTCTGTGGGCGGTTACCGCACGGCGGCGGGCGTGCCGTCCAGCGCCAGGTTCAGCATCAACACATTGACACGGGGCTCGCCGAACACGCCTGCGCTGCGCCCCTGGGTGTGCCGGTGGACAGGTCGCGGACGGCGGCCTCCGGCAGGCCCCGAGCCTTGGCGACGCGCGGGGTTTGGAGCTCGGCGTTGCGCAGGCTGATGTGGGGGTCAAGCCCGCTGCCGGAGGCGGTGACAGCATCGGCCGGCACCGGGGCGTTGGTGGCCAGGCCGTTCTGGGCCCGGTAGTCCGTTAGGGCCTGGACGACGCCGTCGGCCAGCTTTTTCGACGTGGGTCCGAGGTTTCGCCCGGATTGATCGAGACGCGGATCTTGATGGCGTCGGACAGGACCCGGGTGCCGCCGGTGACGGCGCTGCGATCCCCGCCGCTCTCGCGAATGACGGGGGCCGATTCTCCGGTGATGGCGGATTCATCCACCGTGGCGGCGCCTTCGATCACGTCGCCGTCGGTCGGGATGATCTCGCCGGCCCGCACCAGCACCACGTCACCTTTGCGCAGGCTCAGCGCGTCCACGCTCTCGGTGGCGCCGTCCTTGCGGAGGCGGGCGGCAGTGGTTTGCGTCCGGGTCCGGCGCAAGGCCTGCGCCTGGGCTTTGCCACGGCCTTCGGCCATCGCCTCGGCAAAATTGGCGAACAACACCGTGAACCAGAGCCAGAGAGCCAGTTGGACGATGAAGCCGCGCTCGGCCGGCGCGCAGGTGAACACGCCCGCGGAGGTCAAGGCGGCGCCCACCATGGTCACGAACATTAGAGTTTTTCGCAGAACACGGCGTACCCCATGCTCAACGCGAAGAAGAGCACCATTAGCCCGATATAGATTAGGTCAATCACGGGTCCACCTTCCAGCCGACCGGACGCGCCCGCTAATCAAAAGGCGGGGGTCCGACGTTAAAAGAATATCAAGAGGGCGTCGTTGAAACGGCCCGGGTTGGCGGTTGCGCGGAGGAAAGGCCGCGTCCCGGGTGCCCGGCGCGACGGCGCGCGGGATGCCGCCGGGTGGTCCGGGAGCCTTCGGGGGGAACGGTCAGGAAAGGGCGGTTGGCCCTGGGAGACGCTCAGTCTGGGCGGTAACTCGCGGCCAGACGCACGCGCAAGTCCTCGCGGTTGGGCGCGTCGTAGAAGTCCACCGGATTGTAGTTGTCGGTGAGCACGATTCCGTGTTCCGGGTTGGTCTGCATGAGTCCGTCGATCGCCGCCCGGGCCAGGCCCCGCACCATGCCCGGCATGACGTCGTAGTCCGGCTCCCGCAGGAGACGCAGGTCGGGCTCGTCCGAGGCCACGAAGAAGACGTTGCCATTGCCCGCGGCGTGGATGCGCACGCTCTTGAAGACGCTCTTCAACGTCTTCTCGATCGAGGCGCAGAAGAAGTCTTTTCCGGCGGTAAAGTCGCCGAAGGTGTTCATGACCAGCGCGCCGTGGGCGCGGAGGCGCTTCTGCATCGCGCGAAAAGCCTCCCGAGTCATGAGATGCGATGGGGGCGATTCCCCAAGGAAGGCGTCCACGACGATCGCATCATAGCGCCGGTCGCCCTGGTTGAGGAACTGGCGGCCATCCCCGATCGTCAGGTTGAGTTGCTCGGGTTTGAAATCGAAAAACCTGGCCGCCAGGGGAACGACCGCGGGGTTGATCTCGACGGCGTCCACACGCATCCCCTCGCGGGCGAAGCGCGAAGGGACAATGCCGACGCCCACGCCCACGCAGAGGACATCCTTGACCTCCGGCGTGTAAGCCAGCGCCAGATCATGCAGCATATAAGTGAACAGGGAGATGCTTTGGTGGGAGGCGGGATCGTACGTGTTCTGCGTAAGGAGGTCGTTCAAGTAGTAACGCCGGGCGCCGTCCTTGCTTTGGATCACCTGGAGCATGCCGAAGTTCGAGTTCCCCCGAAACAGTTCGGTGGATTGCTCGACGTCATGGAGCACCGGCCGGAGGGCGCCCAGAGAACCCACGATGGCTCCGAACAGCGCCGCGGTAAGCGCCGGGGCGGCGTGGCGGCGTTCCCACACCAGGAAATAGACCAGGCTGACCGCCATCAGGAGGCCGGCCGTCAGGAACATCGTGAGCGTGTTAGGCAGGTAGGGAATGACGATGTAACCGATGAGCACGGTGCCGGCCACACTGCCCGCGGTGCTGACCGAGGAGAGGCGCCCCACGTTCGAGCCTACGTTGGCCACCGAGACGGTCAGCACGCGCACGAAGAAGGGGCAGACCATCGCCAGGAGCGACAACGGCACGAAGAAAAGCAACGCCGCCGCCAGCAACGAGCCGATCGCCAGGCGGAAGCGCAGGCAGGCGAAGGCGGCCGGTTCGCTGGCGAGCACGGCGCCGCAAAGGTACAACGCCGCCGCGAGGATCGCCCCGTAGATCCAGGTCAGACGCGGGGAGCGGTCCACCAGCCAGCCGCCCAACGCATAGCCCGTCGCCAACGCGATGAGTGTCACGGCGATCTGGGCCGTCCAGACAAAATGCGAGGTTCCAACGTAGGGCGCGAGGAGCTTGGCGCCCAGGATTTCCACGATCATGATCGCCCCACCGGTCACGGCTGCCGTGAGATAGAGGTAACGGCGCAAGCCGGGGGGCAGCGCGGGTGCGCGGACGGCTTCGGCAGTCGTTTTCACGAGCGCGTTTTAGCGGCAGACCGCCGCTTTGAGAATCCAAATCCGGTGTTTGCCCCGGCAGTTCCCACTCCAACGTGGTTGGGCTCTAACTTGGGTTGGTGGTCGGGCGCGACCGTGAGACGGGGATGGCGGCCAGCCGGCTCAGTCCCGCACGAGCGCGCCCGGCAGCGACTCGACAAAGGCCCGAATCTCGTCGCGCACACGTCGGTACACTGCCAGTCTAGCGGCTTCATCCCCGAGGCCGGCCGCCAGGCGAGGCGGGTCGTCGAAAGGCGCATGGATCACCCGGGTCTTGGCGGGGAAGACCGGGCAAGCCCCGGCGGCATGGTCACAAACGGTGACCACGAGGTCGAACGCAAGACCGCCCAGTTCATCGGTCGTTTTCGACCATTGGCGCGTGATGTCCACGCCGGCCTCGGCCATGACTTGAACCGCGATGGGGTTGAGACCGTGTTTCACGAGGCCCGCCGAATAAGGCTGAACAGACTGCCCCCGCAGATGCCTGGCCCACCCTTCGGCCATCTGGCTGCGGCACGAGTTCCCGGTGCAAAGGAACAGGACTCTAGTTTTTTCCTTGATTTCTTGCACAGGAAATCAATCTACCCACTTTTTTCGCGCCGTCAAACGGCGGGTGAGCCCCGATGCGGCGAGGGTGGATCGCGGGGTGTCGGCGGCGAGGAGGATTCCGAAACCGCAAGGCCGGCATGGGCGAGGCGTCGGCTCTCGAGGGCGGCCGGGTGAGGCGGAAACCGTGGCAACGCAGTGCAAAAAATGTAAAAAACTTGCGGTATGGGTAATATGCCATATATTTGGTGCATGAAGATGACCATGCATGTCGATTCTGAACTCTTGGCCAAGGTCATGGCGGTCACCGGCGCCACCACTAAAACCAGGGCGGTCGATCTCGCCTTGCGGGACGTCGCCAGGCGCGGCGAGCTCAAAGAGCTCGCGGTGGACGGCCTCGGCCTGAGCGCCGGCGAACTCAAGGAGGTATTCGATCCGAGCTACGACCTGGCCGCAATGCGGCTGGCGAAAACCCCCGTCCATTATGGCCGCAAGCCCCGTTCTCGTTGACAGCAGTTTCTACATCACGCTGGCGCGGCGAGGGGTGGACCCCTTGCGCGCGCTGGCGGCGACGGCGTTGGAGCGCGACCTCGCGGTTTGCGGGATAGTCCGGTGCGAGGTTGGACGCGGGATTCGCGTCGAGCCCGTGTGGCGCAAGTTCCAGGCTTTCTGGGATGTGATGATCAACGTGCCCACCGACAACCGGCTTTGGTCCGAGGCGGAGAAGCTGGTTTGGGAACTCGACCGCAAAGGGTTCCGCGTCCCGTTGCAGGACGTGGTCATCGCCTGCTGCGCCCGGCGGATTGACGGCCCCGTCCTGACCTTCGACCGGCACTTTGACCTGATTCCTCGCTTGCGCGTGCTCGACAGCCTGGACTAACGAACGGCCGGCCGGGATCAGAAGTCGGCCGGCCGCGCCGGTCCCGCGTAGGGCGCGGCGCCGAATTGCCGCCCGCGGTTGCGCTCGACCGTGAGGACTGCGGGGTCGGTTGCCGTCGGCGGGAGGATGAAGCCGTAGTAGCGCCCCATCCAATAGGCCAGCAGCCAACTGGAGGGTTCAACGACGTCGCGCCCACCCGTGCCACCGTCGGACTGCATCGTCCACGCGTCCCAACGCATCGGCTCACGCTCCCGCGGCGAGAAGGGGCGTGTGCCCGCCTTAAGCGCCACGTAGCCGGGCGGGGTGCGGAGATCGGCCCGGTGCGAGTTACGGTAACTCCAGATAACCAGGTCCAGGGGCCATTCCCGCAAGTGCGCGACCGCAGGCGCAGGTTCACAATCGTTGCCGGTCAAGGCGCCATAGACGAAGTTCAGCCAGGGCTGTTGCTCGATGCGCAGGACCTCCCAGGTACGCTCGAGGCTGCGCCGGTAGAGGGACAGCAGGTCCGGGTCCTGCTCGTGGCGCAAGAGGTTCCAGTAGCACCAGAAGGCAAGCTGATCCTCGAAATGCAGCACGCTGTCTGGTGGCGCCGTGTTGCGCTGGCGCAGGGTGTGCCCGGGATAGCCCAGTCCGATCAACCGGTCATACGCTGTCGCGAACCTCGGGTCACTTGAGATCACCGCCGCCGTCTTCATGAAGGAGAGAATCTCGAGGCATTGCAAACCGCGGTCGTAGCGGCCCTCGTCGGTGAGGAAGTAATCCGGGTCCCAGCGTCCCCAGCGGGTTGGCTTGCCGTCGAGGTCCACCAACTGCCATCCATGATCCACGAGGTGGGAGGCGATTTGGGTGAGGTGGCTGCCGGCCTGCGCGGCCTCACTGCCCTGGGCGGCATGTTCCAGGAACACGCTCGTGGCGTAAAAGTGCGAGCAAAGCTCATCGCTGGACGTGTCGCCTTTCCACTCGAATCGAGTGTCGGCTGCGTCGTGCCATTCGGCGGGGTAACCGCCGGACCCACCGGTGGACTTGTGGCCGCGCTCCCCCTTGACCCAGACCGAACGTGCCGGAAAACCGGCAATACGGGTGAGGTGCGCGAGCCATCGGAGGGCATGGAAGGTGTTGGTGGCTTCGCGCCGCGCCTCCGGATCCTTCGTCACGGCATAACGGTAGCTTTCGGCGGCGAGGTAATCCCCGCTGTAACCCCCATCGTTGTCGCCCGCCTCGCGCACGAATTGCTTGAGGCCGTCGTCCCATTCCAGCTTGTGGACCAGGCCCAGGCGCTTCTGGCCCCATTCCTCGAGGTGACGTTCGTAGAACGCGGCCTTTTTTTGCAGCGTGAATGGCTCGAAGGCCACGATGCCCAGCCCGCCTTCCGTGGCGGCATAAACGGTCTGGCCGGCCACCGCCAGGGCGTGGACACGGTCATCCGGGAGCCAGCGCTGGCCTGCGAAATAGTGAAAAGAGTTGCCGACGAACCGGATCAGGCCGCGCGAGGTGCCGATCCAGAGATCGTTGGTGAACCCGGCAGCGAGACATCTTGTGTCCTCGAACGGGAGGCCCTCTTCCCCCCGCAGCGCCGTCAGGGACATCCCACGCAGCACCCCCAGGCCGCGGTCGGTCGCGAGGAAAAGCCGGTTGCCCAGGCTCAGGGCGTCCCGGGTCTCAGGCGAGGGCAGCGCGCCCCAATCCCAGGCTTGGTCCGCGGGAAAATCGTACATGTCCCGCCCGCCGAAGCGTCCGCGCTCGAACATGGTGAGACGGCCTGGTCCGTGCACGAAGATCGAGCCGCAGTGCGACACGATGCGCGTGATGGAGAACGGACACGGGTTGGTCCCAAGGGGCTCGAGCCGATCGCCGCGAATCCGCCACAAGTGTCCGCCCGAGGCCGCGAGGAGCTCCCCGCGATGCTCCGCCAAGTCGGCCAAGGCCTCGGCCGTTACGGGCTTCCACGCGGCGCCTTCTCGTCGAAAAGCCCCCCGGGTGGTGAGCGCCCATAGTGCGCCGGAGGCCTGCACGAACCGAGTCACCACACCCTCAGGCCCGGGGACCGAAACCAGCGTGGTTCCTTGCAGTTGCAAAAGTCCGTCTTTCGTGGCCGCGAAGACCTCCCCGGCGTGGGCGCCGACCGCGGTCAACGGCGTGGGAGAGCTGATTCTCTGGCCCACCTCTTGCAGATAAACCTCATCGGGCACGGTCTGAAGCAGGGCTCGCGGCAGCAGGGCGCCAACCGCAGGACGTTCTGGGGTCGCAGCCATGGCGCCTGCGATGGCGGCGGTGGCCAGCACAGAGTGCCACACCCGCATGAGGGCGGACCGGAGGCTGGGCATTCGGTTCAGGGAGGTTGTCATCTGGAGTCGGGCATGTGCGCGGACGCAGGGAACGTGCATGAACGAGTTGGGCCGACGCAAATCAAATCGCCGCGACGTTCGTTGGTGGGTTGCGTTGGCCAGAAATCTGGCTTAGAAATGCTCGTGCACAGCATCCGAAAGCCGTTCCGACGGCCACCCTGGGCCGCCGGGCTCGTGGCGGCGGGGCTGCTGGCGTGCGCGTTGGCGGTGGGGGCCGCGGACATCGAGGAATGCCGCAAGTTGTTCATCGCGGGGCGCTACGCCGAGTGCATTCAGACGGCCGCGGCGGCGAACAAGGAGGCCTCCTGGAACGAGGACTGGCCGGCGTTGCTGGCGCGCGCACAGCTCGCGACGGGTCGCTACCGGGAGGCGCTGGGCACCATGACCAACGCGCTTCCCCGCCATCGCGGGAGCGTGCCGATCTACCTGGTGGCCCACGAGGTGTTCAGCCTCAACGGCGAAGCGGCCCGGGCCAGCGAGATGGTGGATGGTCTGGCCGCGGCGCTGGGCTCGCGGGGACGCATGTCCCGGGACCCCGGCAGCCTGGTGTGGCTCGGGAAGGCGGCGCTGCTCTTGAACGTCGAACCCAAGCTGGTGCTCGAGAACTTCTTCGACCAGGCCAAGCGAAGTGATCCGAAGTGTCGCGAGGCGCATCTGGCCGCAGGAGAACTGGCGCTCGACAAGCACGACTACGCCTTGGCGGCGACTGTGTACCAAGAGGCGCTCAAAGTGTTCCCAGAGGACCCGGATGTGCAGGTGGGCCTGGCGCGGGCCTACGCCCCGAGCGACCGGCCACAAATGGCGCTGGCGCTCGAGACGGCGCTGACGTTGAACAGCAACCACGTGCCGGCGTTGCTGTTGGTGGCCGATGGCCTGGTGGACGCCGAGCAGTACGGCGAAGCGGACAAGACACTGGTGCGCGCGCTGGACGTGAATCCGCGGCAACCCGAGGCCTGGGCCTTCCGCGCGGTGCTGGCGCATCTGCGGAGTGATGTCGCCGGGGAATCGTCTGCCCGGGAGAAGGCGCTCGAGTTCTGGCCCACGAACCCACAAGTCCATCACCTGATTGGAAGGAAGCTCTCGCAGAAGTACCGGTTCGCCGAGGGCGCCGAACATCAACGCCGCGCCCTCGCCCATGACCGGGGATTCCTTCCGGCGAAGGCGCAGTTGGCGCAAGACCTGTTGCGTTTGGGCAACGAAGCCGAGGGTTGGTCGCTGGCGGAGGAGGTTCACGAGCGGGACGGCTACGACGTCACAGCCTTCAACCTTGTGACGCTGCGTCAGACCCTTGCGAAATTCGCCACTCTCACCAACCAGGACTTTGTCGTCCGGATGACGGCGCACGAGGCCGCCGTGTACGGCGGGCGCGTGCTCGAGTTGCTGCAGCGGGCGAAGGATCGCCTCAGCGCCAAGTACGGGCTCGTCCCGGCGGGACCCACCACGATCGAGATCTTTCCGGAGCAGAAGGATTTTGCGGTGCGGACCTTCGGGATGCCCGAGAACTCGGGCTACCTGGGGGTCTGCTTCGGGCGCGTTATCACGGCGAACAGTCCGGCGGCGCAGGCGGCGCATCCGGCGAATTGGGAGGCGGTGTTATGGCATGAGTTCTGCCACGTCATCACCTTGCAGATGACACGCAACAAAATGCCACGCTGGCTGAGCGAGGGCATTTCCGTTTACGAGGAGCGGCAGGCCAATCCAACCTGGGGTGAGGCTATGAACCCGCGCTATCGGGAGATGCTCCTCGGCGATGAGTTCACCCCCATCGCGAAACTCAGCGCGGCGTTCATGTCCCCCAAGCGCGAGATCGACATGCAGTTCGCCTACTTCGAGTCATCGCTCGCGGTCGAATTCCTGGTAACGACCTATGGCCTCGAGGCCCTCAAGGCGGTGCTCGCCGATCTGGGCCAGGGCGCCGCGATCAACGACTCCCTGGCCCGGCGCGCGGCCCCCTTGGAAAAGCTTGAGCCGGCCTTCGCCGCGTTCGCGCGACGCCAGGCCGAGCAGCTCGCCCCGAGCCTGGACTGGACCCGGCCTGAAGGCGATCGACCGGTCACGAGCCGGGCTGCGAGGTTCTCGTTCCTCACAAACGTCGTCCCGCCCGTGCCGCGAGTGGAGCTCTCGCGCCCGGCGCGGCCCGCGCCGGCAGCGGATAGCGCCACCAACTACTGGGCGTTGCTGCGCCGGGCCAAGACCGCGCTGGCGGCGAAGCAATGGGCCGAGGCGAAGGCGCCCGCCGCGAAACTGATCGAGCTGTATCCCAGCCAGACCGGCGGGGAAAGCGCGTATCGGGTGTTGGCGGCGGCCCATCGGGCCCTCGGCGAGACAAACCAGGAGCAACAGGTGCTGACCCGGATGGCGGCCCTGGAGGAAGCGGCGACCGACACTTATGCACGCCTTATGGACCTGGACACGGAGCGGGGCGATTGGGCGAACGTCCAGACCAACGCGCAACGGTTCCTGGCGGTGAACCCGCTGCTGCCCCAACCTTACCGTCATTTGGCGCGTGCCAGCGAAGAACTCGGCGACCGACCGGCCGCACTCGGCGCCTATCAGCGGATGCTGCTGCTGGACCCACCCGACCCTGCGGAGGTGCATTACCGGCTGGCCCAGCTCCTGCGCGACCAAGGGGAAGCATCGCAGGCCAAACGCCATGTGCTGGAGGCCCTCGAGGAGGCTCCACGATTCCGGGCCGCCCAGCGCCTGCTGCTCGAGGTGGCCACCGACGCCCCGGCGCCGGTCGAGCGGACGGCGGCCCCCAAACCGGCGCCATGAAGCGGGCCGTTCTCATCCTCTGGCTCTGCGCCGCCGGCGCCTGCCTCGTCTCCGCCCAGCGCCGGAGCGGTGGGCGCGGCTGGGGTGGCGGTTGGGGTGGCGGTTGGGGTGAAGGGTGGACTCCCGAGTTCGAGACCTGCCGCACGGCGCGCGAAATCCCCTCGCACAGCACGGGCACGCCTAATTGGACCAACGCGCCGGGATTCGAGCGGGACGTGTTCACGTTCGCACGGGTGCGGCGCGATCGCCTGCCTTTCGGGCGCCGCCCGAGCCGCGCCGCGCCCTGGCACACCGATTTTCCGGACAGCGACTTGAACCTGTCGTTCCGCTTGCAGCAAATGACCTCGCTGAAGGTGGACCCGAACGGCCGCGTGCTCAACCTGACTGACCCGGAGCTGTTCGATTACCCGTGGATTTACATGGTAGAGCCAGGGAGCCTGTTGCTGCGGGACGAAGAGGTGTTGCCGCTGCGCAAATACCTGAGCAACGGCGGAGTGCTCATGGCGGACGATTTCTGGGGCGAGCTCCAATGGCAGGTGTTCGAGCATGAGATCCGGCGGGTTCTGCCCGGCCGCAAGTTTGTCGATCTGCCCATGGACCATCCTATTTTCCACTGCGTTTTCGACCTGCAAGGCCCTCTTAACCGCCTCCAGACCCCGAACATCGGGCAGGGCATTCAAAGCGAGGACGATCACGTCACGTGGGAATACCATGACGGCGAGGAGTGCACGGAGGTGCACGTACGCGCGATCCTGGACGACAAGGGGCGGATCATGGTCATCGCTACGCACAACACTGACAACGGCGACGGCTGGGAACGGGAAGGCGAGAATGACTACTTCTTCCACGAGTTCTCCGAGAAGCGCGCTTTTCCCCTCGGCATCAACATCATTTTCTATCTGATGACTCACTGAACCGCGGCCGAGCCATAACGGACGGTTCACCGCGGCGGCCAGCGGACCCGACGACCCTTCATACTTGCGGAAACTACCTCCTTGACAAACAACACATGCCTATGGACCCCGACGCGACGAACGCCGAACGACAACTGGTCGAACAGATCATCTCGAGCCACGCGCGCGTGCGGACCGAACTCGCCAAGGTGATCGTCGGCCAGGCTGGCGTGATCGAGCAACTGCTGATCGCGCTTTTCGCTGGCGGCCACTGTCTGATCACCGGCGCCCCCGGCCTGGCCAAGACCCTGTTGGTCAAATCCATCGCCCAGATTTGCCACCTCAAGTTCCAGCGCGTCCAGTTCACCCCCGATCTGATGCCCGCCGACATCACGGGCACCGAGATACTTCAGGCAACGGGTGAACAGCGCAGCATGGTCTTCATCCCCGGGCCGATCTTCGCCAACATGATCCTCGCCGACGAAATCAACCGCACACCGCCGAAGACCCAGGCCGCGTTGCTCGAGGCGATGCAGGAACACCAAGTCACCGCCGCCGGTGTGCGCCATGCCCTGCCCGAGCCGTTTTTCGTGCTCGCCACGCAGAACCCGATCGAGATGGAAGGCACCTATCCCTTGCCCGAGGCGCAACTGGACCGTTTCATGTTCAACGTGGTCATCGACTACCTCCCGGAGGACGAGGAGGTGCGCGTGGTGGCACGCACGACCGCGCAGTGGCCGGAGCCCATCAGTCCGCTTTTCACTGGCGAGGACGTGCTGCGGTTTCATGATCTGGTGCGCAAAGTCCCGATCGCCGAGGACCTGGTTCGATACGCGGTCCGCCTGGCCGCCTCCTCGCGGCCGCGGCCGGAGGGGACACACGATTTCGTGCGCGAGTGGGTGAGTTGGGGCGCCGGGTTGCGGGCGGGGCAGTACTTGGTGCTGGGAGCCAAGGTGCGCGCGCTGCTGCACGGGCGCGCGCACGTGACGGTCGAAGACATCCGGGCACTCGCGCACCCGACGCTGCGCCACCGCGTGCTGCTGAATTACCGCGCGGAGGCCGAGGGCGTGACGGTGGAACATGTCATTGACCGGTTGCTCGAGGCGATGTCGGCCGCTGGGTCGCGGGCCGGCGTGAAGGCCTAGCGGCCGGGCGCACCAAGGCCTCGGCGATGCTCTCCTCGCGTCATCATTCGGCGCTATCGCTGCCGCAAGCCCGGCGGACGGGCCGGGACGGTGGCTCGGGCGCCCCGGGCACGCTCATCAACCCGCAGGCCCTCATGGCCATCAAAAACCTCGAGCTCCGCGCGCGCACGGTCGTCGAGGGATTCTGGCACGGGCTTCACCGCAGTCCGTACCATGGGTTTTCGGTCGAGTTCACGGAGTACCGGCAATACTCGCCGGGGGATGATCCCCGTTACCTCGACTGGCGCCTCTACGCGCGTTCGGACCGGTATTACATCAAGAAATTCGAGGACGAAACGAATCTCCGCTGCCACCTCCTGGTCGATAACAGCCGCTCGATGACGTTCGGATCGCTCGCCTACACCAAGGCCGAATATGCGAACACTCTGGCCGCGACCCTGGCCTATTTCCTCTACCTCCAGGGCGACGCGGTGGGCCTCCTCACCTTCGACCAGTATATCCGCGCTTATCTTCCCGCGCGGCACCGTCCCGGCCACCTGCGCCACGTGATGCTCAAGCTCGAGCAACCCGCCGCGGGCGCCGCGACCGATCTGGCGGCGCCACTCCAGCGCATCCTGCGGGCCGTCAAGCGGCGGGCGGCGCTGGTGCTGATCTCGGACCTGTTGGCCCCGATCCAGGGCCTGGAGAAGGACCTCACCGCATTGACCGCGTGCGGCCACGAGGTGCTGCTGTTCCACGTCCTGGACCCGGCCGAGCTGCAGTTCCCGTTCGAGAAAGCGGTGATGTTCGACGACGCCGAGACGGGTCGGCGAGTCTTCATCGATCCTGCGAGGGTTCGGCAGGACTATCTCAAACGGCTCGAGGATCACAACCGGATGGTCCAGTCCGCCTGTGCGCGGCTGGGGATCGCCTACCGGCGGTTCTCGACGGACCGTCCGCTCGAGTTGGCGCTGTTCGACTTTCTGCGCGAGCGCATGCAGCGTGGCCGGCGCAACCGGCAACTACGGGGCAAATAAGAGGCCCGTGCGATGAGCTTCTTAGCGCCATGGTTTCTGTTGGGGGCGGCGGCGATCGCGTTGCCGATCATCTATCACCTGGTCCGCCGGTCTTCCAAGGAGCACATTCCCTTCAGCTCGCTCATGTTCCTGCGGCCCACGCCGCCGCGAGTTACCAAGCGGAACCGGGTCGAACACATCGTGCTGCTGCTGCTGCGCTGCCTGGTGCTGGGGTTGCTCGCGTTGGGTTTTGCGCGCCCGTTTTTCCAGAAGCCCCTGACCGCTGCCGCGCCAGCCGATGCCGCCCGCAAGATCGTCCTGCTGGTGGACACCAGCGCCAGCATGAAACGCGACGGGCTCTGGCCGGCCGCCGTGGCCCGCGCGAAAGAGGTCCTCGACCGGGCTTCTGCGTCGGACTTGGTGGCGGTGCTGGCCTATGATCGCCAGGCGCGCTCGCTCGTGACCTTCGAGCAATGGTCCGCCATGGCGCCGGGGGAGCGGGCCTCGCTGGCGGGGCAACAGATCGAGGGCCTTGCGCCCAGTTGGTTCGGGACGGCGTTGGGAACCGCCCTGGTCAGCGCCACGGAGCTCTTCGCGCAGAATGAGAAGCAAGGGCCGGCGGCCGGTCCGCGCCAGGTGGTGGTGGTGACCGACCTCCAGGAGGGAAGCCGCCTCGAGGGCTTGCAGGGCTTTGACTGGCCTCGGGGTGTCAGCGTGCAACTCGAAGTCATCAAACCCAAGCGGCCCACCAACGCCGCCCTGCTATGGCTCGTGGATCGGGAGGACTCGCCCCTGAGCGACACCGAGGCGGGCCCGCGGGTTCGCGTGGTGAACTCCGCCCAGGCGCAGCACGAGCAGTTTCAACTCCGATGGGACGTCGCCGCAGGCGCGACGCCGATCGAGCTTTATGTCCCTCCAGGCCAGAGCCGCATCATCCAACTGCCCAAGCCGCCGAGCGGGCGGGCCAGCGATCGCCTCATCCTGAGCGGCGACGATGACGCCTTCGACAACGTGCTCTATCTGCTCCCGCCCCAGGTCGAGGACATGAACGTGCTCTATATCGGCGACCAGAAGGAGTCGGACCCGGCCGGGCCAGTCTATTACCTGAGCCGGGCGTTTCAGCAGACGCGCCGACTGCGCGTGCAGTTGCAACTGCACGCTCCTTCCGTCCCGCTCCCGCCAGACCGGCTGGGCACGGCGCGGCTGGTAATCGTGGGAGACCGGCTCCCGGAGCCGGCGGTCGAGCCCATCCGACGCTTCGCCCAGGAGGGAGGCACGGTCCTGGTGGTGATGAAGCACGCGGGGTTCTCCGAGATCGTTGGCCGCCTCGCCGAGGTCCAGACACCCGCCGCCGAAGAGGTCAAGCCCGCGAACTACGCCATGCTCGGCCAAATCGATTTTGCGCACCCGTTTTTCGCGCCCTTTGCGGACTCGCGCTACAGCGATTTTACCCGCATCCACTTCTGGAAATACCGCCGCCTGGACCTTGCGCAACTTCCCGGCGCCCGCGCCGCGGCCTGGTTCGACAGCGGCGCGCCCGCCCTCCTGGAGGCGCCTCTGGGCAAAGGCCGCCTGGTGGTGTTGACTTCGGCGTGGACACCGGACGACAGTCAACTGGCGGTGTCCTCGAAGTTCGTCCCGCTGCTCTACGCGCTGCTCGATTGGGCGGGAGGCCGCACGGCTCAACTCTGGCAGTTTACGGTGGGCGACTCGGTGAACCTCGCTGGCTTCGCCGCCCCTCAAGCGGCGCGTCCATTGACTGTGGTCACACCGGATGGCGCCTCGCTCCCATTGCCCGCCGGTGGGCAAGTGTTCACACAGACCGACGCCCCAGGCGTCTATACCGTCGGAGCCGCCCAACCCGCCGCGCGCTTCGCCGTGAATCTCGAGGCGGCGGAAAGTCGCACCGCCCCGTTACCAATCGACGTTCTCGAGCGTCTGGGAGTTCCGTTGAAGCCCGCCGACGCCGCCCCAGCCCAGCCGCTGGAGCAGAGGCGCCGCTTGCAGAGCGCGGAGCTGGAGGGACAGCAGAAGCTCTGGCGATGGTTGACCGTCGCCGCCCTGATGGTATTGATTATGGAAACTTGGGTGGCAGGCTGGCTCACCCGTCGAACGACCAGCCCTGCCGCCAGCACGATATGATCGACCGCCTCTTGGAATCACACCTCGAGCCGATCGCGCGCGATCACCGCCGCAGTCTGCTGCTCTACCGGCTGGCCCGATGCTGGCTGGCGGCCGCCCTCGTCGGTCTGGCCTTGATTCTGCTCCGCCGCAGCACGGGTTGGGCGGCGTCTTGGACCATGCCTGGCCTAGGCCTCGCCACACTCGCGGCCACAGGCTGGCTCTGGTGGAGCCACCGCCGCACGCCCATCGACTACGGCAGCCTGGCGCGCCGCATCGAACAGCAACATCCCGAGCTCCACGCCCTGCTCTTGACGGCGGTGGAACAACAGCCGCTCGCGCCGATGGGCCAACTCAACTACCTTCAGCGGCGAGTTATCGATGAGGCGCTCGAGTGCCACCGCCGCCAACCCTGGGACGAAGGGGTTATGCATCGGCTCTTTGCCGCCTGGTGGGCCCAGGGTTTCGCTCTGATCTTCCTGCTCATCGTCCTGGCTGCCTTGCGCCCAGGCCCCGCCCCGCGCAACAGCCTCCCCGCCATGCGGTCCAACGGCGTTCTCGTCACTCCTGGCGACACGGCCCTCGAGCGTGGGAGCGGCCTGGTGGTCCTGGCGCGGTTTGACGGAAAGCTGCCCACCGAGGCGACCCTGGTGGTCAAGGCCGTGAATGCGGCCGAACGGCGCCTGCCGCTGGCGAAGAACCTGGACGATCCTGTCTTCGGCGGTGGACTCACCGACGTCCAGGACGACCTGACGTATCGGGTCGAATTTCCGGGCGGGCGGACGCGCGAATTCAAGGTCACCGTTTTCGAGTATCCCAGGCTGGTGCGCGCCGATGCGGTCGTGACCTACCCCAGCTACACGGGCCTGGCGGAGAAGCGGCTGCCCGACACGCGGCGGGTCAGCGCCGTGGAAGGCTCCGGTGTTGCCTATGCCTTCCATCTCAACAAGCGAGTGGCGACGGCCCGGCTCGTCGCCAAAGACCAAAGCGCGCTTCCGCTCAGCGCGCCCACCAATCACGCCGCCATTTACCAGGCGCGCCTGACGCTCGATCGCAGCCTGCGTTACGAGTTGGTCCTGGTGGACGAGGCTGGCCGCACGAACAAGATTCCCCCGGAGTTCGTCCTCGAAGCCCTGAAGAACCAGCCACCGGAACTGCGCATCACCTTCCCGCGGGGAGATCAGCGCGTGTCGCCGCTCGAGGAGATCGGCTTTCAGGCCGAAGCCTCAGACGACTTCGGCCTGCGCGGCTACGGCCTGGCTTTTACCCTGACCGGCAAGGAGACCACGGTGATCGCACTGGGTAAAGACTCGCGCCCTCACGAAAAGCGCGCCTTCGGCTATCTTCTGCCTCTCGAGAATGTCGGGGCCCAACCTGACCAGCTCATCAGCTATTACCTCTGGGCGGATGACATCGGCCCCGACGGACAACTCCGCCGCACCACCAGCGACATCTTCTTCGCCGAGGTCCGGCCCTTCGATGAGATTTTCCGCGAAGCCCAGTCGCCCGAAGGCGGGGCAGGACAGGGCGCGGGCGAAAATCAGGGAAACAGCCCGACGCAGCAACTGGCGGAGCTGCAGAAACAAGTCCTCACGGCCACGTGGAACCTCAAGCGCCGCGAAACGGCCGCCAAACCGTCCGCGCCTTTCAAGAAGGACGCGGAAGTGGTGCTGCAATCACAGCAACAGGCCCTGGAACAGGCGCAAGCGCAGCGGGAGGAAGCCGACGACCCGCGCGCCCAGGGCATCTTGACCTCTGTCGAGGCGGAGATGGCCAAGGCCGCCGGACAATTGAGCAACGCCGTTACCGGCAACCTGGTGGCGCCCTTGACGCCTGCCCTGGCCGCCGAGCAGGCCGCGTATCAGGCCCTGCTCCGCTTGCAGGCCCGCGAGTACCAGATCGCTCGCAGCCGGGGTCAACGGGGTGGGCGGGGCGGCGCCGGCCAGCGCGCCCAGCAACAAATCGACCAACTGGACCTCCGCCAGGCGGAGAACCGTTACGAGACCCAGCGCCAGGCGGCGCCGAACCAGAATCCCGAACAACGCGAACAACTCCAGGTTCTCAATCGGCTCAAAGAACTCGCCCAACGCCAGCAAGACCTCAACGAACGGCTCAAAGAACTCCAGACCGCCCTCCAGGAGGCCAGGAACGAGCAGGAGCGCGAGGAGCTGCGTCGGCGGCTCAAGCGTCTCCGCGACGAACAGCAGGCGCTGGTGGCCGACGCCGACGAGCTGCGCCAGCGCATGGAACGCCAGGAGAATCAGTCGCGCATGGCCGACGCTCGTGAACAACTCGACCAGGCCCGTTCGCAGTTGCAGCGCGCCTCGGAAGCGCTTGACCAGAACTCGGTGCCGCAGGCCCTGTCATCGGGCACACGCGCCGAGCGCGAGCTCGAGCAGTTGCGTGACGAATTCCGCCGCCGCAGTTCGGGTCAATTCGCCGAGGACATGCGCCGGCTGCGCAACGACGCCCGCCAGATGACCCAGAACGAGGAAGTCATCGCCCGCAAGCTCGACGAGTTCGCAAACGCGAACCAGAAGCGGCTGGGCGACTCCGACGAGCGCCGCCAGGTCGCCAGCCAACTCACCCAACAGAAGGGGGCCCTGACCAACCTGTTCACCGTCATGCGGCAGGTCTCCGAGCAAGCGGAGGCGACGGAACCGCTTCTCTCGCAGCAGCTCTACGACCTGGTGCGCCAGAACAACCAGGAAGACATCAGCAAGGCCCTGGACGGCTCCGCCGAGCTGCTGCGCCGGGGTTTCGTGCAGCAGGCCGCGCCCTTCGAGCAACGTGCCCGCCAGGGCATCGAGGGTATCCAGCGCGGCGTGGAACGCGCCGCGGAAGCGGTCCTCGGCGACGAAACCGAGGCGTTGCGCCTCGCCAAACGTGAACTGGACGACCTTGGCCGGCAACTCGACAGCGAGTTGGCCGCCAATGAGCCGGCTCCCGCGGCGGCTGCCCCGGCGCCAGAGGGATCAACCCGCGCGGCGCAGCAGGCCGAACCGGGTCAGCAAGCCGGCGAGCAGCGTCAGTCGGGCGGGCAAGGATCGCGGGATCAGGCCCGCGACCGGCCGACCGCCGCCGCCGGAGCCCAACCCGGCAACGGACGCGAGCAGCCGCAACCCGGCGCCCAGAACCGGGGCGGCGGAGGCGCCGATGACGCCCGCTCCGCCGCACGGCGGATGCTGGCCGGGGAAACCGGGCGCACTGATGGAGGCTCCGAAGGCGGGTCTGCGCGCGCCGCCGGGCCGCTCACAGGGTCCGGTTTTATCGACTGGTCGGACCGCCTCCGCGACGTGGAAGAAATGCTCGACGAGCCTGGCCTGCGCGGTGAGGTCGCCCGCGTGCGCGACCGCGCGCGCGTGGTCCGCACGGAATACCGGCGCCACGGCGAGAAGCCGGACTGGGCCGTGGTGCGGCTCCAGATCGCGGCGCCGCTGGCGGAGGTGCGCTCCCGGGTTGCCGAGGAGTTGGCCCGCCGCCAATCGAAGGATGGGCTGGTGCCGTTGGACCGCGACCCGGTGCCACCCAGGTTCTCGGAGTTGGTCCGCCGCTACTACGAACGGCTCGGCAAGAGCGATTGATGTTTGGCGCGCTTGTCATTTCCGGCCGGCAATGGCTTTGGCCCGTTGCCGGCTTTCTCGGCGTTGCCCTCGCCCTGCTGGTTTGGACGTATGCGCGCCGCACCGGTGGCCGGGGGCTGGCCGCCGTTTGCTTCCTCCTCAAATGCCTCGGGTATCTCACGCTCGCGGCGTGTCTCCTGGAACCCCTCTGGACGGTCCAGCGGGCACGTCCGGGCGCCAATCTATTCGTCCTGCTCGCCGACAACAGCCAGAGCCTCGGCATCAAGGACCGCGCGGCGTCCGAGAGCCGCGGCGCGTTGCTCCAGAGCCTGCTGACCCCGGACAGGGCCCCGTGGCTGGCCAGCCTCCAGGAGCATTTCCAAGTGCGTCGTTACCTCTTTGACTCGAGGCTGCAAAGCTCGAGAGATTTCTCCGAGTTGATGTTCGATGGGCGCGCCTCGTCCTTGCTGAGCTCGTTGCGCACACTCGCGGACCGCTACCGCGGCCAGCCGCTGGCGGGCGTCCTGGTGTTCAGCGACGGCAACGCCACGGATGTTCCCAACGGCCCGCTCGAGCTGGCCGGGCTGCCGCCGGTGTACCCGGTGGTGCTCGGACGTGACGAGCCGATCAAAGACCTGGCGTTGCAGCAGGTCGCGGTGAGCCAGACGGTCTTCGAAGATGCGCCGGTCAACATCCGGGCCACGGTAGCCAACGGCGGTTATGCCGGCGAGAGCATCGGGGTTCAACTGCTCGATTCCACAGGACGCAAGGTTGAAGAGCAGGCCCTCGCGGCCAACCTGGCGGGCGACCCGCTCGTGTTCCGCTTTCAATTGAAGCCCGAGCAGGAGGGCGTGTCCTTCTATCGGCTGCGTGTCGCCGCCAAGGGTGAGACCGCCCAATTCACTCAACTCAGCCTTTCCACCGAGGCCACGCTGGTCAACAACACGCGGACGCTGGTGGTGGACCGCGGCAAAGGTCCGTACCGCGTCCTTTACGTTGCCGGACGACCCAACTGGGAGTTCAAGTTCCTCAACCGCGCCTTGGCCGAAGATTCGCAGATCGAAGCGGTCGGGCTGATTCGCATCGCCAAGCGCGAGCCCAAGTTCGAGTTTCGTGGCCGGCCTGGCGAATCCAGCAATCCACTCTTCCGTGGTTTTGGCAATCAATCGCCCGAGGAAATCGAGCGCTATGACCAACCGGTCCTCGTCAGACTCAACACGAAGGATGCCTCGGAACTGGCCGGAGGTTTTCCCAAGACCCCCGAGGAACTGTATGCCTACCACGGCGTCGTGCTCGATCGCCTCGAGGCCGAGTTCTTCACTCGCGACCAACTTCTGCTCTTGCAGCATTTCGTGTCGGAGCGCGGGGGCGGCCTGCTGATGCTGGGCGGGGCGGAGTCGTTTCGCGAAGGCCGGTACGAGCGCACGCCCGTGGGCGACATGCTGCCGGTTTATCTCGACCGCGCAGCGGCCGGGCCGCCGCTGACGAACCTGCACCTGGCGCTCACCCAGGAGGGCTGGCTGCAGCCCTGGGCGCGCCTCCGGGCGAGCGAGGTTGAGGAGCAGCGCCGCCTCGAAGCCATGCCCGGTTTCGAAGTGATGAATCGCGTCCGTGAAGCCAAACCCGGCGCCAGCACCATCGCCACCGTCCGGGATGGCCGCGGCCAGACCCATCCTGCGCTGGTGGTTCAGCGCTTCGGGCACGGGCGGGTGGGAGCGCTGTTGGTTGGTGACCTTTGGCGCTGGGGTTTGCGGGACGAAGGCATGCACCAGGACATGGACAAGGCCTGGCGCCAGATGTTCCGGTGGCTGGTGGCCGACGTGCCCAAGCGCATCGAACTCCTGGTCGAGCCCCTGCGCGACGATCCCAACCAAGCCGTCCGCCTCCAGGTTCGTGTGCGGGACGAGAAGTTCCAGCCGTTCGACAATGCCTCGGTCGTGTTGAACGTGCTGGCCCTCACCAACCAACTCGCCCGGACCACCAACTTGGCTGGTGCCGCCCCGAGCGCCGCCACCCAGGGTGTGCGTCTCGCGGCCGAGCCTGCCGCGGGTGGAGCCGGCCTCTACGAAGCCACTTACATCCCGCGCGCCACCGGCGGCTACCTGGCCGAGGCGATCGTCACCAGCCCGGCCGGGGCGGAACTGGGCCGCGCCCAAGCCGGCTGGACCGCTGATCCGGCCGCCGAGGAGTTCCACTCCCTCCGACCCAACCGCGCCCTGCTCGACCAGATCGCCAAGCAGACCGGCGGGCAGTTGATCGAGCCCCAGGCTCTGAACGACTTCGCGGCCGGGTTGCCCAACCGCCAGGCGCCCATCACCGAAAGTTGGTCCAAGCCCCTCTGGCATCGCCCGGCTGTCTTCCTCTGGGCCCTGGCCTGTTTCCTGGCGGAGTGGGGCCTGCGCCGATGGAGGGGCATGGCGTGACAGCCCGGTCCGCGCTCTGGGCGGTGCTGGGTCTCCTTCTGGGGCAGGCCTATGGCTTCGCTTCACCCGGCACGAACTCCAACGCCACGGTAGTTCTGGTGCTCGGCGCCGCGGGTGAGGATGAACTGGGCCAGGACTTCGCGCGCAGCGCGGCGGCCTGGCAAAAAGCATGCGAAACCGCCGGCGCCAGGCAGGTCGTCCTCGGGCTTGGACCCACCAACGAGGCGCCGGATGTCGAGCGCCTCAGGCAGGCCCTCGCCGCCGAGCCCACCAATTGCCTCGAGGAACTCTGGATCGTGCTGCTGGGCCACGGCACTTTCGACGGGAAGGATGCCAAGTTCAACCTGCGCGGGCCGGACCTCTCGGCCACCAACCTGGCCTCGTGGCTGCAACCGTTCAAGCGGCCCCTGGCCGTCATCGACTGCACCTCCAGCAGCGCCCCATTTCTGAAGGCCCTGGCCGCCCCGGACCGCGTGCTGGTGACCGCCACCCGCAGCGGCTTCGAGCAGAACTACGCCCGCTTCGGCCGGTTCCTCGCCGAGACCATCGCCAGCCCCGAGGCCGACCTGGACCGCGACGGCCAGACCTCGCTCCTCGAGGCCTTTCTCATGGCCTCGCGGCGCGTCTCCGAGTTCTACAACGCCGAAGGCCGCCTCGCCACCGAGCACGCGTTGATCGATGACAATGGCGATGGGCTTGGCACACCCGCCGAATGGTTCCGCGGCATCCGCGCCGTCAAACGCGCTCGCGACGGCGCCGCTCTCGATGGCTTGCGCGCGCATCAGTTCCACCTCGTGCGCAACGCAGCCGAGCAACACTTGTCGCCCGCCGTGCGCGCCCGCCGCGACGAACTCGAACTAGCGGTCGCCAAGCTCCGTGACACCAAATCAACATTGGCCGAGGACGAGTACTATCGCCGGCTCGAGACACTCCTCCTCGAACTCGCCAAACTCTCTGCGCCATAGACGTGTGATCGCTGTGACCTGTGACGACGGCAGACACATCACGCCCACCGATCGAAATCCTCGCGCTGGGCCATATTCGTTGTCGCCCCGCTGGGGAGACCCAACTCTCACCTTGCGCGCCATGACGAGTGGAAGATTGAACGGTCACTTGTCAATCATAAGGACTGACCCCTTTGTGACCCCTTTGTGCCTCTGGCCCCCGGGCCGTCACCTCAGATACGTCTGCGCCGCGGCGGTGAAGCGCTCGACTCCCGACGGGCCTTTTCCCAGGAAGAACTCGACCTTGAGCGTGTCAGCGCCGACCAGTTGGACCAGCAGCGTGCCGATGGGCGGGGTCGGCGCAGCCTCGACGCCGCCGGGGCCACTTCCCCGCCGGGGGGGGGGCTCGGACAGGACATACTTCACCAGCCCAGTCGCCACCGAGACGGTCCGAGGATCAGGAGCGTCCGCCTGGACGGCGTAAGCCCCCGGTGGCGCGAAGGCGCCGCCGATCGACACGCGGACCGCGGTGGGTCGATGGACATCAAAGATGAAGGCCAGCTCCTTGCCGCCGCTGCCCGGTCCGCCCGCCGGGCCGCCGGGCGTGAGGCTCGCGTGAAACCAGTTGCCCACCAGCCTGCCTGGCTCGTCGAAGTCGATCCGTCCGTCCCGGTCCGGACCCTCGCGCCGGACCCTGTCGTAGAGCTGGGTCCGCTGCGGTTCGGCGAACAGGGCCAGGGGAGAAACCGTTTGCAGGGTCGAGTCCGGGTAACGGGCCGGGTTCATCAGGCCGCGCAACCGGACGCGCGAGTCGTACGCGCCCAGATCGAGCATGCTGCGGCCGGAGGTCTTGCCGAGCACCTGGCCGGCGGTGACACGCGCGCCCGCGACGACTCCTGGCTCGGGCAAGAGGTGCGCGACGTAGTAGCTCAGGTGATCGTTCACACGGACCTCGATCTTGGAATCCCCGATCACCTGGTCGCGCACGGCGAACACCGTCCCGTCCGCGGGCGCGCGCACGGCAAGACCCGCTTTCCCTCCATACTCGAAATAGACGTGGTCGGTGGGCAGGACGTGGCCACCGCGCGGGCTCACATTTCCAAGCGGGACGATCTCGAGGATTTCGGACGGATCGAGCGGCGCGCGGGTGAAAGAACCCGCCAGGCTGGGGGCGGGCGCGGCGCCTGGCGTGTCCACGCCGGAATGCGGCCCCGGTTCGCCAGCACAGGGTCCGCGGCCGGCCGGAAGCAGCAGCGCCGCGCTGGAAACCATCGCCGCCGCCCACGCGCCCAGCCCGCGGCGGGAGACAGCCCTCATCGGAAGACCCACCACAGGGCGCTGACGAGGCCGAACAGTCCCACCATCCAGAGGCCCGCGAGGCGCAGATCGCGGGCGGACTCGCCCTCGCCGCAGGCCCAGGCGAAGGAGAAAGTGCCGCCCAGCACGTCGTCGCGCGGTGGCGGGGTCAAGCGGCTCACGATCAGGAGCGTGAGGAAGCTCACGACCGCGCACACAAACGAGCGATGCAGGAAAGAATGCAGGTACGGATGCCGCAGTGCGGTGAACAGGCCGCCGGACCGGTGACTATCCGCAAGGAAGAGCACACCCATCGCCACGCCCGAGAGGACCGCCGCGACCGCGCCGGCCCGGTTCACGCGCCGGAGGAACACGCCGCTCAACCCGACAACGGCGAAGGGCACGGACAGATAAGCGCTGACCTCTTGCAAGTAATCCCACAGATGCGCGTAGTTGCCGATGAGCGGCGTGGCCAGAATCCCCCCGACCATGACGAGCACCAAGGCCGCCTGGCCTATCAGGATTTGCGTCGGCGCCGGGGTCTGGGGACGGAAGCGCGCCACCAGGTCGCGGGCGACGAGGGTCGAGGCCGAGTTGAACATCGAACTGATCGAGGACATGAGGGCGGCTAACAACGCGGCCAGGACGATGCCCCGGATGCCGCTGGGCAGGAGCGTTTGCACCAGCACGCTGTAGGTCCGGTTGTAATCCGCCACGCCTTTCTCGTCGCGGATGTCCAATTGCAGTGCCGCCGCCGCCAGGCCGGGCAAAACCAGGATGAACACGGGGATGATCTTCAGGAACCCGGCGAAGACGGCGCCGAGCCTTGCCTCGCGCACGTTGCGGGCGCCGAGCACCCGCTGAACGTTCACCTGGTCCATGCACCAGTAGAACATGCCGCCGATGAGAAAGTTCCCGAGCAGGAAGCCGCTGAAGGGAAGATCGGCGTCGGGCGGCTTGACCATCGAGAGCAGTTCGGGCCTGCCCAGCGCGTGAAGTTTGGCGGTCAGGCCCGGCCACCAGCCGACGCGGTCCAGGGCCAGGCCGGAGAGGAGCACCGAGCCGCCGATCAGGATGATCGCCTGGAGCGCGTCCGTATAGACGACCGCCGCCAGCCCGCCGGCCATGGTGTAAAGCGCGGTGATGATCCCGATGCCCCACATCGTGGCGCCGAAGGGCCAGCCGGTCAGGTCCGACAGCACACGCGTACCCGAGTAGAGGGCCACCGAGGTCTTGGTCAGCACGATCATCGCCAGGAAATACACCGTCAGCATCACCCGTGCCTCGAGGCCGAAGCGTTTTTCGAAAAACTCGGGGATGGTAAAGACCTTGTGCTTCAGATACTGCGGGGCAAAAACAGCCGCGAGCATGAGCAGGCAATAACTGGCGATCCATTCGTAGCCACCCTGCACGAGGCCCTCGCGGTTGCCGCCGGCCGCCAGCCCGACGAAATGCTCGGTCGAGATGTTCGTGGCGAACAACGACAGGCCGATCAGCGGCCACGTCAGGTCCCGACCCGCCAAAAAGTAATCCTCCGATCCCTTCCACTTGCGGGCAAAGTGAAGCCCCAGGCTGACGGTCACCACGAAGTACACCACGATCACCAGGTAATCGCTGAGCACAAGCATAGGCGCGGGGGCGGCGCGTCGCTGGCGGGGTGATGTGGCGCGCTGAGAACTGGGATCGATCGGAGGGTCGGCCGACGGGACGCTGGCTATCGCATCACCACCATGCCGCGCCAGCGCGGCGCGGGAGTTGGGCGCGGGCGCTGCGCCGAACCCGCGTAAAGCGGAGCGGCGCTCCCGGCCGGCACGGGGGCCGTAATGGCGGGCGCGTTGCCCAGGTTCACCCCGCCCGAGGCGAAGAACTGTCGCGCCGCGCTTCCAGCGTACTGGGTGGGCGTGGGAACCGTGACGTGCGGGATGCCGCGCCCCCCGAAGCCGGGCGCCACGTTGACCCGCGGGATGACGAAGAAGGCTCCGCCTCGGCCGTTGCCCGCTCCGCCAAGGTTGCCGCCGGTGACGCCAGACAACTGGGCCTGGGCCGAAGTCCCTGCCCAGAGGCAGACTGCGGCGCTGAATACGAGGACGAAGACACGGTGGGCGCGGCGCGCGGGGCCGCGTTGCAGTGGTAGGAGGCTTGTATGCATGGCAATCAGGTCGGTTGTGGTTTGATCGGGGCTGAACATGACATCAATCAGTCGCACTGAAAAGGGTGGAAATCAAGGCCCGCCCGGGCCGGGGGCCAACGGCGGCGGGCTCAAGACGGGCGGTCCCGCGGGCCGGCCGCGCGGAGTCGAGCTCGATTCTCCCGAGGCGCGCGCGCGGAATTCCGAATGAAGGCGGCTCCTCGACCAGACCGTGAAGCCAAGGTTCTTGAGGAGGTAAAGGGCTGTGGCCACTCCACCCATGACCAGGGCGTACCACTGCACCGATGACCCGGGGCCGAGCGTGCCGATGATCCGTGGCATCAGGAGAAAAGGGACCGCCAATGCTGAAACGAACACGAATCCAAACCAGGGGATCACCTGCACAAACACCAGGGTTCGGAGAGTGGCCCGATTGGCGCTCCGCGCCGTCAGCGCCGTCCACATGCCGAACCAACTGATGGCGACCAGGTTCGTCGCGATGGTGAGCGTGCCGGCCAGGGCCAATCCAACAGCGGACCAGGCGCTCGGGTTGCCGATCATGTTGATGGCGGTCGCGGCCGCCTGACCGCCCCCGGCAGCGGAGACGGTGGTGGTCATGTTCTTCCAAGTCGCCTGTTGAACGAGGAAGGCGCCCAAAGACTGGGCGACGAGCCATAACGCCAGTGGCGCCCCAAAGCTTCGCGTAAGACCGCGCCACTGGCCTTCGACAACTTGGCGTGAGGTCAACGGGGTCGAGAGGATCAGCTCCATCAGCCCGCTCTGGCGCGCCTCGACGAAGAACCGCACCGCCTGTGAAGCCGCCAGCAGGTAGAGCCCCAGAGTGAACACGCCCGCCAGTTGGCCCCACGCCAGCCAGAGCATCCAATCCTCGCCAGCCAGCAGGCTGACCGCGAGGCCGCCCGCCAGGAGCAGCACGACCGTCCAGAGCAGGATTCCCTGCCATTGCTCCCGGCAGACCAGCCAAAGCACCGGGTTCGGCTCGAGGAGTCTTCGTCGCCGCGCCTCCCGACGCCGGGCGGAGCCGAACCTCCAGGCGTAACCCCAGGACGCTCGCTGGACGCGCAGCCGCGCGGGACGCTCCTGCCATGTGCGCGGCAACACGAGGGAAGCCAGGACCAGCATCCCCCAACAGGCCGCCTGGTTCACCAGCAAGCCCGCCCAGAATCCCGTCCGGCCCCAGCCTCCGGCGGCCACGAGCAGCCAACCCGGACTTGTCAGGCTGAAAACGGGTTCGAAGGCGCGACGCTGGACCGCGGCGGTGATCCCGTCGCTGGCCGGCCCGCCCGCCACCAACAGCACCAACAGCAGCATGGTTCCCACCAGGGCTTTCTGCGATTCCCGGCTTATGGCAGAGATCAGCAGCCCCACGGACACCGACACGAGCAGCGCGTTGACCAACGCCAGCACCGTTCGCCAAAACTCCGCCCCCGCCAGGCCACCCATCAGGAGCGTGAGCGCCAGAACCGGGAACGTCGCCAGGAACGCATAGAACGAGCGCAGGGACGTCGCCAGCACCTTGCCGAGCACGATGTCGTAGCCACGCAGATCGGTGAGGAACAGGAAACCGAGCGTGCCGCCACGTTTCTCCTCGCTCAGGGAGTCCGACGTGAGGAAAAGCCCGGCGGACAACGCGGCGGCAAAGCTCAGCCACGTTAGCACCCCGAACAGCCCGCGTCCCAGACTGCCGGAGCCCCTGCCCGGCCCGAACAGGCCCACGAGGAGGAAACCGCCGCCAATGACGAGGGCAACGATCGCGGCCGTGGTCCGCACCCAGAACGTGCTGCGCTTGCGCGCCGCCACCCGCAGCTCGCGCTCGACGATCGGCAGGAACGTCACGCCCCGAGTTAAGCGCCCGCTCCTCCGCGCTGGCAACGCTAATCGGCAGAAACCCCGGCAGCGCTACGCGAAGTCGATCCGCATGAGTGAAAAGTCGTCCTCGAAACCCGGTTGGCCGGTGGCGCCCCGCGCGCAACCAAGCAGCCGGTCCAGGTCCGCCGGGCCGTCGGCGTCGGCCTGCTTCAGCCACTCGGTAAACTCCTCGAGTTGCATCATGCCGCCATCGGGCCGGGCGAGCGCTTGACCAGGTAATCGTTCGCGCCCAGGGCGAAGGCTTCGGCTTTCACCTTGGCGTCCTCCTTGGTCGAGAGGACAATGAGGGGCACATCCCGGGTCTTGGCGTTCTGGCGAAATTGGCGCACCAATGTCATGCCGTCCACGCGTGGCATCACGAGGTCCTGCAGGATGACTGTGGGGTTGAGTTCTTCGGCCTTGCCAACTGCCAGCGTGGGATCGCCGCAGAAGTGATAGACGATGTCGGGCTCGCTGCCCAGCATGCGCCGGACGGCCTCGCCCACGATCGGCTGGTCGTCGATGAGCAGGACAACGATCTGAAAAGCGGTGAGCCGGCGGGGGCTCAGAAAACGCTCCTTGCGCGGCGCTCGAAGCGGGGCGGCGACAGGGTCGTGGCCGATCTGGCCGCCTGGCGGGGAGATCGCACGCGCATCAGGATCTATTCGCCCCACTTTATTTGTTCATGAGGAGATCGAGAAGGCGAAAGTGGCTCGAGGGTCGCGCGGAGCGGCGCCGCCATTCCGCCCTGTGATCGAGAGCCCGGGCCGCGCAATCGCCTCGACGAAGCCAGAAGCCAATCCGAGCCGTTGGCCGAGGCCGGCTAGGTTGCTCGCCACGGCTTGCGCAGGGAACGAATGGCGAGCCGGCGATTGGCATCGGCATCGCCCACGAACCGTTCCTTGGCCGGGTCCCACTTCAGGGGCCGGTCGAAGCGGGTGGCCAGGTCGCTCAAGTGACAGAGGATATCGGCCTGCACGGCGTCCTCGATGGGGCAGATGGCCGGGACCCGGCTGCGGATACTGTCAAGGAAATTCCGCGTGTGATTGGAACTCGCGACGAGGCGCTCATCGTTGGGGCCGGGCTTTTCTTCGACGAGTTTCTCGGGGGAGGTGCGGATGGTGGTGCGATCCACCAGCACCCACCCGTCGCTGCCCTCGAAGGCGGTGCCATGATCGACGATGCGCCCATAGCGTTGTTCGCACGGCTTGAAGTCGTTCATGGGTGTGATCTGATCGTAGCCGTTGGGCGTGCCACGGTAGTTCATGCGAACGCCGTCGGCGAACGTGAAGTTGACGTCCCAGGCCACCGAAGTGTTGCAGGCGCCCCCGGACGGGAACACGGCCTTGCCGGCGACCTCGAGCGGGCCGCGCATCATGCCCGGATGGCCCCAGTAGGCGATGTCCAGCGGATGCACGCCCCAGCCGGCGATGAAGCCCAGCGCGTAATCGTAATTGAACCACCACGTCTTCCACGAACCCGCCGGATCGTTGTCGAAGGCCTTGCCATCCGTGTACGGCGTCTCGGGGGCCGGGCCCAGCCACATGTCGTACCGCAGGTCGGCGGGCGCTTGCGTGGCCTTGGTGGACCCGCCCGGGCGGCTGGCGGAGCACCAGACGTTGATCTGCTTGAGTTTCCCGATCCGGCCGTTGCGCACCAACTCGCAGGCTTGGCGGAACTGCCGGCTCGAGCGCTGCTGGGTGCCGAACTGGAAAATGCCCTTCTTCGCCTGGAGCGTCTTGCGGAGGAGTTGATCCTCCTGCACGGAAAGCCCAAGGGGTTTCTCGACGTACACGTCTTTGCCGGCCCGGGCGGCGGCCAGCGCGACCGGCACGTGCCAATGGTCCGGGGTGGCGATCAGGACGGCATCGATGTCTTTGCGCGCCAGCAACTCTCGGAAGTCGGCGTAGGTGGCGCAATCGGTGTTCTGGTAGCGTTGATTCACCGCGACGCGCGCGGCGTCCAAGTTCCGCTTCGCCAGGTCGCAGACAGCGACGACGCGCAGGTCGTCGTGCGCGAGGAAGTTGCCCATGACACCCCTGCCCTGCGGGCCGGTGCCGACGCAGCCGAGGTTGATCTTGTTCCCCGGGGTCGTGCCGCCGTCCTTGCCCAGCACGGAGGCGGGCACGATCGACGGCAGCACGGACGCGGCGAGAGTCGCGGCGAGGTTGCTGCGGATGAAATCACGACGGGTAATGCGAGTTTTCATAGGTGCTCAGTTGTACGGGCACGTTCTGTCATGCGCCCGCGTGCTGGCTTGGCATTCCTTGGCCAATGTTCAACCTTTTTTGCCGGGGCCCAGGGGCGCGAGCATGTCGATCACCCGCTCCCGTGCGCCTGCGCCGGGAGGCGGACCCCCGCAAAGCCTCCGGCTACCGCCCGGGCTTCTCGGCGGTGATCAGATCGACCGCGGTTTCCTGGTCTGCCGGGGCGCCTTTCTTCTGGATCATCTGCTGCGCGTACTGAATGCCGAACACCGCGAGTTGATCCGCGTGCTGGTCGGCGGTGGCGAGGACCTTGCCCTCTTTGAGCAGCGATTGCACCGCCGAAATGTTGTCGTAACCCACGACGAGGACTTGGTCGCTCTTGCCGGCGGCGCGCAGGGCGGCGACGGCGCCCAGGGCCATGCTGTCGTTCGAGCAGAGGAAGGCCTTCAGGTCCGGGTTCTCGGTGATCACCGCGGCGGCGACCTGGTTGGCCTTGTCGGTCTCCCAATAGCCGGACTGCGAGCTGATGACCCTGGCCCCGGCGGCCTTCATGGCGTCCTCGAAGCCCAGTTTGCGCTGGACGGCGTTGAAAGCGTTGGGAGCGCCTTCGATGATTGCCACCTTGTCGCCTGCTTTCAGGCGGCGTGCGAGGTAATCGCCGACCGCGCGCGCGCCCTTGCGATTGTCCGGCCCGACAAAAGGCAGTTTCACCCGTTTGTCCGCCAGCACGGCATCGTCGAATTTGTTATCGATGTTTACCACGACGATGCCGGCGTCCTGGGCCTTCTTGCAGACCGAGACGAGGGCCTTCGAGTCCGCCGGGGCGATCACGATGGCATCGACGCGCTGGGCGATCATTTGCTCGACCAGGTCGTTCTGGCGAGCCACGTCCAACTCGTCCTTGATGCCGTTGGCAACCAACTCGTACTCCTCGGCGTGGGCTTTTTGGTGCGCGCGCGCGCCGTTCTCCATGGTGAGGAAGAACTCGTTGGCGAGCGATTTCATCACCAGGGCGATGCGGGGTTTGGCCGCGCCCTTGGGCCGGCAACTGGTGAAGAGTCCACATCCCATCGCCAGGACTAGGCAGCCTGGAAGAATCCACGATTTCATGGCTCGAGAGTAAGCCCGACCCAAAGGCGGCGGTCAAGGGCCGGGCGTGCGAGTCCTCGAGAAGTGAAGCTTCGCTTGAAGAGGCTCGCCCTCACCCCGCCCTCCCATCCGATGGGATGGGGGTGAGCCGACGGGTGTCCTGTCAAGCACGAACGCCACTCTCGCCATCGGCGCGGTGATGCCATTCAGAATTCAGACCAAAGGCGGCCGGGCACTCCTGCGCGACCGCTTCGCCAAGACGCGGCGAACGATTCTCCCGCTCCTATCCGATGGGAGTGATGAGTAATGAGTTATGAGTGACGGACGCGGTCACTTTTTCGGCACGGACTTGGGGTTCACGGTTACCAGCACGGTGTTGGGCTGGCCCCGGGGGAACTTTCTCTTGGTGAAAACCATGCGGCGGGCGCGTTCGTCGAGCGCGGCGTCCCCGGAGCTGTGCCGGACATCGATGCCCACCGGCTTGCCGCCGGCGTCGTGCGTGACGATGAGCACAATCTGGGCAAGTTTCGGGGCGGGTGGGTCGGCCTGTGGCCGCACGCCGGACTTGCGTTTGATGTCGCCCAGGCTGCCGCTGGAGGGGGGAAGTTTGTCGCCCTGCGTGCGTCGCAGGTAGTAATCCCCGGCGTTCGCCTGCTCGGTGCGGCAGCCGCAAAGCGGGGCTGCCAGGACCAGGGTCCCGAGGAGGGCGAACACGAGTTTGCGCGGCGCAGCCATGCTGGTCCCAAGATAGGCGAATGTGGACCAGTTGGCCAGCGCGGAGCGGCCTTGGGACTACTTAACCCGGAGGGGCTCGGGCACCGCCGCGCCGTCCTTGCGCGGATCCGAGGCGCCATAATTGACGCGCGCGGAGAAATCACGCATGACGGCCTGGCCGCCGCCGACGGCCTGGGCGAAGGGGGCGATGACCTTGAGCTGGTGGCCCTTGGCCTCGAGTTGCGCGCGAATCTCGGGCGCGACGCGTGATTCGATCTGCACATCGTTGCTGGCGAAAGTCATCTTCGTGAATCGCGGGGATTCCAGCGCGGCCTGAAGATTCAACTGGTAGTCCACGATGTTGGCCACGAATTGCGCGTGGGCCTGCGACTGGTTCCAGCCGCCCATGATGCCGAAGGCGATCCGCACGCCGCCCTTGGACATGAATCCGGGGATGATCGTATGCAGGGGCCGTTTGTGGCCGGCGAGGGCATTGGGGTGCTTGGGATCGAGGCTGAAGAGCCCGCCGCGGTTCTGCAACGCGAACCCGGTGCCGTCGGCCACCAGGCCCGAACCGAAGCTCTCGTAGTTGCTCTGGATCAGGGAGATCATGTTGCCGTCGCGGTCCACGGCGCAGAGGTAGGTGGTATCGGCGCCCGCCGGGGGTTCGCCCGCCGCGACTTGGGCGTTGGCCTTGTCCGGATCGATCAGGCGCGCGCGCTCGGCGGCGTACTTTTTCGATAGCATTCCGCCCACCGGCACGGCGCTGACCTTCGGGTCGGCCACGTAACGCAGCATATCGGCGTAAGCGAGCTTCTTGGCTTCGATCATGGTGTGGAACGCGGCTGCCGAACCCTGGCCATACTGGGCGAGGGGCACGGTCTCCATCAGGTTGAGCATCATCAAGGCCGCGATCCCCTGGCCGTTGGGAGGGATTTCGTACACCGACCAGCCACGATAGGTGGTCGAGATGGGCTCGACCCAGACGCTCGAGAAGGCCCGCAGATCAGCGGCTGCCAGGGTCCCTCCCATCCGTCCCGCGTGAGCAACGAGCCGGCGGGCGATCTCGCCCTCGTAGTAGGCGCGCCGCCCATGACGAACGAGTTGCCGATAGGCCCAAGCCAGGTCCGGGTTCCGATAAACCTCGCCGAGCCGCGGCGCGTGGCCGCCGGGCAGGTAAGCGCGCGCGGCGTTTGTGTCCCGCTGGAGTTTCTTCTCCGAGGCAGCCCAGTACTCCGCCACCAGTTCGCTGACCGGGAACCCCTCCTCCGCATGGTGGATGGCCGGCGCGAGAACCTGCGCGAGTTTGAGGCGCCCGAAGCGCCCGAGCAGCTTGTCCCAGCCGTCCACGGCGCCCGGGACGGTGACGGAATGGATTCCTGCCTGGGGCATGTTGGTGAAGCCGCGGCTTTTGAGGAACTCGAGGGTCAAGTCCGCCGGGGCCCAACCGCTGGCGTTGAGGCCATGGAGCTGGCCGCTCCTGGCGTCGAAGACGATCGCAAACAGGTCGCCGCCGATCCCACACATCATCGGGGCGACGGCGCCAAGCGTGGCATTGGCGGCGAGGGCGGCGTCCACGGCGGACCCGCCAGCGGCGAGCATGGACGCGCCGGCTTGAGAAGCGAGGGGATGCTCGGAGGCGACGATCCCGTAACGGGTGACCACCATCGAGCGGCCCTGGACGCGTTCCGCGGCGCCAACTCGCGCGCCGACCACCCACAGAACCACCACAGCGAGCGCCGCAAACCGGCGGGCATTCGATAGCGTGATCATAAATCTCCCGGGGGCTGGCGGGGCGGCGATTCCGCCCTGGCTTAGCGCAACGGGAGCGCGAAGCCGAAGACCGCGCCACGGCCCGGCTCGCTGCGGGCGAACACGCGCCCGCCATGATCCTCGACGATGCGTTTGCAGATCGACAGGCCCAGACCCGTCCCCTGCGCCTTGCCGTACGTGGCGAAGGCCTGGAAGAGCCGCGGGGCGATCTCCGGGGCGATTCCCTTGCCGGTGTCCTCGATCTCGGTGACCAGCTCGCGCTCGGCGACGATGAATCGGAAGAACATCTTGCCGCCGGCGGGCGTCATGGCGTCCACGGCGTTGTGGACCAGGTTGTAGAAGACATGGCTGAGCCGGGCCGGATCGATGAGCACCGAGAGGTCCGGCGGCGGGGTCTGGTATTCGATTTCCACGTTCTTGAGGGCCGCCTCGGCGCGCAGTTCCTCGACCAGCGGGTTCAGGTAGGCTGGATAATTGGCCGCGGCCAGCACGGCGGAGGTCTGCGAGCCGCGGGTGAACTCGAGCAGTTCATTGATCATGTTGCTGAGCCGGTCCACCTGTTTGCGAATGCGTTGTTTGGCGGAGTCGCGCATCTCGCTGGTGGCGGTGTGCATGGCGGCCATCTCGGCCGAGATGCCGATGATGTTCAGGGGGTTCTTGAAGTCATGCACGATCGACCGCGCGAAGCGTCCGACCAGGGTGAGACGCTCGGCCTGGAGGACCTCCTGGATGTAGTGGCGGTTGAACTCGCGCATGCGATGGCTGAACTCGCGCACCAGGTTCACGGCCAGCCGCGGCGAACGGCGCAGCGTGTTGAGCACCTCGCCGCTCGGGACAAAATAAAGTTGCGATGGCACCTCGGCCGAGGCGGTCGCCGAGCGGGGCTCATTGTCCACCACGGCCATCTCGCCGAAGAAATCGCCCGGCTGGATGCGCGAGAGCACGCGGCGCTCGCCTTCGCCGACGACGGCCGAAATCTGCACGGCGCCGCTGGCGACGAAATACATTCCATCGCCGCGATCGCCCTCTTTGAAGACGACCTCCCCGGCGGCACAGGCACGCGACTGCGCGGCCTGATTCAGGCCTCGCAAGTCGTCCTCGGAGAGCTCGCTAAATAGGCGGCTGGCTTGAAGCTGAATCACTCCGGCAGTCTAAGGTCTGCCGGGCTTCAGTAAAGCCAAGAATCCACCCCGCCGGAGAGCCGCCCCGGCGGCTAGAGGGTGTGACCGGGCGCGGTGCAGGTGGGCTTCTCACCGATGGCACGAAACTCGTAAGTCCCCGCCGAGGGGCAGCCGGGCATCGCCTTGAGGTAGGTGGGGACGATGTCGGATTGTGCCGCCAGGTCGCCATCCGTTTTGCCCGTCTCCAGGCCCCAGAGTTGTTTGGCCGAGTCCATACGTTCGAGGTTCGTGAGGCAGGCCCGCTTCTGGGCCTCCGTGCGCATCTTGAGAAAGTTCGGCACCGCTATGGCCGCGAGCAACCCAATGATCGCGACCACGATCATGATCTCGATCAAGGTGAACCCACCGTTGGGGGAGTTCGGGGTGCGCATAAGCTGACCCCAGGGTTGGTCTCCTTCCGGATTCGTCAAGCAAAACGGGCTTGAGGAAGGCAACTCCCCCAAGCCCGTCCGTTAGGAGAAAACCGCTGGCAGCGGTTTACAGCGTGTGGCCCAGTGCGGAACTCTGCGTGCAGGTCGGGGCGGTGCCCACGGTGTTGTAACCGTAGGTGCCGTTGGCCGGACACGTCGGCGCCTGGCTGTTCTTCAGGTAGGCGTTGACGGCCGTCGCGTCCGTCGCGTCGCCTTGGGTCTTCTTGTTCTCGAGCGCCCACTGTTCCTTGGCGCCGTCAATCTGCTTGAGGTTGGCGATGCAGGCGTTCTTCTGGGCGGTGGTGCGGGCCTTCACGAAGTTCGGAATGGCGATCGCGGCCAACAGGCCGATGATGGCCACCACGATCATGATTTCCACCAGCGTGAAGCCGGTCTTACGGGAGGTTTGATTGATACGCATAGCTTGCCTTACTGTTTCTGTTGTTTTACCGACATGCGGCGTGAACAGAGCAAGCGGCGGGTTATATTTAGTACGGTTTTTGTTCACGAGATTGCCGCTCGCTGACCGCAAGCGGGGAGTCTAGCAGGCAGCTTGCCAATGTCAACGGTGATCGGATCGCGCGCGCGATTCCTCGTTCACTGACCTCGAGCGAAGCTCCCGCAGCTTTACGTGTTCAGCCCTGTTCGTTATCGTAACACGTTACTGGCGAGATGGTTACAGCGGAGGTCTTCCCGGGATGCCTGGATCATTAAGAGCCCAGGGGCGTAGGCTGAATCGTGAACCTGCCCGCTGAACGCAGCCCCCGGACCGTCCGTTTCGGCGGGACAGCCTCCGCGGCGTTGGGTTCCTATCCGATACCGGACCAGCAGCGGACCGGCGGTGGTCCGATTTCGCACCAGTCAGGCTGCCGAGCCCACTTTCGACGGGTGGTCCGCGGTGGCCGCGAGGCTATCAAGCTGAGCCAGCGTCATTTCACGAATCATTGCTTCGAACGTGATCTGCGGGCTCCAGCCCAGCGTATCCCTAGCCTTGGCGGCGTTGCCCAGGAGTCGCTCGGGCTCAGCGGGGCGCAAGAGGCGCGGGTCCTGCTTGAGATAGGGATGCCAATCCAACCCGACCGCGTCGAAGGCGACCTGGATGACGTCGCGGACGGAATGCAACCGGCCCGTCGCGAGGATGAAATCGCCGGGTTGGTCCTGCTGGAGCATGAGCCACATCGCGCGCACGAAATCGGAGGCATGGCCCCAGTCACGCTCGGAAGCCAGGCTGCCCAGCACCAACTCGTGCTGCAGGCCGAGCTTGATCGCGGCGGCGGCGCGGCAGACCTTCTGGGTCACGAAATTCTCGCCGCGCCTGGGCGACTCGTGGTTGTACATGATGCCGTTGCAGGCGAACAACCCGAAGGTGGCACGGTAGATGGCGACCATCTGGGCGGCGAAGGCCTTGGCGCAGCCATAGGGGCTGACGGGCGCCAGGGGGGTGCGCTCGTCCTGCGGGGTCACCGGCGGCACACCGAAGATCTCGCTCGAGGAGGCATGGAACAAGCGCGGTGGCCGGGGCAGCTCCCGCACGGCTTCGAGCAGCCGGAGCGTTCCCATGGCCGTGAGTTCACAGGTGGACTCCGGCATTTCGAAACTCAGCCCCACGTGACTCTGGCCTGCCAGGTGGTAGAGTTCGTCGGGTTCGGCCTTGATCAAGGCGCGGCGCAAGGGAGTTGGGTCGTCCAAGTCCGCATAATGGAGGAACAACCGGCGCTCATAGACCGTGGGGTCGCGGTAGAGGTGGTCGATGCGGGACCGGTTGAGCGTGCTGGTGCGGCGCACCATGCCATGCACCTCATAACCCTTCTCGAGCAGCAGGTCCGCCAGGTAGGAGCCGTCCTGGCCGGTGATGCCGGTGATGAACGCGCTGGGCATGGCAACCGCCAAAGGCGCCGCCGCCTCAACTGGTGACTCGCACCTTGCCCTCGCGGTGCGCCTTTAGGAGGGCGATGTCGGCATCCACCATGAGTTTGGCAAGATCGGCGAATTTGATCTTGGGCTCCCAGCCCAGTTCGCGCCTGGCTTTGCTGTAATCGCCGATGAGCAGGTCCACCTCGGCTGGCCGGTAATAGCGCGGATCGATTTCGACGTGCTTGTGCCAATCCAAACCCGCATGGCCGAAGGCCACATCCAGGAACTCCCGGATCGAGTGTGTCTCGCCCGTCGCCACCACGTAGTCCCCGGGCGCGGGCTGCTGCATCATGAGCCACATGGCCTCGACGAATTCCTTGGCATAGCCCCAATCGCGCTTGGCATCGAGGTTGCCCAGGTAGAGCTTGTCCTGCATCCCGGCCTGGATATGGGCGACGGCCCGCGTGATCTTGCGGGTCACGAACGTCTCGCCGCGGCGCGGGGACTCGTGGTTGAAGAGGATTCCATTGCTGGCGTGGAGCCCATAGGACTCGCGGTAATTCACGGTGATCCAAAAGGCGTACACCTTCGCGCAGCCGTAGGGGCTGCGCGGGTAGAACGGGGTGGTCTCCTTTTGCGGAACCTCGCGCACCTGGCCGAACATCTCGCTCGAGGAGGCCTGGTAAAAGCGCGGGCGAATGCCCGTCTCGCGGATCGCCTCCAGGAGCCGCACCGCGCCGCTGGCGGTAATGTCGGTGGTGTACTCGGGACTGTCGAAGCTCACGCGCACGTGGCTCTGTGCCGCCAGGTTATAGACCTCGTCCGGCTGCACCTTGCCGATGAGCCGGGCGAGCGCGCTGGCGTCGCTCAGGTCGCCGTAATGCAGATGCAGGCGCGTGCGTCCCGCGTGCGGGTCCGAGTAGATCGGTTCGAGCCGGCCGGTGTTGAAACTGCTGGCGCGCCGGATGATCCCGTGCACCTCGTAACCCTTGCCCAGGAGCAGTTCTGCCAGGTACGAACCGTCCTGGCCGGTGATGCCGGTGATCAGTGCTTTCTTGGCCATAGTGCTGGTCCGCACCTTCGGCGAGATGGCGCGGACTGGCAAGGTCAAAGCATGGGCGCGTCCGCGTGGTGCCCCTTCAGGGCAAAACAAACCGTATATGGCTAGCCGACGAAGGCCTCGCCCACCTGGAAGCGCAGAAACCGCCGGATGACGATCTCGTCGCCCAACTGCTTGGCGACACCGGCCACGTGCTCCTTGACAGTGACTTCTGCGTTCCGCTTCACGAAGCCCTGGTCGATCAGGCAGACGGTCTGGAAGAACTTCTCGAGCTTGCCTTCGACGATCTTGGCGATGGCTTGGGGCGGCTTGTTTTTGACCTGTTCGGCGCCGATCTCGCGCTCCTTGGCGATGATCGCCGGGTCCAAGCCATCGCGTGAGACGGCCAGCGGGCTGGCCGCGGCGATCTGCAAGGTGATGTCGCGCACCAGTTGCTTGAAGTCATCCTTCTCGACGGTCGCCGGCAAGCCCGCCCCGACCTCGGCCAGCACGCCGATCTTGGCGCCCGTATGGATGTAGGCGGCCACAATGCCGTGGCCGGTGACGTCGAGCCGCTGGTGCCTCGCGATGCGGATGTTCTCGCCCGTTTTGGCCACTTGCTCGACCCGCAACGCTTCAACATCGGTGCCCGGGCTCGCTGCGAGCGTCCGCGCCACAGTGTCGCAAAAAGCGCGGAAGCTCTCGTTCTTGGCCACGAAATCGGTTTCGCAGTTGAACTCGACGAGCACGCCGGCCTTCGAGCCGGGCAGGATGTGCTGCGCGATCACGCCCTCGCGGGCTTCGCGCAGCGCCTTCCTGGCGGCCGAGGCCATGCCACGCTTGCGCAGGACGTCCACGGCGGCTTGAAGGTCGCCCTGGGTTTCGACCAGGGCTTTCTTGCAGTCCATCATGCCGGCGTTGGTCAGTTCGCGCAGCTTGGCAATAAGTGCAGGGGTAATGTCAGCCATAAGAGTCAGAGATAGAGTAGAATGAGTCTGTCGTTAAGGGTGTAAAGGCCGGTCCCGGAGGGCGCCAGCGGCTCGGGTGCATTCCCGCGCCGAAGGCCCGTCGCCCACTCGGGCGTCCGGGGATACAGGGGTGTTCCGGACGCTCAAGCCACGGCCGCGACCGCCGGGGGCGGAGCCGGAGCGGCCAAGGCAACCGGCGGCGCAACTGGCGCCGCCGCCACGGGAGCGCCCGCCGTGGTGTCACCAGCCGGTTTCTCCGCTTCCGCCTCCGCTTTGCGCCGGGCGTACTTGGCTTCGAACTCGGCGCGGGCCTGCACGATGGTCTGAGTGACAACGCTCAGCACCATGCGCACCGACCGGATCGCGTCGTCGTTGCCGGCGATCGGAAAATCGGTCAGGTCCGGGTCGCAATTGGTATCCACGATGGCGACGATGGGTATCTTGAGCCGGCGAGCTTCGGCCACCGCGTTGTGCTCGCGCTTGATATCGACGATGAACAGGGCGCTGGGGAGTTTTTCCATGCCCCGGATGCCATCGAGGTTTTTGATGAGCCGCGCCAGCTCGCGGCGCAGCATGGATTGTTCCTGCTTGCCGTATTGGTTGATGCTGCCATCGGCTTCCATCTTCTCGATCTCACGCAAGCGGCCCATCGAACGTTTGATGGTCTTCATGTTCGTGAGCGTGCCGCCGAGCCAGCGCTCGGTCACGTGCGGCTGGCCGCAGGTCTTGGCCGATTCGCGCACGGCTTCCTGGGCCTGCTTTTTGGTCCCCACGAAGAGCGCCTGGCCGCCCTGGCCGACCGTTTGGGCCAGGAAGCCGCAAGCCGCCTCGAGTTGGGCGAGCGACTTGCTAAGGTCGATGATGTGAATCCCATTGCGGGCGTCGAAGATGAACTGCTTCATCTTCGGGTTCCACCGCCGGGTTTGGTGTCCAAAGTGGACGCCTGCCTCGAGTAACTCTTTAATGCCAATACTAATCACAAGGTTCCATTGGTTCGGAGCCCGCCGGCCATTCGGTCACGGCGGACCATCCCGCGGAATACGGGATTGATTCAGATGTTGTTGTGGCCGCCCGCGCCCAACTCAGGCCCGGGATTTCGCTGGCCGTTTTCCCTGCGAGCCGGTCCGGTTACCCGGGTCGGGCCCGCAAAAAGGGGAGCCACCTTAGCAGAGGCGAGAGCGCGCGCAACCTTTATTTTGGCTTCCGACCCCGGGGCTTGCCAGTTCCGGGCCCACGCCGTTATGGTGCCAGCCGCTGATCGTTTGCTGAGAGGCCCATGCCGTTTGCCTGATTATGAGTGTTCGCGTCCGGTTCGCCCCGAGTCCCACGGGCTACCTGCATATTGGCGGGGCGCGCACGGCCTTGTTCAACTGGCTCCATGCGCGCCACACCGGCGGGCGGTTCATCCTGCGCATCGAGGACACCGATGCGGCGCGCAATTCACAGGAGGCCGTCAAAGTCATTCTGGACGGCCTGCATTGGCTTGGCCTGGATTGGGACGAAGGGCCGCTCACGGGCGAGGCGACCGGCCCGTGCAAAGGCGACCGCGGCCCCTATTTCCAGTCCCAACGCCGCCAGCACTACCAGCTCCGGGTGGAAGCGCTCTTGTCGCGCGGCCTGGCCTACGAACACGAGGGGGCCGTGCGCTTTCGGATGACCCGCGAACCGATCGTGATCCATGACCAGGTCGTGGGCCACGTCGAACGCAAACTCACCGATCGCGAAGAACAGGACCCCGATTTCGTCCTCGTGCGCTCGGATGGCCAGCCGGTCTTTCATCTGGTCAATGTGGTGGACGATCTGGAGATGGGCATCACGCATGTCATCCGCGGCGAGGACCACCTCTCGAACACCGCCAAGCACATCGCGCTGTTTCGCGCGTTCGGCGTGCCCGCCCCCAAGTACGCGCATATTCCGCTCATCTTGAATCCGGACGGCACCAAGATGAGCAAACGCGACACCGGGGCCTCGCTCACAACGTATCTCGAGGACGGTTACACCCCCGAGGCGGTCGTCAACTTCCTCTGTCTGCTGGGGTGGTCGCCGAAGGACGATCGGCAACTGCTCGCGGTTGACGAACTGATCGAGTTGTTCGATCTCTCGCGCGTGCTCCGGCACAACGCGCGCTTCGACCTGGCCAAGCTGCAGTGGATGAACGGCGAATACATGCGCGCGCTGCCCGAAGATCGTTTCTACGAGCTGGGGGTGCGGGCCCTGGCCAAGGCCGGGTTCGACACCGGGGCCTGCGACCTCGACTATGTGAAGGCGGCGCTGGACACGTGCCGGGGCAAACTCAAGACCTTCGCTGAACTCCCGCCCTACGCCGGGTTCTACTTCACGGAACAACCGGACCTCGAGCCGGCGGCGGTGGCGCGGGAGTTGGCACCCGAGCAGCGCCCGCGCCTGGCGGCGCTGGCCGAGGCGCTCGCGCATCTGGGCGAGTTCACCGCGGCGGAGTTGGAGTGGTGCCTCAAGAGCGTGGCGGCGCAACTGGCGGTCAAACCCGGCGTGCTGGTGCATCCGCTTCGCTTCGCTTGCACCGGCAGCAAGATCGGCCCGAGCCTTTATCACTTGCTCGAGGTGCTCGGCAAGGAGCGCGTGTTGGAGCGCGTGCGCCGGGCGCTCGCGGCCGGCGGCGCCGACACGTCCGCTGCTGTCTGACGGCCGGGCTGGCGGGCCGCGGGGTCCCCAGGGCTTGTCTTCGGCTCCACCGATAACGCGGCGGCGGACCGCACGGCCATTCGCGCGGCGCATAGCGTAAACAAGGCCAGTTGCGAGGCGCGCGGAAACTTTTTTCCACTTTTTTGCCTTGAGAAAAACGCGGGAAAAGAGGATACCTTCCTCAGCAGACGGCGCTGGTTGAATGCGAGTGTGGTGAGTGCGAACGGCGTCGTGAGTTCTTTGAGAGCGGCATTTGAAATTGGATTTACCCTGCCATTGCGCGTGCTTAGAAACTATGTCCTTGAACCGTAAGCTCAGCAAGAAGGGGAACTTTGCCGGGTGGACCGCCGACAGGCCTTGACTGGAAGTCGAACGTCCACCGGAGGGTCCCACCTGTTTCTAAGAAGTTCAAAGGAACTGTTGACACACGGCATTTTGGCGGGGTTTTTTTTGTGCTTTTTCAGTGGGAGACCTTCCACGGCGGTGGTTAGATTGCCGTCATGACCGGCAATGACTTGTTCGGCGGCTCGGCAGGGCGCGCGCCCGAGGCGGCGCCGCCGCCGGTCGAGGCGCCCCCGGGGCACGCGCCGCTGGCCGCGCGGTTGCGCCCCCGCTCGCTGGCCGAATACATCGGGCAGACGCAAATCCTCGGGCCGGGCCAATTGCTGCGCCGGGCCATCGAGGCGGACCGGATTCAATCGCTGATCTTTTACGGACCGCCGGGGACGGGAAAGACGTCCCTGGCGCAGGTGATCGCGGCGCAGACCCGCTCGAAGTTCGTGCGGCTCAGCGGTGTCGAGTCCAACGTGGCGGACCTGCGGCGGGAGCTGGCCACGGCGGCGAACCGGCTCGCCAACGCGGGGGCGACCACGATCCTGTTCATCGACGAGATCCACCGGTTCAACAAGGCGCAGCAGGACGTGCTGCTCCCGGATGTCGAGAGCGGCGTGGTGCGGCTGATCGGCGCGACCACGCACAACCCGTTTTTTTTCGTCAACTCGCCGCTGGTCTCCCGTTCGCAGATTTTCGAGCTTTTGCCCTTGACAGAGGCCGAACTGTTCGAGCTGCTCGGGCGCGCCCTGGCGGACCGCGAACGCGGACTGGGCCACCTGCGGATCCAGGCCGACCTCGGGGCGCTGCGCCACCTGGCGCGCGTGGCCGACGGGGATGCCCGCAAGGCGCTCAGCGCCCTGGAGATCGCGGTGATGACCACACCGCCGCGCGCGGACGGCGTAATCCACGTGGACCTGCGCGCCGCCGAGCAGAGCATCCAGCGCAAGGCGGTGGTCTATGACGCGGATGGCGACGCCCATTACGACACGATCTCGGCCTTCATCAAGTCCATGCGCGGCAGCGACCCCGACGCGACCCTGTATTGGCTGGCGAAGATGATCCATGCGGGCGAAGACCCGCGCTTCATCGCGCGGCGCATCGTCATTTGCGCCGCGGAGGATGTGGGGCTGGCGGACCCGATGGCGCTCATGCTGGCGCAGGCGGCGTTTCAAGCTTCGGAGTTCATTGGCTGGCCGGAAGCGCGCATTCCCCTGGCGGAAGCCGCCATTTACATCGCCACCGCGCACAAGAGCAACAGCGCCTACCTGGCGATCGACGCGGCGCTGGAGGACGTGCGAACGGGGCGGACGCTGCCGGTGCCGTTGCATCTGCGTGATGCCAGTTACACGGGAGCGAAACGCCTCGGGCGAGGGGAGGGCTATGAATACGCGCACGATCATCCGGGGCACTTCGTAGTTCAGGATTACCTCGGCGCGTTTCGCCAGTATTATCAACCCACCGACCTGGGGGTGGAGAAGAAGATCAACGAACGGCTCACGCGCTGGCGCGCCCTGGTGCAGCAGGCGGCGGCCCGACGCGAAGGGGTTGGGCCCGGGGACCAGGCGGGCCAGACCGCACGAGGCGGCGGCAGTGCGGCGGGCGAATCGCCCGCGGCCGCGGGTGCCTGAGCTGCCGCACGCGCGCCCCGATGAGCGATGCCATCGAAGCCCGGAAGGCGCGGCTCCGCCAGGACCTGGCGGAAGCCGCTCGTGGGTTGGACCCAGCCGAGCGGCAAAGGTTGTCCGAGCGGGCCTGTGCACGGTTGCGCGAACAACCCGTGTGGCAGACGGCGCGGGCCATTCTCTTCTATGCCCCGTTGCGCAGCGAGGTGGACCTGTGGCCGCTGTTGTCCGAGGCGCTGGGGCGCGGCCTCACGGTGGCGCTGCCCCGTTTCGTCCCGGCGTCCGGAGTTTATGAGGCGGCGGTCATCCGTTCGCCCGAGCGCGACTTGATCGCAGGCCAGTTTGGCATCCGCGAGCCCGGTCCTGGATGCCAGGTCTGGCCGTTAAACCGACTGGACTTGGTACTGGCGCCTGGGGTAGGATTTGATCTCGACGGGCGGCGGCTCGGCCGGGGACAAGGCTATTACGACCGGCTGCTGTCGCTTGTGGACGGGCTTCGCTGCGGGGTGGCGATGGACCGGCAAGTGCTGCCGAGGGTGCCCGCGGCGCCGCACGATGTGGCGGTTGACTGTTTATTAACGCCGACGCGCTGGCTTAACTTCCACCGGCGCGCCGCCTGAACATGAAATGGCTGGCTGAAATCCATTGGGCCGAAGCAGGGGGGTTCCTTTGCCTCGGCGTAGCGTTGGGGTACTGGCTCTGGCAGTTGAGACACCGGGCGCACCGCGAGGCGCTCCAGCTTCAGGAGCAGAGTCTGCTCGAGAACGCCCGCCGGGAGGCCGAAACTATCGCCCGCGAGGCGCGCCTGGCGGCCAACGAGGAGGTGCTCAAGTTGCGCCAGGAAACCGAACGCACGTTCGCTGAGCGGCGGCGGGAGCTGGACCAGAATCAACTCCGCCTGGCGGAACGCGAAGGGTTGATCAACCGCCAGCTCGAAGGGTTGGTCCAGCGGGAGCAAACCCTCCAGCAGCAACACGCGCAGCTCGAGCACCAAAGGGCGGACCTGGTGGCGGCACAGGCCGACGCCGCGCGCCTGGTGCAGCAACGGCAGGCGCAGTTGGAGAAACTGGCGCACGTCTCCGCCACCGAGGCTCGCGACCTGCTCCTGCGCGAAGTCGAGCAAGGAGCGCTCAAAGACGCCGCCGACCTCTCACGCCGGGTGCTCGAGGAGGCCAAGCTCCGCGCCGATGACCAGGCCCGCCGGATCGTCAGCCTGGCCATCCAGCGCTACGCCGGCGAGCACACCTTCGAAACCACCACCGCCACCGTCGCGCTCAACGGCGACGACATCAAGGGGCGGATCATCGGACGCGAGGGGCGCAACATCCGCGCGTTCGAGGCCGCCACCGGCATCACGGTGATGATCGACGACACCCCCAATGCCGTCGTGCTCTCCGGGTTCGACCCGGTCCGCCGCGAAATCGCACGCCAGGCCATGGAACGACTCATCCTGGATGGCCGCATCCACCCCACGCGCATCGAGGAAGTCGTGGGGAAGGTAGCGCAGGAAATGGAAGAAACCATCGTGCGCGCCGGGGAAGAGGCCGTGTTCAAGGTCGGGCTGGCGCCGATGCACGCCGAGATCATCAAGCTCCTGGGCCGCCTCCGGTTCCGCCACAGTTTTGCGCAGAACATCCTGGACCACTCGATCGAGGTGGCGCACCTGACGGGGTTGATGGCCGCCGAATTGGGGGTCGATACCACCGCCGCCAAGCGCGCGGGCTTATTGCACGACATCGGCAAAGCCGTGAACCACGAGGTGGAAGGCTCCCATGCGCTGATCGGCGCCGAGCTGATCAAGCGTTATGGCGAGTCCGACGACGTGGTCAACGGCGTGGCCTCCCACCACGACGAGGCGCCGCACACGAACGTGCTGGGCATCCTGGTCAGCGCCGCTGACGCGATCAGCGCTTCGCGGCCGGGCGCGCGGTCGGAGTCCATGACCACCTACATCAAACGGCTGGAGAGCCTCGAGCAAATCGGCGGCTCATTCCCGGGCGTCGAGAAATGTTATGCCGTCCAGGCCGGCCGCGAACTGCGGGTCATGGTTCAACCGGACCGCATTGATGATAACCAGGCCTTCAGCCTGGCACGCGGCATCGCGCGCAAGATCGAGGAAGGCCTCCAGTACCCGGGTCAAATCCGGGTGACCGTCGTGCGGGAGACGCGCTGCGTCGAGTTCGCCAAGTAACCAGCCGCCGGCGCGCCGGGGCTGCGTGGTTAAGGCTAACGCGGTTGATCGAACATCCCCCCTGGGTAGCCGGTTTCCCAGCCTTTCGGGGAGTTCCAGGGGCGATCGGTGAGGTTCTCGGGGTCGGTGGTGGCACAGCCGCTGAGCCAGAGCATCGCCCCGACCGCCAGGAGCAGCCACCGGGCTTGTCGGACTCGGAAGGCGAGCCTGTTCATGGCTACCGCACCGGTGGCGGAGCCGGCAGCACTTCGTCGTTGTCCATCACGTCAGCCTGCTTCCATTCCTGGAGGACGTTGGCGATGGCGCTGTTGGGCTGCACGCTGGTGACACGCAGTTTGGCCACCAACCGGCCATCACGGCTCACCAGCAACTCGCCCCGCTCGACCAGCTTCTGGTCGCTGCCGACGTTGAGCACCACGAAATCCCACTTAGGATCGACCGCGACCACCCGGCCCCGCAAGCTCTCGGGCAACTCGGGCGGGCGCTGCCGCTCGCCTTCGTATTCACGGAGGCGCGTTTGGGCGTAGTTGAGTTTGATCTGCAGGTCCTTGTTGGTGTTATTGAGGCTGACGTTCTCAGCGGAGCGCCGCTGCAACTCGACCAGCGCCTTCTCGATCTGATCCACCGGCCGGCCCAGCGCCTTCCAGGCGCCCAGATCGCGTTGCGCCTCGGTCAAGGCCCCGCGCGTGTCATTCAACTGCTTCTCGGCATCATCCGCGCGCTTCTGCTGTGTGTTGCCATGGCTGGTCGCCGTCTCGAGCTTGGTCTGTGTATCGGCCAGCTCGCGCCGTTTCTGGTCCGAGTCCGCCTTGGCGTCCCGGGCTTCTTTGGTGGCCTTGCTTTCGGCCTCTTTCGCCGCGTCGCGTTCGCTGGTGGTGCTGTCGAGGGTGGTCTTGAGGGAGTTGATCTTCTCGGCCACTTGCACGTGAGAAACCACCAGCGCGCCCAGTCCCGCCAGAATGGCGACGATGAGACTTACTTTAATCAGCATGGCTCTAAGGTTTTAGCGTTAACGAATCGCGCGAGCCTAGTTGTCCACCATCCGGGTGTCAACCAGACTTTGCCACCGGCATCCTGATTGATAGCAGGTTTCGGTCCAACCCGTGGCCGGCGGTCAGTCCGACAGAATGTGCCGCAGGTACAAGTACATCAGGGGCGCGTTGAACAGCAGGCTATCCAGGAGGTCCAGGATGCCACCGATGCCAGGCAGGAACCGGCCGGAGTCTTTCACCCCGGCCTCGCGCTTGAACAGCGACTCGATCAGGTCGCCCAACACGGCGGCGGTGCTGAGCAGGATGCCGAGCAGCACGGCGTGCAGCCAGCTCATGCCTGGCAACCGGTGCCCGGCAAACTGCGCAAAGGCCAGGCTGGCGGCGGTGGAGAAGACCACCGCGCCGCCGAAGCCCTCCCAGGTCTTGCCCGGGCTGATGCGCGGGATCATCTTGTGGCGGCCGATGAGCGAACCGGTCGAGTAGGCGCCCATGTCGCTGAACTTGGTCACCACGAGGAAGTAGATGAGATAAAAGCGGCCCTCGGCTTTGGGGAAGAAAAAGTAGATCTTTTGGATGAAGTTGAGCAGCCACGGCACATACATCAGGCCGAACAGCGTCGTCGAGATGGCCAGCAGGCCCGCCGGGTTGCTCTTGGAAACGAACTGCCGGATGCAGAGCCCGAGCACGAACAGGATCAGGAAACCAGTCTCGAAGTCGTTGGCTCTCGAGGGAACCGGTTGCACCCCCAGGGCGCCCGAGAGGTACACGAACGTGCTGCCCATCAAGAGCAGCCCGCCCACGATTCCCCAGTGCTTGAAACAAACCAACCCGCGCCGCTCGACCAGGCCGTAGAACTCGGTCAGGCCGGTGGCCGCCAGCGTCAGCATGGCCGCCAGAAAACAGAAGCCTGAGATAAACTGGCTGGGGGAGAACAACGCGGCGACCACCACGCTCCAGAGCACCACCGAGGTGAGCAGACGGCGCGCAAACACGGCTGCCTTCGAGGGCCCGGACGGCGGACTGGTGGCGGGGTCGTTCAAAGCGCTGTTCGAGCATCGAGCATGGCCCCCGCGCGCCGCCCTTTCAACTCAAACCTGAACACTCAGACCTGAACCCCGCCGAACCGGCGATGCCGGCGGGTGTATTCCTCGAGCGCCGCGAAGAACTGGGGCTTGCGGAAGTCGGGCCACAACGTGGGCGTGACCACCAGCTCGGCGTAGGAAATCTGCCAGAGCAGAAAGTTGCTCACGCGCATCTCGCCGCTGGTGCGGATGAGCAGGTCGGGGTCGGGATAGTTGCGGGTGTAGAGGTGTTGGGCGACGACCTGCTCAGTGATCTCGGCGGGTTCGATCGAGCCGGCGCGGACCTGGGCGGCGATGCTGCGGACGGCGTCCACCAGCTCCGTGCGCCCGCCATAGCTCAGCGCCAGAATCAGCGTCAGCCCGTTGTTCCGGGCCAGCGCGGCCTTCGTCCGTTCCAACTGCTCCTGGACGAACTCGGGCAGGCGGTAAATCTGGCCGATGACCTCGAGCCGCACGTTGTTGCGTGTCAATTCGCCGATCTCGTTCTTGAGGTAGCGGGCGAGGTACTTCATCAGCATGTCCACCTCGTCCTTGGGCCGGTTCCAGTTCTCGACCGAGAACGCGTAGAGCGTGAGGTATTTGATCCCCAGCTCACCGCCGGCCCGGACCACGGCGCGCACGGACTCGACGCCATTGCGATGCCCCTCGATCCGGGGCAAGTGCCTTTGTTTCGCCCAGCGCCCGTTGCCGTCCATGATGATCGCGACGTGCGTGGGCAGCGAGGCGAGCGCCTGGGGACTGAGATGTGGTCCGGCGATGCTCATGCCCGTGGCGCCGGCAGGCGGCCCGCGCCGTCGCCGAAGGCAGCCCGGCGCTTAGAGAAAAATGGTCTGCTCACGGGACGGTCCGACCGACGCGATCATGAGGCGCGCGCCGGACAGTTCGGCAATCGCCTCGAGATACCGCCGGGTTTTCAGCGGCAGCTCGCGCCAACGCGTGGCCTCGTGGGTTGGCGTGCGCCATCCCGGGAACTCGGCATAGATCGGTTCGCATTCCGCGAGGGTTTGCGCGTCGCTGGGCACGTAGTCAAACCGCGCGCGGCCGACCCTGTAGCCGATGCAAACCTGGATGGTCTCGAGGGAATCCAGGCCGTCGATGTTCGTGACCGCTAGGGCGTCGATCCCGTTGACCATCGTGGCATGACGCGTGGCCACGGCGTCAAACCAGCCGCAACGCCGCGGACGGCCGGTGGTCGCGCCGAATTCCCGACCCATGGCGTGCAGGAGGTCGGCGATCTCCGCGTTTTCCGTCGGCAACGGTCCCTCGCCGACCCGCGTGGTGTAGGCCTTCATCACCCCCACCACTCGGTCCATCCGGTGCGGGGGAACGCCCGAACCGGTGCAGGCGCCGCCCGCCGTGGTGTTCGACGAGGTGACAAACGGGTAGGTGCCGTGGTCGAGGTCCAGGAACGTGCCTTGGGCGCCCTCGAAGAGAATGTTCAGCCGCTTGCGCGTGGCTTCGTTGAGCATCACCACCGTGTTGCAGACGTGGGGCCGGAGTCGATCCCCGGCGGCGCGGTAAGCGGCGTGCACCTTGCCGAACGAAAGCCGCTTGGCGCCGAAGGCGCTGAGCACACCGTTGTTCTCCCGGATTCGACCGCGCAGCAGTGCCGTGAAACGGTCCGGGTTCACCAGGTCGATCATCCGCAGCCCGGTGCGCGCGGCTTTGTCGCCATAGGCCGGGCCGATCCCGCGCTTGGTGGTGCCGATCTTGGTCCGGCCCTTGAGCCCCTCGCGGTGCGCATCCAACTCGCGGTGATACGGGAAAACCAAGTGCGCGGTTTCGCTGATGAACAGGTTGCCGTCCACCTTCACCCCTAGCTTTCTGAGCCCGTCGATCTCGTTCACCAGACTGATCGGGTCAATCACCACGCCGTTGCCGATCACGCACTTCTTCCCCCGGCGCAGGATGCCCGAAGGCACCAGGTGCAGCACGTACTTTTGCCTCCCGATCAGGACCGTGTGCCCGGCGTTGTTGCCGCCCTGTGTGCGGACCACGATGTCCGCCTCTTCGGTGAGCACATCGATGATTTTCCCTTTGCCTTCGTCACCCCATTGGGCGCCTACCAGGATCGTGTTGGCCATAGTTCAGTCAGTCATGCGTGAGCAAGGAACGCCCGCGTTGGGTGTAAATCCGGGGCATGCGCTCGCTATTTACACAGAGAGAGTAGAGATGGGCTGGGCGATCGTCAACGCCGGAATCGACTGGCTCGACTGGCTGGCTCTTCCGCCGACGGCTGGCGCGCTTGATCGTCGTCGCCGTTCCGCTGACAGTGAGACTCAGGCGGGCGGGGGCGGCGCGACGCCGACCCGTTGGAGGTGCGCCACGATTTTCTCCAACAGGCGGGGTAGCTCGATCGGTTTGGTGTCGAAATCGTCACAGCCCGCCTCCCTGGCTTTCTGCTCGTCGCTGGCCATGGCATGGGCAGTCAAGGCGATGATGGGAATCCGCTCGGTCTCGGCCGCTGCCTTGATCTGGCGCGTGGCCTCCCACCCATCCACGACGGGCAGGCTCATATCCATGAGGATCAGATCGGGGGCCTCGGAGCGGGCCTTCTGCACCCCTTCCTGGCCGTCCATCGCCATCACGATGGTATAACCCTTGCGTTCGAGACGCCGCGAGAGCATGTCCCGGTTCATCTCATTGTCTTCGACCAACAGCAGTTTTGGCATGGCTCGGATGTGCAGGGCATTACAGGCAGCAACGCGCGCATCAAACCACAACCTCGCCGCCCATGAAAAGCGTTTTCCGCGGCACGGTAACTCAGCTCAGCCCCTCGCCCAGAGGTACGGGCAACAGCTACTCTTGGCGCACGACGCTCAGCGCTCACTCGCCGCTCGACGGCGGCGCGGCGGGAGTGAGGCGGGCCGGTTCTTCGAGGATCTCGAGGATTATCGTCAATAGTGCATTTCGAAAATACCCATGCCACCGACGCTACCTCCGAAAGTAATCAGTTGGACTATTTTCGATAATGTCACAGATCGAAAATAAAGCGCTGTTCTGCGCCTCAGGCCCCGACCTAGCGTGAACGCGTTCGGCAGTTTTCCATGTTCAATTGCTGGTTGTGTGGCATGCTTACGCCTCGCATACGCCTGACTTAACTGCCCAGATCATGCCTGTTATTCGAAGTTCCCTCATGAACGGAATCGGTCGGGGTGCCTTTCGCTTGTTTGCCGCGTGCGCCGCGGCCGCGTGGTTGAGTGCGACGATCGGTGGCGAGCCCAAGCCATCCGCCACGTCCGAACCTCTCGAGGGCACGCGCCCGCTGGAATTGCAGGGCGACATCGCCTCGCAGCTCGTGGCCGGGGCGGACGAATTCCTGCTGCGCGAGACCGCCGAGTCGGTGGGGCGGCGCGCGCGGTTTTGGAGCCGCGATTTGGCGTCGGCCGCCGCCTACGACGGCTCGATCAGCACGAACCGCCAACGCCTCGGCCAAATCCTCGGGATGCGCGATCCCCGGCGCGCGGCGGCGCTCGAGTTGGTGGGCACGCCGGCGCAGCCGGCGCTGGTGGGGCGGGGCCAGGGGTTTGAGGCCTTCGCGGTGCGCTGGTCCGCGTTTGGTGACGTGCACGGAGAAGGGCTGCTGCTTGCCCCGACGGGCGGGCCGTGGGTGGCCGACGTAGTGGCGATCCCCGACGCGACACAGGTCCCGGAACAGATCGCCGGTTTGGTTGAGGGCGTGGCGGCGGAGTCGCAATTCGCCCGGCGGCTGGCGGAGAGCGGCTGCCGGGTATTGATCCCGGTGCTGATCAACCGTCAAACCGGGCAGTCCAAGTCCGCCGAGGGCAACCGGGGCGCTGGCCTGAGCAACCGGGAGTTTCTGTATCGTTCCGCGTTCGAGTTGGGCCGGCATCTGATCGGCTACGAGGTCCAGAAGGTGCTCGCGGGTGTGGATTGGTTTCACCGCGAAGGCAACGGGGCCGGGACGCGCATCGGGGTGATTGGCTGGGGCGAAGGCGGGATGCTGGCGCTCTATGCGGGCGCGCTCGATCCGAGGATCGAGGCGGTTGGCGTGAGCGGCTACTTCGACCGGCGCGAGGACCTTTGGCAGGAGCCGATCGATCGGAACGTGTTCGGCCTGCTCGAGCAATTTGGCGGTGCCGAAGTTGCGTCGATGGTCGCGCCCCGCGGCCTGGTGATCGAGGCCGCGCGCGGACCTGAACTGGTGGTGCCCACAGGAACGGGCGGCGGACCGGGGCGGCTGAGCACGCCGGCCCTGGCGGCCGTGCGTGCCGAGATCGAGCGCGCTCGTCAACTGACCGCGGCACTGAAGCCGGCCCCGGTCTTGGAGCTTGTGGTGAGTGGAGAGGGGGCGGGCCCCTACGGTTCGGCGGAGTTTCTCACCAGGTTCCTTGTCACGCTGGCGTCCAACGCCCGCCTGGCCGCGCCCGGGGCGGCACCGACCGGCTCGCCCGCGCGATTCGATCCGCAGGCCCGCCACCAGCGCCAGATGCACGAGCTGGACCGGCACAGTCAGCAACTGCTGGCCGAGAGCCCTTACGTTCGGCAACGGTTCATGTCCCGGCTCGACACCAAATCCGTCGAGCAGTACCAGGCCACGGTGGAATCGTATCGCGATTACTTCTATAACGAGGTGATCGGGCGCGTTGAAGCGCCGCTCCTGGCGCCGAATGCGCGCTCGCGCCGGGCGTACGAGGGCACCAATTGGGCGGGTTACGAGGTCGTGCTGGACGTGTTTCCGGGGGTGATCGCCTACGGCATTCTGCTGGTTCCGAACGACGTGAAGCCGGGCGATCGCCGCCCCGTGGTGGTATGCCAGCACGGCTTGGAAGGCCGGCCCCAAGACACCATCGGCGAGCCCGGCTTCCCCTACTACAAGGCCTTCGCCGCCCAACTCGCCGAGCGCGGCTTCGTGACGTTCGCGCCGCAGAACCTCTACATTTTCACCGACCGCTTTCGGAGCCTCCAACGCAAGGCAAACCCGCTCAAGCAGACCCTCTTCTCGATCATTGTGCCCCAACACCAGCAGATCACCGACTGGCTCAAGACCCTGCCCTGGGTGGACCCCGCCCGCATTGCCTTTTATGGCCTGAGCTACGGCGGCAAGACGGCGATGCGCGTGCCGCCGCTGGTGAAGAACTACTGCCTCTCGATCTGCTCGGCCGACTTCAACGAGTGGGTGTGGAAGAACGCATCGACACTGACTCCATACAGTTATGTGTGGAGCGGTGAGTATGAGATTTTCGAATTCGACCTTGGCAGCACGTTCAACTACGCCGAGATGGCGGCCCTCATCGCGCCGCGTCCGTTCATGGTCGAGCGCGGCCATTTCGACGGCGTGGCGCCGGATGAGACCGTGGGCTACGAGTTTGCCAAAGTGCGATTCCTGTATGAGGGCCGGCTTGGCCTGGGTGATCGCTGCGAACTCGAGTGGTTCACCGGCCCGCACACCATCAACGGGAAGGGGACCTTCGATTTTCTGCACCGCCACCTCGAGTGGCCGAGGCGTTGATCCGGGCGGCGACGCCAGCCCACCGTACTGACCGCCGCGGATGGCGCCGAGGCGTTCCTGCCTCGGGGATCGTCAACCGTTCTTGCCGCCACGCCGGACCAGGATCAGCAGGCCCACGCCCAGGATCAGCGCCCCGGCGACACCCGCGAACACCAACAACCGGCGCACGGAAGCGTTGCGCGTATCGATCTGCCCTTCGGCGAGTGTCGCGCCAGTTGGCGCGCGGGGCGTTGGCGCTGTGTTGGTCCGAACCGGCCCAGGAGTGGCGGCGCGCTCGCTGGGCGCGGGCACAGGTTCGCCGGGCGCCACCGCGCCTTGCGCCTGGCGCGCGGGCCGCACGTGGCTTTTCTCCAGAATCCGCCCCACTTCGGCCTGCACCATGGGACTCTCGGGATCGAACCCCAGGCTCTTGGCTGCCTGACGCCGCACGGCCTCGCCCCAGCGCACCGGCAGGCGCGTGCCGCGGGTCCAGGACAAGTCCAGTCCGCACTCGCAGTCCGCGCCAATGATCGACATGATGCGGGTGAGGTTGCCGTCGCTGATTTCCTCGCCGCGCATGAGCGGCCCGATCCAGCGGGCCTTGCCGTAAATGACTGCGGCGCGGGTTTCCCTGGCTTTGTCGCCGTCGGCTCGCAGGCTCCAGAGCAACACCTGCTCGCGCGGCGCGGCGGCCTGGTCGAGCACTACCAGGCTGGGGGGTTGGGCGATCGCTTTTGGGAGGCTCTTCAACTGACCCGCCGTCTGGTCGATCGCCGACTGGATGGCCTGGCGCGCGCGCGCATTCTGGGCGGGTTCGGTCCCCTCGAGGAGCAGGACGACGGCGTAGCTCTCGCAGGCCTGGCGCACGATTTGCTCCCGCAGCGGCGAAGTGACCAACCCCTCCAGAACCGGGTCCGGCGGTGCGCTGGGCCGAGCCGCTTCGCCGAAGGACACCGGCAGGACCGGACCGTCCGGTGAGACCAGGACGGCGAAGGGCCGTTGACGGCGCTCGGCGCGGTCCAGTTCTTTGAGCGCTGGCGGCATGGCGGCGTCGTCACCCCCGAGAAGTTCGAACCGGAGGTTCGTGTCGGTGAAAAGGGAACTGGCGGTCTGGGCCAGGTTCGAGGTCCACGCCGCGGGGGTGTCGGGATTTACCAGGGCGTAACAGACGTAGGGCTCGTTCTCGAGGTCCACGAAGCCCACGTCCCGCACATTGTATTGGCAGCCCCAGAGGACGGCGCCCGGCGCGCCGAGGAGCAGTCCGCCCCAGGCCGCCAAACGGCCAGGCGTCCGGGCTTGAGCAGATGCGTGCATGGCGCCGCCGATGTCATAGCGCCTTGGGGCGGATTTGGGAACCAAGAAACGGCGTTCGACGATCCCTTGACTTCAGGCTGGATTAATCGGCGGGATTGGTTATTTTGACTGCTGTTTAGGGCGGCTTGGCCGTCCGACTATGCAATTCCTGAATGACATCCAGAAGGTCAAGTTCGATTGGTTCGACCTCGTGGTGCTCGCGGCGGCCTTGCTGGGCCTGGTGCGCGGCCGCAAACGGGGCATGACCGAGGAGTTGTTGCCGCTGCTCCAATGGCTGCTGATCATCATCCTCGGGGCCTATACGTACGCGGAGTTTGGCCGGCTGTTCAACAAGGTCGCCGGCCTCAATCTCACTTTCTGCAACTTTGCGGTGTACCTGTTCCTGGCCATGGTGCTCAAGTGGGTCTTTACCGCCGTCAAGAACCTCCTGGGCGACAAACTCCTGGTTGCGGACGCCTTCGGGAAGTCCGAGTTCAGCCTCGGGATGGTCGCGGGCATCCTGCGCTATTTCTGCTTTGTGACCCTGTTCGTCGCCTTGCTCAACGGGGTCTATGTCAGCCCCGCCGAACAGGCGACGGCGGCCACGCGTGCGCCGTCGTCGGATACGGGGTTCACCCTGCCCAGCATGGCCTCGCTGCAAAGCCGCGTGTTTACGCGGTCGGTCAGCGGACGGTTCGCGCGCACGTATCTGTCGAATCTGCTGCTCAAACCTGTGGTGCCTGGCGCGGCTCCGAAGAAGGAGGGCATCGGCAAGCGCCGCGAGGGTGAAGTGGACCAGATCGTCAACCCCAAGTAGCCGGACGCCCCGGTCCCCGCCACATGGCTGGCCTGGTCCCGCCAGCGACCCTCGAACAAATCCGCGCCGCCAGTGACATCGTGGATGTCATCGGCTCGTATCTGCCGCTCAAGCGCGCCGGGGTGAACTTCGTCGCGCTTTGTCCGTTCCACAGGGAGAAGTCGCCCAGTTTCAATGTCAATCCGCACCGGCAAATCTTTCATTGCTTCGGCTGTCACAAGGGGGGTGACGTGTTTGCCTTCGTGCGCGAATTCGAGAACATCGGCTTTCTCGACGCGGTCCGGCGGCTGGCCGAGCGCGCCCGCATCCCGCTGGAGTTCGAGCAGAACCCGGCGTATCAGCAGAACCGCTCGATCAAAGAGGTGCTCTACCAGGCGCACGAACAGATCGCGCAACGGTGGCAGTCCGCCTTGGCCAACGACGCGGCGGGTCAAATCGCGCGCGATTACCTGGCCCGCCGCGGCGTGACCCAGGAAGCGGTCAAGTTGTTCCGGCTGGGCTACGCGCCCGACGCCTGGGATGACACCGTCAACTGGGCCCGCAGCAAGGGCCATGACCTCGCGGTGGTCGAGCAAGGCGGGTTGATCATCCGCAAGGAAGGCGAGACCCGGCACTACGACCGGTTCCGCGGCCGGCTCATGTTCCCCATCTGCGACGAGCAGGGGCGGGTGATCGGGTTCAGCGGTCGCGTGCTCACGGGGGACGAGAAGACCGCCAAGTACGTCAACTCGCCCGAGACGCCGATCTTCACCAAGGGGCGGGTCATTTTCGGCCTTGACAAATCGAAACGCGCTTTGCTCGAGGCCGGTTTCGCGATCGTGTGCGAGGGCCAACTGGACCTCATCGCCTGTTACATGGCGGGCGTGCAGAACATCGTGGCGCCCCAGGGCACCGCCCTCACCGGCGATCACGCCCGCATCCTGAAGCGTTACGTGGATGAAGTCGTGCTCTGTTTCGACTCCGACACCGCGGGCCAGAACGCCGCGCTCCGGGTGTTGGATGAACTGCTGGCCTCGGGCCTGGCCATTCGGGTGGCGTCCGTGCCGGCGCCGCACGATCCGGACAGTTTCATCAAAGAGCACGGCGGCGCGGCGTTTCGCGAGCTGGTCGCGGCGGCGCCGGGATTCTTCGATCATCTGCTCGAGCGGCTTGGCGCCACACATGATCTGCGCAGCGACCGTGGCCGCGTGGCGATCGTTCAAGAGATGGCGGCGGCGGTGCGCAAGACCGGCAACGCCGTGCTCATTGACACCTACGCCCAAAAGACGGCGCAACGCCTGGGCGTGGCGGTCGAGGCCGTGCGGGCCGAGTTCAACAAGGCGGGGCGCGCGTCGAGCCCTGACCGAACCCGCGCCGAACCGCCGGCCAGTCCCGCCGCCGAGCCGGTCGCGCCCCCGGGGCCGGCCGAGTCTTCGGTCATGAAGCTGCTGCTGCTCGACGACGAACTCGTGCCCTGGGCCGCGGCGCACCTGGACCTCGCGTGGATCGAACATCCCGTGACGCGCCGCATTCTCGAGCGCCGCCTGGCCGCGCAGCAGGAGGGAAACTGGCGGGGAGTGGCGGCATTGCTCAGCGAATTCGAGGCCGACCCCGAGGCGCAACGGTTGATCACCGAGGCCGCGTCTGAGCGGCGCGAAACCGCGGATCGTGAGCGCACGCTCCAGGAGGACGTGCTTCGGCTGCGCAAGAAGGCGATGGAGCGCGAGATCGCGCTCCTCAGCCAGACCATCAAGGACGCCACGTCCGAGAGTGAACGCGCCGCGGCCATGCTGAAGAAACAAAGCCTGCGGCAGGCCCTGGCCGTGCCGTCACCAGGCCCCCACCCGAGCCCTCACCCCGGCCCTCCCCCCGATGGGAGAGGGTGAACTCGGGGGACGTCGTGGGTACGAGACTGCGCTCGAGCATACTCGCACCGCTTCTGGGTCACCCGAGCCCTCACCCCGGCCCTCGCATCCGATGGGAGAGGGTGAACCAGGGGCCGTCCCGGGCTAACCGGCTAACCCGCTCCGTCCACCACCTGGCAGATCCAGGACTCGAGGGTGCGCCCGGTTTTGTCCGCGTAGTGCGCCGCCAGTTGGCGCCGGAAGACCTCGACCTGGTCGCGCTGGACCAGGCTGAGCGTCGCCCCGCCGAAGCCGCCGCCCGTCAGCCGCGCGCCGAGGCAAGCCGGATGCGCCCGGGCGAAATCCACCAGCACATCGAGTTCGGGGCAACTGTTCTTGAAGAAGTCCCGCGAGCTTGCATGGCTCTGGAAGAGGAACTGGCCGAACTGTGCCAAGTCATGGTCGCGCAACGCGCGTTCGCCGTGCGTTACCCGCTGGTTCTCGCCGACGATATGGTAGGCGCATTGGTAATCGCGCTCCTCGAGGCGGGTGCGTCCCGCCGCCAGGTCCTGGGCGTCCACCATGCGAAGGGCCCGGACGCCCAACGCGCGGGCCGCCGACTCGCAATGACGCCGGAGAGCGTTGTACTCGCCGTCGGCCAGCGCGTGCTTGACCCCCGAGTGGCTGATGACGACCGCAACCTCCCCGATCAACGGGGTCCAATCCACGCTCAGGTGCAGGCAGTCGATGAGGATGGCATGATGCGCCCGGCCAAAGAGGGACGAGATGTAGTCCAGGAGGCCGCAGTTTACGCCGACGAACTGGTTCTCGGCGGCCTGGCAGGCTTTGGCCAGGATCAGCCGCTCCGCCTTGGATAGGGGCGGCAGTTCCCCAGCGCCGTCCCGCGCCGGCGGCTGGCCGCAGCCTTGCTCGGCGAGGGAGTAGGGGAAGAGTTTGCGCACCACCAGCGCCGTCGCGACCAGCAGCGCCGCCGAGCTGCTCAAACCCGCGCCCAGCGGAATGGTGCTGTGAATGGCCAGGTTCAAGCCGCTGAAATGCACACCACGCCGGCGCAACTCGAGCAGCAAACCCTTGACGTAATCCGCCCACGGGGTCGCCGGGTCTTTCTGGATGTCGCTCACCCAAAACTCGGCCACGCCGGGGAAAGCGGTCGAGGCGATCGCGACCTTGCCGTCGTTGCGACGGGCGGCCGCGGCGCTGATGTACTTATCGACCGCCAACGCCATGACCAGCCCCTGGTTGTAATCGGTGTGGTTGCCCAGCAGTTCGACGCGCCCAGGGGCCTGGGCCTTGCGCGTGGGCAGGGCCTTGAACGTTTCGCGAAAAAACTTCTCGACCTCGCGCAGCGGCGCCAGAGCGAACGCCGGCGCGGACCGGGCGCGCCTGCTGGTGCTGGAGGAACGGCGGGTTCGCATCGTTTGAGAAATCTGTTCGGGTCGTCAGCGCCCAGGCCGATCCCGCGCGGCGCTTCTCGAGGTATGGCCGGGCGGGGTGGCGGATCGACCCTCAGCACGCCTTCTGATCGATCCGCCGGGCCAGATCAAAGTCCTTCGTGGTCAAGCCGCCCGCGTCGTGGGTGGTCAGGGCGAGCTTCACGCGGTTCCAGCGCACGTCGATGTCGGGATGATGCTGCGCCTTTTCGGCCAGGCGCGCGACGGCGTTGACGAAGCGCATCGCCGCCAGGAAATCCTCGAACTCGAACGTGCGCCGGATGACGGCGCCGGTGCGCTTCCAGGCTGGGAGGGTTTGCAGCGCCGCTTTGATCTGGGCCGCGGTCGATCTTGCCATGCCGGGCTTATGCCACGGGGTTGGGGAGTGGTCACGAAGAAAAGGCCCGGGGAACGCTCGCCCTCACCCCGGCCCTTATAGTTGATCCAACGTTATTCACCGGCGGCGAGGAGAGCCTTGTCCTGCCCTCCCCGCAGCCGACGGTGAATAACTTGGCGCGGCGCGCGCGTGCGACGG
>Ga0233425_10001095_pt1 | contig 63637 bp, 52 predicted proteins | sample Watercolumn_Towu_2_FD_181712 | JGI IMG/M metagenome (GOLD analysis project Ga0233425, IMG submission 181712) | Freshwater microbial communities from Lake Towuti, South Sulawesi, Indonesia - Watercolumn_Towuti2014_140_MG | ecosystem: Environmental > Aquatic > Freshwater > Lake | place...
CACCCATACCGGAATCTCAGCTCCTGAATTCATTGGCAGGAATCCTGAATGTGTGAAATTTTTACTCGATGGTCTGTCGGAACGGGGAGTGGTTTATAAAGAAACTATAACCGAAATCTGATGCACAATCACACTTGATTTCTCTTATGCTGGAATCGGATAATTGCCGAAAACTTTTTTTTATCCGCCGTTAACTGATTATTACTTGACTCGATGCCGGGGAATAATTAATTTTGTTGTGAAAATAGGATTTCACTCAGGTCGTTACAATTAAAATGGATTTTATGAACAACAGATATTTCGTTGCATGTTTTCAGGTGGCTTTTGGTCTGGTGTTAACACTTGGCACTTGTAATGCAGGTTTTGCCAAAGAAACAAAACGGTTGAACGCATTTCTGTCTTTTGCCACATTTACTTCTCCCGAAACCGGACCTTACATTGAAACCTATCTGACTGTGGAAGGGGAGAGTGTATATTATATGAAGAACGAGAACAATCAGTACCAGGCATCTCTCCAGGTCATTTATCTGTTTCGCAAGGACCAGGAAATCATCAATTACGACAAATACGAGCTGAACAGCCCTGCAGTCGCTGATACATCAGGTGGAGTGAGGTTCAATTTTATTGATCAGCAGCGGTATTCCCTCGCAAACGGCACTTATGAATTTGAGGTGCAGATATGGGACAAAAACAGCAAAGAAAAGCCATTTATCAGCGTCCAACCCCTTGTTATTGAATATCCGGAGGACAAGGTAACGGTTTCCGGAATTCAGCTCGTCGGATCCTATGCTAAAACAGACAAACCAGGAACCTTTTCAAAAAACGGTTTTGATGTTGTGCCATATATCTTTACATTTTATCCCGAACACATCGACAAAATCATATTTTACACCGAGATATACAACACAGGCAAAGTTCTTGGGGAGGAACAGAAATATCTCCTTTCGTATTACCTTGAAGCCATGGGACAGGAAAAACCGATGGCAAGATATGTCGCCCACAAGAAGGAGATTGCTGCTCCTGTAAACATCCTCTTCGGCGAATTCGATATAAGCGAATTGGCGTCAGGTAACTATTATCTCATTATCGAGGCGAAAGACCAGCAGAACCAGTTACTTGGTTCGAACCGGGTTTTCGTGATGAGAAGCAATCCGGTTATCCAGATGAAAATTGATGACGTCAATCAGCTTGATATTTCAAGCGCTTTCGTTTCGAGGATGCGGGATTTGGATTCACTGCGAAATTATATCAGGTACCTTGAGCCCATTTCGACTGATCAGGAAAAAAGCTTTGCACTCAGGCATTTGGCATCATCCGAATTGTCGACTCTTCAGAAGTTTTTCTATAAGTTCTGGTCAGACAGGAATGAATCGGAACCCGAAAAAATGTGGCTGAATTATTTGAATGAAGTGAATAAAGTGAATTATGCGTATTCGACGCAAATTCAAAAGGGCTACGAAACAGACCGAGGAAGGATTTATCTCAAATACGGTCCCCCCAACGCCATATCTGAAAGTTATTATGAACCCGGCACTTATCCTTATGAAATCTGGCAATATTACGTGCTTAAAGACGGGCAGCGTAACAAAAAATTTATCTTCTACACCAAGGATGTTGTAACCAACGATTTCGCCTTGCTTCATTCGGATGTTCCCGGAGAGATTTCGAACTACAGGTGGCAATATATGCTATACCAGCGTGTTGATCCTGGCTTCGACATTGACCAGGGAGCTGCAATAGACAATTGGGGAGGAAACTCGAAAAAATATTTCGACCTGCCGCGATAGAACGCATGCAGAGCTTCACTTCATCGATTGGCGTAAATGCGCTTTTTGGATTGGAATCAAAGAAAGGCAATCAAATAAAATTAATCACGCTTTTTCGCGTAATCTTTTCGCAGTAATGGCACTGTAACTGAAGATCAGCCTTGTCAATTACAGTGAATCTTGTTGGAATTTTTTCATGGTTCGTGATGCAGTTTGGATTGATGCATCTGACAATTTTCCTGATGGTGTCCGGTATTTCCACTTTGGCTTTGTAGACGACAGTGTAATCCTTGATCACGATGAGAGTGGCTGAAGGAGCCACAAGAGCAATTTTATTTATTTCTTCGCTCTCAAAATATTTATTGCTGACTTTAATAATTCCTTTCTTCCCGAATTTTTGGCTATCGAGGTTGGTTCCGATCATGATCTGATTCGTAATGTTTTCGAGGTTGAGGATTCGTATAACCTGGAAAACAGACTGTGGAGGAATATGATCGATAACAGTCCCGTTCTCGATTGCACTGACTTTAAGCTCTTTTCTTTCCGATCCCGGAATATTCAGGTTTACTTTTTGGACTTTCCTGTTTTGTTTAGCCATTTTCGATTGAATATTTAATTATCAGTTTCAACACTTAGTATGGATGCAAGGATTGCCTGCCGTACGAACACACCATTCTTTGCCTGGTTGAAATAATATGCCTTAGGGTTCGAGTCAACATCCTCGGTAATCTCATTTACCCTGGGAAGGGGATGCATCACTTTAAGGTTTTTCTTTGCGTTTTCAAGCATTTTATTTTTCAGCACATAGGCATTCTTCACCCGCTCATATTCCAGTGAGTCGGCAAACCTTTCCTGCTGGATGCGGGTCATATACAGTATATCAAGTTTTGGGATCACTTCCTCCATTTCGGTATACTGGAAGTATTCAAGATTTTTTTCCTTGATGTAACGCTTTACTGAACTCGGCAGCTTTAACTCGCCAGGCGAAACCAAATGAAAGGTTGCATTATAATTAGTGAGTGCGATAACGAGCGAATGAACCGTGCGCCCGTATTTGAGATCGCCGACGAAAGCAATCTGCAGGTTATCGAGTTTTTTCTGTGTTTTCCTGATAGAATAAAGGTCAAGCAGACATTGTGTGGGATGCTGGTTAGCGCCGTCGCCGGCATTGATGACGGGAACCGGAGAAATTTCACTTGCAAAGCGTGCACTGCCTTCCAGGGGATGGCGCATGATAATTACATCGCAGTAATTGCTGACAGTAAGAATTGTATCCTTCAGTGATTCCCCTTTTTTAACGCTTGAGGTGGCTGCATCACTGAAACCTATAACTTTAGCACCCAGTTGAGAGGCAGCCGATTCGAAACTTAGCCTGGTCCGGGTCGAAGGCTCGAAAAACAATGTTGCCACAACGATGTTTTCGAGTATTTTCTGCCGGGGATTACTCTCGAATTTTTCTGCCAGGTTCATCAGCTTTTCATAATCGTCTTTGGTAATATCATGGATTGAAACAAGGCTTTTATTCTTCATAAAAAATAATTTGTTGTAAAATTATCCAAAATAAGAGCAGTAAAATCCGGTGTTGATTTTTTGTTAAAAAAAAAAGCGACCCGGAGGTCGCTTTTCAAACATTATTCATTCAGATGATGCTGCTTTAAAAATTCCTTTATAATACCATTGAGATCGGGCAGTCCGATTTCCTGGAGATCATAATATACCCGTGTATTGGGCTTTTTGATCTTAATAAGTCGGTTCAGATCAATCGGAGTTCCAATGACAACTGAATCGCATTCGGTATTGTTAATGGTTTTTTCAAGATCCCTTAACTGTTGTTCACTGTATCCCATAGCCGGTAAAAGAGTTCCGATGTTTGGGTAGATTTTAAAAGTTTCAGAAAGTTTACCTACAGTAAAGGGTCTGGGATCGACAAGCTCTTTAGCGCCGAATTTTTGAGCCGCGATTATTCCTGCTCCTAATTTCATTTCACCGTGAGTGAGCGTAGGACCGTCTTCAACAACCAAAACTCTTTTTCCCTTAATGACCGACGGATCATCAACTTTTATTGGCGATGCTCCATCCACAACCACCGCATGCGGCGCAACCCTGGCAATATTTTCTCTCACTTTCTGAACTCCCTCAGGTGAAGCACTATCGATTTTATTGATAACCGCAACATCAGCTAACCTGAGAGTGACCTCTCCGGGATAATAGGAGAGTTCATGTCCGGGACGATGCGGATCAACGATGGTAATATTCAGGTCAGGCTTGTAAAATGGGAAATCATTATTTCCACCATCCCAGAGGATGACATCACATCCAGCCGGGTCATTTTCAGCTGCTCTTAAAATCGCTTCATAATCCACGCCTGCATAAATAACGTTGCCCCGTACAACATGAGGTTCATATTCTTCCATTTCCTCAATCGTACATTTGTGCTTGTCGAGATCCTGGAGAGTGGCAAACCGCTGCACTTTTTGTGAAACCAGGTTGCCATAAGGCATCGGGTGACGAACAGCAACCACCTTCAATCCTTTTTCCATGAGGTATTCAATCACCTTACGCGAAGTCTGGCTTTTCCCACAGCCGGTCCTCACAGCTCCAACGGCTATAACAGGTTTTGTACTCTTAAGCATGGTTTCCTTTGGTCCGATAAGGACAAAATTAGCACCAGCCGCATTTACAACAGCACTCAGTGCCATGACCCTTTGATAAGGGACATCACTGTAAGAAAAAACGCAGTCGTCGACGTTAAATTCCTTGATCAGCCTAACCAGGTCTTCCTCTGCATAAATCGGGATACCATCCGGGTAAAGATCACCGGCAAGTTCAGCCGGGTATTTCCTTCCGTAGATATCGGGAATTTGAGCGGCGGTAAAAGCCACTACATGATAATTTTTATTTCCACGGAAACAGGTATTGAAATTGTGGAAATCCCTTCCTGCAGCACCGATAATAATTACATTTTTACTCATAATTATTACCTTTTTTAATTGTTAAACAATTTGCTTTAATAAAATCGAGAAAATTAATTGAAACGTGGACAAAGATAAAATTTTATAAATATCAGCAAAATCTGAGAAAAAAAATTGCTTTTTACTGTCAGTAAAAGGATGCAAGGGTTTGAAATTATTAAAACTCGCAAAATATGCCTTCAATCATACCGGTAACTTTAGTTCAAGTTCAAATGGTGAGATTTCATTTTGAAGTCAAATTTAAATGCGTCAGCATTTCCATTATGTCTCGCAATCAGTGGTCTAATTATAGGTCAATATTACCACATGGGTTTTAGAGTTCCCTGTTCAAACCAACCGGATTTGAATGGATGGACTAGCAAAGAAGCAGTTGAACGCAAACTACCCATGGTCAACTTCAAGGGTTTTCGGAATATGCATATTTTTGCCAAATTCAGAATTAGTAAGATGATTACCGACAAACTTTCTAAGGTTGCCGCTGAGGGAATCTTTAATCTTTACAATTACAGGGTCGAACCTGCAATGCTTCAAATCGAGAAAACCAATCCGGAATTTGAAGGTGATTATACCATGGTGGTGTTTTCAATTTTAAAGATATCAAGGAAATCCCCTCAATCAACTGCTGAAGAAATAGGCAATTATATCATTAACCATCTGCCTGAAGTCGAATCTTACAAAGTGGTGAAGGGGTTTCTTAACCTGATTATTAGCGATCAATTCTGGATCGACTCCTTTTTGACAGCAGCTAATAATCCTGATTATGGTCATCATAAGAGAGAACAGCAAGGTTTATGGATTGTCGAATACTCTTCACCGAATACAAATAAACCATTGCACCTGGGTCACATCAGGAACAATATGCTTGGGTACTCCATTGCTGAAATCCTCAAAGCTGACGGGAAGAGAGTGATGAAGGTAAACCTGATAAACGACAGGGGAATTCATATCTGCAAATCGATGCTTGCCTGGATGCTTTGGGGTGAAGGCGAAGCACCCGAGAGCCAGGGATTGAAGGGCGATCATTTTGTGGGCAGGTTTTATGTTCTTTTCGATCAGAAACATAAATCCGAAATAAACGATCTTGTTGCCAGGGGATTTTCTCAGGATGCTGCATTCGATGAAGCGCCTTTAATGAAGGAAGCACAGAAGATCCTTCAACGGTGGGAAAACAATGATCCTGAAATCCGGGAGATATGGAACACAATGAACGGATGGGCACTTTCGGGATTTAATGAAACTTACAAAAGACTGGGTGTAGATTTCGATAAATTCGACTTTGAATCGGAATTGTATTTGCTTGGAAAGCAATTGATAAAAGAAGGATTAGGTAAGGGAGTATTTTTCGTAAAAGATGATGGATCGGTATGGGTTGACCTGAAGGATGAGGGCTTGGACGAAAAGCTTTTGCTACGCAGTGATGGTACGTCAGTTTATATTTCCCAGGACTTGGGTACTGCTCAGTCAAGATACAATGCCTATAAGCCTGAAAAGATACTTTATGTCGTAGGGAATGAACAGATTTATCATTTTGATGTACTTAAAGCGGTTTTAAAGAAACTGGGAAGAAGCTGGATTGATCTGGTTCATCACGTTTCATACGGAATGGTTGAACTGCCGGAAGGAAAAATGAAGTCAAGGGAAGGGACGGTTGTAGATGCCGATGATTTGATGGACGAAATGTTTAATACGGCTAGGAGAACTACCGAGGAACTCGGCAAAACTGAAAGTTTCAGTGATAGTGAACTGCAAGAACTGTATTCAATAATTGGTCTCGGCGCACTCAAGTACTTTATTCTCAGAGTGGATCCTAAAAAAAACATACTTTTCAATCCGCAAGAATCGATTGATTTCAACGGAAACACAGGTCCATTCATTCTTTATACGTATGCAAGGATACAGTCGCTGATACGAAAAGCTGAGTTTGATCCCGTTGAAATGCTTGTCAAACTAAGAACAGAAAATATTAGTTTGCTTCCTGAGGAGAAAGAAATTATTAAAATATTATACAACTATCCGTCGATAATCAGATCGGCAGCAGAAAGCTTAAGCCCTTCCATTGTCGCCAATTATTGCTATGAACTTGCAAAGAGGTTTAATCATTATTACCAGGATACACCTATCCTGAAAAGAATTGAAGCCGAGAAATCAATATTTCGGGTTATTCTAAGCTGGTTAACGGGTGAAATAATCAAAAGTTCGTGCCGCCTCCTTGGCATCAGCGTTCCTGAAAGAATGTAAAATCGCTAATGCCAATTTCAGTTTAATGGACACCGCTCACAAGGTCTTTTTCGTAACATATATTGTATTCAGGCTGGAGGGTAACGTGTACGATTTTAAACTGATCGCGTAAAACAAACCTGATTTGTTCAAGCACATCATTCACTTTTTTCAGTGGCATATCCTCACTTAAATCAACATGTCCCTCAAAATGGATTTGCTTGTCGTCCAATTGCCAGACATGGATATGATGGATATTCTCAACTTCAGGCAGTTCGCAGATTTTCCTGTTGATATCCTCAATTATTATCGAGGAAGGAGTAAATAACATAAGAACCTTTAATGTCTGAGAAAGCAATATCAAAGACTTGTAAATAAGGCAACCAGCAATAATCAGAGTAAGAACCCCGTCGACCCAGTAAATTGAAAAGTAATACATTATTACCCCGCCACAAAGAACGGCTACTGATGAGAACATATCAGTAACCAGATGAAGGTATGAGGATTTGATGTTCAGATTTTCACTTGCATCCCGCCTGAGGATAAGTGCGCTTAATCCATTTATAAATATGGCTGTTCCCGAAAGTGCAATGACCCAGACAGAAGATACGGGCTCTGGATGATAAAATCGCTGGAAAGATTCGGTGGTTAAATACAAAGCAACCGAGATCAGTGCTAATGTGTTTGTAAAGGCAGCAACGATTTCTGCTCTTTTATAGCCAAATGTCTTATGAACGGTGTTTTTTCTATAGGACAGTATAGTTGCAATGTATGAAATTACAAGAGCGATAACATCGCTGAAGTTGTGAAGCGCATCCGAAATAAGCGACAAACTGCCCGAAATAATTCCTCCCGAAACCTGCAGCAAAGTGATCAGGGAGTTCAGTACAATTGCCGCACCCAATTTTAAGTTGTGCTTTTTCACTGAAATGATTTAGTTGATTGAATGAAATGATTCCCCGAAAAGATGAAAAAAAATTCCAACACCCGGAACTATTATTTCTAACGATCGTACAAAGATCGAAATTCAATGCAAGTTCAACATAATAAAGCACTGATTGCTTAGTATTAAAGTGAAGATTAGCTTCAAATTAAACGATTGATTTAAAGTGCTGAAAGTAACAAAGGGTGGAGTTGAACTAACAGTTATGAATTTGATTTCAAAGGAAATGAAATGTAAAAATCGAAAAATTTATTAACTAAATGTTTAAAACATTATGAAAAGACTTCTGTTACTCCCAGTTACAATGATTGTCATGATGTTCCAAGGCAATGCTGAAGATCATTCTGGAACCATACTTTCGAATCAGACCTGGACACTGGCAAACAGTCCGCATTATGTTGTCGGAAATGTGACGATTTCAGATTTATGCACGGTCACTATTGAACCCGGATGTTCAGTCTATTTCAGTGGAAACTATCGGATTCTTGTCAATGGTGCTTTGAGTGCAAATGGAACTGCAGAGAATCAAATCCTTTTTACTTCCAACCAGCCCGTCCCGGCAAATGGTGACTGGCGAGCGATTGTATTTCAGAATACTGATCCGGGTTGCATCCTAAATTACTGCAACATCAAATACGGAGGTTCGGATCAAGCAATGGTCAGAATTTTCGGATCAACTAATTATGTAATAATATCTAATTGCGTCATTTCAAACAGCTTGAGTTATGGCATACAGTTGGCAGATAATGCTGCAAATCCATCAATTTCCAATTGCGGCGTTTTTAGTTGTTCTACGTACCCAATTTATACCCGTGCTGACAGAGCAAAAGATATTACCGGAACAATGACTTTTTCAGATAACAATCCAGATGCAATTTGGGTTACCACAGGTAATATTTCAACAGGACAATGGTTGAACCATGGAGTTCCGTGGGTTCTGGGAGACGGTAATTTCATTATCACGGATGGCAGCGTTTTGACTATTGATCCTGGTAATACCATAAAAATGGACGGCAATCGGCAGCTTGAAGTCAGAGGATCGTTATTGGCAAAAGGTTCCGGTTCTAACCAGATTACTTTTACTTCAAATGAAGCAGTTCCGGCTCCGGGGAATTGGCAGAATATTTATTTTAATGCAGTCGATAATATTTCGGAATTAAGTTTCTGCAACATTTTTTATGGTGGTTCAGTTAATGGCGCTATTTACACTTTTGACAACACATACTGGTGGGTCAGAGTGCTTTTCTGTGAAATAGCCTACAGTGCAAGCTATGGTATATTCAATAATACTAATTCCACTGCTGAAATGGTTGTCTGCGACATCCATGATTGCAACGACTTTCCGATAAGAACCGGCGCCAATAGTGTCGGGAGGATAAGCGATTACTGCTCGTTTACAAACAATGCCAACAATGCAATTCGCGTCGACGGTCAAAATATTTCAGGGAACTGGACGTGGGTGGATAATGACATCCCATTTGTCATTTGGACCAACACAACTCTGAATGATGGAAGAACACTGGAATTAAGCCCTGGTGTGGAGGTCAGGTTTAACGCCCAAACCATGCTTCTGATTGGTGGAAAATTAATTGCCAACGGGGAGCCGGGCAACAGGATTATTTTTACTTCAAACCAGCTCGTTCCAACCCCCGGATATTGGGACAGATTATACCTGTATAATGCAGACCCGGGAACGGTTTTTAATTACTGCGATATTTCCTATGGCGGTTCCGTAAACTGCAACCTTGATATCAGAGCATGTGGAGACAATGTAACCATTACGAATACTACTGTGAGAAACAGTTCTACAGATGGTGTCCGGATCAGAGAAATAAGCAATCCGCATTTCATTAATTCCACTATTAAGGCTAATGGAAACATTGGAATATATATTTCAGGCAGTTGTTTGCCAACTTTCGGTTCGAATGAAACAGAATGGAATGAGATTTTAATCAATACAGGATATGAGTTGCGAAACGGGACTTTGGATATTGAAGCAAAGTACATTTACTGGGGAAGCACCGCCTGCAGCGACGTCGAGGTGAATATTTATGATAAGGAAGATAATGCCACACTTGGTACAGTAAATTATTCTCCTTGGATTAGCGATTTACATTTACCCGTTTCTTCTGCTACGGTTTGGACCGGAGCTGTCAATAATAACTGGAACAATAATGGTAACTGGACGAATAACTCTCCATGCCTGGCTATGGATGTTTCCATCCCGAAAGCCCCCGCTATTAAACCTGTTATCAGCACTGCTAATGAAAAATGTCATGATTTGACAATTGAAGCAGGTTCAAGACTTACTCTCAATTCAGGAAGAACACTCGGGGTAAATGGAGATTTCCGCATGGAAGCCGGCGCGGCTGGAACGGCTTCTTTTGTTGAAAACGGAGGATTTACGGTTGCACAAAATACAACGATGCAGTTCTATGTTGAAGCCGACAGATACATTTATATTTCTGCACCCATGGTAAATCAAACTGCAGTCACGTTTATGGACATGTATCTTTGGAGCTATGACGAACCTGCTGATTTCTGGAATCAAATTTATTTACCGGAAGATCCGCTTGAAGTGGGCAAAGGTTATGAACTTTGGTCAAGTTCCATGTATCCTCTGCCAAATCCTCCGGGGACCAAGACAGTAGAATACAGCGGGGGAACCTTTAATTCAGGTACCTTTATCCTTCCGGTATCTTTCGGCAATACAGGTTGGAATATGGTTGGAAATCCATATCCATCGGCTGTTGATTGGGATTTTGCTGGCTGGATTAAATCGCAGCTTGATGCTACTGTATATGTTTGGGATGGTGTGCAGTTTCTCACCTGGAATGGATCAGTTGGTGACTTGACTAATGGAATAATCCCGGCTATGCAGGCATTTTTTGTAAAAGCAAACGGTGCTAATCCAGGGCTTGCTATCTCTAATTCCACCAGAGTTCACGGATCGGATCCATATAAAGAGGGAATTGCAGAAAATATCCTGGAATTGATGGTTACAGGCAATAATTATTATGACCGGTCATTCATATATTTCAACGAAAATGCAACTGCCGGATTCGACAGCCAGTTTGATGCATATAAATTGCCCGGTCTGGAAGGTGCACCACAACTATACACAAAACTGGGTGACATCCATTTAAAAGTCAATGCTCTGAAAGAGATAACTTCCGGACTTACTGTTCCAATCAGCCTTGAAGTATCGGGAGAAGGCGAATACACTTTATTTGTGGATGGATTGTCGAACTTCACTGTTAGTACGGGAGTCTTTATCGAAGATTTAAAGGAAGATTTGATGATCGACCTTGCAGTACAAAGTGATTATACTTTCAATGCAACTCCGATTGATGCACCCGACCGTTTTGTACTTCATTTTGGTGCAACAGGAATCGGGGATCAGAATGCAACCGCAAATAAGTTCAGCATTTATTCATACGAAAACAATATTTACCTGAGAAGTGAGGATGGACAAATTAAGAACGGTTCGGTAAATGTTTATGATGTTCTGGGTCAGCTGGTAATAAGTTCAAATTTGGATGGATCGATCCTTCAGAAGATCAGTCTTGAAGAAAAATCGGGCTATTTTATTGTCAGCGTGAACGCAGATTCATTCATTGCTACTCAAAAGGTATTGATTCAGTAATATCAAAATTAGAGGGTTTTAAATTCGGAGGGATGCCCTATGGGACATCCCTTTTTTATTTTCACTGAAATTGAAACCTACCTAAGTTTGATCTTTTGGTCAGGAAAAAGTTGAGCATCCTTTGCCAAAGTATTGTATTTGCAAAGTCTTTTCAGTTTTACAGCATATTGCTGTGAAATACCATAGAGAGTTTCTCCGGGCTTTACAAGATGGAAGGCTGAGGATGCCTTATTTTTTTTGGATTCGATATAAAGTCTCTGACCTTCGGTAATTCTGTCCTTTTTCTTCAGATCGTTGTTTCTGTATACCTGAAAAGTATAAACCTCGAAATCGACGGCAATCTTTTCAAATGTATCTCCCTGCCTCGCTATGATGTACTTCACTCCATTGGTCCTATAAACTTTCCTGTTGGTACTGCTTAAGTAAATGGGTTCAAAGTCATCTTCGTCCGTTTCCTGTCGAAATGAAATTGAATCATTTGCAGTATTTAAATTCTGTGCCAGCACCCCTTTGAATTGTTTGTCAAGTTCATAGAGCTTGAAATCTTCAATCACCTTGATCAGCAATTCGGGGTAGTTGGGATTGGTAGCATAACCGGCTTGCCTAAGGCCTTTTGCCCAGCTTCTGTAGTCCGTAATGTCAATATCGAACAGGAAATAATAACGCTCCCGTGTTGTCAGGAACAGGGAATGATCATCATACGAATCGCGTGCGCTCCCATATTTTCTGAAACATTCATTACTCTGGTCATCGTCCATAAAAAAAGTGTCGCCGGTCCATTCCTTATGACATTTGATACCAAAATGATTATTAGCCTGCAATGCAAGAGGGCTATTCCCGTTTCCCGATTCGAGGACTCCCTGCGCCAGGGTAATGCTTGCGGGTATGCCATATTCATTCATTTCTTCGACAGCGATGTCCTTAAACAGCTGAATGTATTCTTCCTTGCTGATTTTCGCAGGCGATTGCTGGCTATGACCAACCCGAACAATCATAATCAGAACCATTAAAAAAGCCGCAGACCCCGTTCGCATACAATACTATTATATCAAAACAAATTTCCGATTTTACCCGTGGATAACGATTAGAAACCAATATAATTTTTCCACATGGACTTGTTAATTAATCTGGATGATTCTTAATGTAAGCATGGCTTGCAGATATGTGCACAATAAAACTTTTTTATACATCTCGCCGATTGATTCCGGAATTACATCTATATGGAAATAATTAAAGCCTCTTCCAGTTAGTATAGCCAAATATATCCCGACCCGAATTGAACGTATTCTCGATGGAGGAAAGCAGCCTGTACTTGAACATCTCATGTTTGAAACGTGGTCTTCCTAGGTTTGCCTGCGATGAATAATTCAGTTTCTCTTTCCAGTCGAGTTTTTGCATGAACTCCTTCATTACTGCAGGATGCGAGCCCTTGTAGGATGGGATATTTCCCAAAGCGCCGTAATCGAATTCATCGGGAAGCAGGCTTGAAATCTTTTGTATGGCTTCGGAGCCATGATAAATGGAATCAACCTGGTTTTTCTTGCTCTGCATTCGCCCGGGCGGTCTCACCCACCCATAATGGAAAATCCGGGCGTTGGTTTCCTTTACATGCAGTATTTCATTATTTCCTTTGCGGAAAGATTGAGCATCTTTGATGGAATAAATGCCACGGCGATTTTTAATAATCCTGATCTCATTTTTGTACCAGCCATGAAAGGGCAGGTAATGGTCATAATCTCCCCAGAAATGCAGGTATTTAAAAAGCAAGCCGTCGACTGCCGGGTTATCGGTGTTATTTCTGCAAGTATCCATGATCATCTCCAGGTCTGCCTCATGAACCACCTCATCAGCCTGAAGATAAAAGCACCAATCGCCCGAGCATTGATTCAGAGCATAATTTGTTTCATCAGCCATCACTTTACCTTTCACGAAATCCGTTTCCCGCCATGTCCGGTCATGGATCTTTATTTTATCCGATCCGATTGACAGGATGATTTCGCGGGTTTTATCGTTAGGATCACCATCACCCAGTGCAACAATGTATTCGTCCACGATAGGGAGTATCGAAGAAATCGACTCCTTCACCGGATAATAAAGTTTGCCGGCATTCCTAACCATGGTAAAACCACTGATTGTCATCTAAAATTTATGCCTGGTGAATTTAAAGCAGTCAAAAATAGAAATTCTATTGCAAAGGGAGTACTTAACATCACCATTCAGTAACTCAATTGGAGGTCTGCATGGGTTTGTGATTTCGTAAGTTTCTTCAGGAAATATTACTGTGTGAAAATATTAACAAATATTTCCTGATAAATTCAGGCGATTGAAATAAAAATATATTTTTGTCCGGTTCTTAAGCAATAATAAGCAAATTGAATGTTTTTCAGACAAATTACGAAATTATGGGAAAACGCTTGACTCAATCGTCCCTTACAAAAAAATTCGTGGTAGCTTTTGCAGGTTTGTTTTTGGTTATGTTCCTGTTTGTACATCTAGCCATCAACCTGCTGGTTCTGCTTCCCGTAACCACTACTTTCAATGTGGCGGCTCATTTTATGGCAACAAACCCGGTAATTAAAGTGTTCGAAGTGGTGCTGTTTGGCGGTATTTTCATTCATATCGTTTACAGCCTGATCGTCCAGATTCAGAATTGGATGGCGCGACCGGTTCGTTACAAAGTCGAGGGATGGTCGCACACCTCCCCATTCTCCAGGTTCATGATTCACACGGCTGTAATCGTCTTTGTGTTCCTGTGCTTTCACCTGAACCATTTTTACATCGAGACCAAGTTCCTTAGCGAGATCGCACTTGTTGAAATTGATGGGCTCACTTATCCCGACATGGGTGCTCGTGTCATCGAAGCTTTTCAACTGCCAACACTTGTAATCGGCTACATCATTTCATTTCTGATCCTCGGATTTCACCTCCATCATGGCTTCCAGTCCGGCTTTCAGTCCCTGGGTCTGAACCATACCAAATATACACCTCTCATCCAGAAATTAAGCACTGCGATTTCCATCCTGCTTACAGTCGGATTTATCCTAATCCCGATTGTGATTTACTTTGGCAATTATTAACCGGATAATATAATCAGAATATGGCAACTTTAAATTCGAAAATACCTGCAGGACCGTTGGCTGAGAAGTGGACCAAGTATAAGGCAGAGATGAAGCTTGTTAATCCTGCCAACAAGACAAAGCTGGATATTATTCTTGTCGGAACCGGACTTGCCGGTTCAGCAGCCGCATCCTCTCTCGGTGAACTGGGATATAATGTTAAAGTGTTCTGTTACCAGGATACACCACGGAGAGCTCATTCGGTAGCAGCCCAGGGTGGAATCAATGCTGCAAAGAACTATAAAAATGACGGCGATAGTGTTTATCGTCTGTTCTATGATATGATCAAGGGTGGCGATTATCGCTCACGCGAAGCCAACGTTTACAGGGCGGCTGAAGTGAGCAATGCAACCATCGACCAGCTCACGGCGCAGGGAGTTCCCTTTGCCCGCGAGTACGGTGGAATGTTGGACAACCGTTCGTTTGGTGGAGTTCAGGTATCACGGACATTTTATTCTTCCGGACAAACCGGTCAGCAATGCCTGCTGGGCGCTTATTCCGGGCTTATCAGGCAGGTAAAGAAAGGAACTGTCAGGATGTTTCCCCGACGCGATGTGCTCGATCTCGTGATTGTCGATGGCAAAGCACGCGGTATCATCGCAAGGAATCTTGTAACCGGTGAAATCGAACGACATTCGGCGCATATCGTCATCCTTGCAACCGGAGGTTACGGGACAATATATTACCTTTCAACCCTGGCTGTAAATTCCAATGTGTCAGCTGCGTGGTCAGCATATAAAAAAGGTGCGTTCTTCGGAAATCCCAGCTTCATCCAGATTCATCCTTCCAGCGTTCCGGTTCTCAACGATTTCCAGGCTAAACTGACTTTAATGTCCGAATCGCTGAGGAATGACGGACGAGTTTGGGTTCCCAAACAAAAAGGCGACAAGCGAAAGCCAAACGACATTCCGGAAGACCAAAGGGATTACTACCTCGAGCGAAGGTATCCTTCATACGGGAACCTTGTACCGCGCGATGTGGGATCAAGGGCGGCAAAAGAGCGCTGCGATGCGGGTTATGGTGTAGGTGAGACAGGTCTCGCTGTGAACCTCGATTTCAAAGATGCCATTGCAAAGCAGGGACGTAAAGCCATCGAAGACAAGTATGGCAACCTCTTCGAAATGTATGAAAAAATCACCGGGATCAATCCGTACAAGGAACCGATGCGGATATACCCTGCCGGGCATTACACGATGGGCGGTCTGTGGGTTGATTATGAGTTGATGACCACTATTCCCGGATTGTTTGCTATCGGCGAAGCGAATTTTTCCGATCACGGCGCGAACCGCCTTGGTGCCAGCTCGCTCATGCAGTGCGCAGGCGACGGCTATTTTATCATCCCTTACACCATTAGTAACTTCATGTCAGGTGAAATCAGGACTCCGGGAATTAAGACAGACACGCCTGAATTCGACGAAGCCGAGAAATCTGCCCGCGAAAAGATCGGGAAACTGCTGGCAGTTAATGGATCCAAAACAGTGACTTCTTTCCATAGGCGACTGGGGAAAATCATGTGGGATTTGTGCGGGATGACCCGGAACGAAGCTGGATTGAAGCAAGCGCTGACCCAGATAGATATATTGCACCAGGAATTCTGGAAGGAAGTTAAAGTTCCGGGTACAAGCAATGAGCTGAACCAGGAACTGGAAAAAGCAATCCGGGTGGCTGATTTCTTTGGAATTGCCAGGCTCATGGTTCTCGATGCCCTGAACAGAAATGAATCGTGCGGAGCACATTTTCGCGAAGAAAGCCAGACCGAAACCGGCGAAGCCAAGAGAGATGATGCCAACTATGCCTATGTTTCAGCCTGGGAATTCAAAGGTGAGAACCAGGAACCCATTCTGCATAAAGAACCGCTTGTTTTCGAGAACGTGGAACTGAAAATCAGGGATTATAAATAAGAGAAAATTATTTGGAAATTGAAAAGAAAGAAAAAATGAAGATAAAACTCAAGATCTGGCGCCAGGGAAACTCCGCCGCAAAGGGCAATTTCGTCGATTACACGCTTGAAAATGCTTCGCCCGACATGTCGTTTCTCGAAATGTTGGATGCTCTTAACGCCAAGCTGATAACCGAAGGCGGAAGCCCTGTGGCTTTTGAGCACGACTGTCGTGAAGGCATCTGCGGAAGCTGCGGTCTTTACATCAACGGTAAGCCACATGGACCGGCAAAAAAAACGACCACCTGCGAGTTGCGCGTGCGTGCTTTTAAAGAAGGCGACACTGTCATCATCGAGCCTTTTCGTGCAAAAGCATTTCCCGTGATCAAAGATCTGATTGTCGACAGAAGCGCTTTCGATGAAATCCAGAGAGCCGGGGGCTTTATCTCTGTCAATTCAGGATCAGCTCCGGAAGCCAACTCTATACCCATCAGCAAGGAAAATGCCGACGAAGCCTTCGATGTCGCAACCTGTATCGGTTGCGGAGCCTGCGTTGCAGCCTGCAAAAATGCATCGGCTATGCTTTTTGTGTCGGCAAAAATTTCACAGCTCGCCATCCTTCCGCAGGGCAAGGTGGAGGCTACCCAGCGTGTTCAGGCAATGGTTGCCAAAATGGATGAGCTTGGCTTCGGCAACTGTACAAATACCTACGCCTGCGAAGCCGAATGTCCCAAGGGAATTAAAGTGATCAATATTGCCCGCATGAACAGGGAATTCTTTGCAGCAAAGGTTTGCACCCAAAAAGTGTCCTGAGTTTTACCGATTAATATAAAAGTGTCCCAGGATTGCAAACCCGATTTGAGGGCTGGAACACCTTGACCTTAAAGAAGAATCAAAGTTTACTCCTGTGGTGGTTTACGGTGCTCTTTCCTGTATGCAACTTTCCGTTTGTTTTCCAGTCTTTTTTCCTTTGAAGATGCTGAGGGCTGAGTAGCAATCCTGGATTTTAAAGGTTTCAATGCATTTTCTATTAGCCTGTAAAATTTTTCAAGAGCGGTTTTTTTATTCTTTGCCTGCGATCGACTCGCCTGCGAAATGATTATCAGAGTTCCTTCATCAGTGATCCGATTTTTCAATCGTTCAAGGATGATGCCTTTTTGTTCGACGGTTACCAATTTCGAAGCCGGTATGTTAAACCTCAATTCAATCTTTGTACTCACTTTATTCACGTGCTGACCACCCGGTCCGCTGCTTCGGGATGTCGAGAAAACGATCTCCCGCTCAAATGGAATTGAAGTAATATCCGTTATTTCATTCATGTTGTCTATAGGTAGTTAGTTTTGTTCTGAAAATAAGTGAAAAAATCTTACCTGTTTGTTTCGGGTTTCCGCTTCAGGTGTTTATCAAGGAATTCAAGGATTTTGCCATAACCTTCAATCTCGTTCTCCTTTTTGACAAATCCATGGCCCTCGTCATCGAAAAGTACATATTCAACAGGAACACCCTTTCTCCTTACGGCTTCAACTATTTCATCCGATTCCACCTGTAACACTCTCGGATCGTTTTTGCCCTGCAGAACGATAAGAGGTTTAGTGACATTCTGTGCATGAAACAGGGGCGAAGTATTGAAGAGCATCACCGAATCACTGGTATATGGATCACCCATTTCGGCATACAATGCTTTCCTGAATGATTCCCAGTAAGGTGGTATCGAACGCAGGGTTCTGATCCAGTTGGTTACACCGAAAATATTAACACCCGCTTCAAATTCTTCAGGGAAAAAAGCCAGGGCTGCCATGGTTATGAATCCGCCATAGGAACCGCCAATGATTCCAATGTTCTCCATATCTACCGATCCCGTTGAAGAAAGGAAGTTTTTACCATAGATGCAATCCTTTAAGTCGGCATCGCCGTGCTTGCGGTCATCCATTTTGTTGAAGGACTTCCCGTAACCCTCGCTGCCGCGGTTATTCACGGCCAGTACTGCATAATCGTGGTTAACCAGGTACTGAATGAGAGCAGAATAAATCAAACGGGATTGTCCTCCCGGTCCGCCATGAACCCATATAAGTGCCGGAACCAAGTTTGAAGCAGAAGCACTGTGAGGCTGAAAATAAATTGCCGGAATGGTAAGCCCGTCGAAAGAACGGTACCTGACAACCTGCCCTGACACCAGGTGCTCCGGGTCTATTTCCGGATTCAACGAATTCGTGAGCTTTTTGAGTTGCCCGGTTCGCACGTCGTAAATGTAAATATCATTAGGTGATACGCAGCTGCCGACAACAAGGTAAAACAGATTTTCGCTTTTTGAAACCCTTGCAGCCCTGATATCGCTCTGACCAAAATCAGGAAGGCTGACAAAATCACCTGTCGTCAGATCGACAACCATCAGTATCGTGTGGGCATCCTGGTTAAGGCTGATGATTCGGTACTTCTCACTGTAGGAATCGATAGCATACCAAATATCCCAGTCGGTTCCCCAAACTTTTTCCTTTTTGCCTGATTCGATATTATATTTGACCAGGTACCGAAATTCGCCGGCATCGTTTGTGAGATAATACAGGTTTTGAACTCCCACATCAAAAAACTGGGCATCGAAAATGGCATCGCCCTTATGCTTTGAAATATGTGTCCTTTTCCTGGTTTTTGTGTCGAAGATATATAATTCGTTGTTTGAACTGCTGATGTTTTCAGAGAGCGCCAGCAGCCTTTTGTCGGCTGAAACAGCCGTCACATCCAAGCCTTCATCGTTAGGGTAAATAAGTTTCGGCTCGAACGACAGCAAATCTGTTTCATAAAGGTCGAAATAACGCTGGTCCCTTTTGTTCGATATAAAAAAGAAACTCTTATTATCCCTTGCCCAGCCGATGAAATTAGACTTTGCCTGCTCCCATGGAGTTAAATCTTTTACTGAACCGTCCTCATTCAGGAGATAAATGTGATCGAGTTCATTCCCACCCTCATCCGCTGAATAAAGGATACGGTTGTCCTCGGGAAAAAATGAAATGGCAAAGATTGACTCGCCGGTTGATTTTGTTTTTTGAATTTGGTAGGAGCCGTCAATGGGTATTTCGAATACATTGTAAATACCGGTTTGATTGCTCGATACGAGGAGTTTCTTTTCGTCATGTGACAATCCGGCTGTCAGGTAATCGGTGTTCTTTAAGAATTGCTCAATCGTATATTTCTTGGTTCCGCCGTTGCCCTTGGGTTTGCCGGCTGGGTTGCATCCGTAAAGAATGAGCAGGAACAAAATGAAAATAATCCGTTTCATGATTATTTCGAATTGTACAGGAAACACAAAGTTACGAAAATATCACCCATTGTACGAGATTAGGTCAACTTACCCTGTATTATTCACAAAATTTATGCTTCAGGCTACTTATGCAGGTTAATCCCCGCCTGCGTGCGGAAGAATCTACTCCAGCGGGCAGACCTACTTAGAAAAGTTCATATTTTAAGAAATGAATTGCATTTAAATATTAGCTTTTCTTAGTCGCATAATGTTTACGGAAAATTTGTATTAAGTTCATGAATTATCCGGATTTAGTTGATTATGGGGATGGTTTCTTTTACTACGAAAGACTGAAGTAATTTATTGGTCAGTGTATGCCTGCCTCACATCCGCAAATGTTTTATCTTTACTTTGTATTTAAGGAAAGCGATACCTCATGGGTGGAAGGATTGAGATAAAATTGTTCATACTTGTTGTCTGCCTGATAATGCACAGCTTCTCTTATTGCCAGGAATGGGGAGGAGAGGACGACAGGAGCATCTGGTCGAACTGGCAGGTATCTGTGAACGGTGGTGTTACATCCTTTTTTGGAGATTTGAGTATTTATGATTCGGATGTATTCAGAAAAATCAACCTGGAAAGCCATGGAGCATGGAGTATTGTTTGTGTAAAGAGTCTTTTCACGAACAAGGTGAGCCTCGGTGGTCAGTTCCTTGTTGGAAATCTGAAGGGCAGCAAAAAGTCAATTGCCTTTATGTCGGAGGTTTACGAATATAATTTTCACCTGAAATTTGATTTTTCGGAATTATGGTTCAATGGTAAACCTCACTTGTTAGGAATTGCAGGATTCGGAGGCATAGGTCAGTTTTTTTTCAAAGCCAGCAGATTTAATTATTCCGAGGGTTTGACCCAAAAAATTACTGATCGCTCACATGTTCCTGAATTTGTTTTCTTTTTCGGAGGATCGGTATATTATCGGATCAGTCCGAGCATTGCCCTGAATGCTGAACTTTCGCTTCACCAGTGCCGGACCGACCGGCTTGATAACCTTGCTCAGGGCAAACGGTTTGATTACTTCTCAAACCTTGAAGCCGGCATTTTTTATTATATCAGGAGCCTGAAGAAGACCCCCTTGCGAAACAAAGCCAGGATTGCCAACTCGAATTTTCAATTTAAAAAATAATAACAATTGCATTTATGTCTTAATAACCACCAAGTGTAGGAGACAGAAACTACAGACATAAAAATTAAAAGTAAACCATTGTGAAAGGAAAGAAAAACGAAATATTGATAAAACCAGAAAGCCGACACTCAAGCCGACCCGATGTTTTTTATTTTTTGCCCGACACACTTTTTATAAAACAATTGCCAACCCACATAGCACACATTGCCAAAGCCTCACAAGCCAACCCTGAAACCAAAGCCTGTCTGCCGACAAGGCAGGCTTTGTCAAAGAGTGCAATTTTGCCACTGCAATACAATTGTACTTTAAATTTAGGTTTTTCCTAAATTTCTACATATTTATCTTGTACTTTCGGTTTATGAAACTATTATTTGTTGAAGATGATGCAGGATTATTGATGGATTTTGCAGAATTTGCCGCCAAAGAGGGATATATTAGTGATACTGCACAAGGACTTTTTTCTGCAATGGAAAAAATTAATCTTTATGATTACGATTGTATTGTCCTTGATATAAACCTTCCTGATGGAAGTGGATTTGAAATTTTAGAAATGCTATGTAAAGAAAGCAAGTCCGATGGAGTAATTATCCTCTCGGCTCGTGATTCGATTGATGATAAAATAAAAGGACTAGGGTTAGGTGCAGATGATTATCTAACAAAACCCTTTTATTTTTCAGAGCTTAATGCAAGGATAAAAGCCATTATCAGAAGGAAACAATTTAAAACTAACAAACTTGTCCGTTTTTCCAATCTGGTCATTGAGCCTGACAGGCATCTGATTGGAGTAGACAATCTCAATAATCCTGTTTTGTTAACTAAAAAGGAATATGCAATACTGACATTCTTAATAAATAATAATAAGCGTGTAATCTCAAAAATATCGTTGGCAGAATATATTTGGGGTGATTATGTTGACAATTTTCAAAGTTTTGACTTTTTATTTTCGCAACTAAGAAACCTTAAACGCAAGTTGAAAAAAGCCGGAGCACAAATTGAAATAAATAATGTATATGGAGTTGGTTATCAAATAATAGAAATATGAAGCTGCTAACATATACATCACGAATCCAAATGGGTTATTTTCTGATTTTGTTTGCAACATTCTCCGTGTTATTTTATTTTGTTATAAGATGGGGCATAATTCAAAATGTTGATGAAACATTAAATAACCGAAAAACGAACCTAAAGGCATATCTCGAAAGAAATCAGGAATCTTCCCTTTTAGTGTTTAATCCATTGGATGATTACACTTTCAATGAAGTTGATGAGAAAACTTATCGGGAAGGTGAAGAAATTTATTCCGATACCCTCATTTATGAGATCGTTGATAATGAATTGGATGAATACAGAAAACTTACAGCCTTTGTAAATGTAAATAATAAATTTTACAAACTTGAGATCGTAGAACCTCATCTGGAAATCCCTGAAATAATAATTACAATAGCAATGACATTAGGGATGTTGTTTATTGGATTAGCCCTCGCTTTTTACTTGTCGCACCGACTAATATCTAAAAAAATATGGGGACCATTTTATGCAATGTTGGAATACCTCAGTAATATTAGGATAGATAAGCAGAAGACATTGGAGTTAACCCATTCAAAGATTGATGAATTCACAATGCTGAACGAATCCATCAGTGAACTTGTGCGAAAAAATAAGGAAGTATTTGAAAGTCAAAAACAATTTATTGAAGATGCCTCCCATGAAATGCAGATGCCACTTTCTGTTATACAGTCGCATTTAGAAACACTTATAAGCCGGAATAAATTCACCAGGGAACAAGCTGATATAATTGAAGGAATTATTAATTCTTTGCAACGACTGAAGAAACTGAATAAAACTCTCCTGTTATTATCAAAAATTGAAAACAGGCAGTTTCTCAATACAGATCAAGTAGATATAAATAAAACAATCAGTGGTATGATGGAATATTATGAAGAACAAATAACAGCCCTAAATATCTCTGTTACATTTGATGCTCAAAATATGTTAATTACAAATGGTAACACCTTGCTTTCAGAAATATTAATTCAAAACCTATTAAAAAATGCATTTTTTCACAATAAAGAAAATGGCACAGTTAAAGTTTTTTCATCAGGCACTAAGCTGACAATTGCGAACACCGGTAATAAATCTATGACTTTGGATAAAAGCAAGCTATTCAACCGATTTTATAAACAATCCACCAATCCTGAATCGTGGGGACTGGGATTGGCAATAGCCAAAAAAATTGCTGATACCAGCGGGTGGAAGTTACATTACCGTCAGGAAAATGATTTACATATTTTTGAAGTAGATTTCTTATAAGCTTACGTATTCCCAAATTTCTACAGATTTGATATTTAATTTCGCACCTTGTAAATTCTAAAGATTTGATATGATTAAAAATTTTATTTTTAAAACAGTAACTGCTCAAATATGTACCATGCTGTTTTCACAACTCTCGTGGTTAGCAATACATCCTCAAATGATGTTTGCATAATTGATGTAAACAAATGGAAAATATTGAATAAAACCCCGTTTGAACAAATCCAAAACGCTCATGCATAATTAATTGATAACATTAAGATAACATTAAATCAAGTAAAAATGAAAGCAAAAATTAGTTTAGTATTCGGTTCAATCTCAATCCTTTTTCTGATGGGTTGTGCCACAGAATTTAAAATTACAGATGAAGATGTGCCTCAAACAGTAATTACGGCATTCCAAAGCAGATATGCTTCTGTAAAGGATGTATCATGGGAAGTCGAGAAAGAAGATGGACATTTGTTGTTTGAAGCTGAATGGAAAGAAAACGGCAAAGAAAAAGAAGCTTATTTTAAGTCGGATGGTACGTTCGTGAAAGAAGAGTAAATTTGATTCCTGATGGGTAAATTTATTTGTGGATTATCTATTTATTTATTACTACTCTTAGATCTACCAAGCATAGCTCAACATAGCATCCCTGATTCAATAGTAGCTTCCTTTACAGGTGAAAAAATTGTGCTGGACGGGAGTTTGAATGATTCTGCCTGGCAAAAAGTAACCTATGTATCCAATTTTACACAGCGTGAACTTTCTGAGGGGAGTCCTGTAACGGAAAAAACTGAAGTTGCCATAGTTTATACTAATGTAGCAATTTACATAGGTGTAAAATGTTACGATTCGGACCCCGGAAAAATAGCAGCAAGGTATATGCAAAGAGATTTCGATTGGGATCAGGATGATAATTTTAAAGTTATTATTTCACCTTTTAACGACAAAAGAAATGGCTATTTGTTCGTTGTAAATCCAAATGGAGCAAGAGGAGATGCACAGGTTACAAATGAAGGCGAGAATATTAATATTGACTGGAACGGTGTTTGGGATGCTTTTGTAAAAATTAACCGTGAAGGTTGGTTTATTGAAATTTATATTCCATTCTCTACACTTCAATATCCTGCCAAATATCGACAAATATGGGGAATAAATTTTGAAAGGAACATCAGGAGAAAAAATGAGCAGGGCTTATGGCAGGGATGGAATCGTAACTACGAGCTTGAAACCATTTCTCAATGTGGAGAATTAATCGGATTGGAAGGTATCAAGGGTGAAATAAAATGGGAAATAAAACCCTATGCATTGGGAGGCATTCAAAACTCACCTCAACAATATCCCGAATACCTTGGTAAGGTTGGGTTTGATGTTAACAAAAACCTGCTTAGTACGCTTAAGCTGAATTTGACTGTAAATACCGATTTTGCTCAGGTGGAATCAGACCGCCTTCAGGTAAATCTTTCACGATTCTCCGTTTATTATCCTGAAAAGAGAGAATTTTTCCTTGAAGGGGCGGGAAATTATGATTTTTATCTTGGCAATGGCAATAGAATATTCTATTCGCGAACTATAGGTATTCATGACTATGAATTGCTTCCGATATACGGTGGTGCCAGAATTTTTGGCAAAGCCAATCATACCAATATCGGTTTTCTTTCCCTTCAAACCGCTGCAAAGGATTCAATCTCTTCAACCAATTATTCGGTATTAAGAATAAGCCAGGATGTTGGTAAACAGTCGTCCATCGGTTTCATTACCACTTCAAAATACAGTTCTGTTGAAAATAACCAGGTAATTGGTCTTGATGGTAAATATGCTACATCAAAATTCTTTAAAAATAAGAATTTAATATTTGGCGGGGCTTTATCAGAATCATTTACCAAACAGTCCGATAATTTAAACAACCTTGCTTATAGGTTATATTGTGATTTTCCAAATGACCAAATGGATATCTTTATTGGAACTTCAGGCATTCAGGATAGTTTTAACCCGGAGATGGGGTTTCTGCGAAGGTCAAATTACCGTCAGTTATATCATCATTTTGCTTTTACACCACGGCTGTTTTCCAGGTATGGTATTCGAAAATTATATGTCAAATTCTATGAATTTGACATATATTGGAATGATGCGACAGGTAAATTAGAAAGCTATTATACAGAATTTCGCCCTCTGGGGGCGAGTTTTAATAGCGGTGAATGGTTTGAATTCAATATTCAAAAAAATTACGACCATCCTCCCGATTCATTCAATTTGTCCGATGATATAGTGATTCATTCTGGAATTTATAAGATGACCAACTATGAAATACAGGCAGGAAGTTTTCAGGGCAGAAAATTATTTGCTGAAGTTTTTTATAAGTGGGGAGATTTTTATCCCGGGGAAAGACAGATTTTTTCTATTGCTGGCGGATGTAATTTTAATAAGCACATTAACTTTTCACTTGATTATACTTATAATGACATTAAGTTGCCTGTTGGTAATCTTTTTACATCAGAATTATCGGGACGTGTGCGTTACTCATTCACAAACAGGCTAAATGTTTCGTTGTTTACTCAGTGGAATAGTGAAGAAAAGTTTATAGGTTATAACTTCCGCCTGCATTGGATCCCCAAAATCGGAAGTGATTTTTATTTCGTAATAAATCAAAATTATCATGATAAAATCTCATACAAAGGGTTACAACAAACCAATGCGGTTGCTAAGTTGGTTTGGCGAATTACAATCTAATGTTTTATACAAAAGTTTAAAATTATTTACAGTAATTATATCTGTAAGTTCCAGTATGTCAACTTTTGCCCAATCTTGTGGTAATATTGCAGGAAAAGTGATAGATAAAGACAATCAACCCGTTGAGTTTGCAAATGTATTTATCACAACCAATAGTGATTCTGAGAAAATTATTACAGGCACAACAACCGACAACCTTGGGCAATTTATATTTACCAATATACCGCAGGGAAAATATGATCTTCATGTCCGGTTTCTTGGATTTGCCTTCTATAAACAGAGTTTGATTATTGACAATGCTATCGGAAATATTGAATTACCGGAAATTTTTTTAGAACCCGATTCAAATCTATTAGGCGAAGTAACCATCACTTCGATTAGAAAAATGGTTGAAAAAACAGAGGAAGGAATTGTTGTCAACGCTTCGGAAAATCTCACACAAATTGGTGGTACGGCAGCCGACCTGATGAAAAATATGCCAGGCGTATTGATTGGTAGCGAGGGCGAAATTTTGCTGAGGGGAAAAAGCCCGTTGATTTTGATTAATGGCAAGGTTTCCGGAATTGGCGGAGCTGACAGGATTACGAATCTCGAACAAATCCCGGCAAGTTCTATTGAAAGTATCGAAATCATTACGAACCCTTCGGCAAAATACGATACCGATGCCGAAAGCGGTATCATCAACATTATTCTTAAAAATAACACGAACATCGGCACAAACGGAGCTGCTGCATTAGGCGGCGGATTTGGGGCAAGATACCGTATTAATGCTTCATTCATGCTGAACCGCAATACAGATAAGTGGAATTTCGGCTTGGCTTACGACAACTGGTTTACAACCAGAACACGTACAGTTAAAAAAGAACGAACACAATACAATTCCGTTGATAATTATTATCTTTCACAACCCCGCGAAGATGAACGTACTATAAAAACTCAAACAGCTCGTTTTAACGTCGGCTATACACCAAACAAAAAAAACAGTTTTAGTTTGGAGGGCATCTGGCTTTTTGAAGGGCAGGACAATCATGAAACGATCGTAAGCACCTATGAAGCTGCATCGAAAGCCTTTACGAGCAGAAACAGTCGTTTTTCAAACGAAATCAGGCGTTTCCACACAGGCGAATTGATTTTCAATTACACAAGAAACTTTAACCAAAACAGAGTACTTACTTTTGATGCAAGTTCTGCCATTGAATACAACAGGGAAAACACAGATATATCCACACAGGGTTTAACTGAACAAAACCTTGAAATCGGCAATCCCTTTTTACAAAAAACACATAGTTACGAAGATGCAAACCTGACAAATATCACCCTTAATTATTCTAATCCGGTTAAAGAAATTGGAATCATTGAAACAGGATATAAAACAACACTCAGGTTTATCAAGGACGATTATCTTCGTTCCAGCCAACAAAACAGCAGCTTTATCACCGACCTTGCCAATACTGATGTTTTTAATTTCAATGAACAAATTCATGCCTTGTATTTGCAATACACAGGTTGGATAGGCGACAAACAGGAACCTGTATGGAAATACAACTTTGGTATCAGACCGGAGAAGGTTTGGAATGCGGGCAATAATGTTCAGTTACCCTATAGTTTTTCAAACGATTATTTCAGCATTTTTCCGTCAGCCTCTCTTATTTACTATACGCCAAAAAGAAATACGCTCAGACTTGCATACAGCAAACGAATCAACAGACCTACCATAGGGCAATACAGCCCCTTTATTGACATCACTGACTCGTTGAATGTATGGTCTGGCAACCCGGATATTCAACCCGAACTTTCACACTCTTTCGGGCTTACCTACAATCATGAATTTAAAAATGCGAGTCTGACATCTTCTTTGTTTTACAGGCTGACAAGTAACAGCATTTTTCCTGTTACAGTGGTGGACAGCAACGGAGTAAGCACTACCCGACCAGAAAATTTCGGTAATTCTTCAACCTATGGTGCAGAACTGTTATTGAGGTATTCACCCTTTAACTTTTGGACTGTAAATTTTGATGCTTCCCTGTACGAACAATTTATTGAGCACGACCCACAACTACTCAACGTACAAAAAAATCAGTTGACAGGCTACGCTAAATTTATCAATAACCTAAACCTTTGGAAAAATGGGAAAATACAAATTACAGCCAATTACAGGTCGCCGGAAATCATTCCACAAGGACTAAGAAAGGAAGTTTATTTTGTAGATATTGGCTTTCAGCAAAAAGTTCTTAACGGGCAGGGACGTATTGCATTAACGCTGACAGATATTTTTAATACGCAGCGTAGCGAAACATCTATTTCAGATGTAAATTTTGAATATACCCACTATCGTAAAGTGGATACAAGGGCGATCATGTTGATTTTTGCATACACTTTCAAATCGGAATTCAAAGAAAAACTTTTAGAAAACAAATTTAAAAACGATTAAACATGAAAACAACAGTTATCTCTTTTGCTGTTTTGCTCAGCATTTTAGCATGCAGCAACTCATCATCGAATAACAATCAGGTTGAAAATGCAATTTCTGATTCTATGATTGGCAACGATACAATTTTCAATTTTGAAAATGAGGAAATCGGGAAATTGCCTGCCGGATTTTCTGCCACAGCAACCGGAAATGCGAAGGGTATAAATTGGAGTGTGGTGAACGAAGGCGACAACAAAGTAGTTGCCCAGCAGGCAAATAATTCGGGAAGTTGTTATAACCTTCTTGTATTCGACAAGCAAAGTTACGGGAACTTCAAAGCCACAGTTAAAATTAAAGCCGTTTCAGGCGAAGAAGACCAGGGCGGAGGTTTGGTTTGGAGATATATCGACAAAGACAATTATTACATTGCAAGATACAATCCGCTTGAAAATAATTTTCGTTTTTACAAAGTGGTTAGTGGAAACCGAAAGCAATTGAAAAGTGTTGATAGCGAAATTAAAAGCGGCGAATGGTTTACGATGACTGTTGAAATGAACGGAAACAACATTTCCTGTTCGCTGAACGGAAACAAAATGATTGAAACTTCTGACGACACTTTCAACTCGGCAGGGCAAATCGGTTTTTGGACAAAAGCAGATGCCGTAACATTTTTTGATGATTTAGACATTACCAAAATCGAGTAAAATTGATGACGATTCTAAAATTCAGAAATAGCACATGGCGGTAACAAAGTGTATATGTCATAAGGGTTTCAGTAGGTATTCAAACGATGTAATCCGCTCAAACTTTCGTGTCGGCGGACAAGGAACTGCTCCGCAATCCCTTACGGCACATACACTCAACCTTTTTCATTTCTATTCGGAATAATTTCATTTCCAACCGGTCGTAGCGAGTACACCGAAACCACTATTTGAAAATGTCGGTTTTGCCTGAAGGTCGTTTGTCCATATTCCAGCTAAAGCCTTTAAGGATTCTTTCCTCTGTGGGAACTTCATTTTCGGGGTACATGTGTGCGTCAACATTTTTCACCGGGGTTATGATCCGCACTTCGTTTTCCGACAGGTAAATATTCATATTGGAAGATGTGGTTTTATTGATTCCAATCAGGTCGCCGTTGTCTTCCCTTACGTAATATAACGATTCGGCATTCCCTAAAACCCTGATTGCATCCAGCTTATTGTTTGTGAAATATCCGGTCATCACCTTCCCTTTCACCTGGTTGAAGGTGTTTTTATGGATCGTATCGTCCATCGAAATGATAAAGCATGAATTGATAAGCGCGAGTGTATCCATTTGTCCGTTACTCAGTGCCAGGTGGATGGAATCCGCTGTCATCTGGTTTTTCCCTGACCAAAGTACCGGTTCTTTATACAGGAAGATCGTCGAGTCTTTCAGGTTGTATGCCATTGAATCGCACTTGCCCTGCATATCCTCGCGGAAAAATTTAACATGGTGATAACCCAGCATGAATTCGGCATTTTGCGCCGAATCGAACAGCACCCATAGAGTATCGGAGTGCAGAAAAAGCGAATCCTCCTTATCCACAAGGACAGCCATTGCACTGTCGGTAACAAATGAAAAACCTTCCTGCTTGTGGAATTCAGCATAATTACCGAAAATCATGATGTCCTGCACAGTATCAGTCAGCAAAACGTTTCTTCGGGCTGTCCCGTAACCTGTAAACCTGTCGTAGAACAAAGTGTCGCCGGTGAGTTTTTGTTCTTTCGTGATCATATAAGCATCATCCGTAAACTGCGATTTGTCGGTTCGCGTGTCGTACCAGCCGTTTTCGCAATATATCAGGTTTTCCCTGCTCGTTATTATCGTCGGACCCAGGAACCACGCCATTTCGGTTTCGGTATGATATTTCAGGGTGTCCGAGGTCATCGTGTAATTCTTATTGATCAGGACAACGCTGTCCCTGAAATAGGCTTGACGCAGACTGGTATAATAATAGCCCCGCCTGCTGATCAACTCGTTGGATGTGTCAACGATCCTGCCGCCGGTCAGGTAATATGCTGTCCGCTTCAGGCGGTCGTACCACAGGTGTTCTGTATACAGCGTCGCCTTTGCATCAACCATTCTCACCCGGTTTTTAAGCTCTGCAATCTTCGAATTTCCGTCGTAGTTCATCAAATCGCTGTAAATATTCAGCGTGTCGGAAGCCTTGATGTGAACATTTCCGAATCCCTCGAAGCTGTTCGTCAGTTCATGCCAGTATGCGCTGTCGCAATACAGCAGGGTGCTGTCGTGTTCCAGGATCACATTACCGATGAGCCTCTGCACTTTTTCGCCGAGGTTTTTGTCGTATTTCAGAAAATCCGCCTGCTTGATTTTTATCAATGTCGGTTCCTGCGAAAATCCCTTTACAAGCTGTAAAAGCATAACTGAGAATACGATTAAGAGCCGGGAATGTCGGACCATTTGACTTTACTTCAAATTTTTTTACCAGTCAAAAATAGTTCTTTGTGGCTAAATCTTCTAAGAGAGTCTTTACAAAATTTCCCGCACACCTATCATTTAAAAACCACAGATATGGACAGATAAGCAGGTGTGAAATTATTTGTAATAAACAAACTTCCTAAATACATGTAGAAGCATCCCAAAAAATATTCTGTCTTCTTCGTTCCAAAAAAAGACAAATGCAAAAAATAGCAAGTAAGGAAAAGTTAAAGAGCTACCGATGTGGTAATTTTGAACGAAATCTCAACATTATGGCGAATAATCCGGAAACATATAACGAGTATCTTAAGAGGATCAATAAAGTTCTGGTGCATATCGATCATCATCTTGATGAAAAGCTTGATCTGGAGAGCCTTGCCGGTATTTCAAATTTTTCCCCCTTCCATTTTCACCGGATCATCAGGGCATATCTTGGCGAATCGCTGGGTTCGTACATTGTGAGGATCAGAATGGAAACCGCAGCCACGCTGATCCTCTATACCCCGGAACCTATAAGTGAAATTGCACTCCGGGTGGGCTATGATATTCCGTCGTCCTTCAATAAGGCGTTTATAAAGCACTTTGGTTGTCCGCCCACTGAATTTAAAAACAAGCACATCAGTATTAATCCTATAAAATTTCTTTCAATGGAAACAAATTCTCATGAAGTTAAATTAAAACCGGCGATCAAAGTAATAAAACCGAAAAATGTGGTTTTTATTCAGTCGATTGGTGACTATTCCGGTGAGGGTACGGCGAGGGCGTGGCAGAAAATCAGTGAGTTTGCCAAACACAAAAAGCTGTTCGGCTGGAAGACCGAATTTATCGGTGTTAGTCATGATGACCCGCACATAACCGAAACCGAAAAGCTCAGGTACGATGCCTGTATAACGGTTACTAAGGATGTCAGCCCTGAAGGTGAAATAGGGGTCAGACAAATCCAGGGTGGCAGGTTTGCCATTTTTATGCACAAGGGACCTTATGAATACTTCCAGAAGACCTATGATGCAATTTTCAGGCAATGGCTGCCTTCGAGCGGACACAAACTGCGGAGCGCTGATTGTTTCGAAAAATATCTCAATTCTCCACAGAATACAAAACCTGAAAACCTGAAAACGGAAATATACATTCCGGTGGAGTAGGGCAAAAAAAACAACGGCAGGATTGCCGTTGTTTTTTTCATTCTATTTTACGCTATCACGCCTCTGCCTTTGGTCCTCCAAAATTCAGAAGCATGTTATCCATTTCTGGAACCTTGATTTCTCCATGCTGACGTTCAAACTTGCTGATGTTGTCCTGCAAGGCTTTAAACAGTCGTTTGGCATGTTGCGGAGTCAGGATGATCCGCGATTTCACCTTTGCCTTGGGAGTACCCGGCATCATTTTTACAAAATCGACGATGAATTCCGAATGCGAATGAGTGATGATGGCGAGGTTTGAATAAACGCCCTCCGCAATTTCATCGCTCAGTTCGATGTTGATCTGGTTTTTTGGAGCTGGATCTGCCATAAGTTCGCTATTTATTGATTTTCTTTCGATGCCATCAGGGCTTCGTACTCTTCTTTCGAACCTACGATCAGGTTCTCGTATTCCCTTAGCCCGGTACCTGCAGGTATCAAATGACCAACGATCACATTTTCTTTCAGTCCGTTCAGGTCATCCGTTTTTGCATTGATTGCAGCCTGCGTAAGAACCTTTGTTGTTTCCTGGAACGATGCCGCCGAAATCCAGCTATAGGTTTGCAGTGAGGCTTTTGTGATCCCCTGCAGAACCTGACGGGCTGTTGCCGGCTTGGCGTCCCTCGATTCGATCAGCGCCTTATCCTTTCGCTTTAGCTGAGAGTTTTCTTCCCTCAGTTTCCTGGCGCTTACAATCATACCTGACCGGTAGAGCGTCGAGTCGCCGCTGTCTACAACCACCTTCTTTCCGAAGATTTCATCATTCTCATCCTGGAAATCGGTTTTATTGACCAGTTCACCTTCAAGGAATTTAGTATCACCCGGATCATCAACCTCCACCTTGCGCATCATCTGCCTCACGATCACTTCGAAATGCTTGTCGTTGATCTTCACTCCCTGGAGCCTGTAAACTTCCTGGATTTCGTTCACGATATATTCCTGAACCTTCATCGGACCCTTGATCGCCAGGATATCCGACGGAGTCATCGCACCTTCTGATAATGGAATTCCTGCCTTTACATAGTCGTTTTCCTGGGCAAGGATTTGTTTCGAGGTCGGGATGAGATAGCGTTTTTCTTCACCCGTCTTTGAAGTGATAATGACCTCACGGTTTCCCCGTTTCAGTTTCTTGCCGAAAGAAACCACTCCGTCAATTTCCGAAACTTTCGCCGGGTCGGATGGATTACGGGCTTCAAAAAGCTCAGTCACCCTTGGTAATCCACCGGTGATGTCGCCCGATTTTCCGATTGCCCGCGGAATCTTAACAAGGATGTCGCCGGCTTTAATCTTGTCATCTTCATTTACAATAATGTGCGAACCCACTGGAATATCGTACGATTTGATCTCCTCGTTATTTTTATCCAGCATCCGTATCGCAGGATTTTTCTGCTTCTGCCGCGATTCGATGACAACCTTGTCGTGGTAGCCTGTTTGTTCGTCCGACTCGATCCTGAAGGTAACACCCTCTATGATGCTGTCGTATTTAACTGTACCGCCCACTTCCGAAAGGATAACCGCGTTGTATGGATCCCATTCGGCAATTGTATCGCCCTTTTTCAGGCTTGTATTCGTCTTATAATAAAGTTTTGCGCCATAAGGAATATTCCCCGACATCAGGATAATCCCGGTATTCTCGTCTATAACACGCATTTCTGCGGACCTGCCGATCACGATGTCGTATTTCTTTTTGTCAGGATCCGTATATTCTACAGTCCGAAGTTCGTCTATTTCGATTTTGCCGCCGTACTTGGCTTCTATTTTCGACGTAATTGCAATGTTCGAAGCCGTACCTCCCACGTGGAAAGTTCTTAGGGTAAGCTGGGTTCCAGGTTCACCGATGGATTGGGCAGCAATAACTCCCACTGCCTCTCCTCTCTGAACCATTCGTCCCGTGGCAAGATTACGCCCGTAACACAGCGAACATACTCCCCGCTTGGCTTCGCAGGTCAACACGGACCTGATTTCCACTTCTTCCACAGGAGAATCTTCAATCACCCGGCAAATTTCTTCAGTCAGCTCGTCGCCGGCAGAAGCAATCAGGTTGCCGGTCTGCGGGTGATAAATATCATGAAGGGTGGTTCTGCCGAGGATCCTGTCATACAAGGTTTCCACGATTTCTTCATTTTTCTTCAGAGCCGTAGTGCGCAGTCCTCTCAATGTTCCGCAGTCCTTTTCTGTGATCACGACGTCCTGTGCCACATCAACCAACCGACGGGTAAGGTAACCTGCATCGGCAGTTTTCAGTGCCGTATCGGCGAGACCCTTACGTGCACCGTGGGTCGAAATAAAATACTCGAGAACCGAAAGCCCTTCCTTAAAATTCGATAATATGGGATTTTCGATGATTTCGCCTCCGGAGGCACCCGATTTCTGAGGTTTTGCCATAAGCCCCCTCATCCCGGACAACTGCCGGATCTGTTCTTTCGAACCCCTGGCGCCTGAGTCGAGCATCATGTATATGGGATTAAATCCCTGTTTATCGTTGGTCAGCTTCTGCATGAGCGTTTGCGTGAGCCTTGAATTGGTATGAGTCCAGATGTCGATGATTTGGTTGTACCTTTCGTTATTGGTGATGAATCCCATATTGTAGTTGTTCATCACCTCTTCTACTTCCTCATTTGCAGATTGTATCAGATCTTCCTTTATCTCGGGGATTACAATATCGCCAAGGTTGAACGACAAACCTCCTGAAAAAGCCTTGTTAAATCCAAGGTCTTTGATGTCATCCAGGAATTTGGCAGTCTTTGCTGTCCCAGTAACTTTAAGAACATCGCCGATGATATCTCTCAGGGCTTTTTTCGTCATGAGTTGATTCAGATATCCAATCTCCTGCGGAACTACCTGGTTAAATAAAACGCGACCTACCGAAGTCTCAATCATTTTCGTCACCGGTTTACCATTCTCAACGGTATTCAGACGGCAATTGATCATGGCATGCAGGTCGGCTCTTTTTTCATTGAAGGCAATAATCACTTCTTCGGGTCCATAGAAAGTAAATCCTTCACCATTGACCGGATGGTCAGGAGTACTCTTTCTGGCTTTAGTCATATAATAAAGCCCGAGCACCATGTCCTGCGATGGTACCGTTATAGGGGCGCCATTTGCCGGATTAAGGATATTATGAGAAGCAAGCATGAGTATTTGTGCTTCAAGAATTGCTGCATTTCCCAGAGGAACATGAACTGCCATCTGGTCACCATCGAAGTCGGCATTGAATGCCGTACAAACCAGCGGATGAAGCTGGATTGCTTTTCCCTCGACCAGTTTCGGCTGAAATGCCTGGATACCCAAACGGTGAAGGGTAGGAGCACGGTTCAGCATTACCGGGTGACCTTTGAGTATATTTTCAAGGATATCCCAAACAACCGGGTCCTTTCTGTCAACTATTTTTTTTGCCGATTTAACGGTTTTCACTATGCCCCTTTCGAGCATTTTCCTGATGATGAAAGGCTTGAAAAGCTCCGAAGCCATTTCTTTAGGAATCCCGCATTCGTTGAGCTTCAGCTCGGGACCAACCACGATTACCGATCTTCCGGAATAATCAACCCTCTTTCCAAGGAGGTTCTGACGGAAACGTCCCTGTTTTCCTTTCAGGCTGTCGCTTAGAGATTTCAGGGCTCTGTTGGATTCCGTCTTGACCGCATTCGACTTTCTTGAATTGTCGAAAAGCGAGTCTACGGCTTCCTGAAGCATTCTTTTTTCGTTCCGCATGATTACATCCGGTGCTTTGATTTCAATAAGCCTCTTCAGCCGGTTGTTGCGGATAATCACCCTTCGGTACAGATCATTCAGATCGGAAGTTGCAAACCTGCCACCGTCGAGTGGCACAAGTGGACGGAGTTCAGGCGGAATAATAGGAACTACTTTTACGATCATCCATTCCGGTCTGTTCTCAATGCGTGTCTGCCCATCGCGGAATGCTTCGAAAACCTGAAGCCGTTTCAGTGCTTCCTGTTTCCTTTGCTGCGAGGTTTCAGTATTTGCCTGGTGACGCAGATCGAATGATTCTTTATCCAGTTCGAGCCTTGCAAGCAAGTCATGAATGGCTTCGGCACCCATTTTCGCAATGAACTTATTCGGATCGGTATCATCAAGGTACTGATTGTCTGCCGGCAGGTTTTCAATAATATTGAAATACTCCTCTTCCGTCAGAAAATCCAGGTAACTGATTCCATCATTTTCCTTAATGCCAGGATTAATGACTACATAGCGCTCGTAATAAATAACGGTGTCGAGCTTCTTGGTCTGAAGCCCCAAAAGTGCTCCTATTTTATTCGGTAACGACCTGAAAAACCAGATATGAGCTACAGGCACTACCAGCTGAATATGACCCATGCGTTCCCTTCTGACCTTTTTCTCTGTAACCTCAACACCACACCGGTCGCAAACGATGCCTTTGTACCGTATTCTTTTATATTTTCCGCAGTGACATTCCCAGTCTTTTACCGGTCCGAAGATCCTCTCACAAAAGAGACCATCCCTTTCGGGTTTGTAAGTCCTGTAATTAATCGTTTCAGGCTTGGTTACCTCACCATGCGATCTTTCGAGGATCATTTCAGGAGATGCCAGGCTGATCGTAATCCTGGAAAAATCACCCGGAATTTTTTCTTCTTTTCTGAATCCCATTTTAAAAGAAAATTATTTTGAATGGTAACAATTAAACAAAATCAATAAGCTCGGTTCTATTTGTCGAAAGTAATATTCAAACCGAGACCCCTCAACTCATGAACCAGAACATTAAATGATTCGGGAACATTTGGCTTGGGCATGTTTTCGCCCTTGACAATCGATTCGTAAGCTTTTGCACGACCGATCACATCATCTGACTTAACGGTGAGTATTTCCTGGAGTACATTTGCTGCGCCAAAAGCTTCCAGCGCCCAGACTTCCATTTCACCGAACCGCTGACCTCCAAACTGAGCCTTGCCTCCAAGTGGTTGCTGAGTGATCAGTGAATACGGACCGATAGACCGTGCATGCATCTTATCATCAACCATGTGATGAAGTTTCATCATATAAATGTATCCCACTGTGGCAGGCTGGTCAAACCTTTCACCGGTTCCGCCGTCGTAAAGATAGACAGTGCCGTTTTCGGGTAATCCCGCTTTACTGAGATAATCATTGATCTGATGTGAAGTAGCTCCGTCGAAAATCGGAGAAGAAAACCTAAATCCGAGTTTGTGTCCTGCCCACCCTAGAATCGTTTCATAGATCTGTCCAAGGTTCATTCGCGAAGGAACTCCCAGGGGATTTAAAACGATATCGACCGGTGTACCGTCTTCAAGGAACGGCATGTCTTCTTCGCGAACGATTTTAGCCACGATACCCTTGTTTCCGTGACGTCCAGCCATTTTATCGCCGACAGTAAGTTTCCTTTTCTTGGCGATGAACACTTTTGCCATCTGAACGATACCGTTCGGAAGATCATCACCGACACTTGCGACGAATTTCTTACGATTGTAGACACCCAAAATTTCCTTGTACTTAATCGTATAGTTGTTGACAAGTTCTTTGATAAGTTCATTTTTATCTTTATCGGTTGTCCATTTGCCCGGATTGACATTCAGGTAATCGATGCCCTGAAGCATTTTTGCAGTGAACTTCGCTTTTTTAGGAATGATCTCCTCTTTGAATTTATTGTAAACGCCCTGCGATGTTTTGCCGTTCACAATCGTATTGAGTTTCTCCACCAGCTTTGATTTCAGCTCGTCGGAGTTTTTATTGTATTCGTGATCAAGAACCTTGATGATGTCCTTTTCCTTGCTCTTGGCTTTTCTGTCCTTGATTGCACGGGAGAAAAGCTTCTTGTCGATAACCACGCCTTTCATCGACGGGGGCGCTTTGAGAGATGCATCCTTAACATCGCCTGCCTTGTCGCCAAAAATAGCCCGCAGAAGTTTCTCTTCCGGAGTTGGGTCTGATTCGCCCTTTGGGGTAATTTTACCGATGAGAATATCGCCTTCGTTTACTTCTGCACCGATCCTGACAATTCCATTATCGTCAAGATCTTTAGTAGCATCCGAACTGATGTTTGGTATATCGGCTGTCAGTTCCTCTATTCCCCTTTTGGTATCCCGGACCTCCAGTGTGAATTCTTCTATGTGAACTGAAGTAAAGATGTCTTCCTTTACCACTCTTTCCGAAACTACAATTGCATCCTCAAAATTGTAACCCTTCCAGGGCATAAATGCAACCATCAGGTTTCTTCCAAGTGCCAGTTCTCCATTCTTCGTAGCATATCCTTCGCATAAAACCTGACCTTTGTTAACCTTGTCGCCTTTACGGACTATCGGTCTCACGTTGATGCAGGTATTCTGGTTTGTACGCTTGAATTTAGTGAGCGGGTAAATCTTTAGGTCCTCCTCGAAGCTTACGAGCCGTTCTTCTTCCTTCCGTTCATACCTGATCCTGATCTCATCAGAATCCACATACTCAACCACGCCTGATCCTTCCGCATTGATGAGAACACGCGAATCCCTTGCTACATTGCCCTCGATCCCTGTTCCAACGATGGGGCTGTCGGCATTCAGCAGCGGGACAGCCTGCCGCATCATGTTTGACCCCATCAGAGCACGGTTTGCGTCATCGTGCTCGAGGAAAGGAATCAGTGAAGCGGCGATAGATGCTATCTGGTTCGGAGCGATATCGATCAGGTCAACCTTTTCTTTGGGAGTGATAGGATAATCGGCATGATACCTGACCTTTACCCTCTCATCGGCGAATGTTCCATCATCAAGCAGTGTAGTGCTTGCCTGGGCAATGATCTTATCTTCTTCTTCCTCGGCGCTCAGATAAACCGGCTGATCCTCGAGATTGACTTTCCCTTCGATCACAGGCTTGTAAGGGGTTTCGATGAAACCGAGCCTGTTGATGGTTGCATAAACGCACAATGAAGAGATAAGACCGATGTTCGGACCTTCGGGAGTTTCAATTGTACAGAGCCTTCCATAGTGCGTATAATGAACATCACGCACTTCAAATCCTGCTCTTTCGCGCGACAAACCTCCGGGACCAAGGGCGGAAATCCTTCTTTTATGCGTGATTTCCGACAACGGATTGGTCTGATCCATGAATTGGGAAAGCTGGTTTGTGCCGAAAAATGAATTGATTACGGATGACAAAGTTTTTGCATTGATCAGATCAGTCGGTGTAAAAACTTCGTTATCCCGCACATTCATTCTTTCTCGTATAGTCCTTGCCATACGGGCAAGCCCTACTCCGAACTGGGCATAAAGCTGTTCACCCACGGTTCTCACTCTCCGGTTACTCAAATGATCGATGTCGTCAACGTCGGTCTTCGAATTGACAAGTTCGATCAGATATTTAATAATGATAATAATATCTTCTTTTGTGAGGACCTTCACATCGGAATCAACCTGCAGTCCAAGTTTTTTATTGATCCTGTAACGCCCGACATCTCCCAGATCATAGCGCTTGTCAGAGAAGAAGAGTTTATCGATAATACCCCTGGCAGTCTCCTCATCCGGGGGTTCGGCATTTCGCAATTGCCGGTAAATAAACTCAACGGCTTCTTTCTCCGAGTTTGCGGTGTCCTTTTGAAGAGTGTTGAAAATGATGGAGAAATCAGTGGCCGTAGTTTCGTCACGGTGGAGTAAAATGGATTTCACTCCGCTGTCTACGATCTCATCTATATGCTCGTTTTCAAGCATAGTTTCACGGTCGATGATCACTTCCGTTCTTTCGATAGATACAACCTCGCCGGTGTCTTCATCCACAAAATCCTCAATCCAGGTCCTTACAACCCTTGCAGCGAGCCGTCTGCCGATCACTTTCTTTAATCCGCTCTTACTGACTTTTACTTCTTCCGCAAGGTTGAAAATTTCCAGGATGTCTTTGTCGCTCTCGTATCCGATGGCTCTTAACAGCGTAGTTACAGGAAGTTTTTTCTTTCTGTCGATGTAAGCATACATCACATTATTGATATCTGTTGTGAACTCCATCCACGATCCTTTGAAAGGAATGATCCTTGCCGAATACAACGTGGTTCCGTTGGCATGCATGTGCTGCCCGAAGAACACTCCGGGCGACCTGTGCAGCTGAGAAACGACAACCCTTTCAGCGCCGTTGATAATAAAAGTCCCTTTTGGGGTCATATAGGGAATCATGCCAAGATAAACATCCTGGATGATGGTCTCAAAATCTTCATGTTCAGGGTCGGTACAATAAAGCTTTAACTTTGCTTTAAGAGGTACACTGTATGATAATCCCCTGTCAATACATTCGTCGATGGAATACCGCGGGGGATCAATGAAATAATCAAGGAATTCGAGAACGAAATTATTCCTTGCATCAGTGATCGGAAAATTTTCACTGAATACTTTATACAATCCTTCCCCTGCTCGGTTTTCAGGGTTTGTTTCCAACTGGAAAAAATCCTGGAACGACTTGAGTTGGATATCAAGAAAATCAGGGTAAGGAAATTTAATTTTTGTTGAACCGAAATCTATCCGGTTGTATTCATTGGTTGTAGCCAAGGTATTGTTTTTTAAAGGTTAAAATAAATCGCATTAAACATGAAATTATAAACAAGGAAATAGACCACCTTCCTCCTTTGGAGCAAGGCAGCCTAAATCCTGTAATACAGTCTAAATCCTTATTTAACTTCAACCTCTGCTCCGGCTTCTTCTAATTGTTTTTGTAATGCATCAGCCTCATCCTTCGAAACACCCTGCTTGATCGCTTTGGGTGCAGCATCCACCAGTTCTTTGGCTTCTTTAAGTCCAAGGCTTGTCAACTCCTTAACCAGCTTTACAACTGCCAATTTAGATTGACCGGCAGCTTTCAGAATAACATCAAATGAGGATTTTTCTTCTGCTGCGCCACCTTCAGCTGAAGCTGCTGCGGCGGGTCCTGCAATTGCAACAGCAGCTGCTGCAGGCTCGATCCCGTAATCCTCCTTTAATATCTGAACCAATTGATTGACTTCTTTAACACTTAAGTTTACTAATTTTTCTGCGAATTCTTTTAAATCAGCCATTTTATCAAATTTTTATTATTTTTTTAACTAACCGTTATTACCACTATGCCGCTTTCTCCGACAATGTTTTAAGGATTCCCGTTAGCTTATGACCGCCCGATTGCAATCCCGAAATGACTTGTTTTGCAGGTGATTGAAGTAAAGCCATCACATCTGCAATCAGTTCATTCTTTGTCTTGATATTGATCAGTGCCTCAAGTTGGTCATTACCCAGGTACGAAACCTCTTCGACATACGCACCCTTTAAATAAGGTCTGTCGGATTTCTTTCTGAAGTCTTTGATGAGCTTAGCCGGAACATTGCCGACATCAGAGAACATCAAAGATGTATTTCCGTTTAAAACAGCGTATAATTCAGAGAGGTCCTTGTTCGATTTCTCCATTGCTCTTTTAAGCAATGTATTCTTAACAACCATCAACTTAACATCCTTTTTAAAGCAAAGCCTTCTCAAATTGCTTGTATCTTCGGCATTCAGATCAGAAATGTCGGCAAGATAAATGGTGCTGTTTTGATTGAGCTGCTCGGTTATGGCATCTATAAGTTGATTCTTCTCGTCTTTTCTCATTGTAAAATGCTTTTACCCATTAATCTGTTATTAAATTACTGTAACTGATTTAGGTTCAATTTGAACGCCAGGACTCATTGTACTTGACAGGTAAATACTTTTGATGTACGTACCTTTTGCAGCAGGCGGTTTAAGCTTAACAACGGTCTGGATCAATTCTTTGGCATTATCAACTATCTTCTCACTCGTAAATGATATTTTAGCGACCGATGCGTGAATGATTCCCGATTTGTCAACCTTAAAATCAATTTTTCCGGCTTTTACATCCCGAACTGCCTTACCAATTTCCATAGTAACAGTACCGCTTTTTGGATTCGGCATCAGCCCCCTCGGACCTAATATTTTGCCAAGTGCACCGACCTTCGGCATAACACTTGGCATGGTGATCACCACATCAATATCAGTCCATCCCCCTTTAATTTTCTGGATGTAATCATCAAGACCAACATAATCAGCTCCTGCGGCTTTAGCTTCCTCTTCCTTATCAGGGGTGCACAAAACCAATGCCCTGATCGTTTTGCCAGTCCCATGAGGTAAGGCGACAGTACCGCGGACCATTTGATTGGCTTTGCGGGGATCGACTCCCAAACGGATATACAGGTCAACCGATGCATCGAACTTGGTATAGGTTACATTTTTAACAATGTTAACAGCATCTGATATGGAATAGGGAACATTCTTATCGAATTTTACTAAAGCTTCTTTCCTTTTTCTACTAAGTTTGGCCATTTTACCTTATTATTTAATTTTCTGCAACTACTAACACTCCTCTCAGTTTTCATTAAACGGAGCATCGCCTTTCACACTGATTCCCATGCTTCGAGCAGTTCCAGCCACCATTCTCATTGCTGATTCTACAGTAAAGGCATTCAGATCAGGCATTTTTGCCTCAGCGATTGTTTTTACCTGGTCCCAGCTAATAGTGGCTATTTTGTTCCTGTTCGATTCAGGACTCCCTTTTTGAGCTTTAACAGCCTGTAAAAGTTGAACGGCAACCGGTGGAGTTTTAATAATAAAATCAAAGGATTTGTCCTTATACACAGTAATAATTACGGGAAGAACCTGCCCAGCTTTTTCCTGCGTTCTGGCATTGAATTGCTTGCAAAACTCCATAATATTCACCCCTTTTGCACCCAGTGCAGGTCCTACAGGTGGCGAAGGATTTGCAGCACCTCCTTTGATTTGCAATTTAATTAATCCACTAACTTCTTTAGCCATTTTGTTTAACTACATTAAAATAAATAATTGCTCGCGTAACAGCTCATTTTTTCAGATTATTCTTTTTCAACCTGCATGAAACTAAGTTCGAGCGGAGTTTTTCGACCGAAGATTTTAACCATCACCTTCAATTTCTTCTTTTCTTCATTTATCTCCTCGATAATGCCGCTAAAACTATTAAAGGGTCCATCGATCACTGTAACGGTTTCTCCAACGATATAGGGTACATTGACTTCTTCGCCTTGTTCGGCAAGTTCATCTACCTTTCCTAAAATCCTGTTTACTTCCGATTGCCTGATCGGATTCGGTTCTCCTTTTGAGCCTAAAAATCCTATCACTCCAGGGATGTTCTTGATAGTATGCGGAATTTCTCCGACCAAAGCAGCTTCGATAAGGACATAACCAGGATAAAGATTCCGCTCTTTGCTGATTTTTTTCCCATTCCGAACCTGATACACCTTTTCAATCGGGATCAGGATTTTCGAAATATAATCTCCCAGGCTGAGACGGTTGATCTCACTCTCCAGATATCCTTTAACCTTTTTTTCGCTTCCGCTTATGGTTCGGACTACATACCATTTTTTTACTTGTTCAGTCATCCCTGAAGAATAAATTATTAGCTTACCATTTTATAAAAACTTCAAACCTCAAAAAATCAGAAATTCTTATAAAACAACTGCAAAAGATTGTGAAAAGAAAAATCCATCGCATATACTATTAGTGCAATGATGAGGGAAGCAACTGACACAACGATTGCACTATTTTGAAGTTCATTCCATGTTGGCCAGGAAACCTTATGAACCAATTCGTCATAGCTTTCCCTGACATAATTCTGTATTTTTAATTTAGCCATTTAAAACACATTTTTTGCACGGGTGGTAGGACTTGAACCCACGACTCCTGGTTTTGGAGACCAGAGCTCTACCAGCTGAGCTACACCCGTTTGTATTTATTTTGAACGATTGCATCTAATAAAGGTATTCCTCTATTAACCGGAACACCTTTATTTTTTTTCGTACTTGTCTATTCTAAAATTTCAATAACCTGTCCGGCACCAACAGTTCTTCCACCTTCGCGGATTGCAAATCTCAGGTTCTTGTTCATTGCAATTTCAGCGATCAGGTTAACTTCAATGTTGAGGTTGTCACCAGGCATAACCATTTCGACACCCTGCGGCAAATTAACTTCACCGGTTACGTCAGTGGTCCTGAAATAGAACTGTGGGCGGTATTTGTTATGAAATGGAGTGTGGCGTCCTCCTTCTTCTTTTTTCAAAACGTAAACTTCCGCTTTAAACTTCTTGTGAGGTGTAATAGAACCCGGAGCGGCAATAACCATTCCTCTGCATATATCTTTTTTGTCAATACCTCTCAGCAACAGACCAGCGTTGTCACCGGCTTCACCTCTGTCGAGAATTTTCCTGAACATTTCAACACCTGTACACACCGATTTGAGTTTTTCCGCTCCCAGCCCAATGATATCTACCGCATCACCGATCTTAATAACACCTGATTCAATTCTGCCGGTAGCAACTGTACCCCGACCGGTTATAGAGAAAACGTCTTCAACTGGCATCAGGAATGGTTTTTCTATATCGCGCTGAGGTAATGGGATCCAGGTATCGCAAGCCTCCATAAGTTCCCAGACTTTCGGGATCCATTTTTCTTCCTTATTTAATGCTCCCAGTGCAGATCCGCGTATGACCGGGGTATTATCACCATCAAACTCGTAAAAGGTTAACAGTTCACGAATTTCCATTTCTACAATATCCAGCAATTCTTCATCGTCAACCATGTCGACCTTATTCATGAATACTACTATTTTAGGTACGCCTACCTGACGTGCGAGAAGAATATGTTCACGTGTTTGGGGCATGGGTCCATCGGTAGCAGCCACTACTACGATTGCGCCGTCCATTTGTGCAGCACCTGTAACCATGTTTTTAACGTAGTCGGCATGACCCGGACAATCGACGTGAGCATAGTGCCGGTTGTCGGTTGAATACTCAACGTGCGCAGTATTAATGGTAATACCTCTTTCTTTTTCTTCTGGTGCATTATCAATTTCATCAAAAGATTTGTAGGTTGCTAAACCTTTGTCCTGAAGGTTTAAAGTAATAGCAGCAGTTAACGTTGTTTTCCCATGGTCAACATGACCAATTGTACCAATATTAACGTGCGGTTTCGAACGATCAAATGTTTCTTTTGCCATGTCAATTATTGTTTAAATGTATTCACTAAGTTAATTTATATGCGGTTAAATTATATTGTCGAGCCATTGGCGAGAATTGAACTCGCGACCCCTTCCTTACCAAGGAAGTGCTCTACCCCTGAGCTACAATGGCTTTTGAGCGGGAAACCGGGCTCGAACCGGCCACCTACAGCTTGGAAGGCTGTCGCTCTACCACATGAGCTACTCCCGCAGGTTTAATTTAGCTTATTTACACCTAGAAGAACAATTACTTTCAGGAATAAATTAAGCTAAAAAATCGAACACTTGTCGTGGGGAGAGGAGGATTCGAACCTCCGAAGGCTTCGCCAACAGATTTACAGTCTGCCCCATTTGACCGCTCTGGAATCTCCCCGACTATGCTATCAGTATGTGAAAGAACTGAGCCAATGGAGGGATTCGAACCCCCGACCGGCTGATTACAAATCAGCAGCTCTGGCCAGCTGAGCTACATTGGCAGGTCATTTTTTTACATAAAAAAACAGTCCTTGAAAAAAGGACTGCAAAAGTATAAAACATAATATCAATAATCAAAGAAAAATAAATTATTTTTAATGTTTTCGGATTTTATCCTTATGCTTAGTCAATTGGCGACGCAAGGCTTCTACTGCAGTATCAGTTGCCTCTTCAAAAGTTTTCGACTGTTTTTTTGCGTAAAGGTCATTGCCCCGGATTAGCAGTCGAATCTCTGCAATTTTATTTTCCGGAGTGTCAGTGTTTTCAACCTTGAGGGTCACATCACTTCCAATTACCCCATCATACATACTGGATAATTTTTCAACCTTGTGGTTGATAAAGTCCACAAGCTTCTTATCAGCTTTAAAATGAACTGAATTGATGTTTACTTTCATATTTAATCTCCTTTCGTTTTATGCCCTTGGATGGGCGAGTTTATATATAGATTTGAGCTTCTCTATCGTGTTATGCGTATAGACTTGGGTAGCAGATAAATTACTGTGACCCAATATTTCTTTAATCGCATTTAGATCAGCTCCATTATTTAACATATGAGTTGCGAATGTGTGTCGTAAAATGTGCGGGCTTTTTTTGTGAAGGGTTGAAACCATTCCAAGATATGAATTTACGCATCGGTACACTAATTCTCTGTATATTCTGTGTCCCTTTTCTGTAACGAAAAAATTATTATTTGGTTTATTTATTTCAAAAATTTTTTCCCTAGCCAATTGATAAACTTTAATTGATTCGGCGAGTTGACCAGTAATCGGAACAATTCGCTGCTTGTTCCGCTTTCCGATAACGCTTATTTGCATCCTCTCCAGATCAATGTCCTCTTCCTTTAAGTTAACCAGTTCTGCCAATCGGATCCCTGTAAAATAAAATATCTCGATTATCAGACGGTTTCTGATGCCCGAAAATTCTTCACCAAAATTAACATCATCCAAAAGCTGATTCATTGTTTCTTCCCGCACAAATTCAGGCAGCTTTTTACTAGTTTTAGGCGCTATTACTTTAAGTAGCGGATTCTCGCTTACCAGGTTTTCCTTAATCAGATACTTGTAGTAAGTTTTTAACGATGATAATTTACGATTAATCGATCTATTGCTTACATTTTCACCTGATAATTGGATTATCCATGATCGGATCATTTGATATGTGACATCTGAAATCCCAGAAACCTGGTAATGTGTCATTAGGTAATTTTCGAATTGTTCTAAATCCTTCTGGTAAGCAGTAATTGTATTTGGCGAGTATCTTTTTTCGAAATTGAGGAACTGTATGAACCTGTCAGTATGCATAAATCAAAAAAAGAAATCAGTGTTCCAAAAGTAATAAACAATCACATGAAACAAAAATTTCTTTTGTTAATAAAATTAACCGGTATTTCCGTTTAACCTTCTTCTTCCAACCTGAGTTTCTGAATATAAATTGCCTTGAGTTTTTCCTCTCGTTTTAAAACAGAAGGCTTGGTAAATTTTTGACGTTCTCTTAATTCTTTCACTACGCCGGTTTTTTCGAACTTGCGTTTGTATTTTTTTAAAGCTCTGTCAATGCTTTCACCTTCTTTAACAGGTACGATAATCATTTTACTCCTTTCGTTAATTTTTAAAATACAATGAAACGGGGCGCAAAAGTAGAAAGTAATAAAATAAAATCAAAATAATTCACCAAAAAAAAATCTTTATTACTTTTGCGCCCCGACGGGATGTTAGCTCAGTTGGTTTAGAGCATCGCCTTGACAGGGCGGGGGTCACTGGTTCGAATCCAGTACATCCCACAAAGATCAGGACTGGTTATTTCCCATTTTACAAGGTACGGTTAGTTTGGCAAAACCGCCAATAGCTATTGAGTAAAGACAAACTGTATAATGTTTGCTCCCATTTTTAGTGCTTTGGTGCGTGTTTCTTCCGAATCCTTGTGCACCTCGAAATCCTCCCAGCCATCACCCAGGTCACATTCATAATCGTAATAACATACAAGCCTGCCTTCATAAAAGATACCAAATCCCTGTGCCTGTTTACCATCGTGCTCATGAATTTTTGGAGGACCCTGATCGAAATTGTATTTCTGATGATATATTGGATGAATAAAAGGAAGTTCGATGAATTCCTCTTCTGGAAAAACTCGTTTCATTTCTCTTCTAATAAATTCATTCAGACCGTAATTATCCGATATATGCAAAAAACCGCCGCCTATCAGGTAATCCCTGAGATTTTTTAAATCGGTATTTGAAAAAACGACATTCCCGTGACCCGTCATGTGAACAAAGGGATAATTAAAAATTTCAGGACTGCCGACATCAACAGTTGCAGGCTCAGGATTCAGATCGGTGCTTAAATTTTTGTTACAGAACTTAATCAGGTTTGGTAATGAAGTTGGATTGGCGTACCAATCACCACCACCGGAATACTTTAACAGCGCAATGTGTGTGGAGGGTTGGGTTACTCCATTAAGTGCAAGAAGTAAAACAAGGATTGTGAAAATGAGCCCGTTCTTAATCATCTGGATAAATTCATCTTAAAGTCTTATAAAAACTGAGGTTCACCAAAAAAATTATTGATTTATCAAATTAATTGTGATGCACGCAACCAAGGCTGCCGTTTCTGTTCTTAGCCGGGACTTACCAATCCTTACCGGCTTAATCCCTGAATTAATTGCCATTTTAATTTCTTCGGGGCTAAAGTCACCTTCTGGACCTATATATATTAATGTATCATTTTGTGGTTTTATAATTTGCTTTAACTCTTCATGAAAGGATTCGCTGCAATGAGCAATATACTTTTCCGAATTTGTCTTTCGGGCAATCAAATCATTGAACCTGACAGGTTTTAAAATTTCGGGTAAATAAGTTTTTAAAGATTGTTTCATGGCAGAAATGACGACCTTATTCAACCTCTCCATGTTGACATTATATCGTTCAGAGTTTTCACAAATAATGGGAATAACCGAATCAATTCCTACCTCGGTTGCTTTTTCAAGAAACCATTCAAACCTGCTTATATTCTTAGTTGGCGCAACCGCCATTTGCAGGTGAAAATTCCTTTTGCCGTATTTAGGTTCGGTGCTGATGATTTCCAATTCACAATGCTTATCCCGATCAATAACGAGTTTTGTTGTATAAAGATTCCCATTGCCATCTGTGAGGTGAACAATATCTCCTGTTTTCAACCTTAGAACTTTCAAACAATGCCTTGATTCCTCCGGAGAAAGGATTGCTTTTTTATTACCTATTTCTTTGCTGTAAAAAAGGTACATGCTATCGGTATATTTTTTAATGTATTGCCTTTGTTTAAAATTTTATTCGTTAATAGAAGAACTTTTTCTGAAATTTTAAGTTTGATCGAATAGCTTTCAGTTTTAAATTATGGTATTATGTTTTCATCTCAGAAAGTTCGAACTGTTTCAATGACTGCTTGTTTGTGCAAAAATAAGGGAAATGGATTTCAAAAATTCACAGCTGTATAATTAGTTTCTGACTGCTGAATAAGAGACATAAAAGATGATTAATTTTGTCGGATTAATAAATATTAAAAAAGTCAAATCAGGATAACATGAAAAAGCTACTTATTACTATTTTACTACTACTCGCTACGGGGATAACTTTCTTAACCTATGCACAGGAAAAAACTGCCAAAGAATATAAGATTGAGGGCAAGAATGCTGCCGATGCAAAAGATTTCGAGAAAGGATACAGTTCTTTTGTTCAGGCTATTAAACTTTATGAAGCCAATGGAAAGACAGATACTACCTTATATTTTAATGCTGGATATTGCGCTTTAAAAACAAGTAAATATGAAGAAAGTCTTCCATACTTTAGCAGGTCAATCGAACTGGGATACAAATCATGCAATGCAATGTTGTATAAGGCTAATGCTTTAAAAGAGCTGAATAGAAATACAGAACTGGAACAAGTGTGCACACAGGGAAAGTCATCCTGCAAAGAAAATTCGGATAAGTTTAATGAGCTTCTGTTTGCTTACTATTTGAAATCAGGGCTGGATATTTTCAACAACGCAGCAAAAATGCAAGCTGATATTACACCATTAGCAAAGACCGATGCCGAAAAATACAAGTCAGAAATGGTTAAGGTCAAGGCGGAATTCACCAAATCCTTGCCGATGCTCGAAAAAGCTCATAGCCTTATTCCTGCTGACGAGAATTGCAAGAAAGCCCTTAGGCAGGCATATGAACTGCTCGAGATGAAAGATAAAGCTGCAGCATTATAGCACAAAATTTTCGGTCATTGAAGCGCCAGTCCGATTTGGGATTTCGCTGTCTCCCGCATGTAATAAGAAAATCAAATTGATTTAGATTATGTTTTTTGTTCGCTCGGTAATAATTTTATGTTACATGTTTCAATCTTTTGTTATTATCGGTCAGAATAGTACTCTTGGTTCGGAAATTGAAAAAATTGCAGGGCAAATAGAGGCTACAGTTGGAGTCGGCGTGCTCAACCTGCAATCAGGTGAGAAATTCGTACTTCATGATGACCATCATTTCCCGATGCAAAGCGTATATAAATTTCCGCTTGCAATGGCTGTTCTAAAACAAATTGATGATGGATTGCTGTCTCTGGATCATAGTATTTATATTACCAGGGAGGATTTATTACCTGACACCTGGAGCCCGATAAGGGATCAAAATCCTGAGGGGAATTTCGATATGACTATATCTGAGCTACTGAGGTATACTGTTTCACAAAGCGATAATAACGGATGTGATGTCCTCTTTCGCCTATCGGGAGGTCCTACCTGGGTGAACGGATTCATTCATGAATCGGGAATTACCGGGATGGAAATCGCCACTACTGAGGAAGAAATGCACCGCAACTGGGATATTCAGTATTTGAACTGGAGCACTCCTTCTGCAATGCTTGATTTGCTGAATGTGTTCTGGAAAAAAACCGTCTTGTCTCAACAATCTTCTGATTTCCTTTGGAAAATCATGGTGGAAACCAATTTAGGTCCGAATCGGATCAGGGGAATTTTACCTGAAGAAGCAATAGTCGCCCACAAAACCGGTTCGTCAGGTACGAATGATGAGGGAATAACAGCCGCAACAAATGATGCCGGAATTATGTTGCTGGAGGATGGCGATGCAATAGCAGTTGTTGTTTTTGTATCAGATTCGAAAGCCGGCAATATGATGAACGAAAAGGTTATTGCTGAAATATCAAAAGCTGCCTGGGATTATTATTCACATTCCGGCAACTGAGCCAGTGTCATATTAAAATCCTTTTGCTGTCACTCGGATTTTCAGGATTAAATTTTACAACTGCAAGTTCGGGTCCATCATGTGAACCGTTAAAGGCAAAAGTTTTTCCGATCAGTTCTTTCCAATGACCCGTTATCCGGGTAGATTCGTGAATGTGCCCATGAAGGGTAATCAATGGCTGGCGTTCTTCGATAAACCTCTTAATAGCAATGCTTCCTACATGCACATCAAGCGGAACATGATCAATTGTCTTCCCATCCAGTGAAGCACGATCGAGTAAAGTGTGATAGGGTGGCGAATGAAAAAGAAAAATCGCCCGTGACAAATCATCGTCACCGGTAAGTGATTTTAAATCCTGCTCAATGGTAGCATATTCGATATCATCTGTGAGTTCTGCAGTTCTGAAGCCTTCGGTTGGCGGGATACATCCCGGATCGACATATCTCGAAACATCATACTTTTCCCAATCCTTAAGGTGAAAAGGTGTTGGCGGGACAAAGGGATAACCGTAAACCGAAAAATCAATGAACTGTTTTTTAATCTGACTGATGTAGTTGAAAAGTCCTGATTCATGTCCTTTTATAAATTTACATTCCTCGCTCCGTGCATCGTCGTTTCCAAGAATTAAGAATGTCGCCGGTGTTTTATCTTTCAAAAGTCCCTTAAGTTTTACAAATTGAGGGAATAAAAAGTCAAGGGTAAAATCGGAATATCCTTCCGTGTTCCTCAGTCTGTGCGGAAGCAAATCGCCGCCAAAAAAGATTGCCGAAGGGAGTTCATCGGTAATTAAACTAAATAATTTATTATATCTTAATGTCCGTCCATGAAGGTCGGTGACGAAAAAACAATGAGCCATTTCAGATATCCTTAATTTTTTGTTGAAAAATGTACTCGTTGCCGGGCATGATATATTTATTTGAGTCCTCTCCTTTTTATAGAAACGAAGATAGATTTTTTTTAAACAGAATTTCAATCTTTAAATTATCAAATAAAAAATCAAAACTGTATTTATCAGTATTTTTGACGCGGTCATTTAATTTTAGGATGATTTCATTTGAAGAAGCACTGGAAATAGTTGAAAATTCAGCTGTTCTGAGAGGAACTGAACGTGTGGGTATGATGGATTCTCTTAACCGTGTTTTGGCTGAAGATATTTCATCCGATATTCAAATGCCTCCTTTCGATAAATCTGCCGTCGACGGATATGCATGCCGACGGGGAGATGTATTTCAGGTGCTTGAAGTCATCGAAACCATTCCTGCCGGGAAAGTCCCTGAAAAGAAAATCGGCGCAAACCAATGTTCAAAAATCATGACGGGCGCTCCTGTCCCTGAAGGAGCCGACACGGTTATTATGCTGGAGGATGTTGTAGAGGTAGGCTCAAACCAAATAAGGTACACAAAGGAAAAGGTCAGGAATAATATATGCTATCAAGGAGAAGACATTCAGCCGGGGCAGGTTTTGTTGAAAAAAGGGACGCTTATTCAGCCGCAGCATATTTCTGTGCTTGCAACAGCCGGGGCGGTAATGCCACTTGTCAGTACGCCCGTTCAAATAAACATCATTTCGACCGGAGATGAGCTTGTCGAACCCGGACAAAAGCCCGACTTATCACAAATAAGAAACAGCAATGCATACCAGTTGAAGGCTCAGGCAATTAAAACCGGCGCAAAGGCTGATTATCTTGGAATTGCTGCAGACACGGAAAGTTCAACCCGGGAAATTCTGATAAAGGCATTCGGGAATGGTGATATCATCCTTTTGACCGGTGGTGTTTCACAAGGCGATTTTGATTATGTGCCGCAAGTACTGACCAGCCTCGCTGTAGATATAAAATTCAGAAGCATTTCGGTACAGCCGGGAAGACCGACGATTTTTGGCATCAGAAACCGCCAGTATATTTTCGGATTACCCGGAAATCCTGTGTCCTCATTTGTTCAGTTTGAGCTTCTGGTAAAACCGCTGGTGTACAAAATTTCAGGATTTCAATATAAACCTCATAATATCATGTTGCGATTGGGAAAGGAATACATCCGGAAAAGGTCTGACCGGCTCTCATGGCTTCCTGCTGAAATAAATTCAGATGGCGAACTGATGCCGCTGGAGTATCATGGTTCTGCACATATCAATGCTTTATCGGCGGCTCATGGGTTGATTGCAGTGCCGGTCGGAAAGGCGGTATTAAAAAAAGGAGAACTGGTTAGTGTTAGACAGATTTAACAGAAAGATAAATTACCTCAGGATTTCGGTTACCGACCGTTGCAACCTGCGCTGTGTGTATTGCATGCCCGAATGCGGAATCAAACTGATGAAGCATTCCGATATACTTACGTACGAAGAGATCACTGAAATAGTCAAAGTTGCTGTAGATTTGGGAATCGATAAAGTAAGAATAACCGGTGGCGAACCACTCGTAAGAAAAGGAATTGTCGATCTGGTGAAGATGATTGATGCAATCCCTGGAGTGAAAGACCTGTCGATGACGACAAATGGCACTTTGCTTGACCAGTTTGCCGAACCATTAGCAAAAGCCGGTCTGAAGCGGGTTAACATCAGTCTCGATACGATGGATCCGGACGAATTCAGAAAAATCACAAGAGTGGGAGATATCCGAAATGTTCTTGAAGGAATCAAGGCAGCATTAAAGGCAGAACTGAAACCTGTCAAAATAAATTGTGTAATCAAGAAATCTCAACTGGAGCCTCATGCGCAGGAGGTGTTGCAGTTTTGCCTGAAAAATAACATAGAAGTGCGCTTCATCAAAGAAATGAACCTGAAAACAGGTGTATTTTCGAAAGTCACAGGTGGCGATGGCGGGAACTGCAAATCCTGCAACCGCTTGCGTCTCACTGCCGATGGAAAAATAAAACCCTGTCTTTTCAGTGACCTGGAATACGATGTGAGGGAACTTGGCATCGGGCAGGCAATCCACAGGGCTGTCGGCATAAAGCCTGCCTCAGGGACTGAAAACAGAGTGAATTTTTTTAGTAATATTGGAGGATAAGTGAACTCCGAATGTATCCACAAGATAACAGTGAATAATGAAAAAACTTACGCATACTGATGATAAAGGTAAAGCTGTGATGGTTGATGTGGGAAACAAACCGGCTTTAGACCGCACTGCAATGGCTGAAGGAAAGATTAAACTCAGCCCCGGTACGATCCGTCTTATCCGGGAGAATGAAATCAAAAAAGGAGATGTGCTGACCATTGCCGAAATTGCAGGAATACAGGGAGGTAAAAAGACCAGTGAACTCATCCCGCTTTGCCATCCGCTTCTGATTACTAAAATCGAAGTGAAAACTTCTCTGACCGATGAGGGCGTCACAGTCACCAGCCTAGCCAGATGCACCGGTCAAACCGGGATCGAAATGGAAGCGCTGACTGCGGTTAATATCGCTCTGCTGACCATTTACGATATGTGTAAGGCGGTGGATAGAAATATGGTCATCGGCGAAATCCGTTTGATCGAAAAAACCAAGAAATAATTAATGGGACAGGTATTCAAAGTAGTTTCGGTAAACGTTTCCGATAAAAAGGGAACCATTAAAACGCCTCTTGACCAGATTGAACTGAACGAGCTTGGTGTTAAAAGCGATGCACATTCCGGGCTTTGGCAAAGGCAGGTCAGCTTGCTGGGAACCGAAAGTATCCGCAAGTTCGAAGCTGAAGCGGGAAGGAGAATTTCTTTTGGCGAGTTTGCTGAGAACATTACAACCGAAGGACTTATTCTTTACAAAACTTCACCCCTGGACCGGTTGATTATAGGCGATACTGAACTTGAGATCACCCAGATCGGGAAAAAATGTCACGGATCCTCATGTTCAATTTTTAAAGAGGTCGGAAACTGCGTAATGCCAAAGGAGGGAATTTTTGCAAGGGTGATCAGAACAGGAACTGTCAAAGCCGGAGACCGGGCTGAATACCTGAAAAAAATCTATAACGTGCATATCATCACGCTCAGTGACAGAGCCAGTCGCGGTGAATACGAAGACAAAAGCGGTCCACGGATCATTGAACTGACTACGCAATATTTCAATAAACAAAACCAGGCGTTCGAATCCGAGCATACCATCATCCCCGATGATCCTGATGCTCTCAGGATTTTGTTGCATCGGGCTGTTGGGACAGGGGCAGATGTTGTATTTACTACCGGGGGTACCGGCGTAGGACCGCACGATTTTACGCCGGATGTTGTTAAGGAGCTTGTCCATAAAGAAATTCCCGGTATCATGGAATCCATCAGGATAAAATACGGTTTGGAAAAGCCAAATGCACTATTGAGCCGTGGAATTGCCGGAATAATTGACAAGACCCTCATTTATACTTTGCCGGGTAGTGTTAATGCTGTGAATGAATATCTTTCCGAAATCTTTAAAACCTTCAGGCATCTTATCTTTATGCTTCATGCAATTGATTCCCACTAACCGGAAGCCTTCCGCCGGATCAGGGGAATGCAGAACTTCAGTATTCTTCAGCGACTTACGACAATGATTTGCCAGTCCGGAAACTTCTCAATAAATTTGCATTCATCAATTTCAGGAAATGAAGCAAAAGGTCATTTCAGGCGGTACGGTTTGCGTGTTCATCATCACATTAATTCTTTATTATGCCAATCTGTTGTGTTCCCAGGTTGTAATCAACGAAGGCAGTAATAAAAACTACCTGACGCTTGCCGACGAAGACGGCGAATACCCCGACTGGATCGAGCTTTTCAATTCAGGATCTTCACCGGTGGATCTTGAGGGATTCGGTTTGACAGACAGTCCTTCTGAACCGTTCAAATGGATTTTCCCTCATTGCAACCTTCTTGCTGGCGATTACCTGATCGTATTTTGCAGTTCGAAAGACCGCTTCGCCTCTCCTGCATTCACTACAGTTATTAATACCGGCAGCTTTACCCCATCTGTTGGCTGGAACACCCATATTTTTACTACCCCCTTTTACTGGGACGGCATTTCAAATCTATTGATCAATGTGTGTTCATACAGTTCAGCAGGCTATATAACCAATTCGGTTTTCAATCAATCGGAAACTCCATTCAATTCTACCATCTATGTTTTCGAAGACGGAAGTCCGGCAGCCTGCAAAAACATTTACGGAACGCCATGCAACTGGCGACCCAATATGAAACTCAATAATTGTGTTATCGGAACCGGGAATCTTCAGAATTCAACCACATCATATCCTGCCCCGTATGGCAATTGGTACTGGTGTGCCCGCCACCAGATGCTGGTACGTGCACAAGAGCTTACAGAAGCCGGTCTCACAGCCGGTTTAATTGGTTCTCTTTCCTTTAATGTTGTTTACACCGATCCGGTAAATTATGATTATATCGAAATCAGCCTGAACGCTGTGGCTCAGAATGAAATATCATCGCTTTTTCTTCCGGATGATGGCTATAGCTTTCATACTAATTTCAGCATTTCAGGTGAAGGTGAAACGGTCGCTCTTTTTTCACCTGCGCAGAGCCTGGTCAGCAGTCTTGAGATAAACAGCCAGAGACCCGATATCAGTTGCGGTTCCTACCCGGATGCCTCAGGGAATGTAGTTTTGTTCCTGCCGCCTACACCCAAAGCAACGAATGATTTGTCGGAACCCTTTTCCACCTTTGCAGAACCCATTTCATTTTCAGTGAACTCTGGCTTCTTCACTTCTCCTTTCACTGTTACTATTATTAATCCGAATGGCTATACTTCTCAGGTTTATTATACCCTTGACGGCGGTGATCCGACTGAAGAATCCATACCCTATTACGATATTCCAATTCCGGTTATCGGATCCACCGTATTAAAAGCGCGGGCATTCAAACCCGGGATGTTACCCGGCGATATTAAGGCAGCCACCTACTTTTTCAATGTAGATCATACTACGCCGGTCATCTCAGTGATTACTCCCAATGAGAATCTTTACGGTGCTGGCGGGATTTTCGACAATTTCAATAAAGACTGGCTGAGGTCTGCCTATGTTGAGTATTTCGATTCCATGCCTTCGCATCCATTGGTCTTTTCTCAACCTGCCGGGATGATGGTGGATGGCGGCGCCGGGGGAAGCCGTTCCAATCCTCAGCATTCATTCAGGCTTGAATTCGATAATGGTGTATTGGGAACCGGTCCGGTCAATCATGTTGTTATTCCCGACCGACCTTACCGAAGTGTTTACAGCGATTTTTACCTGAGAAACGGCAGTAACCAGTACCTTGCGTTCCCTTACAAGGACGCAGCACAGGTGAAAATGATGAGCAACGGGATCAATAACTATTATTCCTCCTGGCGACCCGTGACGGTTTATATAAACGGAGAATATTTCGGTTTATACGAGCTTCGCGAGAAGTTTAACCAGGAAATGTTCATGACGCTTGAGAATCCGGCACCCGCTTCTATCGAAATCCTTACCCTGAGCTACTTCTATGGGTGTGTACTCAGGTCGCTTTGCGGATCGGTCGATAATTTCTGGAATTCCTGGACTGCAATGCAGCAGCTCGATCCTGACGACCCGACATACTGGAACCAGGCAGATCAGCACATCGACCTGACTTATTATACCGATTACATTATCGGTGAATCGTGGATGGGAAGCACAGACTGGCCCTGGAACAACATCAAAATTTACCGCTCCAATGCAACAGGATTTCGCTGGAGGTTCTGCCTGATCGATCTCGAGCTTGCCATGGCTCCCAATTCGTGGACCGACTGCTATTTCGATCATGTAGGGTATATGCTGGGTCAGGATCCCAATAATCCGTATATAGGTACATGGCTGAAAAGTATTCAGAACGAGCGATACAGGAATTATTTCATTAACCGGTATGCCGATGTAATGAACACTGCTTTTGATACATCGGTTTTGCTTGCCATCGACAATAACTTTTATAACCTTACACTACCTGAAATGGATAATGAATACTTCCGGTGGGGCGATCCCGGAAACATACAGGGACAACTTGAAAACTTTTATAACAACCACATGATCTTTCAATCGCAGCTTATATGCCGCAGCCCTGTAGTAAGGAACCAAATACAGAATCATTTCGGACTGGCTGGTCAGGTTCAGGTAATGCTCGACGTCCAGCCACCGGGAAGCGGCTCTGTCAAAATCAGCACGGTAAGTCCCCAGGATTACCCATGGCAGGGAATTTATTTCAACGGACTGCCTGTAAAGATAGAAGCTGTTCCTGAGTTCGGGTATCAGTTCGATAGCTGGCTTGCAAACGGATTGATTGAGGATACGCTGAATCCGGTATTTAATGACACTTTGCAGGCTGTTAGTGTCCTGTTCGAAGCACATTTTTCCCCGGTGGTTGTTCGTGCCGGACAGGGAGTGGACGAAAATTTGGAATTCACCTTGTATCCTTCGCCGGCAACTCATTCGGTAAACCTGGTTTCTAATGGTCAGTCAGGTTTTTCTGAAGGATTTTTCCGTGTAACTGATATCAATGGCAAGTGGATTAAATCCGGTTCGCTTGTTCAGGGTAAAACAACTACTCCAATCGATTTGCACGAATTAAACCCGGGGTTGTATTATGTGGTCGTCACATCTGCGCTATACTCCCCGGTAATCCTGAAATTTATCAAAAAATAATCCGGATTTATAGAAAGGGGCGGTTCAGGGTTAATTGTTATTTTTGAACCCAAAAGGATTTCGAATTCCACATTAAAAGTTTCTTTTGCAAGCCCTTTCGATGGAGTCATTAAAAAAAGCCCTGTTGCCAGGCATTCTGATTGCAAACATTGCTGCGCTACTGCTTTACCATGCCTTCGGATTTACAGGACATTACGGGTACGACGACATACATTATGCCCGACTTGCCTACGACTTGCTGAATGGATCATTGGATTTCAATGATCATTTTGCCTTCCGCACCCCAATAATTGTGCTGACAGCTATCTCGTATTTTATTTTCGGGATGTCTGATTTTTCATCTGCACTTCCTACTCTGATGATCACTACCGGTATCCTTTTCGTCGTTTACAGGGTTCTGAAGAAGGAAGGTGCTATAGCTTTGACCGCCGGTTTATCGCTTACCCTGTTTTCGAATTGGCTGATCCATTATTCCGACAGGATTATGCTGGATAACTACCTTGCATTTGCCGTCGTGCTTGCCCTTTTTATCCTTTACCGGTTCAGATTCACCAGCAATGGTGCCCGTCCGGGCTTTTATGCTTTTTTGTTCACGCTTGTACTGCTGTTTGGCTTTACCTCAAAGGAAACTATTGTGCTTATCATTCCCTTCCTGGTGTTTGTTTTTTTGAGCGACATGGCTCAGAAGAAAAATTACAGGTTCTGGTTCTTCACAGTTCTTTATGGCATATTGCTGCTTATAGTTTATTTCAGCGTGATCCGGTTGGTCACCGGCAGTTACATGAAGAGGTTCGATGCCATTGCAGCCAACAGCTACCTGAATCTTTGCAGTTACGATGTCCAGTCAAACGTAATCCTCATTCGGCGGATAGCACATGAGTTCTTTGACCTCACGGTGTACCAGGGACTTTTTACCTCATTGATTTTTGTAATCCCTGCGTTGTTCCGGTACCGCACTATACGTTTTCTCCGTTTGGAAAGTCCATTGGCATTTTTTGTCACAGCTTCCGTCATCCTGTTGCTTTCGTCGAATTTCATGTCTATTTCTTATCAATCATACATCCCTCTTTGTCTTGATCCGAGACACTACCTTTTCCTGGTTCCTGTTTCGGCTATTCCTGCAGCAATGATGATCAGCAGCTTTGTTAATGAACGACAAGGTTCCTTAAGCCTGGTGATTATGTCGGTTCTGACCGCATTGTGGGCAAGGTTTCTGCCGGGTGATACATTCCGTACAATTTATTTTCCGCTTGCACTTATAATTGCCCTCTATTCAATCGCAAATCCTGCCTTCAGGCTGAAAGGCTGGTTCATCCTTGCAATGTTATTGATCCTGTTGACTGAACCGGTAAAAATGGTGAAATATGCCCGTAAAATCAGTTACGACAAACAGAAGGAAGCTGTCTTTGATCATTTACTTACACAAAATGATAAATACTACGTGATCACCAACGAAGTACAGAGCCGGATTTCGGAATATTACTGTAAATTCGACGACAGCCGGTTCAGATTCCTTATTTACGACCGCTTCAGTTTTGATACGCTGACGAATCGTAAAATTATTTTATTCAACAACTGGTACACCATGTACTTGTCGAACCTTACGTTTCAGGACCTGCCATATTATACCCGGCAGACAAATAAGGTTACCCGTAATATTTACTCAGACGACAGCCTCCAGATTAGAATTTCAGAGGTGACAGACCTTGCTGCTATGGCTAAGTCGGATAAGGTAATCCTTACCTCATTCAACGATTTCGAAAATCAGGTTCCAAATTGGTACCTGCGCGAACATTCGATTACCGACAGTCTTTTTTACAGCGGTTCGCACAGCAATAAGCTCGGAGAATATTCCGCGACTTACTGGTACCCTGTGGATTCGATGAAACTCGTTCCAACAGATAAATTGCTTGTCACTAGCAGCTTCTTCTGTAATTATGTTGACAGGACAACTTCCAAGCTCGTCATAGCACTGCAGGAGAACGGTACCAATTATCTGTGGGAAGGGTTGGAAATTAACAGATATCTGAAAGCATATTCGAATTGGTGGCAAGTCAAATACGAGTACGAATTACCGGCGGATAAGATCAGGAAAGGATCGCAACTTCAAATTTACCTGTGGAATGCTGACAAGCAGGCTGCTTTCGTGGATGATTTTAAGGTGACGATAAGGAAGGTGAGCATTTAATCCGTATTACCGGATGCAATATCTTCTTAAAAGTTCCTCATGCTGCGGGAATCTTCTGATCAATTCGTCTTTCCTCCCAAGTTCGAAATCATCGAAGTCGAATCCCGGTGCAACTGAACATCCGGCAAGTGAATACGACTCAGGACCATTTACTTTTGCCATGAACCAGGTACCTTTAGGAATGGTAACCTGGAAGATTTCATTTCTCTCAGGTTCATTTCCAAGCCTGATCTCCGTTATGAAACCACCCCTGTTAATGGTCAGGATGATCAGCGATGTGCCTGCATAAAAGTGCCAGGTTTCATCTGATTTAATTCTGTGAAAAGCCGAAAACTCCTGCGATTCGAGCAGGAAATAAATTGAGGTCGAATAATTCCTGAATCCGGTATACCGTTCAGGAAGGCACTTCTTGTGGATGATTTCGTTCGACCGGTAAATTTCCTTGTAATAACCGCCTTCGGGGTGTCTCGTTAGGTTTAGAAGACTGATCCAGTAAAGTGCGTTCCTAGGCATGTCAGAGTAAAGTGTTCTCGATAAGGATTTTTTCCATTTGTCCCTGTAATTCCTTTGCTTTAACGGATGCTTGTTGCGCAAAATCTTCTCCTTTCGAGGCATATATAATCTCACGGGAAGAATTGACAATCAATCCGCACTGACTGTTAATGCCGAATTCAGCCACACCGGCAAGGCTTCCACCTTGCGCTCCCACACCTGGGACCAGTAAAAAATGGTCAGGAACCAATCGGCGAATGTCCCTTAACATAGATGCCTGCGTTGCCCCGACAACATACATAAGGTTATCGGCAGTTGCCCAATTTGTGGATTTCTGGATGACTTCCTCAAAGAGCCGTTCAGAAGTTTCCTTATTGACTCCAAATTGAAAATCAGATGCGCCTTTATTGGAAGTCAAAGCAAGCAGAATTACCCATTTTCCGGTATATTCAAGGAAAGGACTTACCGAATCAATTCCCATGTAAGGAGCAACCGTAACGGCATCAAAATCCAGGGTTTCGAAAAAAGCTTTCGCATACATTTTGGATGTGTTCCCGATATCGCCGCGCTTGGCATCGGCGATCGCGAAAACTTCGAATTTTTTCAGATAAGCCGTTGTTCTTTCAAGGCTTTGCCAGCCGGCTGTTCCCCGGCATTCATAGAAGGCAAGATTGGGCTTGTATGCCACCGCATACGGATGAGTGCTGTCGATTATCTGCTTGTTGAATTCAAAAACCGGATCTTCGAGTTTCTTCAGGTGATCGGGGATCTTCTCATAATCCGTATCGAGACCAATGCAAAGGAACGATCTTTTCTTCTGAATAAGCCGGAATAATTCATTTCGGGTCATACCGGTTTTAGTTTTTGTAACTGTAAAACAGGAATTTTTTAGAACAACATCTTCTTCTCAAAAACCTGTCAAAAATGTCAACCAATTTCTAAATATTTCAATGAATTTAAGTGAATTTCCTTCATCACTTTCTCCCCGATCCTGAATCTGCCTTTATTCCTTTAGCAGACATGCTTAATACTGACTCACACTCTCCTTAAGTCTTTCGGCATTCTCTGCAAGCTGAAGCTGATCGATCAGTTCCTGGATATTCCCGTCAATGATTGACTGTAAGTTGTAAAGTGTAAGGTTTATCCTATGGTCGGTAACCCTGCCCTGAGGATAATTATACGTTCTGATTTTTGCCGAACGATCGCCAGTTGAAACCATGGTTTTTCGTTTCGATGCAATATCGTCAAGATATTTTTGGTACTCCATCTCATAAATGCGGGTTCGCAGGACCGAAAGAGCTTTTTCGTAGTTTTTGATCTGGGATTTCTGATCCTGGCAGGTTGCAACGATTCCGGTCGGAATATGAGTAAGCCTGACAGCCGAATAGGTAGTGTTCACCGATTGTCCGCCAGGTCCGGAGGAGCAAAATAAATCTTTTCTTATATCATTTGGCTGAATCACGACATCGAATTCATCTGCTTCCGGCAAAACCACGACCGAAGCAGCTGAAGTATGAACTCTTCCCTGGGTTTCTGTTTTGGGAACACGTTGCACACGATGCACGCCCGATTCGTATTTCAGTGTTCCGTAAACACCTTCACCCTTTACCTCCATGATTATTTCCTTAAAGCCTCCAACAGTTCCTTCAGTCATATCGACCAGCTCGATTTTCCAGTTTCTGGTTTCGCAGTATTTGACATACATCCGGTAAAGATCTCCGGCAAAGATGCTGGCTTCGTCACCACCTGTCCCCGCTCGGATCTCCACGATAGCATTTTTATCATCCTGCGGATCAGCCGGAATCAGCATCAGTCTGATTTCTTCCTCTATAGTTTCCTTGCGGTCGTTCAACTCGTTCAGCTCCAGTTTAGCCATTTCTCTGAATTCCTCATCCTTTTCCGTTCTCAGGAGATCCTTTGTAGAAATTATATTATCGGTTATGTTCTTATATTCTTTGTAAGCTTTTACTATCCGCTGAAGTTCTTTGTAATCCTTGTTAATCTTGATATATTTTTTCATATCAGCAATTATCGAAGGATCATTCATTTCTTCCTCAATCTCTTTAAAGCGGTTATATATTGCTTCTAATTTTTCTAACATCGCAAATAATTAAAGTGCACAAAATTACAACAATTTGTTGTTAACCTAAGCCAGGATAATTCGTTATAAGCAACATCTCTGCGTCACGATTTATTTTTACATTTGACGCAAATTAGGAATTTAATTGAAAAGTGAACAGTAACTTTCCGCCAAATTGGGAAACATGAAAGTTATAACAGTTTTTACCTGTGTATTGTGTTGGTTTGTCTGCAACCGTGCTTATCCTCAAATAAGCTCTTCAGGGATTCCATGGAGTTACGGGGACAAATCATTATCGCTTGGCATACCTGAGGTATCCATTGCAAGCCCTGATATTCGTCGATTGTTAAATGAAGATTTTGTGACGGATACACTCAACCTGCCTCACCGGTTCATGGAGATTATACCGGTAGACATTGATTTTATTACTTCAGCAAGTAGAGAGCTGCTGAGGGATGGGAGCCTTGTTTACAGGCTGAAGCTATCATCCGCTGGTGCCCTCGCTATAAGTTTATATTTCGACAGGTTTTATCTGCCATCCGGTTCGAACCTTTATCTCTACGATGAAAATGGTGGTCAG
>Ga0233425_10001096_pt1 | contig 63625 bp, 54 predicted proteins | sample Watercolumn_Towu_2_FD_181712 | JGI IMG/M metagenome (GOLD analysis project Ga0233425, IMG submission 181712) | Freshwater microbial communities from Lake Towuti, South Sulawesi, Indonesia - Watercolumn_Towuti2014_140_MG | ecosystem: Environmental > Aquatic > Freshwater > Lake | place...
CTGTCCACTGAAATGAATTATCCATAAATTCTTCTATACTTCTATTCATATAAAAATGATTTAAATAAAATGATGTTTAATTTCTTTGTTACTACTTATTGCATATACATGAAGTCAATCTTAATTAATATTGATAATTGTTCAATTAGTAGATGATCTACTATCTAAAATAAGTATCCAAGATTGTTTTCATATTGATTTTTCCCAATGTTCCAAGTCGTTTGTTTTTGAGTACACTCTAATTAACCCGAATTAATCATTAGAAGTTTTTAAAAATAGCACGAATGATTTCAAGAGGGTAAATCCCGCTCTAAATTATTCCAAGGGTTTTGTAACAAACTTGGGAACTATTTATACCAACTGAACATATAAAATGCCGTTGCTTCAAACAAATAGAATCAATGAGACGTAGTCGGAATTGGACTATAATAATGTTTGTGCAAACGGTATTAGATAGCTATTACGCATTTTCTAATGCCTAATTTGGGTTAATAATAAGTTTGGAAGAAAAAAACCGACCGGATAATCATTCTGATCGGTTTTAAATTCATATTTCTTAATAGAAGACAAAATTTGCATTACTCAATTTCAACAACATCACCAGATTTTGGTATTTCGACATGTGAAAAACCAGCCTGATTTAGTTTCTCACCATAAGCTTGTTGAGTGGCGTATTCACCATGTACTAAAAATATCTTTTTTACATTTTCAGCATTTTGGCATTTGAGAAATTGAATCATCTCATTATAATCACCATGACCAGAAAATGCCTCAATTTTAGCAATTTTTGCTCTAATCTTAAACATCTCACCAAAAATAGAAATTTCTTTTAATCCCGGTTCCTGAATACGAGCTCCTAATGAACTGGGAGAACAATAACCGACGATTAAGATTGAATTTCTTGCATCAGACACATTGTTAGCTACATGATGTTTAATACGACCAGCCTCCATCATACCCGAAGATGAAATGATGATACAAGGCTGATCATATTCGTTTAGTTTTTTAGATTCTTCAACTTTCTTGATGTAATGTAGAGATTTAAAACCAAATACATCATCATCGTACTTCAAAGTATTTTTAACATCATTATTTAAGCATTCAGGGTGTAGTCTGAATATATCGGTTGCATTTACTGAAAGTGGGCTGTCAACAAAAACTTGAATTTTGGGTAATTTTCCTTCATTGTATAATTCGTTTAGAACATAAACAATTTCTTGAGTACGCCCAATTGAAAACGAAGGAATTATAAGTTTACCTTTATTATGAACACAAGTTTCTTCTACAATTTCGAGGAGTTCATTCTTAGAATCATGTTCTTTGGGATGCAACCTATTACCATAAGTTGACTCTGTAATTAAATAATCACATTGTGGAAAATGTGCTGGTGGTAACAAAATTTTATTATGCATCCTACCAATATCGCCAGTGTATGCTAGATGAATTTTTTTACCTTGTTCTTCGACTTCCAAATTAACCACCGAACTACCCAACATGTGTCCTGTGCTGGTAAACTTGACACTCACTTTGTTATTTAGTCTAAATTTTCTATTAAAAGCTACACCAATAAATAGTTCCATACATTTTTCGGCATCTGTTTGTAAATACATAGGTTCTACTTCATGCAGACCTTGCTTTACTCGTTTTTTATTGAACCATTTATTATCCATTTCTTGAATATGTCCACTATCGGGTAACATAATGGAGCATAAATCTCTTGTTGCATTTGTACATATTACAGATCCTCTAAATCCATTATGATATAGATAAGGAATTAACCCTGAATGATCGATATGGGCATGAGTTAAAATAATATGGTCAATTTCTGTGGGTTCAAAACCTAAATTTCGATTCATTGCATCTGTTTCCATTCCTTTGCCTTGAAACATTCCGCAATCGAGCAGAATTTTCAATCCATCATTAGTTATAACAAGATGCTTACTGCCTGTTACTTCACGTGCAGCTCCTATAAACTTGATTTTCATTGTTGTTCGATTTTAAGGTTAATAAAATAGGTTGAATAGATTCAATTTTCGAGAATGTTACGTAAAAATATGAAATTTTAAACGTTCTTAATAGAGTCCTGTATCAAATATAATTCATCTTAGAAAAAATTATACATTATAGGCTGAAAATAATTGTTTAATCAGTAATAATCCTGTTTTAAAAATTGAATTTTGCTATCTCGGCATTGCAAAATAGAGTTTTTTGTATTATATTTGCATGATAAAATTTGAGATGGAATCGTTTTACACAACACACAAATATTTAGTTGAACGTACTCATTCACCAGTTAGACGTCTATTAATGGATGAAATTGATTGGTCACAGCGTTTGATTGGAATCAAAGGCAGTAGAGGTGTAGGTAAAACAACATTCTTATTGCAATATGCCAAAGAACATTATGGATTTGATAGGCAGTGTTTGTATGTAAATTTCAATAATTTTTATTTTACAGAGCACTCACTTTTGGAATTTGCAGAACAATTTTACAACAACGGAGGACGTGTATTGCTGATAGACCAAACATTCAAATACGAGAATTGGTCAAAAGAATTGAGGGCTTGTCACGATAGATTTAAGGATTTGAAAATAGTATTTTCAGCTTCTACAGTGATGCGACTGATAGAAGATAATCAAGACATCAAAGATGTAGTTGTAGCTTATAATTTACGAGGTTTTTCATTAAGAGAATATATTAATCTAAAAACAGGATTAAATCTACCTCCTTTAAGTCTAGAAGACATTATCAACAATCATACTCAGCTTGCTCTTGAAATAACAAAGCAAACTAATCCACTTGACTGTTTTGAAGCTTATTTACATCATGGTTTTTATCCATTTTTTTTGGAACAAAGAAATTTTACAGAAAATTTGATCAAAACAATGAACATGATGTTGGAAGTAGACATTTTAATAATCAAACAAATAGAGCCCAAGTATTTATCTAAAATAAGGAAATTATTATATCTGATTCTAAGAACGGCACCCGATGTCCCTAATGTAAGCCAATTAAGCAAGGCAATAGAAACATCTAGAGCTACAGTAATGAATTATATAAAATGTTTAAGAGATGCACGTCTGTTAAATACCTTGTATGCCGTTGGCGATGAGTATCCTAAAAAACCTAAACAGATATTTGTTCATAATACAAACTTGATGAATGCTATCAATGCTGAATTTGTAAATCGGGTTGCAGAAAGTAGAACCTTCTTTTACAATGCTTTGTTAGCTAGACATACAGTAAATATCTGTAAGTATCAAACAGACTTTTGCATAGACAAACATTACTTTTTCCGAATTGATAATACGACAACAAACAGAACAAACAACAAAGTGTTTTTCGTTGAATCAGATACACTCATTGGAAATGAGAGAAATATACCATTATGGATTTTTGGTTTTCTTTACTAAACTTATCATTTCCAAAAGACATTGTCATCCAATTCAAAAATTGGCATGACATTTAAAAATCCAAAAAATAAATAAACATAAATTAATCAATTACTAACAAGATGACTAAAACAAAAAAATTTTTAACTTGTGATGGAAATCAAGCTGCTGCTCATATTGCATATATGTTCAGTGAGGTGGCTGCTATTTATCCTATCACTCCATCATCAACAATGGCTGAATATGTTGATGAATGGGCAGCTAAAGGTCGCAAAAATATTTTTGGCGAAAAAGTACAAGTTCAAGAACTACAATCCGAAGCTGGAGCAGCTGCAGCAATGCACGGTGCACTTCAAGCAGGTGTGTTGTGTAATACTTTTACAGCATCACAAGGATTGTTGCTGATGATACCAAATATGTATAAAGTAGCTGGAGAGTTGTTACCTGGTGTATATCATGTGTCATCTCGTGCGCTTGCTACCAGTTCTTTATCAATTTTTGGTGATCATCAAGATGTAATGGCAGTTCGTCAAACTGGTTGTGCTTTGTTTGCTACTGGTTCGGTACAAGAAGTAATGGATATGGCAGCAGTAGCACATCTTGCTTCAATCAAAACTCGTGTACCTTTTGTACATTTCTTTGATGGTTTCCGTACTTCTCATGAAATTCAAAAAATTGAACAAATTGACCAAGAGGATATAGTAGGATTATTGGATCAAGAAGCCTTAAAAGCATTTCGTGATCGTGCATTAAATCCAGAGCATCCTGTGGCTCGTGGTACTGCACAAAATGATGATATTTATTTCCAAACACGTGAAGCAGTAAATCCATTTTATAATATCATTCCTGAAGTAGTTGAAGACTATCTTAACCAGTTGGCTCAAATCACAGGACGCAAATATGGATTGTTTGATTACTATGGAGCACCCGATGCAGACCGTGTAATTGTAGCAATGGGTTCTGGAACTGAAACTATTAGAGAGACAATTGATTATCTTGCTCAAAAAGGAGAAAAAGTAGGTTTAATTTCGGTTCATTTATACCGTCCATTTTCTGCAAAACATTTCTTGTCAGTACTTCCTTCAACTGCAAAAAGAATATGTGTACTTGACCGTACAAAAGAACCAGGAGCAACAGGCGACCCACTTTACTTAGATGTAAAAGATGTATTGTATGGTAATGCAAATCAACCTTTGGTTGTTGGTGGTCGTTATGGATTGGCTTCAAAAGATTTCACTCCATCTCAAGTAATGGCTGTATATGAGAACTTATCTTTACCTGAACCAAGAAATCAGTTCACAGTTGGTATAGTTGACGATGTTACTTTTACATCATTACCAATGAAAGAAGAGGTATCAATAGGTGGTGAAGGCATATTTGAAGCAAAATTCTATGGTTTGGGTGCTGACGGAACAGTAGGTGCAAATAAAAATTCAATCAAAATTATTGGTGACAATACTGATAAGTACTGTCAAGCTTATTTCTCATACGACTCAAAAAAATCAGGCGGATTTACTTGTTCTCATTTAAGATTTGGGAATACTCCTATTCGTTCTACATACTTGGTTACTACTCCCGATTTTGTTGCATGTCACGTACAGGCTTATTTAAAACTATATGATGTAACAAAAGGATTGAAGAAAAACGGTACTTTCTTGCTAAATACTGTTTGGTCAGTTGAGGAGGTTAAGAAAAACTTGCCAGTAAAAATTAAAAAATTCTTTGCATTAAATAATATCACTCTGTATATTATTGATGCAACTAATATTGCAATTCAAATTGGTTTGGGTAATAGAACCAATACCATACTTCAATCAGCATTTTTCAAAATTGCAAATGTAATTCCTTACGAATTGGCAGTAGAAAAAATGAAATATGCAATCAATAAATCTTACGGTAATAAAGGTGAGAAAATTGTAAACATGAACTATGCTGCTGTAGATAGAGGTGGTGAATTTACAAAAATTGAAATCCCTTCTGAATGGGCTCAATTGGTTGATGAAAATGAAGTGAAAGTAGATATAGTTCCAGCTTTTATTGGTGATGTAGTTCGACCAATCAATGCACAAGAAGGTAACTCATTGCCAGTATCTGCATTTGTAGGTCGCGAAGATGGCACATGGGATCAAGGAACAAGTAAATATGAAAAACGTGGAGTAGCTGCAGCAGTTCCAGTTTGGAATTCGTCTAATTGTATTCAATGTAATCAATGTGCTTATGTTTGTCCTCACGCTGCTATTCGTCCATTCATATTAGATTCTAACGAACAAGCCAAAGCTCCATTCAAAGATATGTTGAAAACCAACGGAAAACAATTTGAAGGAACTGCTTTCCGTATTCAAGTAGATGTTCTTGACTGTATGGGATGTAACAACTGCGTAGATGTTTGTCCAGGTAATAAAGGTAATAAGGCTCTAGAATTGGTACCTATTGAAACACAATATCCAAACCAAGACAATTGGGATTATTGCGTAAGCGAAGTGAAATCAAAACAACACCTTGTAGATATTCAGGCAAATGTGAAGAACTCTCAGTTGGCAACTCCATTGTTTGAGTTCTCAGGAGCTTGTTCAGGTTGTGGAGAAACACCTTATGTCAAATTGGTGAGTCAGTTGTTTGGTGATCGTCAAATGGTTGCTAATGCAACAGGTTGTAGTTCAATTTACTCAGCTTCAGTTCCTTCTACTCCATACACAACCAACGAAAAAGGACATGGACCAGCATGGGCAAACTCATTATTCGAAGATAATGCTGAGTTTGGATTAGGTATGGTGTATGCTGTTGATAATATGCGTGATCGTATTCAACGTCTTATGACATCAGCTATTGATGAGAATTCTTGTTCAGAAGAGTTAAAATCATTATTTGCTGAATGGATAGAACATCGTGAGAATGCTAGTAAAACAGTTGAATTAGAAGCTAAAATCACTCCATTAGTTAAACAAGGAACTTGTAAATACTGCAAAGAGATTTCTGAAATTAGTTCATACATCATCAAAAAGTCTCAATGGATAATAGGTGGTGATGGATGGGCATATGACATCGGCTTCGGAGGATTGGATCATGTAATTGCTTCAGGTAAAAATGTTAACATTTTGGTTTTAGATACTGAGGTTTATTCAAATACAGGAGGTCAATCATCAAAATCAACTCCAGTTGGTGCTGTTGCAAAATTCGCTGCTTCAGGAAAACGTGTTCGTAAAAAAGATCTTGGTATGATTTCGGCTACTTATGGCTATGTATATGTAGCACAAATTGCAATGGGAGCTAATCAATCACAAACTTTGAAAGCTTTACGTGAAGCAGAAGCATATGATGGACCATCAGTAATCATTGCATATTCTCCTTGTATTGCACATGGATTGTCGTCAATGGGTAAAGCTCAAAACGAACAACAACGTGCAGTAGAATGTGGATATTGGCATCTGTATCGTTATAATCCAGCATTAGAGGCAGAAGGTAAAAATCCAATGCAATTGGATTCCAAAGAGCCACAATGGGAAAAATTCCAAGATTTCTTAAGAGGTGAAGTACGATATACCTCATTATTGAAACAATTCCCTGAAGAGGCTACTGAACTATTTTTATCGGCCGAAGAAAATGCTAAATGGCGCTATAATGGATACAAGCGTATGGCTGATCAACAATTCTAAATTTTAGATTGAATTTTCACTAATTAAAAGTGGGTAAGTCATTGTTTTGGCTTGCCCACTTTTAATATTCAACTACCAATTTTAGCATCTATAAGTTTGAAAATAAGCCAATAAATTGCTTTTAATATCAAAGCAATCTATCCAACATAATTTTAATTTCATCCAAATTAAAAATTCTTTCCTATTTGCTTAATAATGAATAAATTTTAATGTAAATTTGCATAATGATTCGAATTACAGAAAAAATTCTTTAATGCTTCAAATTTTAACCAGATGCATGTATTCAATCCAATAAGTATTTATCAATAAATAAGTAGATTACAAACAATTAAACATTATATTTTTATGAAACCAACTCATATTGAGCATTTAGGAATTGCAGTAAAAAGTCTTGAAACAGCTATCTCTTATTATGAAAATGTTTTAGGATTGACTTGCTATGCAATTGAAGAAGTAGCTGAACAGAAAGTTAAAACAGCATTTTTCAAAGTCGGTCAAACAAAGATTGAGCTTTTAGAATCAACTGATCCAGAAGGTCCAGTTGGTAAATTTATCGAGAAAAAAGGAGAAGGAGTACATCATGTTGCATTTGCCGTAGAAGGTTTACAATCTAAATTGGATTTGGCAGAGGAACGTGGTGTAACTTTGATTGACAAATCACCAAGAAAAGGAGCTGAAGGTTTAAACATTGCATTTTTACACCCCAAATCAACTTTTGGTGTTTTGACAGAATTGTGTGAAGATCCATCTAAGTAAATACAAATTATCATCACAGGACAAAGAAATAGTAAAATGGAAAATCAACAAAAAGTAAAGAACTTAATAGACCTTAGAGTAAAGGCCAAGTTAGGTGGTGGAGAAAAAAGAATTGCATCTCAACATGCAAAAGGAAAATTTACCGCTCGCGAACGTATTGAAATGCTATTAGATGCCGGAAGTTTCGAAGAACTAGATATGTTCGTTACTCACCGCTGTAACAATTTCGGATTGGAAAACGAAAAATACCTAGGTGATGGTGTAATTACAGGACACGGTACCATCGATGGTCGTACTGTGTATGTTTTTGCTCAAGATTTCACAGTTTTTGGAGGTTCACTTTCAGAAACTATGGCTTTGAAAATATGTAAGGTTATGGATATGGCTCTTAAAATGGGTTGTCCTATGATAGGTATCAACGACTCTGGTGGTGCTCGTATTCAAGAAGGTGTAACTTCTTTGGCAGGATATGCTGAAATCTTTGAACGTAACATCCTTTCATCTGGTGTGATTCCTCAAATATCTGCAATTTTTGGACCATGTGCTGGTGGTGCTGTATACTCTCCTGCCCTCACAGATTTTGTGTTGATGACAGAAGAAAATAGTTATATGTTTGTTACTGGACCTAAGGTAGTAAAATCAGTAACAGGTGAAGATATATCTACTGAAGATTTAGGTGGTGCTGATGTTCATGCCCGTAAATCGGGTGTATCACACTTTAAAGTTGCTGACGAAACAGAAGGTGTATTAATCATTCGCAAATTACTTACTTATCTACCTCAAAACAATTTAGAGGAAGCTCCATTGTTTGAAAACACCGATCCTATCAACCGTTTGGAAGATAAGTTGAACAGCATTGTTCCTGATAATCCAAACCTTCCTTACAATATGAAGGACGTTATTCATGCCATCGTGGATAATGACGAATTCCTTGAAATTCACCAACATTACGCTCGTAATATCATAGTAGGTTTTGCTCGCTTTGACGGTGCTCCTACTGGTATTGTGGCAAATCAACCAAATTTCCTAGCTGGTGTACTCGATTGTGATGCATCGCGTAAAGCTGCACGTTTTGTTCGTTTCTGTGATGCATTTAATATTCCTGTGTTGACACTGGTTGATGTTCCTGGTTTCCTACCTGGATCAGGTCAAGAATATGCTGGTATCATTACACATGGTGCGAAATTAATGTTTGCATACGGCGAAGCTACAGTTCCGAAAGTTACAGTAACCATCCGTAAATCATACGGTGGTGCACATGATGTAATGAGCTGTAAACAATTGCGTGGCGACTTTAACTATGCATGGCCTACAGCAGAAATTGCAGTAATGGGTGCTGCAGGTGCTATCGAAGTGTTGGAAGGACGTTCAATTGCTGCTATCTCTGATCCTGAAGAAAAAGCTGCATTCATAAGCGAAAAAGTGAATGAATACAAAGAAAAGTTTGCAAATCCATATCAAGCTGCTGCTTACGGATATATTGATGATATCATTGAACCTAGAAACACTCGTTTCCGTGTGATTCGTGCATTCCAAGCTCTACAAACTAAGAAAGTGATGAATCCTCTAAAAAAACATTGTAATATACCTTTATAATTAAGTGTCATGGGATTTTTAGATAAAATTTTTGGAAACAAAGAAACCAAAGCTATTGTCAGTGAATCTGACAATGGAATAACCGACCCTGAAATAGTGGCTATCGGTATGGCACTGTATCAATTCTTTGACGAAGTGCATGACAACGAGAGTAATGTAATTACTATCAAACGCATCGAAAGACGCTATTCTCCATGGAGTTCAAAGATTTATGGTTTAAATAACTTACAAAGATAAAAACATGAAGAAATTCAAATTTACAATAGACGGTGTCACATACAGTGTGAATATAAAAAACGTGGAAGGTCAAATCGCAGAGGTTGAAGTTAATGGTAAAAATTACCAAGTAGCTATGGAACAAGAAGTAAGTGCTCTTAAAACACCTGTTATTGTTCGTGGTGAAGCACAAACTAAAAAAGGGGATACCAAAGTTGCAACCAATCTACCTCCTACTCCTCCATCAACTCGCCCAAGTGCTAACAGTGTGAATGCGCCACTTCCTGGTAGCATCATCCGTTTGGAAGTAAATGTGGGTGACACAGTGAAACAAGGTGATTTATTGTTGGTAATGGAATCCATGAAAATGGAAAACAACATTTTGAGTGAAAAAAATGGTGTTATTAAATCTATTGCTGTTTCTGCTGGTCAATCAGTATTACAAGATGATATTTTGCTCGAAATAGAGTAAAATTTATTTTGTTAATGAATTAAAAGGAGTCTTTTGCACAAGAGACTCCTTTTTTTGTTATTTAAACCCAAACTTATCTTTTGAAGTTTTGAAAAAACGATTGAATGAAAAATTTGGGTTTATTGAATTTATACTATCTAATTTTTTTCCACATATTTTATAAATCCAAAGACTATACAAGGCTGAATTACTCTCATTAAATAAATGTTCGTATCATTAGATTTTCAAATGTTTTCCCAAGATGAATTACATTGAACAATTAGTGACTAGAGCAAATCCTTTCACTTTTTATGATTTGAGTATAGGCCAGTTGATAGAAATAAATGATAATTGATAATAAATGATGAATTATTTTAATCGAAAAAACATATCATTTTTGTCCATTTGCGGTGATGATATATAAGTTACAAACATCATTTTCAAGCCATTTTTTCAGTCGATAATATATAATATTGTGAAAGAAACATACTGTCAAATGTTAAAATATTTTCCTATATTTGCATAAATTGAAAAATATGCAGTCTACTACAGCACAGTATCAAATAGCAATGGATTTTGCATTGCACACCAACAGAAGTGTTTTTCTTACGGGGAAAGCAGGTACTGGTAAGACTACATTTCTTCACAATCTCAAAAAAACTACCCAAAAACAGATTGCCATTGTCGCACCAACAGGTGTAGCTGCAATTAATGCTGGTGGTACAACCATGCATTCGTTTTTTCAACTTCCTTTCAATCCTTTTCTTCCAACTGTTGAAGGACGGAAAAACTTAATTGAAAAGTTGAAAATGCAAAACAACAGACGTAAAGTATTACAAGAACTTGAGTTACTTGTAATAGATGAAATAAGTATGGTAAGAGCTGATGTGCTCGATGCTGTTGATACTATTCTACGACACGTACGTTATCGAAATAACTTACCTTTTGGTGGAGTACAAATGATATTTATTGGAGATATGTTCCAACTTTCGCCAGTTGCAACTGACGAAGAATGGAGGATGCTGTCAGAATATTATTCAAGTTCCTATTTCTTTCATAGTCATTGTATACTCCAACAGCAACCCATCTACATTGAGCTGGATAAAATTTATCGACAAAATAATTCTAACTTCATTAAAGTATTAAATGAAGTTAGAAACAATTGTTTGTCCGATGAATCTATGACACTTTTACAAAGTAGGTACAATCCACTATTTGTACCACCACCTGATGATACCTTTATTACCCTTACCACTCATAATTTTAAAGCTGATCTAATAAATGCTGAAGAATTAATCAAAATAAAATCTCAAACGCATACATTTGAAGCTGAAATCGAAGGTGATTATCCCGAAAAAAGCTACCCTACTGAGAAAACTCTAGACCTAAAGATTGGTGCTAAAGTAATGTTTTTGAAAAACGATACCGAAAATCCACGCAGATACTTCAATGGCAAAATAGGTGTTATAGAATATATTGATGACGACACAATTTCAATAAAATGTACTGATGATGATAGTAGCATTGAAATAGGAAAAGCAGTATGGGAAAATATTCGTTATTCGACCAACCCTTCTACAAAGCAAATTGAAGAAGAGTTAATCGGAAAATTTACGCAGTTTCCACTCCGACTGGCTTGGGCTATTACCATACACAAAAGTCAAGGATTGACTTTTGACAAAGCAGTGATTGATGCTGGTAGCGCATTTGCAGCCGGTCAGGTATATGTAGCTCTGAGTAGGTGTAGATCTTTAGAGGGATTGATTCTATTGAGTAAAATCAACCCAACTAGTATCCAGAATGACGCTCAAATTGTGCAACATGAAAAAAACAAACTTCCTATCGAAACTCTTGAAAATCAGCTAGAAGAGTCTAAAAAACTATATAAAAGTGTAGTATTAAGCACTTTATTTGATTTTAAATCAATAAATGGACTTGTTGCTCGATTTGTAAATGAAATTACAGAAACTGAAAAATCATTCAATGACGAGACACTTCCCTTTTTGAAAGAGATTCAGAGGCAAGTATTAAGTATACAAGATGTAGGTGAGAAATTTCAAAACCAACTCTCAAAAATCATCTCTACATTTCCTGTGAATGAAGATTATTTGCAGGAAAGATTGACTGCTGGTTGTGAGTTTTTTGAAGATAAGTTTACAACATTGATAGAGACTATAAAGCAATCACCTGCCGTAACTGACAGTAGAACGCATGCAACTGAATATAATGAAACCATCAAGCAGTTGTTTTCAGACTGCTCGCAAAAAATCGCATTGTTTAGAGGACTAAAAATTCAGTTCTCAGTGGATAAATATTTTATCCTCAAGAATACGTTTATTCTTCCTGAATTTCCAGTCAACTCTTATGCTAAAAATGGGACAAGTAAACTACCAAAATCCAAGCATCCTGAGTTATATAGAAGGCTAATGCAATTAAGAAATGAATTATGTGAGCCGTTTAACACTCCAATATATTTAGTTGCAGGAAGCAAAACATTGCACGAAATGTCTGAATTCTTACCATTGTCAGAGAATGAACTTCTGAAAATTTCTGGTTTTGGAGCTGCTAAGGTAGAAAAATATGGTACAGCTTTTTTAGAAGAAATCAAAGCGTATTGTCTGGCAAATAAGTTGCAAAGTTTGATGAGTGAAAAGAAAAACACTATTAAAGAAAAAGCAGAAAAAAAACCAAAAGGTCAAAGCCAGATTCAAAGTCTGATTGAATATAAAGCGGGTAAAAGCATCGCTTCTATTGCTAAGTCTAGATCATTGGCTGAATCGACTATAGCTGGTCATTTGGCAAAATTTGTTGAAAACGGCGAGATAAGTATAAATGAATTTATTGAGGATATAATACTAGAAAGTGCTATAAAACGAATTGAAAATAGTTCAGAAATAGGATCGGTATATCAATTACTTTCACCAATTCTGAGTCAATCTCAGATTACAGTTTTTATGGCATGGATTAGAGGTGGGAGAAAACAACCCGAATAGTATAAACTTAGAATTGATAATTATCAGATGTAAAAATAAAGAAATGCCTGTAATAAAAATTGAACTAATAAAAGGACGGGAAAAGAATCATTTACTTCAAATCAAAGATGAAGTGATGAATGCTGTGGTAGAATCACTTCTGTTACCTGACAACGATCGAAATATTCGTATTCAAGAATATGAAGCCGACTTCTTTTCAATGAAATCACCCTATGAAATACTAATTGAAATAATCATGTTCGAAGGTAGAACCAAAGAGACCAAAAAACTACTGTATCAAAAGATTGTTGATAATCTCTACCAAAAGCAATTAGTTGACAAGTCAAAAGTATTTATCATTTTAAATGAACAAGCATTGGAAAACTGGGGAGTTCGTGGAGGAGTACCTGCAGATGAGATCATGCTTGATTTCAAAGTGAATATTTAGACTTAAAATACTCAAAACATAATTAAAACAATTCATATTATTTAAAATGCAATAATAGACTGCTATGATGAACAAACGCTGTAGATTTTTCATACCCTTATTTTTAAGTATTTCTTTGGGAATTGTAGCCCAAGTAAGTGAAACTGGTCTTGACACCACTGAGATTCCAGATAGTATTTATCCTAAATCCAATTTTGTAATTCCAAATCAATACGAGAGAGTGAAAGCATATTATTTTCAAAAAATAAACTCATTCAAGATAGCACCATTAGAGAAAGGAGATATTGTTTTTCTTGGCAATAGTATCACTGAAGGTGGTGGTAATTGGGCTAAGAGATTTAATAATCCTAAAATTAAAAACCGTGGCATATCAGGTGATGTGACAGATGGAGTAATAGCAAGACTTGAAGAAATTTACTTCTACAAGCCATCAGCTGTCTTTATTTTAATAGGTATCAACGATTTGTTCAATCCAGATATATCTGCTGAATATGTGGGTAATAATGTAGTTAAGATTGCAAACTCAATAAACGCTAAATGTCCGGATACTAAGATTTTTGTGCAAACGATACTACCTACACTTCACCCTGAGATGGTGACAAAAATCCAAAAAGCAAATGAAACCATCAAAGCAAATCTAGATAAAAAAGTAGCCAAGCTTCTTAACCTTCATAAAGTTTATGCTGATGAAAATGACTTGCTAATAAAAGATTACACCTCAGATGGTTTGCATCTCAACGAAGAAGGATATAAACTATGGGTGGAAGCACTGGAAAAGTATGTGAGTTCCATCCAGAATCGTTGAAAAACAGTAACAAAAAAAAACTACGCTAGAAATAACCAAAGTAGGTTTGCCACATACTCTATCAATGTGTGCAAATTTTAAAATCTTTTTATTCTCTTCTTTTGTGTCTTTGTGGGTAAACTCCATTATTTCCATTTTTCAAAAAGCATTCGCTGTAAATCGGGACGTTTCATCTTTTGAAGATCTTTTATAATCTCCGATTTGTATTCAGGCTTGTACCAAAAGAAAAATTTACGTTGGTCTAATTTATCTTCTTTGTTTTTAGCTGTATAGATTGGTTCCAAAGTATAAGGATGATAACCCGAATAATAAATTTCGGTAGCCAAAGTCATAGGCGTGGGTGTAAAATCTTGCACTTGTTCTAACTTAAAATCCAGCCTTTTAGTAGAAACTGCTAATTCAGCCATATCAACTTTTTCACATCCTGGATGACTGGAAATAAAATAGGGTATCAACTGTTGGTTCAACCCCTCCTCTTTGTTGATTCTATCAAATTGTTTTTTAAACTGACCAAAATAATCAAAAGATGGCTTACGCATGAGTTTCAATACTTTGTCAGAAGTATGTTCAGGTGCAATTTTTAATCGTCCCGAAACATGGTTTTTTATCAACTCACGAATGTATTCCACATGACTTTTATTAGCCTGTTCATCTTTTGAATCACTGAGTAACATATCATATCTTATTCCACTACCAATAAATGACTTTTTAATGCCAGGTATCGCATCCACTTCTTTGTAAATATCTAAAAGTGGTGTATGGTCGGTATTCAAATTAGCACATACTTTTGGGAAGATACACGAAGGCCTATTGCATTCATAACATGCTTCCATGTCTTTTCCTTTCATGGCATACATATTAGCCGACGGGCCACCCAAATCACTAATATATCCTTTGAAATCTGACATTTGAACTACTTGTTTCACTTCTTTGATGATCGATTCTTTAGATCGAGAAGCAATGTGCTTACCTTGATGTGCCGAAATGGTACAAAATGCACATCCGCCGAAACATCCTCGATGTAAATTGACCGAAAATTTAATCATCTCATATGCAGGTATGGTTTTTCCTTTATATTTAGGATGTGGTAATCGTGTAAATGGCAAGTCAAAAGATGCATCGATCTCTGCCTCATTCATGGGTTCGTAAGGTGGATTGACTACAATGTATTTATCACCCGTTTTCTGAACCAGTCTTGATGCATTGTATTTATTAGATTCTTCCTCAATGTACTTAAAGTTTGAAGCATATTTTTTCTTATCAGTTAGACAAATTTCGTGTGGAACCAATTCAATATCTCTCCACTCCAAATTATTTGTTGGAATTCTAGTATAATATGAAGTTTGAGGAATTTCAGTGATTTCAGAAAATGCTACTCCTTCTCTCAACAGCTTTACTAATTCTACTATAGGTTTTTCACCCATCCCATAGATGAGCAAATCCGCACGAGAATTAACCATAATACTTGGCATTAACTTATCAGACCAATAATCATAATGTGTAAACCGACGCAAGGAAGCCTCTATACCACCTATTACAAGAGGTACATCTGGATACAAACTTTTGATGATATCACAATACACTATTGTGGCATAGTCAGGGCGCATATCAGTTTTTCCATCAGGGGTATATGCATCATCAGAGCGTAAGCGCTTGTTGGCAGTATATTTATTAACCATGGAATCCATATTTCCTCCTGAGACTGCAAAAAACAAACGTGGTTTTCCCATTTTCTTAAAATCACGTAGGTCGTCTCGCCAGTTGGGTTGTGGAACAATTGCCACTTTCAAACCCTGAGCTTCTAATATTCTTCCAATTACAGCAGCACCAAATGCAGGATGATCAACATATGCATCTCCTGTGAATAGGACCACATCTACTTGATCCCATCCTCTTATTTCAAGTTCCTTTTTAGTTGTAGGTAAAAAATCGGTTAGTTGATATGTTTTAGAATTCATAAGTTTTTTTTACTTTTGAAACACTTCTACTAGCTATTGGTTTAGATTCATAGAAATAATAATACAAAGGTACTTAAAATATCTCTTTAGATTGACTCGAATAATTCATCAGAAATTGGACATTTTGAAAATTTCAGGAATTCAATTTTGGTATGACATTTGTAATAAATATGCCTAAGATTTTGAGTAAAATAAAATATAACCCAAATCATCCATTTGAAAATGTGCAAACGCTTACAAATTAGTGCTCAAGACTTTTTTCAAAACCATTGGACGAGTTTACCCTTATGGAATCATTCGTGGGTTTTATCAAAACTAAAAATCATTGATTTGGGTTCAATAAGATTTTTACAGATTGGAAAAGAATAATAGTGTAGTAGTATCATAGTAATTTTCTTATTTATAACTTTTTAGTTACATTATTATTAAAGTTTATAACATATCATATCACATTCATTAAAATCGATATCTTTGTCGAAAGTTTATTAATTTAACACAAAACAATTTTATGAAAACTAAAAATTCAGAATTAATGGAAAATGCCAAAGCATCATTAAGTGGTAAATGGGGATTGGCAATTGGAGTAAATTTATTGTATATACTTATAAGTGGTGGTGTTCAATCTATTAATGTAATTGGCTGGATTGTTTGGCTCGTAATTGGTGGACCATTTTTATATGGTATTCAACTTTTCATGTTGAATCTTTCAAGAAATGAAGATGCACATTTGGCACAACTGTTCCAAGGGTTCAGTATTTTCGAAAAAAACTTAAAGTTATATGTATTGATGACATTTAAAGTGTTACTTTGGTGTTTACTTTTAATCATACCTGGTATAATAAAAGCTATTTCATATTCACAAGCCTTTTTTCTTTTTATTGACGATAATTCATTGAATGCCAAAGATGCATTAGAACTAAGTGAGCAAATGATGGAAGGTAACAAAATGAGATATTTTCTTCTTGGTTTACGTTTATTGGGATTAGCATTATTATGTATTTTGACTCTAGGAATAGGTTTTTTATGGTTTATGCCTTATGCTCAAATGGTATTTGTAAAATTTTATGAAGATATAAAGCTATCAAAAACAGAAGAATATTGCATATAAAATGCAAATGGTATTTCGAATATAATACTTCTTTGCAAATTAATATTTTTTCATATATAATTATTTAACCCATATTACGCACTTGAAAATACGTAATATGGGTTAATCCTTATAATATAAATACAATTCTGAGAACTATTATAGATTAGTATGTATCATATTTTGATAAACTTAATTATGCATTAAGCACATTTTCCTATTTTTTGAGTAATTTTGCGTTTGCTAACAAAAAAAAATGCAATTGAATACATGGAAATAGCCGACCGTTTTTTGAGCTATGTAAGCTTCACTACCACTTCTGATGAGAATACCAACCTTACTCCCAGTACACCTGGACAAATGGAACTTGCCAATTATATAGTTGACGAACTAAAATCACTTGGAATGCATGAAATTGAATTGGACTCTAATGGCTATGTTATGGCTACACTACCTTCCAATATTGATGCACCTATACCGACAATAGGCTTTATTTCACATCTGGATACAAGTCCTGATATGACTGCAAAAAACGTAAAAGCAAAGATTGTTAGAAATTATGATGGCAGTGACATTATTCTGAATCATGAACAAAATATTATACTCAGTACAAAGATTTATAAAGATATACTTAACTATATAGGACAAGATATCATAGTGACTGATGGTACAACATTACTCGGAGCTGATGATAAAGCTGGATTGACAGAAATTATTTCGGCAATGGAGTACTTGATTAATCATCCTGAAATTAAACATGGTAAAATTCGTATTTGCTTTACACCGGATGAAGAAATAGGTCAAGGAGCAGACCATTTTGATGTAAATAAATTTGGAGCCGAATGGGCTTACACCATGGATGGTGGTGAAATAGGTGAACTAGAATTCGAGAATTTCAATGCCGCTTCTGCAAAAATAACTTTCAATGGTAGAAATATCCATCCGGGTTACGCAAAAAATAAAATGGTGAACTCCATTCTCATTGCAAATCAGTTTGTTACTATGCTTCCTCCCCTCGAAACTCCACAAAACACTGAGGGTTATGAAGGTTTTTTTCATTTAACTAACATTGAAGGAACGGTCGAAAAATCTACCCTTTCTTACATTATTCGAGACCATGACAGAAATGAATTTGAAAATAGGAAAAAAACAATAATACAATTGGTCAACAATGTAAATTTAAAATACGGAGAAAATACAGCCACTTATGATATTAATGATCAATACTATAACATGCATGAAAAAATTAAACCTGTTATGAGTATTATTGATTTAGCATTTGATGCCATGACAGAAATTGGAATAAAACCAAAAGTAAAACCCATACGTGGTGGTACAGATGGAGCCAGACTCTCATATATGGGTCTACCCTGCCCCAATATTTTTGCTGGCGGACATAATTTTCATGGGAGATTTGAATACGTTCCTGTTCAATCGATGGAGAAAGCCACCATGTTAATTGTAAAAATTATTGAAAAACTAACACTAGCCAACATTTAAAATATAGAATTAAATTTACAAACAAATAAGTTCTACCATAGGTGGAAATATATAATATAAAAGACAGACTTAATGAAAACAACACCATTCACCGATATACATATTGCTTTAGGAGCTAAAATGCACGAGTTTGCTGGATATAACATGCCAATAGAATACTCCGGGATTACTGATGAACATCTGACTGTTAGAAACGGAGTTGGAGTATTTGATGTCACACACATGGGTGAATTTTGGATTAAAGGTCCTAATGCTTTGGATTTTCTTCAAAGGATGACTAGTAACGATGTTTCAAAATTACCTTTGATGAAAGGACAATATTCATGTATGCCAAATGGTAAAGGAGGTATTGTAGATGATATTTTTGTCTATCGCTATGAAAACGAAAAATATTTCATGGTAGTAAATGCTTCCAATATTGAAAAAGATTGGAATTGGCTAAAGTCGAATATCATACAAGGTGTAGAACTTGAAAATGCTTCTGAAAGAATGGCTTTACTGGCAGTGCAAGGACCAAAGGCTATAGATACTTTACAAAAGTTGACTGATATAAAGCTTGCTGATATTAAAGGATTTTGTTTAGCAGTAGGTAAAATGGGTGGAGCCAAAGATGTTATAATCTCCAAAACTGGCTATACTGGTGCAGGAGGATTTGAACTCTATTTTTATCCCGAATATGGAATTCAACTTTGGAACGATATTTTTGAGGCAGGTAAAGAATTTGGCATTAAACCAATCGGACTTGGTGCACGTGATACATTGCGTCTAGAAAAAGGTTATACGCTATATGGAAATGACATTGATGAAACCACTTCTCCGATAGAAGCCAATCTGGGATGGATTACAAAACTGATAGATGGTAAAGAACTTGTTGACAAATATTTACTGGCAAAACAAATTGCCGATGGAGTAACTCGTAAACTTATAAGTTTTGAAATGCAATCTCAAGGGATTCCTCGATCAAATTATGATATTCTAAATGAAACCAATCAAATAATTGGACATGTTACCTCCGGAAGTATTCTTCCTGGCACAAAAACAGGCATCGGAATGGGATATGTACAAACTGAATACTCCGAATCCAATTCTAGAATTTTTATTCAAATTAGGAATAAAGTAGTTGAAGCAAAAGTTAAATAACATGCTTTTATTAAAAAAAGTGGTTTTATCTATCGACTATAAATCGTATTTATTCAGATGGTTTTTGACCACTTTGTTGGTTATTGTAAATTTTTCATCTTCATTATCACAAGTAGTATCATCCGCAGATTCCTTAAACAATGCTAGCTCTAAAAACATCCAAATTAAAGAGATACAAGTAGATGGCAGATATGAAAATAAAAACATTACAGAAGGTTCAAATGGTTTGTCTATTAGCATCAAAGACATAAAACAATTACCCAAATTTATTGGGGAGAGTGATCCTTACAAAGCTCTTCAATACATGGGTGGTGTATCACAAGCCGGAGAAGCAAATTCAGGTTTGTATGTACGAGGAGGAAATAACGACCAGAATTTGATTTTATTCAATGGAATTCAGATATTCAATCCTACTCATGTAATGGGGATGTTCTCAATTTTTAATCCAGATTTAATTGGTCAACTTCAATTCTACAAATCTGGAATTCCGGCTGAATATGGTAGTAAATTATCATCTGTTGTAGACTTAAAAACAACGAACGTTATTCCTGAAAAGATCACTTTAGATGGGTCAATTGGATTTATTTCAACAAGAATTGCTTGTACAATTCCGCTATCAGATAAACTATCAATATATAGCTCAATAAGAGGTAGTTATATTGGAATTTTTATACTTCCAATACTATCCGAAGTAGGTGTAAGTAAATCATTAACATCCAATAAGTTTGACTTTTACGATATCAATGGAGGTTTTTCCAGTAAAATTGCTAAACGTACATTTTTGAATGGAACTTTTTATACGGGTAATGATATAATTCAAATTAGAGATTATTCAAAATCAAACTTCAGTTCAACACATAGCTCATGGAGTAACTTAGCTTATGGTTTACAATTAAACCATGTCTTTAATGAAAATTGGAGTATGAGCCATGGAATAAATAATTCAAATTTTAGTTTAAATGCAAAGTTTAATTGGTTTAATTCGGACAAAAGCATATCCAATCATTTTGGAATAATTACCTATCATTCTAATTTTTCATTCATAAACGATAATCATCATTTAAAATTTGGAGTCGAGATATCGAAAAACAACATTTATCCCAATAAAATTTCTTCCGACTCGACAATGGGAATCACTGTCAATTCGAATTCCAACATCATTCAATCAGTTTTATTATCAAGTTATATCAGAGATGAGTTGACGATAAATAAATGGTTATTTAATATTGGTATTAGAACTAATTACTACTGTCATTTAGGTCCATTCACCGATTATCAATCTTCAGAAAAAAAATACTATCAAACAAATCAAATTATTAAATCCTATCCATCAATAGAACCACGTATCTTTGCAAGATATTTAGTCAACAACTCTACTTCATTAAAAATATCAATAAGTAGACACAATCAATTTTTGAATCAAGTACCAGTTTTTTCATTAGGTTTACCTGCTGATATTCAAGTTCCTGCATCATACTATGTACAACCACAATCTATGTGGCAATATTCAACGGGGATTTTCAAAAATTTAGTGGATAATACTTACGAGATTTCACTTGAAACATATTATAAATCATTCGAGAACCAATTGGAATTTAAAAATGGAATAGAGTCAACTTTCTCCAATGGTAATATTGAAAAATCACTATTATTAGGAAAAGGGTGGGCTTATGGGTCTGAATTAAAAGTCCGAAAAGCAATTGGACAGCTTTCTGGTTGGATTTCGTATAATCTGGCATGGAATTACAGAAAGTTTGCAGAATTGAACTACGGTAATCCATTTTTTGCTAGAAATGATAGAAGACATGATTTATCTATTATATTGATGTACAAATTGAATGAAAAAATAAGTTTCACATCACTTTTTGTTTACGCTACTGGGAATAGAATTAACTTACCAGTTAGTTGGTTCATAGTAGATAATGTTTCTGTTTTAGAATACGATAGGTATAATTCATCAATAATGGAGCCTTATCACAGGCTTGATTTAAGCATGAACTACAAACTAAATGATTGGCGTGGCATCAAGTCTGAATTAAATTTTTCAATTTATAATGTTTACAATCACGCCAATCCATTTCAAATATACTTAGGATCATCAGGAGATAAGGACAATGTAAATATGGAAGTGAAAAAGGCTTATTTACTTCCTATAATACCTTCCATATCATGGATATTTCATTTTTAATAAACTCATGAAAATTAATAGACTCATCTTATTATCTTGCATATTAATAAATTCATGCCAGTCGGAATTTAATTATGATTTAAAGGGATATACTCAAAAAATCATTGTTGAGGGTTATATTTCTACTAATGACTATGCAAAAGTTTACCTTTCATTGAACATACCTCTTTCTCAAAAATTTGACTCATTACAGATGATTAAAAACTTTATAAGCGTTGCTAAAGTAAGCATTTCTGATGGCGTAAATACCGAAATACTAACAGGTGGCTATGTCGACAAAAAGCATTATCCACCTTTTTATTATGCAACTACCGATTTAAAAGGGAAAGAAGGATCAACATACAACCTGACAATTGAATATGCTGGATATACTTTGCGATCAACAACTACAATTCCATATTCTGATTCAGTTAATTACTTCACTTCCACAGCAATTAATGACAGTATGCGAAGTCTGAAGATGAATATAAATGTTAATTCAATTAATAAAGGTAGCTATAAGGTGTACACTCAAAAATCAATTGACAATAAATACTATCCTACCCCATTTTTGTTTAATCCCAATTTGACTCAATCAGGACCCGTTGAGTATGTAATCAATCCTAAACCCGCTGAAAATGCTAAGAGTTTTAAGCAAAGTAATTTGTTTAAGAAAGATGATGAAGTGAAAATTCAGGTAAACAAGATAGACAGCATAGCTACAGCTTTTTTTAGAGGAATAAGTATTGGATCAAATAATGGACTTGGAAGTGATATCTTTATTGGGCAGAAAGATGCACTTATATCCAATATTTCTTCACCGGGTTTTGGAATTTGGTATGGTCGAGCTACTAAAACATATAGTGTAAAAATAAAATAGAGGAGAAAATATAACTTTTTCTCCTCCTACTTTATTATTTATAGATTTGTTTAATTATTAACTACTAAATTTGTAGTGTCTGCTGTCATTGAACTTATTTTATTATGAAGTTTTTCGAAGCCAGTTGCAATAAAAGCTTCAATATCTTGTTTTGATTTATCACTCATCAAAAGGCGAGCTTTAGGTGTTTTATTGGTTTTTGTAATTTCGGTGTAATTATTAGTTTTATAATCATAAATCATTTCTACATATTCTTCCTCACCAACATAAAATTCTAAATCAGCTATTTTTTCTTTTTTATCTACGAAATAAGCATAAGCTACTATATTTGAGTTTAATAAATTAACCATTTCGGTAATTGAACTATATTCTGATTTAGAATCCAAATATTTAGAATCTAAATCTAGAATTACTATCTTAGACAAAAATGTTTTAATGTCTTTTATGCTGCCATATATACCAACATTCATAACCTGAACATATATTGCTCCGGTGTTAGCAATGATTGATTTATTTTGTGAATAACTATTCATGCTTTCAACTTGACTTACAATATCATATAATGCAAAATTACCAGAAGTAGTAAATTCAAACTTGAATAAAACATCTTTATCAAACATCAAAGAAGATTTTTCTTCAATATTTTTAGTGTCACTAGTATAATTAAATGTCCAATTAAACTTATCAATCTTTAAAGTTTCTTTAAGTGAACTTGGAGTTAAATCTGAATTAAAACTTACAGAATTTTGGCAGTTCAAAACTTCTTTTGAGCCAACATTTATTGTCAAAGTTAAACTTTGAGGCAATTTAGTAGCTTCACCTGGGACTCTTAGATTAGACTCTACATATACAATATTCAATGTAGCATTATTGGACGTTGAATTTTTAGTTGGGAATTTGAACGTTGCTTTTTTATCAGTTGAACTTGACTCTTTTTCAAATGTATTATTAACACTTGAATAGATCCATGTTCCCCATAATGATTCATTGTTAGCAACAGCAGTACTCAATTGACTATAAAATTTGGTAACTGTTTTTTGTGGGTCTGATGACACATTTGATTTTAAGCCACTAAATGCTTTTACCAATTGAGGTTGAGAATTCATGTTTTGCATTGATTGTACAAAAGAACCAATTGCAGACATTGCATCAGAATTTTCCAATTCTTCCATTTTTGTTGCTAAAGCAATACCATTGTCTTCAAGTGATGTTTTTTGTTGCTCAACTGTTAAAGGAGAAAGTGTTAAAGGTTTATCAACAACTTCATCATTTTTCTTTTTACAAGAACTAATTGAAATCGCGAAAGCACAAACACATAAAAACAAGATTTTCTTTTTCATAAAAGTAGTTTTTAATTAATAAATAGAAAAAAATACTGGTCAAAGTTATATATTATATTGAAAAGCTAAATTACAATTAACAATTAAAGAGGCTGCATTTAATTATAATTAACAATATTAATCTATTTTTTGTAAATTATTGTTTCTAATTTGCTCCGCTACAATAGCATCAAGTACAGCTACTGCAGTCATATTTACAATATCACGAACAGAACTTTCCACATCAAGAATGTGAATTGGTTTTTTGAGTCCCATCTGTATTGGACCAATTGATTCAGCCAAACCCATTTCAATCAACATTTTGTACGCTGTATTTGCTGAGCTTAGGTTGGGGAATATTAAAGTATTAACATCGTGACCTTTAAGTTTTGAAAATGGAAATTTAGCATCTCTTAGCTCTTTGTTAAGAGCAAAAGTAACCTGCATTTCGCCGTCAACTATCATTTCAGGATATTTCTCATGCAATGTTTTGACTACCTGATGCACACTTGCAGGACTTCCCACTTTGTCCGATCCGAAATTAGAGTATGACAACATAGCCATTACTGGTTTATGAGCAAAAAATTTGACAGATTCATGGGTTAATTTAGCAATATCAATAAGGGCTTCGGTACTTGGATGACGATTATATAGTGTATCGGCTAAAAAGAAAGTTCCTTTTTTGGTATTCAAAATATGCATTGCACCAATATAATTCAAACCATCTCTAACACCAACAACATCTTTTGCTGCTTGAATAGAATCGGCATATTTAGTATACACCCCTGTTATAAGAGCATCCGCTTCATCAAGTTCGACCATCATCATTCCGAAATAATTACGCTCATACATTTTTTCATAAGCCTCTTCATACGTCATACCTTCGCGTACTTTTTTCTCAGCTAGATTTTGAGCAAACCGAACTCTACGTTTTTCTTCTCTATCATGTCTAAGATTAATGATTTCAATCCCTTTTAAATCGATTTCATTTTCTTGAGCTAAGCGTTCAATTTTTTCTTCGTTACCAAGTAAAATAGGAAAACAGATTCCTTCAGCATAAGCTGCTTCGGCAGCCTTCAGCATATTTATATGATTTGACTCTGAGAATACGACACGTTTGGGTTTTTCGCGTGCCATTTCATAAAATTTTCGCAGCATTTTATTGTCATGTCCCATCAATTCCCTTAGTTTATTACGATATTCATTCCAATCAGAAATATCCTTGCGGGCAACTCCTGATTCCATTGCTGCCTTTGCAACAGCTGGTGCAACTATATTAAGTAAACGTGGGTCTAAGGGTTTTGGAATGATATATTCTTTTCCGTATGACAATCGAGTCAAATTGTAGGCTGCATTAACAACATCGGGAACTGCCTTTTTGGTAAGTTCAGCAATTGCGCGCACTGCAGCTAATTTCATTTCTTCATTAATACAAGTGGCTCTTACATCAAGTGCTCCTCTAAAGATATAAGGAAATCCCAATACATTGTTGATTTGATTAGGATGATCTGATCTTCCTGTTGCAAATATTATATCTTTACGGGCTGACATTGCATCGTCGTATGATATTTCAGGATTTGGATTGGCCAATGCGAATACTATAGGATTTTCATTCATGGATTGAACCATTTCTATTGTTAACAAACCTGCTACTGATAATCCCAAAAACACATCAGAATCTTTAACCGCTTCAGCTAATGTTGTAATATTTCTATCGGTAGCAAATGGTTTTTTACGATCATTTAAATCAGTCCTTTGTTTATTAATGACACCTTTAGAATCTACCATTACAATATTTTCTAATTTTGCACCCAGCATCATATATAATTGAGTGCATGAGTTAGCCGCAGCTCCTGCTCCATTTACAACAATTTTTACATCTTCAATCTTCTTTCCTATTAATTCCAAAGCATTTATCAATCCTGCAGCAGAAATTATAGCTGTTCCGTGTTGATCATCATGCATAATTGGTATATCTAATTCCTTTTTGAGTCTTTCCTCAATTTCAAAGCATTCAGGTGCTTTGATATCTTCAAGATTGATACCTCCAAAGGTAGGTGCAATTGCTTTTACAACTTGGATAAATTTTTCAGGATCTTTTTCGTTTACTTCAATGTCAAACACATCAATTCCAGCAAAAATTTTGAAAAGTAAACCTTTACCCTCCATCACCGGTTTCCCTGACACTGCACCAATATCACCAAGTCCTAGAACAGCTGTCCCATTAGAAATAACTGCAACTAAATTACCTTTAGAAGTGTATTCGTATGCAGCATTAGGATCCTTTTCAATTTCCAGACAAGGTTCCGCTACTCCAGGAGAATATGCAAGTGATAAATCGCGTTGCGAACTATACGGTTTTGTTGGGACCACCTCTAATTTACCTGGCTTACCTTGAGAGTGATAAAGCAAAGCATCTTCTTTCGTTAATTTTGCCATAATTATTATTTATTTGTCATGTTAGTTACGAAAAAATATATAATTCATATCAATATGGTAAAAATAATCAAAAATTCTAAACAAAACTATTTTTTTTCAAAATGATGATCGTCGTACTTATGTTTAAAATAATGTCCCCATAGAAAGCCAAGTTCTTTAAATTTTAAAACTATTTCACTATGCATTGTAAAGGTTCCAAGTGCTTCGGGATTATACTGAGCACCTATCGGTAAAGCTGGTCTATATCCATATGGTGGTTTGTAACGTACTGGATTGAGATAGGGATTTATGTCTACAGCCAATCCCAAAGCATGTTTTGAATAATAGACATCTCTATAGCAGAAGCAGTATGTATTGTTCGACTGCATTGATTTATAATCGTCCCAGTTGTATTTAACAATAGGTATAACATGTGCTATTGGAAATCTTTGTTTGTACATAATTTCAAATATCTGTTTTAACTCTATTGCTATGGTTTTATTAACCAACAACTGACCTAAGTGTGTTTTTCTATCAAAAGATATATATTTTACTTCAATCAACTGAAGTTGATTAAGAATATAATCCGGAGCTTTTGAACCACTAATTGCTTCTTCAAAGCTATAGTTACAATCTCGTATGATAGTATCGTGAAATATAACTGAACGATGTGAGATTTTCGAATGCTTAGCTTGGTTGCATGAAAAAATTAGTCCAATAGTAATGAGAACACTCAATCCTTTTAAAACTTTATCATTTATCATCATATAAAAGTGAAAATCAAAGCAAAGATAGTGTTTTCTACATCACAAAAATTATGCTATAATGAACTGCTTACAATATTTTCGGCTTATAATCCAAGCATCAATAAATATTTTATAGTTACTTTTGTAATTATTTCAATTGTATTTAGAATGATATTATCAAAACTCACAATACTTAACTTCAAGAATATCAGAGAGGCAAGTTTAGTTTTTTCTCCGAAAGTTAACTGCTTTATTGGTAATAATGGCATGGGAAAAACCAATCTTTTAGATGCCATCTATTATTTATCATTTTGTAAGAGCCATGCCAATTCCATTGACTCTCAAAACATGTTACATGATACAGACTTTTTTATGCTTAATGGCAAGTATTTGATTGGAGATACTATAGAGGAAATATCTTGTGGTTTAAAACTACGTCACAAAAAATCATTTAAACGCGACAAAAAGGAGTATGAAAAATTATCAGAACATATTGGTCTATTGCCTTTGGTTTTGATATCACCAGACGATTCCTCATTGATTAGTGGTGGTAGTGAAGAACGTCGTAAGTTCTTAGATGGTGTGATTTCACAGTTTAACAATACTTATCTTACTAATCTACTTAATTACAACAATGCTCTAAAGCAAAGAAATGCTTTATTAAAATCTGAAAAACCAACAGATACATATCTTTTTGAATTACTTGAAGAACAAATGACAGCTTATGGATCAATTATTCATGAAGAAAGAAAAAAATTCATTACTGATTTCACAAGCATCTTCCAAAACTACTATAAGCAAATTGCTGGTAAAACAGAGTCCATCAGTCTTAAATACATATCTCAACATTTTGATCGCGATATATTTACAAGTCTTAAAGAAAACAGAAAGAGAGACATGATTCTAGGTTACACTTCACAAGGAGTACATAAAGATGAACTTGAAATGTTGCTTGGAAACTATCCTATAAAAAGAGAAGGATCTCAAGGGCAAAATAAAACTTATTTAATTGCATTAAAACTTGCACAATTCGAATATCTAAAAAACACCCATGGGCATTCACCCATAATTTTAATGGATGATATTTTTGATAAGTTAGATAGTTTACGAGTAAAACAAATTATTGAAATGGTATCGGGACCCAATTTTGGACAAATTTTCATTACAGATACCAACAGAGAACATCTTGATAATTTACTTTTACAAGTAAACAAAGAGTATTTAATCTTTACTATTACTAATGGTAATGTATCATAGATAATGTTTATTTTTGATTTGAAAACATCACACAAAAAATAATTTTATTTATACTTAAAAATTCAATTAAAAATAAAATGGGAAATTTTTCCTACAATATATTTTTATAACATATTAATTAAAAACACTTTAACTTTACAAAAAGAAAATAATTTTAAAATTGTTCATAACATTTCTATCAAAAAATTGCAATATCATATTTTATTTTATAACATTGTATCGTAATAAAACACCATCCAAACACAATGTTAATTCATGGAAACTAACACTTCAAACACATCATTTATGAACCTTTTCACAGAAGAAAAGAAAACTTTTTCTAGTGAAGAAATCAAATCTGCCTCATTTGATTATTTTAAAGGAGACGACCTTGCCACAAAAGTTTGGGAAACCAAATACGCTCTTAAAGATTCATTTGGTAATGTTTACGAACTAACACCAGATGATATGCACCGACGATTAGCTAGAGAAATTTCACGTATCGAACGTAAATATCCTAATCCGCTAACTGAGGATGAACTTTTTGATTTATTTAAAAACTTCAAGTACATAGTACCACAAGGAAGTCCGATGACTGGTATAGGCAATGACTTTCAAGTTGCTTCACTTTCAAATTGCTTTGTAATAGGCTTTGACAGTGATTCGGATTCATATGGTGCAATTATCAAAATTGATGAAGAACAAGTTCAATTAATGAAAAGACGTGGTGGTGTTGGTCATGATTTATCACACATCAGACCCAAAGGATCACCCGTAAAAAATTCAGCTTTGACATCGACAGGTATCGTACCATTTATGGAACGATATTCAAACTCTACTCGTGAAGTAGCACAAGATGGAAGACGAGGAGCCTTGATGCTTAGCGTATCAATAAAACACCCAGATGCCGAATCATTTATTGATGCAAAAATGGAATCAGGAAAAGTAACTGGTGCAAATGTATCAGTAAAAATCCACGATGATTTTATGAATGCTGTTCTAAATAACGAATCATATACTCAGCAATACCCGTTATTATCCAAAAAACCATGGTTTAAAAAGGAAGTTGATGCAAATTCGATTTGGAAAAAGATAGTTCATAATGCTTGGAAATCTGCAGAACCTGGTATTTTATTCTGGGATACTATTATCCGCGAATCTGTACCAGATTGTTATTCTGATCAGGGCTTTAGAACTGTATCTACTAATCCCTGCGGTGAGATTCCATTATGTCCATATGATAGCTGTAGATTATTGGCAATTAATCTATATTCATACGTAAAAAACCCTTTTACGCCTGAAGCCGATTTTGATTTCGAATTATTTTCCAATCATGTTGGATTAGCTCAACGCATCATGGATGACATTATTGATTTAGAAATGGAGAAGATTGATAAAATTATCGAAAAAATCCAGACTGATCCAGAAGATGATGTTATTAAAAGCACTGAATTTCTATTATGGGAAAAAATTAAGAAAAAAACATTGGAAGGTCGACGTACGGGTGTAGGTACTACTGCCGAAGGTGATATGTTGGCTGCATTAGGTTTTAGATACGGTACTGACGAAGCTACTGATTTCTCTGAAGAAGTTCACAAGCAACTGGCATTAGCCGCTTATCGTTCGTCCGTAAAAATGGCAAAAGAAAGAGGTGCATTTACTGTATATGATTCTACCAAAGAGGAGAATAACCCTTTTATTCAACGATTGAGAAATGCCGATCCTGATCTGTATCGCAATATGGTGATTTACGGGCGAAGAAATATTGCATGTTTAACTATTGCCCCAACTGGTACTACTAGTATTATGACCCAAACCACTTCGGGTATTGAACCGGTATTTATGCCTGTTTATACTAGACGAAGAAAAGTAAATCCAAATGATACGAATGTCAGAATAGATTTCGTTGACGAAAATGGAGATTCTTGGGAAGAATACATTGTATTCCACCATAAATTTGTTACATGGATGGAAGCAAATGAATACCCTACTTCAAAACACTATACCAAAGAAGAGGTAGAGGAATTAGTTGCTAAATCACCATATTACAAAGCCACTGCCAATGATGTGGATTGGCTAAAAAAAGTTCAAATGCAAGGTCGTATTCAAAAATGGGTAGACCACTCTATTAGCGTTACAATAAATTTACCTGCAGATGCCACAGAAGAACTTGTAGGTCAATTATATGCAGAAGCTTGGAAATGTGGTTGTAAAGGAGTAACTGTATATCGTGATGGATCAAGAGCAGGTGTTTTAATTTCGGTTGACAATAAGAAAGATGAGAAAAAACCTGAGGAGAAAAAGGCAAATTGTGTTTGTTTTGAGGAAAATCCATCAATTCGCCCTAAAGAACTAGATTGCGATGTTGTTAGATTCCAAAATGCAAAGGATAAATGGATAGCATTTGTGGGAATCTACAATGGTAAGCCTTATGAAATTTTCACTGGTTTGGCAGATGATGAAGAGGGAATATTACTTCCAAAAACCGTTACCGAAGGTAAGATTATTAAAACTATAGATGAAAATGGCTTGAAACGTTATGATTTCCAATTCACTAACAAGCGTGGCTTCAAAACTACAGTAGAAGGACTTTCTCACAAATTCGACAAAGAATTTTGGAATTACGCTAAGCTTATATCTGGTGTATTGAGATATGGCATGCCAATTGACCAAGTTCTTAAACTTGTTTCAGGCTTACATCTTGACAGTGAATCTATAAACACATGGAAGGTAGGGGTTGAAAGAGCACTTAAGAAATACATCCCTGACGGGACTCAAATTAAGGAACAATCATGTCCTTCTTGTGGTCAAAAAACTTTAGTTTATCAAGAAGGATGTCTAACATGTAAAAACTGCGGATATTCTCGCTGTGGATAAATGTTTATACTGGTTAATAAAAAAAGCAGCTAAATTCTTAGCTGCTTTTTTTATTATTGAAACTAAATCATGCATTGTAACTCACAATATATAAAAAAGTAAATAGAACATAACAAAATTAAAAAAGATAAATATGAGTGAGATTAAAAATAGATTCCTTTATTTGTAATTTTGAAAATTATGAAGAGAAAACATGGGTAAATAAAAAGATAAAAACACCTTCAACTCCTCTAATCTAATATTTTGAAATTCAATTGACTAAACTTCATTTTTCTTCGAATAAAGAAATCAAACACTATACTCTTCGAATAGATATTTTTAATATTATTATTTAGTCTTGACTCTTGAATTTTTAATCTCTTGATCTTAAGTAAATCCAATTGTTGAGCAAAATCTTTTCTAGCTTTAATTATACTTGAAGCATTGCTCCATTTACCTTTCAACACTAGTAACAGTATTGACAACATATCAAAAATTCTGCGAATAAACAAAACACTATTCAACTTATGATCTGGTAAATTTTTATACAACATAGCTAAATTATTCCGATAATTAAGATATGTTTTATAAGGACTATCAGTTTGCAATGTACCTCCTCCAACATGATAAACAGTACTTTCAGCAACACAAACAACTCTGTAATTCATACCTTGAACTCTCCAACACAAATCAATTTCTTCCATGTGTGCAAAAAAATCATCGTCAAATCCCCCTAACTCCCAAAATACCTTTGAACGTATCATCAAACATGCTCCGGAAGCCCAAAAAACATCAATATTCGAATCATACTGACCATTATCATATTCTATTTCATGAAAAATTCTCCCTCTACAGAATGGATATCCCAAAACATCAATAAAGCCTCCACAAGCACCTGCATGTTCAAATTTTGAAGGTTCATGAATTGATAAAATTTTTGGTTGACATGCTGCGACATCACAATTATCTTCAAGATATTGAATCATTGGATTTATCCAATTCTCGGTAACTTCAACATCTGAGTTTAGCAATATATAATAATCGGTATCTATTTGAGCAAGGGCTTTGTTATAACCACCAGCAAATCCATAATTTTTTTCTAATGAAAGAATTTGAACCTCTGGAAATTCATCATTCAACAATTTCAAACTACTGTCAGTTGATGCATTATCTGCCACAATAATACTTACACCATATATTTGAGTATATGATAGCAACTTGGGTAAATAGACCTTAAGGAATTCTTCACCATTCCAGTTCAAAATAACAATCCCTAGTGTTGGCATGGACATCGATGAAGATATTAATGTTTCGTTTTAAGATTACTGTACTTCCACCTGTTGTGCGTCCACAACCAATATTCAGGTGCATCCATAATTGATTGTTCTAACAGATTCATATATTTTTCAGTTATTTCTGAATTTTCTGTTTCTTTGGGAGTCAATGATATTGGAATGAATTCACATTGGTAATATCCCCTTTTAATACAAGAAATTTTAGCAAAATAAACAGGATAGTCAAATTTTTTTGCCAGTATTTCTGTTCCAATTGTAGTTAATGTTTCAATATTAAGAAATTTAATCCATGTGTTAGCATTTAATGGCATTGGTGTTTGATCTGCAATCATTCCAAACATAGCTAATTGTTTATTAATTTTCAACTCCAACATTTTTCTTGCAAGGTCATTTTTTTCAATATTCTTACCTTGAAAGCGCATTCTCAACTCACACATCAAATGATCAAAATTTTTATTGGCTAATTGTTTATATATTCCATAAAGCGGCTTATCTTCTGGCAGCCAAACAGATAGTGTTGATGCCCACTCCCAATTACCATAATGAGCTGTCATCAACATGCAACTTTTGCCATTATCATATTGACGGATAATTTCTTCTACATTGATAAACTTCATTCTAGATTTCATTTCAGCCCTACTCATATGCATTTCTGAAACTGTTTCGACAATAACATCACAAAAAAAGCGATAGAATTTTTTTTCAATTTTAAGTCTTTGACTATGAGTCATCTCAGGAAAAACTAGTTTCAAATTTTCTTTTACTACATTCCTTCTATATTGGAAAACATAATATGCCAATAGATAACAAAAATCTGAAACTAAGTAAAGCGCCCTTAAAGGTAACAAACCTAACAACCAAAAAAAGGAAAATAAAATTTTATACATATTTAAAATCTAGAATATTTTATACAAAAAAAACACCAACAATTATAATTTGGTGCTTTTTGTTTGAGATGAAATACCATCAATTAACAAACGTAGATAGTATTACTATTCTTCGTCTTGATAAATTCCAATGGATTTACCATATTCAAATTCTGCATCAAGAATAAGTTGTAACTCTTCTTGTGTTAATGCAATATCATCTTCCTCTGCGCATTTCAAAATAAATTGAAACATTTGCTCTTCATCAATACTTGCTTCTTCGGTAGAATCTTCTTCGATTAAACCATTCTCTTCATAATACTCATAAACAACATCTAACACATATTCTATTTTAACTTCATCAATAGAATTCAACTCATCTTTGGCAATGTGTTCAAGAATGTATTTCACTGCTTCATCTTCATCATAAACCAATAAATCGTCGTTTTGTGCTTTCATAATTAATTGTATTTGTGGGTAAAATAACTTAATTCAAAGATAGATTATTTTTTCCAATCAAATAACATTTATTACTAAAAATAACATCATTTTTTTTGCAACCTATTGATTAAGTTAATGCTACATTTTAGAAACAATTCTTTATGTAGGATTTATAAAAAACATCTGTCAATCTATTTGATTACTAATATATAACATTTATTTATAACTCAATAATGCAATAACTTATGTTATTAAGTTTATGTAAATTAAGCTGTAAAATAAAAAAAGGATTTACCGAAGATATCGATAAACCCTTTTTCATGTCGGGGTAGCGTGATTCGAACCCACGACCCTCCCGTCCTTAAAACGGGATGCGCTTATTAGTCGTGTAAGTCGTGAATGACTATTCCATGCTTTAAATTCCAACTCTCGTTGGTATGCATGGCTCTTAGTATCGTATTCCTCATAATACATCAGAGCCCAAGGTATACCCGATTTGGTAGCTTTACTTCGACCTCCATTATGACGAATCATACGCTCCTCTAGATTTTCTGTAGAACCGATATAATACTTCTCTGTTTTTTGGGATTGTAAAATATAAGTATAAAACATTGGAATTGTCAATTGTTTGTATGTAACTAAAAAAAGGATTTACCGAAGATATCGATAAACCCTTTTTTATGTCGGGGTAGCGGGATTCGAACCCACGACCCTCCCGTCCTTAAAACGGGATGCGCTTATTAGTTGTGTAAGTCGCGAATGACTTTTCCAAGCTTTAAATTCCAACTCTCGTTGGTATGCCTGGCTCTTAGTATCGTATTCCTCATAATACATCAGAGCCCAAGGTATACCCGATTTGGTAGCTTTACTTCGACCTCCATTATGACGAATCATACGCTCCTCTAGATTTTCTGTAGAACCGATATAATACTTCTCTGTTTTTTGGGATTGTAAAATATAAGTATAAAACATTGGAATTGTCAATTGTTTGTATGTAACTAAAAAAAGGATTTACCGAAGATATCGATAAACCCTTTTTATGTCGGGGTAGCGGGATTCGAACCCACGACCCCCTGCTCCCAAAGCAGGTGCGCTAACCGGACTGCGCTACACCCCGAAATTGAACTATTTTTTAACGCGGAATTCCAACTAACGACCCTCCCGTACTTAAAACGGGATGCGCTAACCGGACTGCGCTACACCCCGAAATTGAACTATTTTTTAACGCGGGATTCCAACCAACGACCCTCCCATACTTAAAACGGGAAGCGCTACACGCCTTGATATCCCATTTCTCAAAAGCGAGTGCAAAGATACGTTATTTTTGGTTATATACAAACAATTTATAGTAATTTTGTAAAAATATAATTAAGAATAATTGCATTACTAGTTTCAATAAATTGAATTCTAAATACTTAATCAATGGCAGGCATTTATTTCCATATTCCTTTTTGTAGAAGAAGATGTACATATTGTGATTTTTACACTCAAGTAGCCCCTAAACTTAAACCCGAATTTATAAACAGTGCTATCAAAGAATTAGAAGTACGTAAAGATTACCTCGAAGATGAGATAATTGATACAGTCTATTTTGGTGGTGGCACTCCCAGCATATTAAGTATTAATGATTTCGAAAGGATATTCGAAACCATTAATAGATTTCACACACTTAGTATTGATGCCGAAATTACATTTGAAGCAAATCCTGATGACTTATCAATTGACTATCTCAAAAAGATAAGACAACTTCCATTTAACCGTATAAGCATTGGTATTCAATCATTTATAGACAGGGATCTTATTAAAATAAACAGAAGGCACACTGGCATTCAAGCTATAGAGGCAGTTAAAAAAGCCCAAGAAAGTGGATTTTCAAACATTAGCATCGATTTGATATATGGATTACCCAACCAAAGCATGGAAGAATGGTGTAGTAACTTAACTACTGCATTACAATTAGATGTTCAACATATCTCGATCTATGGACTTACGTTCGAAAAAGGCACCAAATTATGGCAAGAGCGAATTCAAGGTGTAAGTATGAATCTTGATGATGAAATTATGAATAATATGTACCTTAAAACATTAGATGAAATGTCACTTCATGGATTTGAAGCATACGAAATATCAAATTTTTCGAAGCCAGGGTACCGTTCACGTCATAATTCATCATATTGGAAGGGTCAAAAATACTTAGGTATTGGTCCTTCAGCTCACTCCTACGATGGAGATTCACGTCAATGGAACATTTCAAACACCGAAAAATACAATCATTTAATTAAAAGTGAACTTCCTTTTTTTGAAATCGAAAGACTCACATTACAAAGTAAATACAATGATTATATTATGGTTTCTATAAGAACTATTGAAGGCATAGATCTAAGTAAAATTGAATTCGAATTTGGAGAAGAATATAAAAATTATTTTCTAAAATCTATCCAAAATCACATCAACAATTGTTTGGTTAAAGTAAAAAACAATTATTACAGTTTAACAACAAACGGTATATTAATAACCAATACTGTATTAATAGATTTAATGAAAGTTTGACATTATTATAATGCCATTCACCTACAACATTACAAAATAATTCTAAAAAATATAGTACTTTTGCTACACTATTATATCTGTAATTTTTCATGGAAAAAAATCTAAAACAGCACACATTAAGATCTAAATTTCGATTATATTTTTGGATTATATTTACGCTTGGAATAGGAACAATCGCATTACTTTTCACACTGATTTATGCCGGTTGGATTGGCTATTTGCCTCCTATTGATGAATTACAAAACCCTAAAAGCAAATATGCAACAGAAATATACTCTTCTGATTTACAACTTCTTGGCAGGTATTTCTTTAACAAAGAGAACCGAGTTGGAGTTCATTATCACGAAATATCACCTTATGTTACTAATGCACTTATAGCAACTGAGGATGTACGATTTTACAATCACTCAGGCATTGACGGAAGAGCTTTATCTAGATCCATCATTTTACGAGGTTTTTTTCATCGTAAAAGTTCGGGAGGTGGAAGTACCATCACTCAACAACTTGCTAAGCAATTATATTCACCTGTAGCTGAAAATGGATTTCAACGAGCTCTACAGAAACCAATCGAATGGGTAATTTCAGTAGATTTAGAACGGCTCTATACCAAAGAAGAAATTCTCGCCATGTATCTAAATCAATTTGATTTTTTAAATAATGCTGTTGGTATAAAATCTGCTGCTTATATATACTTTAGTACAAGCCCTTTAAAATTAAAAATTGAAGAGGCTGCCACTTTGATTGGAATGTGCAAAAACCCATCTTACTTCAATCCTGTTCGTTATAATGATAGAACACGCCAACGCAGGAATGTAGTACTGAATCAAATGCGTAAAGCTGATTTTATCACAGATAGACAATACGACTCACTAAGAAATTTACCTTTAGTTCTTAAGTATCAAAAAGTAGATCACAGACTAGGTACTGCAACATATTTTAGAGAATATTTAAGAACTATGCTTACAGCTACTGAGCCTGATCGCAGCAAATATGCAAGCTGGCAACAAGAAAAATATGAAGACGACAAATGGATGTGGGAAAACAATCCATTATATGGATTTTGTGTTAAAAACAAAAAGCCAGATGGAACACCCTATAATATATACACTGATGGTTTGAAAATTTATACAACAATTGACTCTAGAATGCAACGTTATGCCGAAGAAGCAGTAGATGAGCACATGAAAGAGATTCAAACCACTTTTTTTAAAGAAAAACGAAAAAGAAGTTATGCTCCATTTGCAAAAAACATTTCGCAAATTGAGATTAGTGATATTATGAATCGTTCTATGAAACAGTCGGAACGATATTTAAGATTGAAAGAAGAAGGACTTTCTGAGATAGAAATTCAGAATTCATTTCGTCAACGAATTGAAATGCAAGTTTTTTCGTATCATGGTTTAATTGACACCATAATGTCTCCTATGGATTCGATACGATACCACAAATACTTTCTTCGTTGTGGATTTATGTCAATGGATCCTCATACAGGTGGAGTAAAGGCATATGTAGGTGGTCCAAATTTTTCACAATTTCAATATGATATGGTAAGTGTAGGACGTAGGCAAGTTGGTTCTACAGTAAAACCCTATTTATATACTTTGGCAATGGAAGAAGGGATGTGGCCGTGTGACAAAACAGTACTTCAACCGATCACCCTCACCACTGGCACTGGAGATAAATGGACTCCTAAAAATGTATCAAAAGATCATATAGGCGAAACTGTTACATTAAAATGGGGCTTAGCCAATTCAAACAACTGGATTTCAGCATATCTAATGAGTTTATTCACACCCGAATCATTGGTAAAATTAATGCGTTCGTTTGGTATCAGATCGAAATTAGATCCTGTTGTTTCACTTTGCCTTGGTCCATGCGAAATATCTATAGCTGAAATGGTTCAAGCATATACTGCATTTCCCAATAAAGGAATACGTATAGAGCCATTATACGTTACACGAATTGAGGATGCCAATGGTAATATTATCAAAAAATTCAACCCACAAATGCATGAAATATTCAGTGAAGAAACAGCATACAAAATGATTTATATGATGCGTGCAGTTATAGATGGAGGGACTGGAACCAGAATACGATCCAAATATGGATTAAGCATGCCAATGGGAGGTAAAACTGGTACAACTCAAAACAATTCTGATGGTTGGTTTATGGGTTACACTCCTTCACTTGTTTCAGGTGCATGGGTTGGAGGTGAGGATAGATCAATTCACTTTGATAATATATCTGAGGGGCAAGGGGCTGCGATGGCATTACCTATTTGGGCACTTTATATGAAAAAAGTTCTTTCAGATCCTGAATTGGGTTACTCAATTTCTGAACAATTTAACATACCTAATACGTTCAATCCAAATCAGAATTGTGGAGGTGAAGTTACCCAAAACTCTAGTTCACAACAATAGCGAAGTTTTCAAATAAATTTTTAATTGAAAAGAATCCTTTACATATTCATTTGTATTTCATTACACACCATTGCAATAGCACAATTAAATACAGACCGCATTTTGGCCATAGGTCAAAATGCATTGTATTTTGAGGACTACGTACTTTCAATTCAATATTTTAATCATGTAATAAAGATAAAACCCTACCTGCATGAACCTTATCTTTTAAGAGCAATTGCAAAGATTCAATTAGGTGACTTTCAGAGTGCTGATCAGGATTGTACCGATGCACTAAAATTGAATCCATTTCTTTCCCAAGCATATTATGCGAGAGGTTTTGCTCGTCGAAGATTAGAATTCTTACCTGAAGCAATTCAAGATTTCACAAAAGCTTTGGAATTTAGCCCAAACAATTCATATTATCTTATAAATAGGTCCGAAGCCTATGAACAAAACAAAGATTATCAGTCGGCTTTAAATGATTTAAATCAATATAAAAAGCTATTTCCAAAGAAAAAATCCATAAGCTTTGAAGAAGGTCGATTGTATTTGTCGATGAAAGACACATTAAAAGCAGAACAATGTTTTGATGATTTTCTAAAGTCAGACTCTGCTAGTTTCATTGGATGGAGTGCAAGAGGATACCTACGAATGCTTAAAAAAGACTATGTAGGTGCCATTAATGACTTTAACCAAGCAATAACTAAAAAATCTACCAATATTGGTGATTATATAAATCGTGGTATACTTAATATGGAAAATAAAAAGTATAACCAAGCACTAGATGACTACAATTTAGCTATCAAAATTGACAAAAACAATCCAACTGCATATTTTAACAGAGGTATCCTACGATCATCATTAGGAGATTCTAACAATGCACTCAAAGACTTTGAACAAGTTGTAGAATTTGATTCAACAAACATAGAAGCAAGACTTCGAAAAGCAATTTTACAAAACACACTTGGAGATAAAAATGGAGCTATTAAAGAGTTTCAATATATTATTAACAAACATCCAAACTATCTTCCAGCATATTACTTTTTAGCTGATGCTTATGAAGGTATTGGCAATACCAAAGAAGCATTTCGATATCGATATACAGCCAACAAATTAGACAGTAACAAAGATAAATTTAAAAAAGACAAAAAAGGATTATCATCATCTCAAATAGCAAATTCAAGCCCTAAAGTAAAGTCTATAAACACTTCTATCTTTAATAGATTCGCCTCACAAGACATTGATGACAATTCAGAAAGTAACTCAAAATACACTACATCTAGCAGAGGTACAGTTCAAGACAAATACACAGATGTGATTAATGAAAGAAATTTCGTTTTAAGCTTTTATTCAAAATCCGATGAAATAAGACGTACAAATACCTACTATCCAAAACTGGCTGAATACAATAAATTAAAGAAACTTAACTCAAATTTACGACTAACTAATAATGAAATTCCTCTAACATCTGAATTAATATCTTCACATTTTGATGAAATTAATAAGATTACCAATCTACTGAATTCCAAAAATCAAGATGGAGATTTATATTTCTTTCGTGCAATCGAATTTTCGTTAGTTCAAGACTACAAAAGCGCATTGGAAGATTTGAACAAAGTTTTAGAATTGAAGCCAGATTTTATGCTCGCATATTTCTACAGAGCCAATATTAGATACAAATTAATTGAATTTCAGAAATCTTCTATTGATAATACATCAATAAATACAAAAGAAAATAATTTCAATCTAAGTAAAAAAATAGCAATGGATACTGAAATTATAATTCACGATTATCTTAAAGTGATAGAAATGGCTTCAGATTTTTCTTTTGCATATTTCAATGTTGGAAATATGTATTGTACTATCAAAAACTTTAATGAAGCAATACAAAGTTATACAAAAGCCATAGAACAAGACAATGACTTTGCAGAAGCATATTTCAACAGAGGACTCACTTATCTATTTATAGGTGAAGACAATAAAGGATTAAATGACCTTAGTAAAGCTGGTGAGCTAGGGATTTACAGATCCTATAATTTGATTCAAAGATTTAAAAAATAGGCTCTTACAATTTGATTGCAAACTTTTTCAATCTTGAATCTAGCATATGTGATGGAATGATTTTTTTTACACATTCAGCTACTGCATTGAGCATTCCTTCCCTTACATAGTCATGTCTAATTACAATGGAAATTTCACGGGTAGCCTCTGGTTTTTCAATTAGTCTTAAGTTTAGGCGTTGTTTGTCATTTAACAAATCAATATGTAACTCAGGAATAACTGTATATCCACCGTTGATATCAACGATTTTAACCAGAGTGTCAATACTACCCGCTTCATACGTAGATGTTTGTTTTGACTTATCTTTACAAAAATTAAACACCTGATTTCGCATACAATGTCCTTCTTCAAGTATCCATAATTTATCTAATGGCATATCATCGGCCGACAATACAGTAGACTTATATATTTGCTCAGAGGGTGAAATATATGCAGCGAATCGTTCGTAATAAAGTGGCACCTCTAATATTTTTGGATCTTCAAGCGGTGTTGAAAGTATAGCCATATCTATATCTGCTACTCGTAGTTTCTCTACAATGGTACTAGTATGTAATTCGCTTATTTTTAACTGTATAGATGGAAAATCATGTTTAAAGTTGGCAATAAATACTGGTAATAAATAGGGTGCTATAGTAGGTATAATAGCCAAATTTAAGGTTCCAGTTAGTTCTTTTTTTTGTGCTTGAACACTTTCTTTGAGTTGATTGGCTTGATAGAGAATTACATGTGCTTGTTCCACTATCTGTTTTCCTACTTTGGTCAGCTCTATTGGTTGCAATGAGCGGTCAAATATCTTACAGTCCAATTCGTCTTCAAGTTTTTGGATCATGGCACTTAAAGTAGGTTGAGTAACGCCACACATCTGTGCTGCTTTTACAAAATGGCGAGTTTTATCCAAAGCCAATACATATTCAAGTTGCTGAAGTGTCATAATCGATGTATTTAAAGTGTGAATAAGACTATCGTAAATTTCTATACAAAAGTAACAATTATACTAATTTCCATCATCATTATTTTTTTAATAATTGCATCAAATCAATATCAAATTTCAATAATGCAGAATGAGTAATGTTAAATTTGATATTATGGAGCATATTTGTGTAACTTTGTGAAACAAAAATGATGAAATATGATAAATAAAATATTTACGCTTTTAGTAGTTCTGACACTCCTACATATACCAATTCACTCCCAGCTATTATGGAAAATATCTGGAAATGGATTAAAAAAACCATCCTATCTCTTTGGTACACACCATCTCATATCCATTCAATTCCTGGACAGTGTTCCTGGTCTATATAAATCATTCAATGAATGTGACAAAGTAATAGGTGAAATATGTACCTCTAATTTGGATGCTGCATCCATCATTCAAGATGCATCTATTATGCCCAATGGAACAAAAATTGATGATTTACTTACTATTGAGCAATATAATGTGGTGGATAAAGAATTAAAATCGACAATTAAAATGGGGTTAAAACAAGTGGCTATAATGAACCCTACACTCATCCTTACAATATATGAAGCCGAATTATTCAAAAAAATAACCGGTTTTTCAGACAACAACCAGTCTGATTCTTACCTGCAACTTGTGGCATATGAGAAAGAAAAAACTGTTGAAGGACTAGAAACAGTACAAGAACAAATAAATATATTGTATAATATTGGGACATTGAAAAGGCAGGCAGAAATATTATACCACACTATAATTGACAAAGACAGTTTGATATCTGACATCAAAATATTAAACAAACTATACAAGCAAGGTAATATCGAAGAGTTATATAGACTTTCGCATGGAAAGGGGAAGAAACATGACTATACTGATGAAGAATTGTCCAAAATTCTTTATGAAAGAAACGAGAAATGGGCTACAAAAATATCTAACACCATATCATCTGCTTCATGTTTTATTGCTGTAGGTGCAGGTCATCTTGGAGGCAATCGAGGATTAATCAAACTACTTCAAAAGCAGGGATATTCAGTAAAACCTGTTGTTCAACAACAATATGTAAATTTAGAAAAATAAAGTTTTCACAACGCATACTTTATCCTAAAAAATCTTTCGATAAATATGGCAATAAGGTGTTCCTCCTTTTTTATCATAATAAGTCTGATGATATTCCTCTGCGACCCAGAAATGAGGAGCTGGGAGCAAATCCGTAGCCACTTTATATCCTTTGTCCTTTAATATTGAAATAAGCTTTTGTGCAATATACTTTTGCTCATTAGTGGTGTAAAAAATAACTGACCGATACTGATCACCAATATCAGGCCCCTGCCCTCCTATTTGAGTAAAATCATGTGTTTCAAAGAATAATTTCACTAAGTCTTCGTAGCTAGTCTTAGTATTGTCAAATTCTACTTCTGTCGTTTCGACATGACCAGTGTTATTATAGCACACTTCTCTATAAGTAGGATACTGAGTGTGGCCACCCATATAACCTACAGTAGTATTTTCTACTCCTCTAGCCCTCATAAAATGATACTCAGTACCCCAAAAACAGCCCGATGCAAAATAAGCTTTCTCTTTATGCCCTGATTCTTTAGGGATAAATTTCATAGATATCGAATTGACACAATGTCTTACATTCTTAGGAGTAAATCCTTCACCATTAAACACATGTCCTAAATGTGCTCCACATTGATTACACAAGATTTCGATTCTACTTCCATCAGCATCAACAACACGTTTTACCGATCCTTTTATCTCGTCATCAAAACTTGGCCAACCGCAATGTGATTCAAATTTATCGGTCGATCTATACAAAGGAGAATCACATCGTTTACAAATATAGGTACCTTCATCTTTTGTATTTACATATTCACCAGTAAAAGGACGCTCTGTACCTTTTCGTATTATAACTGATTCTTCTTCAGGTGTTAATGGATTGTATTTCATCACTTTCACTTTCTGATTGCATGCTGTTTGTGAAAAACAGAACAACATGAACAAGGTTAAAATAACTTGACTGCATTTCATACAATATAGTTTAAAAATAAAACAACTATAATGCATCAATGTTTAAATAAAAAAGGTTTGAAAGCAAGTTACCAGCAACTTTTACTTTCAAACCAGTTCATAATAGAACAATATCATTTCATCTCAATCTATCCATTGATTTTACGAGTGCCTCATCCTTTCCAATTGCTCCTATGGTTAGATAGTTTAGAATAGCAGCTATAAGTGGAAATAATGATGCTAAACTAAGTGTCCAATTAGTATTCAACTCTTTTGAGGAATAAAAAACATCAACAAAAAGTGTAATGTAAAACAATAAGAAAAACACAAAATTTATCACACATAATCGAATTTGCTTCAATCTATTTTTATATAGAAATATTGAATAAACTGCCAATATCAAACTTGCAGTCAAAAGCGAGCACAATAACCAATTATTCGAGATTAATATTGATGAAGTATTTTCTGGAACTCTTTGCCATAGACCAATAGCATTCAATTGATAGGATGAGAAAGCAATACTGTTAGTCATTTGCACTAAAGGTAAGAAAATGGCACATCCAATCAGAGTGGAAATCCCAAATAAATACAAAGTTTGAATACGTTGAATCATAATTTTATTATTTTACTTTTTCCCACTGAGAATCTCTTACTGCATATATTCGCTCAATGATTTCAACCACTTTTAGTCCTTCGAGTACATTAGTTGTAATAGTCCCTTTGTATTTTAATTTTTCTACCACATTTTGAATTACATAATGGTGGTTTTGAGCTGAGCCTTTATACAATCCATAGTCATTTGGTGGATTGGATGGTGCCAACTCTGGCATTACATAGTCTTTAATATTACAGTAGGTTACTTCGTTCATGTATTGCCCTGCAACTTTTACAGTACCTTGAGAACCAATGATGGTAATACTACTCTCGAGATTGGTGTTCCAAACTGCTGTTGAATAGTTTAAACATCCCATTCCTCCATTGACAAAGTCAAATGTCACCACACCGCTATCTTCAAAATCAGTCAGTTTCGAATGGTTGAAATCGGCAAAATTACCTCTAATATTTTGAATATCACCAAATAACCAATACATTATATCGATAAAGTGCGAAAATTGGGTAAATAAAGTTCCCCCATCAAGTTTAGCATCTCCGTGCCAATTTCCTTTCTTATAGTAGCGTTCATCACGATTCCAAAAGCAATCCAATTTCACCATATAGATATTGCCAAGTAATTTATTGTCAATTATTTCTTTAAGCCAAACCGAAGGTGGCGAATATCGGTTTTGCATCACACTAAACACGTGATGTGACATTTCTAGAGATTTGAACAACACCTTTTCTGCATCATTTTTAGTTAATGCAATTGGTTTTTCAAGAACTACGTGTTTTTTTGATTCTAAAGCTTTTACAGCATACTCTGCATGATAACCATTAGGTGTACAAATATTAACTACATCAAATGGCAAGTCTGATGAAAGAAGTTCATCAAAATCAGTAAAATAAGCCTCTTTAATATCTGTCAAACCTATTTGTTCTTTTGGCAAAACATCGCACACTGCTACCAATTCAGAGTCAGGATTTTGTCTAATCATTTCGGCATGACGTTTTCCGATATGACCTTGTCCTATTACAGCAAATTTTATCATTCTTTCAATTATCTATTTTGTTAATTTCACTTCACTACCAACTAATATATAGTGCTCACCTGTTTCAGGACAACGAGCATTGCCTTCTTTGTCAAACTGCAATTTGTGACCATTCATACTTACCCAGCCAATTTGTTTTGCAGGATTACCCACTACCAAAGCAAAGGGTTTAACTGGTCTGGTAACAACTGACCCTGCACCTATCAATGCATACTCTCCTATTTCATTACCACAAACCACTGTTGCATTTGCTCCTATAGAAGCTCCTTTTCGAACAATCGTCTCTATGTATTCATTTTTTCGATTGACATGGCTCCGTGGATTGATTACATTGGTAAATACCATGGAAGGACCTAGAAATACATCATCTTCACAAATAACACCTGTATATACAGATACATTATTTTGAATTTTCACATTACGTCCTAGAATAACCGAGGGAGAAATTACCACATTTTGACCTATATTACAGGACTCTCCTATGGTACACCCCGACATAATATGTGAGAAATGCCAAATTTTGGTTCCTTCACCAATATTACAGTGTTGATCTATTACGGCTGTTTCGTGTGCAAAAAATGTAGTCATTATCCTCTTTCATTATTTATTCAACACCTATTGATAAAAAGGTGTTTTTATTATTAATTGAAAAATTGCATCACTGAATGAGTGATATATTCCATTTGCTCGTCACTGAGTTCGGTATGCATAGGCAATGATAAAACACACTCACTCAATTTTTCAGCCACTGGAAAATCACCTAATTGATACCTTGAACCTTGAAATACTTTTTGCAAATGCAAAGGTACTGGATAATAAATCATGGCAGGTATTCCTTTGTCGGACAAGTGTTTAATCAGTTTTACTCTATCCACATTTTTCAACTGTAAGGTGTATTGATGAAAAACATGAGTTGATTTAGGGTATCGTTTAGGGACTATAAGGTTGTCTATTTTAGAAAATACAGCATCATAATAATCAGCTGCATTCAGTCGATTGGCACAGTATTGATCCAAATGTTTAAGTTTAACTTCCAAAACTGCAGCTTGTATACTATCCAATCGAGAATTAACACCTACTACATCATGGTAATATCTCACAACCATCCCATGATTAGCTATAGCACGCATCTTAGCTGCTAATTCATCATCATTAGTAAAAATTGCTCCCCCATCACCAAAACAACCTAAGTTTTTAGATGGAAAAAAGGAAGTACAACCAATATCTCCCATACAACCAGATTGTATTTGCCGTCCATCTGAAAATGTATATTTTGAACCAATAGACTGACATGCATCTTCTATAACAAATAAATTGTATTCTTTTGCAAGTAATAAAATCCCTTCCATATCAGCATTTTGTCCAAAGAGATGGACAGGAACAATTGCTTTAGTCCTTGGCGTAATTGCATTTCTAATTGCATCTAAGGAGATATTAAAGGTATCCGATTCCACATCAACAAAAACAGGAGTCAATCCTAAGAGAGCTATAACTTCTGCAGTAGCAATAAAAGTAAACACAGGAATAATCACTTCATCTCCAGGCTCTAATCCTAGAGCCATAAAAGCTATTTGTAATGCATCAGTACCGTTACCAACAGGAATTACGTGTTTTAAACCTAGGTAGGCTTCTAAATCTCTTTGAAACACATTCACTTTTCCACCTTTGATAAATGTGGTTGTATCTATCACTTCTTGAATACCTGCATTAACTTCTTCTTTGATTTTTTCGTACTGACTACTCAAATCTACCATTTGTATTTGTCTCATCCTCGTAAATTTCTTCTATAAAGTTATTTTTTTTCCAACAAAAATTCAGCATCTTGTGGATTGATACGAACATTAGAAATATAACTTGTATAGTTCTTTATTTTTAGTTTTATCTTAGAAGCACGGAATACTTTTAAGTCGTTGTAGTCTAAATAAACTTGAATATCTTTTTCAGCTGGACTATTAAATTTACTTAGTCCAACAAAATAACTCACTTGTACAAATGCAGGAAATGTCCGTATTGAGTATTCTGGAGGACAATTGATTGATGTAATAGGCAATTGGATTCTTTTTTCTGTAAAATGCTCAACAAATAGATTAACTTTCACTTGTTGGGATGAGAATTTTACATTTTTAATTGGCTTAAGATTGCATTTCAAAAACAGAGTATCACTCAAGTTTTTAACTTCTATAAATTCGGTTGAAACCGATTTTAGTGTATCTATTATTGACTTAGGTCCATATACAACTATCTTATTTGGGTGGAGTTGGACTTTTTCACTTATCATATATTGTGTAGCCAATTCAATATTTGAATTGAATTGAATTGGCTTTATAGCCTTTTGCAACAAATCAAGTTTTATATAAAATGAATCCGTATGTATATCGATCACCGAAGTAGTTGGTAAAAGATATTGAATCACATTATTTTTGAGGAAAGTGGAAGTAATTAGAATATTTCTATTTTTTGAAACTTGTTTACTAATATCAATATCAATAGGTTTTACATTGTTTTTTGAATAAGTAAACAATCTCAAGCCTTGATCTTTTACAGTAATAGTAAGTTCCTTTGGAGGTGAGTTTGCTATTGAAACATTTTGTGGAATACCCACATAATGTATGGGGATATTGACAGTTGTCTCCCTTAATTTATCAAGAGCATGTACAAACCAAAATGTAGCAGAAAGCCCAAGGAAAAACAGAAAGCTCAACAAATCTTTAGAAAAAAAGAAATGTTTAAGCTTCCTAAAATAGAATCTGAATAACCGTTTTCCACTATGTTCAGACATATTGTTTAATTACTTTGCTTCGGTTGAAGTAGCAGCTGCATCAGCGGCAGATGCAAAAACAGAATTTTTATCCACTTTGATACGTACATTTTCAGCAACTTCAATTAGTACTGTTGTATCCTTAATATCTTTCACCTTGCCATAAATTCCTCCAGAAGTGACTACTTGATCACCCACTTTCATGGCTTCACGTTGTTGTTTAATTTCTTTTTGGCGTTTGGTTTGTGGACGAATCATAAAAAAGTAAAAAACTACGAAAACTAAAGCCAACATTATAAGGCTTGACATACTACTACCTCCTGCCGATGGAGTAGCTTGTAATAAAATGTTTAATAAGTTCATTGGTATGTTATTTTTATTAGTATTACAAATATAATTTATTTTTTTTCTTTATTGGCTTTGTTATCAGTAAACATCACAACCTTTATCAACTTATTCTCTTTTTTTAACTGATCAACTATATTATCCAAAACTCCATTTATAAAAGTTCCACTCTTATCAGTGCTGTAATCTTTTGCAATCTCAATGTATTCGTTGAGAGTGACATTTACAGGTATAGTTGGGAACTGTAGTAATTCTGACAATGCAACTTCCATAATTACAATATCCATAAATGCAATTCTATCCAGATCCCAGTTTTTGGAATTTTTACCTATCATTTCTCGTAATTGAGCACCTTGAGTCAAAACATGTCTGATGAGTTTCACTGCAAAATCTGCATCATCTTGGTCCTTAAACATGGGCATCAATTCTTGATTATCGCCTTTAGATTGCTCAAAACGCTTGATCGTCTTTAGAATAAAGCTTACTACCAATTCCATATCATCTACCCAATAGATACTTTGATCTTCGATAGATTCATCCAATATCTGACTTTGTAAAATATTTTTTTTGAAAATCTTTCTCCATAGATTCTTATCATCCTCAAAATCTGAGTTTTCAGCCGTCATGTATTCATTATAAAAATCGCTGGCCTTAATTTCCTCGAATAGTGATTTTACTATATCGGGCTGATCAACCCAAGATAGTTTGAATTTCGAGACATGATCTACAAAATGGGTATTTGTTGATAATTGTGCAATAAATGCATTATCAATAAAACGTGTATTTGGATTTAAGTCTTCGTAAGTAGGGCGAAGTTTGTTTTTCTTTGCTTCAATTCGTGCAAAAGCAAAGCGAGTAATTTCAACGGAAAGTTGAAGTAAATGAAAGTATAGATCGTAAGTCTTTTCAATACTTTTGAATAATTCTTTTTCTGCTAATGGTATCGATTTACCATCACTTTTGTAATAGGAGTATAAGATTTGAACAACCTTTATACGTAACAATCCTCTATTAATCATAAAAAAACGAACACTTTATTTTTCCACAAAGATACTAACTTTTGATTAATTATTCTGTATTAACACTTAAATATCTAAACTGAATTGAGTATATGTACTCTTATAAATAGTAATTAGCTGATAATTTGAGCATTGTATTCCAATACAATAATTCTAAAATGTGTGCGTTATCCTTGACAATTGAACTATCAAGGTCATACATAATGCAAGTGATAAATTAAGTATGAAATTTTTACTTAAAACTCGGATTTCAATTAAACATTGAATTAAAAATCGAGCTTAACACTTAAAATTACAGAAAATTGTATGATTTATTTGACAGATTCAAAAAAAATACTGAAATTTGAGCATAACATTTAAAAAATGAGTTCTAAATATTAAAAAACTACTGTCTTACAAATTTTTATCAAAAAAAGTGGCTTTTATGGAAGGAGAGAAAAGAAAATTCGAAATCGAAAAAAAAGACAATGAAATTATTTATTCAGTTGCAATTAAGGCTGGTAAACGAATTTATTATTTGGATGTTAAAAAAAGCAGAAATGAAGATTTGTATCTAGCTATTACAGAAAGTAAAAAGAAAGTCACAGGTTTTGAGGAAGATGCACAGGTAACTTATGAAAAACATAAAATATTCTTATACAAAGAAGATTTTGATAAATTTGCTGAGGGATTAGACGAAGTGATTGGTTTTATAAAAACACAACAAGGCGAAGCTCCTCAACGCGAATATAAAGATAGTGATCAAACTACCAATGATCAAAGCACCAGCGAATCTACCGAAGAGAACAAATCCGGTAAAAGCTTCTTCGATAAATTTAAATTTTGATTTGAAACACAACACCATTATTATAAGCCAAGAACGAAAATGTTCTTGGCTTTTTTTTACTCAAACCTAGTTGCTAGAAAAGGATATTCCTTTATTAATAAAGCCTTTCTAATGGATACAGCATGGACAAATCTCTGATACTCTTCCGTTTGAGGATGAATGGGTTTATGATGAATATCTTTAAGCAATTGATCTATTCTTAGTTTGATATTCAAAGTGTCTGGTGTACAGTAAGAGTTACAGAATTTTTCATATAAATAATCAACAGTTTGGGCTGAAGGATGACACATATCTGTGGCGTAAAATCTATAATCTCGTAGCTCATCCATCATAATTTCAAAAGCTGGAAAATAGTTTACCCCCTGTATAGCTCGTACAAGTTCATCTACAGCCAAATGTAGGGTGCTCTTGCTTATGTTGTTTTCATGTGCACCATCACTTAAATGGCGTATTGGGCTAACACTAAATAGTATTTTAACATTCGAATTTTGGTTGCGAATTTTCTCAATAAGCGACAAATAGGTATCGACAATTTCGGAAACAGTTAGTTTTCTACGAATAAAATCAGAGGAAGGTAGTTTATGGCAATTGGAAACAATTTTACCACTTTTTTTAGATTCAAACACCCAGGCGGTGCCAAATGTAATCAGCAAAAAATGATTGTTATGCATTCGTTCAATTGCATGATTATACCTTGAATTGATTTTCTGTAAGCATCCCTGCATAGTAATATCCGAGAACAGACCACTGTGTTCAAAACTATGCCACAAACCCTTATTTTCAACTAAATCCTTCTCACCGAAGGTATATCCATCAAGTATCAAATGTATGTTGTGGGCTATAGAAAGGGGATTGAAAAGTACGCCAAATGGATTTACATCCACATCAAAACAGGACTCCCGAAGCTTTCTCCCTATATTATCTGCAAAACAAGAACCTAAGCTTAGAATTTGATGAGAATAATCAATACTTAAGTCTGAAGGGAGTATATCAACTTTAGTTTGTAAATCCATAATTATTTATCGACAGTTCTGATTTGAGCACTACTTAACATATAATAATCCTATGCTAAAAAGAATTGACAACAAGAGACTTGTAATTGATAAGACTTTTAATTGAGGATCCAGATCGCGCCCCACACAGCTGTGAATCTTGTACAAATGCCATACAAATAAGGGTGTGCTAAGCAAAAACAAATACGAGATTGGAGCTAATTCTTCTAAAATATTAAACACCAACATCAGTAGCAAGGCTCCTAGTATCAGTATTGTGTGATAGAGTTTCATAATACCTGTACCAAATCGAACAACCAGAGTACGTTTATTAAAATTGGCATCATTATCCACATCACGTAGATTATTTACATTGAGTACACCCGTAGAAAGCATCCCAATGGCTGATGCTGGCAATAGATATATTATTTCAAAACGTCCTGTAGCTAAAAAATAAACTCCCAATACACTTACCAAACCAAAAAAAACAAAGACAAATAAGTCTCCCAATCCAATATAACCGTATGATTTTTTACCATAAGTATATTTAATAGAAGCCACAATTGCCCCAGCACCCATCACTAGCATACTTACTGCTGGCATACAGAGGAATGTCGCAAAGGAAGCATATATCAGTAACATCCCGAAAACCACCGAAAGCGCAACAAAAAACACCATCGCATTTTTCAGTTGCAGCAAGCTTAGTTTACCACTTTGCGCACTTCGAATTGGCCCCAAACGATTGGCATTGTCGGTTCCTTTTTCAAGATCACCCACTTCGTTGGATATATTGGATAATACTTGTAGACATACTGTGGTGAGAAGTGCCATCAAAAACACCCACGGTTTGAACGAACCACCCGCTACAGAACAGGAGCTACCTACTATGGTTCCAGCTATGGCCAAAGGAAGGGTACGCAATCGAAAACTTTCAATATAATACTTTAATTGCATAACATTTTGGATTTGATGCAAAAGTACCTCTTTTGATTGGATTATTCAAAACGAATGCAAAACTGAAAACAAAATTAACCACCAAACACCCGAATAAAAAACCAACAACAAACTCCTTAATTAAAAATAATTATGCTTACATTTGATTAATTTCTATTTATTATTTTTTGAGAATAGCCATATCTGTCAATAAACTAATTGATAACATAATAATTAAGTACATAGTAACATACCACACCATCATAACAGAACTAAAAATGAAATTACATAGCAGTCATACTATTGATATTTATTCTGCATTGAGTGAGTCTGAAATGGCTCTACCTTATGTAGATGCTGGTATAAGTGCAGGTTTTCCTTCACCAGCACTCGATTTTGTAGACATGACCATTGATCTCAATAAGCATCTTATCAAACACCCTTCAGCAACATTCTATGGGCGTGTAAAGGGACAATCACTAAAAAATGCTGGAATTACGGATGGTGATTTACTTGTAATAGACAGAAGTCTTCATCCTGTAAATGGGAAAATTGCCGTATGCTACATCGATGGGGAGTTTACTGCTAAACGAATCAGTATGAGCCAGGGTGAACTTTGGCTTTTACCCGAAAACGAAGACTATCAACCCATAAAAATTGAGAAAGAAAATAACTTTGTGGTATGGGGTATTGTTACCCATGTAATAAAATCGCTTTAAATGTTTGCCTTAATTGACTGTAATAATTTTTATGCTTCTTGTGAACGGGTATTTCGCCCTGACTTGAACAACAAACCCATTGTAGTGCTATCCAACAATGATGGATGCGTCATTGCACGTAGCAATGAAGCCAAAGAACTCGGTATTCCGATGGGGGCTCCAGCATTTGAGTATGAACAACTCTTCAAAGCAAACGATGTACACGTATTTTCACCTAATTTTGCTTTATATGGTGATATGAGTCAACGAGTTATGAACATTTTAGAAGATTACAGTCCCGAAATGGAAATTTACAGCATTGATGAATGTTTTCTAAAATTAAAAGGATTTGAACACTTCGACTTACAAGACTATGCCAACCAGATGCGAATCAAAGTATTACGTTGGACAGGTATACCCATCAGTGTGGGAATAGCACCTACTAAAGCATTATCAAAAGTGGCCAACCGTATTGCAAAAAAATATCCCACACACACCCAAGGTACGTACATTATTGACAACGAAGAAAAACGGATAAAAGCTCTGAAATGGCTCAAAATAGAAGATGTATGGGGCATTGGAAGGCAACACGGAAAACGACTCAAAAACATGGGCATTATCAGTGCTTACGACTTCACTCTGCTGGATGATGCATTCGTACGTAAAAACTTATCAGTGGTAGGATTACGTTTGAAAATGGACTTACAAGGTATACCAACTCTCAATTTGGAAGAAGTACAAGCAAAAAAAAACATCGCCACTACTCGATCGTTCGAAACCAACTATACCGAGCTCCACCAGCTAAACGAACGTATTGCTACATTTGCTGTTGCTTGTGCCGAAAAATTAAGAAAGCAACATTCCTGCTGTAAATCACTAATGGTTTTTATACACACCAATGGACATCGTAAAGATTTAGCTCAATACAGCAAAAACATCGTAATTAAACTACCATTTCCAACCAACTCAAGTATCGAACTTGCCAAATTTGCAGTCCATGCGCTAGGTCTTATTTTCAAACCTGGCTATGCTTACAAAAAAGCAGGTGTTATACTACTTGATTTCTCGCCCGAAGCACATCAACAACAAACATTGTTTGATACCAGGGATACAAGACACATCCCATTAATGCAAGCTGTGGACAAAATAAACTCAATGTTTGGTCAACAAAAAATACGCTTGGCATCTCAAGACCCCAAAAGGGTATGGAAAATGAAACAAGAAAAGTTATCTCCACGATACACTACTCGATTGTCGGACATCATAACCATCCATGTATAATGTGCTTTCATATACAACTAACAGCAACAGCCCAAAAGCTGGAACAAAGATTCAAAGCTCAATTTGTTCAAAATCATCAATACAGTCCAAATACTCACAACGGATTTACTCATCCAAACATACCTGTTATCACCAACACAAACAGTAGTGAAATTCAACTCATACAATGGGGACTCATCCCTCATTGGGCCAACAACGACCTAATTAAAACAAACACACTGAATGCGCGAATCGAAACTATTGCACAAAAACCAGCATTCAGAGATGCCGTCAATAACCGATGTCTAATTCTTGCCAATGCTTTCTTCGAATGGCAATGGCTCGACACCAAAGGAAAATCCAAACAAAAATATCAAATCATGCTTCCCAATAACGATACTTTTGCTTTTGCAGGACTCTGGAGCGAATGGACAAATAAAAACAATAATCAAACCATCAAAACAGTAACCATACTCACTACACAAGCCAATCAGTTAATGAGTAGAATTCACAATTCAAAAAAACGAATGCCAATGATCCTCTCGCCACAACATGAAAATGACTGGCTGATAAACAACAAACTAATTTTAGATAACGATCTATTGATGGCCACACCCATTCAAACCAGTTGAATTCACTATCACAAAGCACACAACTATATTTTATACATCTATATATTCAACCTATTGCTAAATTCACACACAAAAATTCCCAAATTAATTCAGTAACTTTGCTCATCCGTTTTTTCTAAACAGAATTTCTCATGACCTTAGCAGAAATACTAAATCTTTGCAAACGAAATAATTTAATATTTTACAGCTATCGACTACCTTATTCCACAGAGATAGTTACAGGCATTCAGCTATCTCCTAGCCTTCAAACTACCCAAACAATTGAACTCAACAGGAAGGTCTTTTTGATAGCTCCATTTTATTCTACCTTGAATGAGATGATTCAGATTATACCTGATATTTATTTCCTGAATGACGAGATCAGCGAAGCTCAATTGTCTAGCATCAAATCCACTTACAATGATGTAAATGATATAGATGATCAGTCAACAGACATCAGTCAAGCAGAATACATCTTGCAAGCTAAACATTTGATTGACTTACTTAAAAATAGTGCCGTCAGCAAGGTAGTTTTATCCAGGACTTCTGTATCGAAACAGATTGAAGACATAGATGCACCTTCCAATTTCTACCAATTGACACAAATTCATCCGCACGCTTTTGTTTCTATCTTTCATCTTCCAGGACAAAGCACTTGGATAGGTGCTACGCCAGAGACATTACTGAGCGTGAATGGCAGTGCATTGAAAACTATGTCACTAGCAGCTACAAAACCTGCCAACAACACCAGAGAATGGTCTGATAAAGAAATAGAAGAACAGCAGATAGTGAGTGACTTTGTGGAGCAAGTACTTCGAAAATATCCATTCGAATCCATACAAGTGTCTGCCACCAAAGACCAAAACGCAGGTCATATAAGTCATCTTGTAACTGAATATCAGTGCAATGGGAAACTAAGTCAACAGCAACTGACCAACTTGATTTTTGACCTACACCCCACACCTGCAGTATGTGGAATCCCAAAAGAAAAATCACTGGAGCTAATTCTCCAGACCGAAAAACACAACCGAGAATTCTATGCCGGCTTTATTGGGCCGTTAGACAATGACAATGCGCAACTTTTCGTAAATTTGCGATGCATGAAATTGACTTCAAAATGGGCAACCTATTTTGCGGGTGGTGGACTCACCGCACAGTCTGAAGCTGAAGCCGAATGGGAAGAAACTTGCTTAAAGTTGAAAACGCTGAGGTAACACTATAGCTTAATTATCAAACAATTATAATTTTGTCAATTTACTCCAACTCATAATTATCAATTTTTCAATTATTAATTACTTTGACAACTACCGATAAACTAACCGTCCAAATACTCGTAGATCTCTGTGCACAAAAAGGTGTTACCAAAGTGGTGATATCTCCTGGTTCACGCAATGCACCTCTGTCTATCGCTTTTAACAGACATCCTGATATTGAGACTTTTGTGATTGTGGACGAACGCAGTGCAGCATTTTTTGCATTGGGTATGGCACAGCGATTGTGTGAGCCAGTAGCCATTGTCTGTACATCAGGCACAGCATTGCTCAATTATGCCCCAGCAGTAGCCGAAGCCTATTATCAGCGCATTCCGCTTATTGTCCTGTCGGCCGATAGACCTGTGGAGTGGATAGAGCAAGACGATAGCCAAGCTATCAATCAGCAACAGGTATTTGCCAACTTTGTTAAACAATCGTTTCAACTCCCTGCTGAGATAACTTGTGATGACGAGCAATGGTACACCAACAGAATTATTAACGAAGCTATCAACATAGCTACTACCGACCGCAAAGGACCTGTACACATTAACATCCCACTACGTGAACCTTTATACCAAACGGTGGCTTTTCCTCTTGAGAAACAGCGTGTATTTTCTACCATCGTTGCTGACGATAGTTTGTCGGAGATTAACCTCAAATACTTGACTAAAAAAATTGGAGATGCACCACGAATACTTATTTTAGCAGGATTTTTACCCAATGACAATGCAGGAAAATTCACTGAAGTTTTGGATCAAATAGCCACCATTGATAATGTAGTTGTACTTGCCGAACCGATATCCAACATCCAACATCCGAGTGTTATTTCTACCATTGACAGGGTGTTGAATGTCATCACTCCTGACGAAATTGAAACATTCAAACCAGACCTTTTGATTTCATTTGGAGGTGCATTGGTTTCCAAGCAAATCAAAACATTCTTGAAAAACCATTCGCCCATTGAACATTGGTACATTGGCAAAGGCGAAACACACATTGACACCTTTCAATCCTTGACCGAATTAATAAAAGTGCATCCTTTTGCATTTTTAAAGCAATTTGTAGTTCAAAGTAAATTTGAGTCAAAAGCCTATAAGTCATTATGGGCTAACAAACTAGATATAGCAAAAACCCGTCATCAGCAATTCATGCAATATGCGCCATGGAGCGACCTCAAAGCATTTGAAATAATCTGCAATCATCTACCTATCAATGGCAATATACAATTAGGCAACAGTTCTGCAGTTCGTTATGCTCACTTGTTTGAGCACCAACCACAGCTGAGCATACATTCCAACCGTGGCACTAGCGGAATAGATGGCTCCACGTCAACTGCTGTAGGTGCTGCATGGGTGAGCCAGGCTCCTACTACACTGATTAGCGGTGATTTAAGTTTCTTTTATGACTCCAATGCTATGTGGAATAAGTACCTATCACCCAAATTGAAAATCATTGTGATAAGCAACGGTGGTGGCAGTCTGTTTCGCTTTATTGCCGGTCCGTCGGAGGTGGAAGAGCTGGACGAGTTCTTCGAAGCAGCACAGGATTTGGACATTGAGAAGTTAGTAGCAACCTACGGACTTAACTACCTAAAAGCAGAAAACGAAAGCGAATTAAACTACAAACTTATAGATTTATACTCTTCGCAAGATATACCTACTGTATTGGAAGTAAAAACACCTAGAATCGAAAATGACAAAATTCTCAAAAAATACTTTCAAGCATTAAAACAATCATCATAATATTAATCAATTTTCTAAGCCACTCCCTCGGAGGGGTTTGGGGAGGCTAAAAAAATAACAATATGAGAAACTGGACAACAATCAAAGAATACGAAGACATCAAATTTGAATACTTCGAAGGAGTAGCTAAAATCACTATCAACCGTGAGGAAGTGCGTAATGCTTTTCGCCCACAAACAAGCGTGGAGATGCTAGACGCCATGGAAATATGCAGGGAGAAAAGCGAGATAGGCGTGGTAGTACTTACAGGCGCTGGCGATACGGCATTCTGTGCAGGTGGTGACCAAAAAGTGAAAGGTGTAGGTGGCTATATCGATGAGCAAGGTGTGCCCCGTCTCAATATTCTAGACTTGCACAAAGCCATACGATCCATCCCCAAACCAGTGATAGCCATGGTCAATGGATTTGCCATCGGTGGTGGACATGTGCTTCACGTGATATGCGACTTGACCATTGCTTCCGAAAATGCAATATTTGGACAGACAGGTCCTAAAGTAGGAAGTTTCGATGCCGGATTTGGCTCGTCCTATTTGGCACGTTGTGTGGGTCAGAAAAAAGCTCGTGAAATATGGTTTCTTTGCCGCCAATACAACGCCAAAGAAGCTGAGGAGATGGGCATGGTAAACAAGGTAGTGCCTCTTTCTCAACTGGAAGATGAAACCATGGACTGGTGCCAAACCATACTAGAACGCAGTCCTATGGCTATCCGAATGATTAAACGTGGACTGAATGCAGAGCTGGACGGACAGCGCGGATTGATGGAATTTGCGGGAGATGCCACACTTATGTACTACCTGATGGAAGAAGCACAAGAAGGTAAACATGCCTTCCTTGAAAAACGCAAACCTGACTTTCAAAAATTCCCTAAATTTCCTGGGTGAGAGAACATGGGAATAATGCTCATAAAGAATTGATAATAAAATAAGTATCTCAAAATGGTTACGTTTTAGATTTAAAACATATAACTATGGCAAAAATTAATGTACAACAAACCGATGTTACCATTCTAAAAGTTAATGAGCAAGATTATATTTCGTTGACTGATATAGCCAAATTTAAAAGCGATGACCCTACAGCTGTGATAGCTAATTGGATGCGAAACCGAAATACCATTGAATATCTTGGAATTTGGGAATCATTATACAATCCATATTTTAAACCCCTCGAATTCGAGGGGTTTAAAATAGAAGCTGGATTAAACGCTTTCACACTATCGCCTCAAAAATGGATTGATGCTACCAATGCCAAAGTTATCATTTCAAAATCAGGGAGATACGGTGGCACATTTGCACATAAAGACATTGCATTTAATTTTGCTGCATGGATTACAGTTGAAGACGACATTCGGCATTATCAGAAAATCATCGTAGCACTGAGCGAGACTAAGAGAATAATGCAAGTAATTGATAAAATAGAGATAGAGTGAAAATGAGATAAACCCCTCCGCTTCGCTCGTCCCCTGTGTGGCAGGGGACAACTAATGAGTGAGAAGGTTTTGCTCGTTTATCCAAAAGTATTAAAAAATAGATTCAGCCAAATAAATAAATAAATAAATAAATAAATAATGACTTACTCGTAAGCTCGGCTCTGCGTAAATGTCCCCTATTTTAGGGGACGAGCGAAGCAGAGGGGTAAAAAAAAATAATCACCATGCACAGTTCGCTCAATACCCTACCCGAAATGAGATCGTATAGGTGTAAACTCCGTAACAACATGACGGCAGCCGAAGTAGTGCTATGAATGATGATTAAAAGCAAACAACTGAACGGCGAACGCTTTCTCCGACAATTTAGCATTGGCCATTTTATTGTGGATTTTTACTGCCATAAATACCGACTGGATATAGAATTGGATGGTGCTGGACATTTTACGGACGAAGGTCGAGAGTATGATGCACAACGCACCGAATTCCTCAACTCAGTTGGGGTTAATGTGTTGCGATTTGAAAATACACTGATTTTTAATTATCCGATGCAAGTGTGGAAGAAATAAAAAGTCACATGAAATAAAATTTGAATCTAATTAAATAAATGGAATACGAATTTTACAAAAGCAAGAAAAGTGACAAGATATGGTGGGTGGATAATGTGGATGTCTTAGGAGAACATCTATTCACTTTCGATAAGGTGAAAATATATAACTTATTTGAAGATTATCCGCATAATCTAATCAAAGAAGAAAAAGCAATTTTTGACAAAGAGAATGAGTATTGGCGAGACTTTTTTGCTGACAGACAATAGTATCAGTAGTTAAATGAAAGTGAGGATGTTGTAATTACGAGACAAGCTGTTTCGCATATATATATTAATAATTGTATTTATCAAATTACCATTTCTTATGCTAAAAACCACCTTCCTACCCTATCAACTCCAGATGAAGCGACCTAGTGGCACTTCGCGGGGAGTGCTTACCACTAAAGATACGTGGGTGGTGAAAGTGTGGGATGACGCTCAACCTGAGATAGTAGGAATTGGCGAATGTGCTTTGTTCCGAGGGTTGAGTTGTGACGACCGACCAGACTATGAGCAAGTGTTGGAGCGTCTCACTCCTAACCTGCCGCCTGAGGATGAACTTTTTGAGAGCTTGAAGGAATATCCATCCATCTTGTTTGGGTTGGAAACGGCACTTGCCGATTTGAAAAATGGAGGTACAAGAATCATTTTCCCGAGCGATTTTGCTCAGGGCAAATCATCCATACGCATTAATGGACTGATATGGATGGGTACCAAGGATGAGATGAAACTCCAAATAAGTGAAAAGATAAAGCAGGGTTTTAGTTGCATTAAATTGAAAATTGGAGCTATCGACTTTGAGGCTGAACTTGAACTTTTAAAATCGATTCGTAAAGAATTTAATGCCAATGACATAGAGCTTCGTGTGGATGCCAACGGAGCTTTCGGTGTGGATGAAGCTTTGACAAAACTACATCAACTGTCAGCATTGGACCTTCACTCCATAGAACAGCCCATTCGTGCTGGACAATGGGAATCTATGCGAAAACTGTGTAGCGAAACTCCCCTACCCATAGCGTTGGATGAGGAACTTATTGGGGTCAATGATACGAGCAAAAAGCAAGAACTATTATCAACCATCCTACCTCAATACATCATTCTGAAACCCAGTCTGCATGGAGGCTTTAGTGGAAGTAATGAGTGGATTAGAATAGCAGAAAGTTTACACGTTGGCTGGTGGGCTACTTCGGCATTGGAATCCAACATAGGGCTCAATGCCATAGCTCAATGGTGTGCTACATATCCAAGCTTTTTGCCCCAAGGATTGGGAACGGGGCAACTTTATACCAATAATTTTGAGTCGCCATTAACATTAACAGGAGATCAACTCTACTACTATGTGAATGGGAAATGGAGCATTTGACTTTGAAAACAAACTATTGGCATTATCTTTGCTTTAAAATGTAAAATCATTTCATAAGATAACATTAATCTAAAAATATAAATTATGAATAAACTTTTATTTTCATTGTCTTTACTCTCAACTATACTACTAAGTTCATGTTCTCGATATGGCTCTGTAAGTCTCAACTATCCTCTAAACCCAAAAGTAGTCGTTCCTGGTAATGTTCATACCATTGCATTAGTAAATAGGTCGCTTGCTGCCCCTAAATCAAAAGAAAGGTTAAAAAATCTGGCAGAAGCAATTTATACAGGTGAAGTTGGTGGTTCAGATAAAAATGCATCAGAAGAATGTTTAAGAGGTGTATTTGAAGAAGTAAGAGGTAAACGAGCACCACAAATAGTTATTCCGACAAAGATGAAAGTATATGGAACTGGTTCGCGTGAAATACCTGCACCACTCAATTGGAAATCCGTACAAACACTTTGTGACTCTACAGGTGCACAGGCTTTACTCTGCCTCGAATCATTTGATTCAAATACTGATGCGTTGGTTAATACAGCTGCAAATGTTATTGGTGATCTAATATCAAAGCGTACTAATAATCCTATTCCATCTCAAGTAAATATGAATGTAATTAGCTATTGGCGATTGTATTATCCTGCTACAAAATCCATTGTTGATGAATATAGATGCGTTCGGAATAGTAGTTTTCAGACTAATGGAATTGGAACTTTTATCTTACCTCCCGATGCCTTGCAACATTCAGCTTTCTCTTCGGGCATCGAATATATAAGCAGACTACTTCCTGATTATTATAGAGTTACTCGTTTGTTATACAAACGAGGTGTTGGCTCCGAAGCATGGGAATTCAAACGAGCTTTCCGTCGTGCCGAAACTGCCAACTGGAAAGATGCTTCAGAGATATGGCAACAATTAGCACGCAGTAAAAATAGAATCAATGCAGGAAGAGCTTGTTTGAATATGGCTGTATGTAACGAAGTCTTGGGTAATACAGAAGAAGCACTTGTTTGGGCTAGAAAATCCTATGAGGACTATAGAAATAAATTGGGACGTGATTATACAAATATATTATTAGAAAGAAAAAGGATAGGATATTAAATTCAAATTCAAATTTTTAATTTCGATGAAAAACACACTTTCCATAGCTGCCCTACTAGGTATGCTTAGTATTATTTTGGGTGCGTTTGGTGCACATGCTTTGAAGTCACAGCTCACAGCAGACATGCTTGCCGTATTCGAGACTGGTGTACGTTATCAGTTTTATCACACATTGGCATTGATAGTTGTGACTATTCTATATCAATTATCCGAAAACAAAAAATATATTCTCGCTACAAGAATGTTTTATGCAGGCATCCTACTTTTTAGCGGTTCGTTATATGCTTTGTCGCTGTCTAGCATTGGAGGCAGTCCAATACGCTTACTTGGTGCTATAACTCCAATAGGTGGCGTATGCTTCATACTTGGTTGGTTATTCGTGTTCCTTGCTGCTAGAAGTTCAAATTTTAAACAGAAAAACTAAAAGTCTTGGCTTTAATTTTAAATAATCAGCGGATTGAGTTCAGTGAATTACAAAGCTTGATTCATTCCTACGATTTGGAAATCTATTCCGAATGGGAATATGCCCTTTTCTCGTTTTTAGCAAACTGGTGGGACGACAGCGAGTGTATAACCGTTCAAACCTCTGGTTCTACAGGCACGCCTAAAACCATTTCTCTTCCTAAAAAAATGATGGAGGCATCAGCTAAGATGACCAATGATTACTTTGGACTGAATGAGAACAGCACTGCCCTACTCTGCCTGTCAGCCAGTTATATAGCTGGTAAAATGATGGTGATTAGAGCTTTGACTGGCATTTACGACTTGTACGTTCAGTCACCTTCATCAGCACCAACGATTGATAGACAATACGATTTTTGTGCCATGGTGCCCATGCAAGTGGAGTCACTACTGACATCAGATGAAGGTAATGACAGACTGAACAAAA
>Ga0233425_10001097_pt1 | contig 63615 bp, 39 predicted proteins | sample Watercolumn_Towu_2_FD_181712 | JGI IMG/M metagenome (GOLD analysis project Ga0233425, IMG submission 181712) | Freshwater microbial communities from Lake Towuti, South Sulawesi, Indonesia - Watercolumn_Towuti2014_140_MG | ecosystem: Environmental > Aquatic > Freshwater > Lake | place...
GGGCGGTGTGTACAAGGCCTGGGAACGTATTCACCGCAGCGTGCTGATCTGCGATTACTAGCGATTCCACCTTCATGCAGTCGAGTTGCAGACTGCAATCTGAACTGAGGCCGCTTTTTTGGGATTTGCTCCACCTCACGGTCTTGCGTCCCTCTGTGGCGACCATTGTAGTACGTGTGTAGCCCCAGACATAAGGGCCATGAGGACTTGACGTCATCCCCACCTTCCTCCGGTTTAACACCGGCGGTCTCCCTAGAGTGCCCAACTGAATGATGGCAACTAGGAACGGGGGTTGCGCTCGTTGCGGGACTTAACCCAACATCTCACGACACGAGCTGACGACAGCCATGCAGCACCTGTCTCCGGGTTCCCCGAAGGGCACTCCCGCGTCTCTGCGGGATTCCCGGGATGTCAAGCCTGGGTAAGGTTCTGCGCGTTGCGTCGAATTAAACCACATACTCCACCGCTTGTGCGGGCCCCCGTCAATTCCTTTGAGTTTCAACCTTGCGGCCGTACTCCCCAGGCGGGGCACTTAATGCGTTAGCTGCGGCACAGCGGGGGTCAGACACCCACTGCACCTAGTGCCCACCGTTGACAGCGTGGACTACCAGGGTATCTAATCCTGTTTGCTCCCCACGCTTTCGAGTCTCAGCGTCAGTATCGGTCCAGGAAGCCGCCTTCGCCACTGGTGTTCCTCCCGATATCTACGAATTTCACTTCTACACCGGGAATTCCGCTTCCCTCTCCCGAACTCGAGCCCCGCAGTTTCGGGTGACCCTCCACGGTTGAGCCGTGGGCTTTCACACCCGACACGCGGGGCCGCCTACACTCGCTTTACGCCCAGTGATTCCGAACAACGCTTGCACTCTCCGTATTACCGCGGCTGCTGGCACGGAGTTAGCCAGTGCTTTCTCACGGAGTACCGTCTCAGTCCGGCATTACCCGTACTGTTTCTTCCCCCGCGACAGGGCTTTACAACCCGAAGGCCTTCTTCACCCACGCGGCGTCGCTGCGTCAGGGTTTCCCCCATTGCGCAAGATTCCCCACTGCTGCCTCCCGTAGGAGTCTGGACCGTGTTCCAGTTCCAGTGTGGCTGACCGCCCTCTCAGGCCAGCTACCCGTCGTAGCCTTGGTGAGCCGTAACCTCACCAACTAGCTGATGGGCCGCGGGCTCATCTCGGGGCGAGGCCGAAGCCCCTTTCCCCCATCGGCCGAAGCCTCAGGGACGTATGCGGTATTAGCCCGGCTTTCGCCAGGTTATCCCCCTCTCCGAGGTAGATTGCCCACGTGTTACTCACCCGTGCGCCGCTGTACTCAGGACCGAAGCCCCTTTCTCGCTCGACTTGCATGTGTTAGGCGCGCCGCCAGCGTTAGTTCTGAGCCAGGATCAAACCCTCCATTGTAATTGGAGGACCGGACCTAAGTCCGGCAAGTTGACTACTCGATCCTCAAAGGATCGATCGAATGACCTGCACCTGCTTTCCAGTTGTCAAAGAGCAACCCGCTCTTCACGGTGGCCCCAGCGGCCGGGTTGGAACTGTATCCATCCCTGGGGGGCATGTCAAGCTTTTTTTTCCGCTTTTTTTTCGGGGCGGAATCGCCGACACCCGGTGTCGGTCGCATCCAGGCGACCGTCACCCACCGACCTGATTTTCATCCGCTCCGGGGCTTCCCGCCGGAGGTGAGAGCGACTTATACGCCTCACCCCCCGGGGTGTCAACAATTTTTTTCAGGCACGCGCAACTTTCTTTTCGGCCCTGCGCCGAAGCAGAATCCAGGCCGGTATGGCAAGCATCACGATGACCGCTGCGACGAACTGCGAGGTGGAAAGTGGCAGGCCCATCGTGGTCGTGCCGCGGATGGCATCGCCTCGGATGCACTCCACGAGAAAGCGCACTGCCGCGTAGTACACGAGGAAGGCCAGCATGACCTCGCCATGGAATCGGCGGTACGGCAGCAGCAGCATGACGAGCACGAAGGCCGAGAAGCCCTTCATCGACAGCAGGAGTTGCGTCGGGTGCACGGCGTGAGAGAGAAACTCGGGGGTGCGATCCAGGAGATCGTGGTAGTGCTGGTTGAAGGCTGGCGAGCCGCCGGGAATCCACTGCGATACGCCGGGATTGGACCAGCGGGGAAAGCGCACCGCCCATGCCGCACCCGTCGCGTCGCCAAAGTCGCACCCGAACAGGTAGCACCCGAGCCGAGTGATGCCCGTGCCCAGGGCCAGTGCCGGGGCCACGCCGTCGGCCATTCCCCAGTAGTCTGCCTTGATGATCACGGCAGCGATCGCACTGACGATCAAACCGCCCAGGAAGCCGCCGTACGCGACCAGCCCCCCTTCCTGGAATCGGAAGAACGCCACCAGGGAGAACTTCTCCGGCGCGCTGGCGATGAAGTAGAGCAGCCGCGCCCCGACGATCGCCCCGATCGCAGCCACGATGAAGAGGATCTGCGCCTTGCGCCGGTCCTGGCGGAGCCGCTCCATGAAGTAGGTGCTGAGCACCCACCCCACGAGAAAGGAAAGGCCCAGCATGACGCCATAGGCGAACAGCGGCCGTCCGCCGAGCTGCGTGCCGCCGATGAAGGGAAACCAGTCCGGGATCTGTCCCAGCCATTCCGGGAGACGGAAGATGTACGGTCGCAAGGGAAACCTCAGTCGTTTCGGCTGGAAACCGGGATCTGGAGATGGAAGACGCTCCCCCCACCGGGGTTGTCTTCCACCCAGACCCTGCCATTGTGCGCTTCGGCGACCCGCCGGACCAGCGTCAGTCCGATGCCGGCACCGCCGTGGCGCCTTGTGAGAACGGGCTCTTCCTGGACGAACGGCTCGAAGATCCGCTCCTTGGCCTCTTCCCGAACGCCGGGGCCGCGATCTCGGACCCGGACGACGAGATCGCTGCCACGGAGGCTGGTTTCAACCAGCACCGTAGAGCCATCCGGGCTGAAGCGGACCGCATTGGACAGGAGCGCCCGGAAGGCCCGGCGCAGCGAGGCCCCGTCCGCGTTCACGATCCCGAGCGGTCCGGCGATCGCACTCTCCACCGAGATGTTGCGCTCGGCCCCGAGACTGCGGGCCCAGGAGCAGGAATCGGTCACGATTCCGTTGGGATCGCAGGGGTAGACCCGCCAGCCCTCGACTCGGTTGTCCAGTCGGGTAAGTGTCAGCAGATCCTCCACGAGCTCTCGAAGCCGCATGGCACCGGCATTGATGCGGGCCACCATGTCCCGAGCATCTTCGGGCAGGCTTTCCCGCTGCTCGTGCAGGAGCTGGGTGAAGCCGATGAGCGGGTTGAGCGGAGTGCGCAGCTCGTGACTGAGAAGCGCCAGGAAATCGGTCCGGACGCGGGCAGCGGCCTCGGCGGCCTCGCTTGCGTGCACCAGGCGGACGCGATCCTCTTCTTTCTGCAGCCAGAGTGCGATCGAGCGTGCAGCGGAAACGACCGAGCGGGTCTCGTCGGGGCCCCAGTCCCTGAGGGAATTGCGGTCTTCGAGCACGAGGACTGCGTGGACCAGGCCGCTGAATTCCACCGGGACCGTGCGGATGCGCCGGATCGAACGATCGCCGAACGCTGCGGACAGCAGCGGGTCCAACTCAGCGGTGACGAAATCGCCCACCCCCTCATCCCCGGCACCGAGCTCGTGCACCAGGATGCCCAATCCTTCCGGAGCACCGCTCAACGAGTACTTCCTGCTGACGGTGAACTGGGCCGGCCGGATGCTGGCGGACCGAACGGGCAGAAGCAAGACCGAGGGAAGATCGATACCCTGGGCCACGATCCGGCAGATCTCACTGCACGATTCCTCGGAGCGATGGGCTTCGAAGAGGAACGCAGACAGCGTGCTGAAGCAGTACTCGCTCTTTCGCTTGCGCTGCAGCTCCTCCCGCATGACGAATTCGTGCGTGACGCTTCGAAACGTCCAGAGGCGGCCGACAAACTCCCCGTTGCGATCGTGCAGCGGAGCGGACGATCGTTCGAGAACGGCCAGGTCGGGCTGGAGAATGGTCAGGATATCGGTGCGCTGCTCTTTCTGGCTTGCGGCGAGCCGCTCCAGGTCTTCCCGGACTGCGTGGGAGTTTGCAAGCCGCGGGATGAGCAGGTTCCAGAACTCGGACTCGGGGCGTCCGACGAGGTCTACTTCGGCCATTCCCAGAGTGTCGAGCAGCCGCCGGCTCAGCGTCTGGATGCGCATTTCGCCGTCTCGGCGCACGGAAAGCAGCACGCCGAGGGACAGCGTAGAAAGCGTCACGTCGAACAGTGCCGCCTTGCTGATGGTTCCCTTCGACGTTCGCTTGCGGGGCTGCATTGCGTGCCTCTCCAGGTCAAGGCGACTATAGTCGTACCCCGGGGACAAGTCCAGCAAAACGGACGCTGTTTTTCCGTGCGGAGAAACGGGGTCGAAGCGGCCACCATTGCGGCCGGGAGGGGGTTTGAGCGTTGCGCTGCCCGCTGCGATGTGATAGGCAGACGGACGGCAGCGATCGCAGGGACGGAGGGGGCTTTCTTGGAGACGATGGGCGAAGCACTCAGGTTTTCCACGGGCGGGGTCGAGGAGACTGAGCGGATCGGGGATCTCCTGGGGTGCCTCCTGGTGCCGGGAGACGTGGTGGGGCTCACCGGCGATCTGGGGGCCGGGAAGACTGCCTTTGTGCGCGGGGTGGCGCGGGGGGCGGGGGTTCCGGCCGGGCATCCGGTCAACAGCCCGACCTTCACTATATTAAATGTATATGGAGGGGGGCGGTTCCCCATCTTCCACCTCGACCTCTACCGCCTGGACGATCCGACCGAGCTGGAAGGGGTCGGCATGTCCGATCTTCTTTCCGGCCAGGGGGTTCTGCTGGTGGAATGGGCGGAACGCTATCCCGAGGCGCTGCCCTCCGATCTCGTGTCGGTGACGATCGAGACGACCGGCCCCGAGACCCGGCGGTTCACCGTGACTGCGGGCGGGCCGATGAGCCGCGAGCTGGTCGACGAGCTGCGGGCATCGATGGCGCAGGCGGACTGAGCCGTCGTCCTTCCATCATTCTGCAATGGCAAGTCGGAGATCGAGCAGGGAAGCCAGATGGGACCATTGTCGGCTCCGTTCGGACGGCAGCGGGTGCTGCGGAATCAGCCGGACCCGGTAGATGCCCCGATCGGCCAGCAGGCGCAGGGTATCTTCCACGCGGTCCTCCTCCCCCTCAGGAACTGCGATCTCGGCTTCCAGTGCCAGCGATCGCTGTGCGAGCAGGTTGTCCAGCCCCGCCAAGGACTGCTCTGCGGCCTGCGGGTCCCCGGTGTACGTTGCCAGCGACGACACGGGGGCTGGGACGCGCCAGATCGCAAAGCGGGCGCCGGCCTGGAGCGCCTTCCTGGCCCAGTCGGAAAGGGAAAAGACACGTCCGTTCGTGGTGAACCCGACGCGGACCGATCGGGAGGACAGGAGCTTGACTATCGCAAAGAACCTGGGGTGCAGTGCGGGCTCTCCGCCTGAAAGCAGGACATCCTCCCTACCCGCCCTGGCCACGGCGGCCTCGAGCTTTCCAGCCAGGCGGGCCGGGGACACGGAGCGCCCGGCTTCTTTCCGGCATGGGCACCATCCGCAGTTCTGGTTGCAGCGATCGGTCAGGGGCAGGCGGAGTTTCCTGCGGGGCGTGCGACGGGCGGAATCCGCAAGGCGCTGCAGGAGATCGCCTTGCGGCGGTTGCTGCAACTCGGGCGGAACGTGGACCGTTCCTGCGACCAGCAGCTCGGAGGGAAACGGGCGGAATTCCCCCTGGCCGAACAGCTTGAGGTAGCGGAAATTGACCCCGGGGCACAGTCCGCTGACCGGGCACTCCAGGCAAGCGTTGACCCGGTAGTACTGGGACAGATCAGGGTCGGGTTCGGGGTTCTCGATGTTCCAGGTCTGCTTGGCGTACAGCACTCCGCGGAGCTTTTCCCGGGTCGCCCGCAGGAACAGGAAATGCGGTCCCAGGATGCACCCGGGGACGGAATCCACGGTGTACGAGAGCCCGGCCGTGCGGGCGATGTCCAGCGCCTCACGGAGCGGAACCGCCACCTGCCCGTAGCGGGGCACGAGCCCGGGGTCGTCCTCGGGATAGCCGATGGGGTCCACGAAGTTGAAGAAGAGCTCGTCCACGAAGGCAAGGTGCCGTGCGACGTGCCGGACGAATTCCGGGATTTCCGAACAGTTGCCCGAGAAGATCACGAAGTTCAGCGAAACGCCGGGCCGGGAAAGCCCGTCGGGTGGGTTCTCGAGAAGCTCCAGAGCCGCCTTTTGCCTGGCCGCTGTGTTCTTGCGGCGGGAGATCCGGTCTGAGCTTTCCGGATCGAAGGAATGGACCGAGACCTCGATCGACGTCAGGCCGGCCCTCAGGAGTGCGGCAAGCAGCGGAGCAGTGAGCAGGGTTCCGTTGGTGGTGATCCCGACCCTGAGCCCGAGACTGCGGGCGAATGCCACGAGATCGGGAAGATCGCTGCGCACGAGAGGCTCACCGCCGATGAACGTCACGGAGTCGGCCCCCTGGCTCCTGACCTGGGTGATGCGGGCCTTCGCCTCGTCGGCGGTGAGGTGCGTACCCGCCCCCTTGATCCGGCCGTCGCAGCAGAAGAGACAGTCCTGGTTGCACCGGACGGTGAGGTTGACGAGACCGCAGATGGTGGGGGACGATCCGGTCATCAGAACCTCAACGTCAGCTCTCCCTTGACCCCTTCGAACGGAGGAAACGTGCGGCACATCCCGCCAGCGCACTTGAGCCCGCCCCGGGACGACCCGCCGAACAGCTTGAAGTACGAACCGGACAGGAACCGAACGACGGCCTCGCCGGAGTAGAAATCCCCCTTCTCGTTCGGCCCCGGCTGGTCCGAATGCTCGTAGTTGAACACCAGGGCCAGCCAGGGAGCGAACGCGTAGGTCGTCGATGCCTGGGCGATGACGTACTCGGTCCCTTCGTTGGGACGATCGTAGTTCTCCATCCGCCCCTGGAGCTGAAGCGAGTGCGATGCCACCAGGGGGAATTGCACGTCCGCCCCCACGTGCCACATGTTCTCCCGAGTGAAATGCAGGTCCTCCTGGCGATACCCGCCCGCCAGGTTGCCCACGATCGACAGCGAATCCAGTCGCTGCTCCCAACCGGCCGTTCCGTGGCGGACGAAGTAGTCCCCCATGGCGTCGTCGCCGGTGGTGGCATCGACGAAGTGGGTGTAGCTGGCGAATGCGACGCCGGAAAGCGGTGCGACCTCGACATCCACCCGAAGGCGGCCGCCCGCCACGTCGTAGGGGCGATCGTTGCGCACGAACAGGTGCTCGTCGTCGATCGGAGGAAGGACGCCGTAGTAGACGAAGTCCGACACTCCGGACGGCCCGGTGACCTTGGTACCCATGAAGTTGGTCTGGCTCTCGGATTCCGGCAGCCGGCTGTCGTACCACTTGGCCTCGAGGAGCAGGTGCACGATGTCGAATCCTCGGGTCCAGGAGCCGTAGACCGCCTGCCCCACGAACAGATCGGGAGTCGGCTCGTCCCCAAGGGGCTCGAAGGTTTCCAGCATGGCATCATACTCGGCAAACAGGTTGCCCAGCAGAGGCAGATTGCTGACAGACAGGCCCGGACCGACCACCGACAGGATCGACCGGCGTGCACTGAGGGGCTCCTGCTCCTCCGGGGCGTGGATCAGAGCCGGCACGTCGGGAATGGACAGGTCGCGGGCATCGACCAGGACGCTGCCGTGTGCGGAAAGCCGAAGGCTCGATGCGGGGGTCACCCGGACCTCGGCCCCGGCCACGATGTCGTTGGGGTCGGGAAGAAACTCCTCCACCTTGTCTCCGACATTGACCACGTTGGCGACCCCGCCCAGCATGGTCACGCCGACCTCCTTCTGCTGGAAGGTCATCTTGAGCCCGCGAAGGGTGGTGTCCGTGGACAGCTCGTCCATCTTCTTGATGCACAGGGCGATCCCCTTGCCGAGGCAGCCGTAAACGTCTCCCACCTCGAGCGTTACCCGCTGGAAACGGGTTCGAAAGAAGATCTTCTCCACGGTGACATCATGGTCGAAATCGCTGTCGAACGCTTCGCCCGCTGCCCCGGAATCCGGTCCGAGAAAGCCTGCTGCGTCGAGCCGCAGCCCGGCCTGGAGCCAGGGGGAGTCCGCCTCGAGATTGAGTCGGCTCTTCAAGTCGAAGTAGTCGTAGGTGCCTTCGCCGTTGCCGTAGGCCTTTTCATTGTGCCAGTCCGCATACAGGCTCTCGGTCAGGGAGAGGTCGACGTCCCCTGCGGAAAGAAGCTGGGCGTTGACCGTCGCGGGGAGGGCCAGGACGAACGCTGCGGCAATCAGCAGATTCCTTGTCATCTAGACCTCCACAAGCCGTTGCACTGCGTTCTCGCGGACTGACGGCGCCTATTGGGCAGCGGGCTCGACCAGGCTCTTTACGAGCGCTTCGAGCTCCGGCTGATCTCCCACGGTGAACCCGTCCTTCTTCTTCACGAGGTTCCCCTGGCGATCGAAGATCAACAGGTAGGGAAGCACCCCTTTGGTATTGAGGAGCTGGGTCGCTTCGCTCTGCCGATCGATGGCCACGGAAAACGTGTAACGGTTCCTCTCGATCAGCGGTGCCACCTGGTCCTCGGTATCCGGAGGGTCCAGGCTGATGCTGATCACCTTGAGCCCCTTGTCCGCGTGAGCTTCGTGCAGCTTCTGGAGGAACGGCATTTCAGACTTGCACGGTTTGCAGAAGGTGGCCCAGAAGCTGACCAGGACGACGTCCTTGCCGAGGTGGTCGCCGAGAGCGATGGTCTCCCCCCGCAGATCGGTGAGGGTCAACCCGGACAGCATCCCGGTTTCCACCTTTTGACCATCGGCGTCGACCTGGGCGGCGGAACACCCGAACAGGAGGGCCGCAATCGCCAGGCAGGCAACGGGCCGCACGTCGAAATGGCGCTGGTTCATGTCAACCCTCACTTCAGCAGGCCGATGACGGCATCGGCGAAATCCGCAGCAGCGGCAGGCCCGTTGGCAGTCACGATCCGGTTCTCGACCACGACCGGTTCATCGCGAAAATAGGCACCTTCGGCTCCGAGACGCTCGGGAGTGAACTCCCCCCCGGTCCAGGCCGTGGCCTTGACCCCTTTGAGGACCCCGGCGTAGGCCAGCGTAAACGGTGCCAGGCAAATGGCGGCCACGACCTTGCCCTTGCCCGCGGCATCCCGTGCGAACTGGTGCGCCAGCTTCTCCTTGTGATAGAAGACGGAACCCGGCCCCCCGACGAAGACCACCGCAGCGTAGTCGTCCACCTTCTTGACCGCATCCTCCAGCAGGAGGTCGACTTTCGCCTTCCCCCCGAGAGAACCGGTTGCCGTGCCTGCAAAATACGAGACCGTCTGGACGGAAAACCCGGCGGCCTCAAACCTGCCCTTGGGGACCTCGAGCTCCTTGTCCTGGTACCCTTCGAACGCGATGACCATGGCAACGGTCCTGGAAGCTGGTGCCTCTGCCTTCGCGGGCTCGGCCGCCGGTTCGCCCTTCCCGGGCTCGGCCGCCTTGGGTTCCTCGGCCGCGCCCTTGCCTCCGATCAGTTGCCGGGCCTTGTCACAGCCGGCCGTCCAGGCAGGAAGCAGAACGACCAGAAGCAGGATGGTCCAGGCTATCTTGCGCATCGGTGTACCTCCGCAAGGGCCCCTCCCGCGTGGTCGGGGCTGGGACATTACTCACTATGGGTCTTCTCTACCTTCTTACGCGTCAGCGGAACGAATTCCACGGTCCCGAGCACCTTTTCGTGGACCTGGCCGGCCTCATCCTTGGCGATGAAATGGAGCTTTCCGGGCTGGTAGCGGGGGCCGACCGGAACCACCATGAGGCCGCCCGGCCTGAGCTGCTGGAGGAGCGGAACCGGGACGTGGTCCGCGGCACAGGTCACGATGATCTTGTCGAACGGGGCTTCTTCCTCCCATCCCCAGTAGCCGTCTGCAATCCGACGCCTCAGGACGGTCTCGCTGTAGCCCAGGGAATCGAGCAGCTTGTGAGTCCGGTTGGCCAGCTTCTCGACGATCTCGATGGTGAACACGTTGGGGGTGAGCTGGACCAGGACCGAGCCCTGGTAACCGGAGCCGGTTCCGATCTCGAGCACCTTGTCGGTCGGCTTGATTGCGAGGAGCTGGGTCATGTACGCGACCATGCCCGGATCGGTGATGGTCTGTCCGTAGCCGATCTTGTACCACATCTGCTTGTAGCTGTTTCCTGCCTCCCGATCCTCCGGCAGGATGTAGAGATGCCGGGGCACGTTGCCCATCGCGGTCAAGACCCGAGGGTCCTTGATCCGGTGGCGGTAGCTGTTTTCCAGGAACATCAGCATGTCGGAGCGGGCCTTCTTTTCCCACTTGGTCTCGTCCACGGTCTGGAACGGAGGCGGTGCGTAGTCGGAAGCGGCCTTGTTTTCCGCGACGCGGTCTCCGGAAGCGCTCCGCTCCGAGTCCTCGTTTGCGGAACCGGTTCCGCTGCCAGCCGGCACTGAGTTCGCGTTCGCGCCCCCTTCTCCGGTTCCTCCCTGTGCAACGTTTCCGGTTTCCGCCGCTGCTTCCGAACCGCTCGGGGTACCAGTTTCGCCTCGCGCACCATCTCCGGCACCGCCAGCCGGGCCATTTCCAACGGAAGGAGCCTCACCGGGCGCCTTCCCGGCCGGGTCCTGTCCCTGCGAAGCGGCCTGGCGAGGGAGCTCGGCTGGACCGCGACGATCCGCCCGTCCTTCCGCAGCGGGATTCCCGTCATTCTTCACCGACGGTTCGGGTCCGGATGGTGCCGGTTCCGTCTTCCCGCATCCCAGAAACGCCGCCAGTGCGACCAGTGCAGCGATTGCAAGTCCGGTATCGATCCGCATATGCGCTCCTCGCCCACATCCGGGGTGCATCCTAAACGCTAACCCGGATCCCGTCAATCGGACCGGTCGGAGGGCAGGGAAATGTTGATTCCGAGCTGTCCGTGTGGTGTACTGCGCGGGTCGAAGCAGGCATGTCGCCTGGAGAACAGCGGAGGAGCGCATGGGAGGCCATTCGGGAGGCAGCGGGGCACCGGTCAGCCCGTTCCGGGAGATCGTCCAGCCGTTCATCGACCTGGTGAAGGCACCGAGGGCGTTGTGGGGGGTCAACCTGGCCTATTTCCTGGAGGGGCTGGTCTACTTCGGGATGCTGGGCTACCTTGCAATGCACTTCTCGGACTTCGTGTTCAAGGGAGTGGAGCACGCGGACGAGTGGTCTCACAGCCAGGTGATGATCCTGACGGCGGGCATCACGATCTCCATGTTCTTCCTCGGTTTCGTCGCGGACAAGTGGGGGGTGAGGCGGGCACTGGTTCTTGCGTTCATCCTGCTCCTGGCCGGGCGGATCGTCATGAGCTCTGCACCGACGCTGCTGGGGCTTGCCCCGGACGGTCCGTGGTCGGCGCTCCACCTGACCACGGTCGGCGGCATGGTCCTGGTGGTCATCGGGTACGGGATGTACCAGCCGGCCGCGTATGCGGCGGTGAGGCAGTTCACGACTCCCCGGACTGCGGGGATGTCGTTTGCCATGTTGTATGCGCTCATGAACCTTGGTGGCTGGGTTCCGACGTTTGCGTTCCTGCTGCGCGACGATGACTACCTCGGGCTGGGGATTCCGGGTACCTGGTGGGTCTACACGGCACTGACGGTGGTGGCGCTGCTGGTGACGGTGGCCCTCCTGTCCCGCAAGACGGTCGAGAATGCGATCCGGTCGGCCAAGGAAGAAACGGCCCGGCTGGCAGCGGAGGGAGGGGGAACGAAGGAAGACGGCACTCCGACTGCGGGGACCGGGACGCTCGTGGTCGAGGAGCGGACCCGCATTCCTCGGCACCTCTGGCTGGTGCCACTGGCGTTGATCGGCATGGCGCTCTGGCGGATTCCGATGCCGTGGGCCTGGTACGTGGCCGCGCCGATTGCGGCGGCACCGTTGATCATCGCGCTGCTCCCGTCGGAGGCTCGGCGGTCGACGGTTTCCTGGATTGCGAACCACCCGCTCGGGGATGCGAAGTTTGCGTTCTTCATCTTTGCGCTCATCCCGGTCCAGACGCTGTTCACCTACAACTGGCTGGTGCTTCCGCAGTACATCAACCGGGCATTCGAGGGGTGGATCGGGGAGTACTTCGAGATCGCGTCCAATGCCAACCCGATCCTGATCTTCATCCTGGTTCCGATCATCGCGGCGGTGACGCAGAAGGCCAAGGTCTACAACATGATGGTGCTCGGGACGCTGATCATGTCGTCGTCTGCGTTCCTGCTGGCGCTGGGACCGTTCCCGTGGGCGCTGATTGCCTATATCGTGGTGATGACGATTGGCGAGGCGATGTGGCAGCCGCGGTTCCTCCAGTATGCGGCCGAGATTGCCCCCGAGGGACGGACGGGGACCTACATGGGGGTTGCACAGCTCCCGTGGTTCCTGACCAAGCTGCTGGTTCCGCTGCTGTACTCCGGGTTCATGATGGACCGCTACTGTCCTGCCGATGGGGCGAAGAACACCGAGATGATGTGGCTGGTTTTCGGTGGGATCGCCGTCTTGTCCCCTCTGCTGCTGATTGCGGCGAAGAACTGGGTGGGAAAGGACTTCAAGACTCGCGCCTGACCCCACTCGAGGACCGGAGTCGCCGCACGGGCGGGACCGCAATCAGGGCTAAACCATTGACAAGACGAGCTTTTCCGCAACAATGGGGGCGGTTCGCTGGAGGCACGACCATGAGACATCTGGCCACTTTGCTCGTTCTGGCTGGCATCCTGATTTCATCGCAGGCGCGTGCGGACGTGTATTTTGCGTTCTCCGCAGAGCAGATGGAGTACCAGGGGCAGCAGCGCATCTTCTTCGTCCCGTTCAGTTTCACGGGCCCGACGCACAAGCAGATGGAGAGGCGAATCTCGGTCCTGTTCGAGAAGCTCCATGGATCGCGGCAGGCGATCTACGGCGACACATTCCTGATCGTGAAGGAAGAGGGAGGCCAGTTTGCTGCCTCGCTCATCCTCGATCCGGAGGCGGTCCGGTTCCACGACATCATCCTTGGCGAGACTTACCTGACCTTGACCAACATCGGCATCCCGAAGGTGTATCTTGGGAACGGGGAACGGCTGCTGACCGATGCGGACGTGAAGTACCCGTACTTCGTGCCCACCATCCCCCTGTGGGAGGCACTGCCTCCGTCGACCTTCCCCCACGCGCTGGTGCGGCTGGGCATCAACGAATACGTCGAATCGATGACGTTCCAGGAGCGGATGGGGCGCAAGGATCCGCAGCTCTACTCCCGCATCCTGGACCTGCTCAAAGGGGACGAGCAATATGTGAAGCTGCGCGTCCTCGAGGCATTCCCTCATCTTGCAGTGCCGGGGGAGGCGGACTACCTCCTGCCGCTGCTCAACGACAAGTCGGCCCAGGTGGTCTACAAGGCAATCGACCTGCTGTCGAGCAAGACCGATCCCAAGGTGCTCAAGGCACTGGCCGTCCTGGCCGACAGCGCAAAGGACCCGGAGGCGCAGCTCATGGCCGCCCGGATCCTGGTCAAGAACTCGCAGTCCGCATACCAGGTGTACATCCTGTTCGAGGATCTGAAGAGTCCCGATCCGGCGGTGGTGGTAGCGACGTGCCAGAAGCTGGCGAGCTCGGGCGACCTGAGGGTGCTCAACGCGCTGACCCGGATGTTGACGCACGGGCAGGAAGTCGTTCGTGAGGCGGCATTTGCCGGTCTCAAGCAGCTCAAGGATCTCACCACGCTGCAAGGGCTGCTTGTCAACAAGGAGATCGAAGAGAAGTACCGCAAGGAGGCGGCTCTGGAGCTGACCCGGCAGGCGATTCCCGACTTTGCCAAGGCCGGCATCACCTACCTCGTCCGCAATCACTCGGGAGCGGAGGCGCTCGAGGCGGTCACGACGCTGCAGATGCGTGGCTACAAGGACCAGGGGGAGCTCCTCGCCTTTGCGCTCGTCCATCCCGATGCCGAGGTCGCCAAGGCAGCCGTCACGGCCATTGGTGCGCTCGAGCTGTTTGACCGGCTGAGCGATCTGTCCGCCGCTTCCAAGAGGGCGGAGCTGACAGCCGGCGTGCGTGAGGTGGTATCCGCGCTCCTGGCCAAGCAGCCGCTCAAGTCGGTGATGGGGCTGGCGAAGTCGGAGGACATCCTGGTCCGGGAGCTGTCGGTGCTGTCGCTGGTCGCACTGGCCAAGGCAGCCAAACAGCCCAAGGATGCCGAGCCGATCCTGGAGCTGCTGGGCGAATCGATGAAGGACAAGGAAGTCGTGATCAAACGGGCGGCCGTGCAGGCGCTCAACGACATCGGCGGGCCTGCGAACTGGAAGCGTCTCCTGAAGGCCAAGGCAGACACGGACCCGCAGGTCCGGATGCTGGTGCTCAAGGCCGCGCTCACCCTGGCCGATGCCGACGGGGATGCCACCATCCTGGAGCTGCTGGCAGACGAGGTGGACGAGGTCCGGATCCTGGCGATCCAGGAAGTGCGGGAGCGCAAGATCAAGTCGGCCCGTCCGAAGCTGAAGTTCCTCGTGGAAGCCCGCAATCCGGCCCAGAAGTCGGAGGCCATGCGTGCAGTCGTGGCGTTGAGCGAGACGGAGGACGAGCACAAGGAGTACTTCGAGGTCTACAAGAAGGCGATCTTCGACATGGACACGGAAGTCCAGCTTGCGGCCATCCTCGGGCTCCAGTGGATCATCGATCCCATGGTGGTTCCTCTTCTGCAGTCGGGCACGTTGCTCATGCACAAGGATGCGCGCGTGCGGGCGGCCACCCTGATTGCGCTGGGGCGGTCACGGGACTACAACGTCATCGAGAACATCGCCCGTGGATTTGCGGACGGAGAGCGCTCGGTGCAGGAAGCTGCGATCGAGGGACTGCGCCTGATGGGCAGCAAGAAGGCCATCCCGCCGCTTCAGGAATACATCCGTCAGACCGACGACGAAGAGCTCAAGATGCTGGCCCAGGGGGCCATCCAGGATCTCGAGACCGGGCCGAAGGGACTTCTTCAGGAGTAGCTACTTCTGCTTGCAGGCCGGCCAGGTGATCTTGCCACCGCAGCCGTCATCGAAAGAGTTATCCTTGTCGCAGTACCAACCGGCACCGTAGTCCTGCTGGCATTCTGCGTCGGAGTCGCACGGCTTGGGCCCGTAGAAGGCCATGGGCGGGCAATCCTTGTCGACATCCTGGTGAGCGTCGTCTTCGGCAACGTCGACCGGCATGGGACCGTAGTAGACCTGGACCTGGTCGGTCTGGACGTCCTCGGGGGTCGTGTCGACGACATCGACGGGCATCGGGCCGTAATAGACCCGGGGCTGGTCGGCTTCGACACCGTCGGGAAGTGGGGTTGCATCATCCACGACGTCCGTCGGCACGGGGCCGTAGTAGACCCGGGGCTGGTCGGCTTCGACACCGTCAGGAAGCGGGGTTGCCTCTTCCAGCGTGTCCGTGGGGAACGGGCCGTAGAGGACGCGCATTTCCTCATCCGATCGAGTGTCCATGTCCGGCGGCGGCCCGTAGTAGACGGCCGGCTCCTCCTTCTCGCAGCCTAGGAAGAAGTTGAGCACGGACAGGGCCGCAACGAGGACGCCCATCACCAGAATCGACCGGATCTTGCCCAGGATCTTGAACAGTCTCCGTCCCATTTCCCCACCTCCGCCCGTCAAGGCCTTCGAGCCACTACTCCACTGACTGGAACTCAGGATACTCCCGTTCTCAGGGGCGCGCAAGGATGTCTTGGGATGCGGGGAGAGCGGCCCTCGGGAAGGCCAGGGTTCGCCAGCGGAGAACCCTGGCCCCGGGGCGCAAGAGGGGCTACTGCTCGTCCATCTCGAGGATGATGAACTCCACCCGGCGGTTCCGCTGGTGGTCTTCCTCGGTCTGGGCGTTCTTGACGAGCGGCTTGGACTCGCCAAAGCCCTTGAAGGTCAGGCGCTTGGAATCGATCCCCTTCTCGGCCAGGTACTTCAGCACGGTCTCGACACGGCCGGAGGACAGCTTCTTGTTGTAGGCATCGTTACCGCGCTCGTCGGTGTGGCCTTCGATGCTGACCTTCTTGATCTGGGGGTTGTCCTTGAGAGTCTGGACCACCTCATCGAGCAGCGGGAAGCTCTCCTCCTTGATCCGGGTCTCGTCGAAGTAGAACTCCACCTTCTGGAGGATGACGATCTTCTTCTTCTCGATCACCACGGCCTTGTCCGGGCAGCCGTCCTCGTCCTGGTAGGAGTTGACGGTCTCGGGCTCAGCCGGGCATTTGTCGGACGGCTTGCAGACGTCCTTGTACTTGTCGGCAAGGCCCTTCTCCTCGACCCACGGGTCGCAGATCTTGTCGTTATCGTTGTCGGGGTCGGGACAGCCGTCGTCGTCTTCGAACCCGTCGGCATCCTCGGGAACGTCAGGGCACTTGTCCGAAAGACGGCAGATGTCCTTGTACTTGTCGGAGAGGCCCTTCTCCTGGACCCACGGATCCGCGATGCCGTCCTTGTCGTTGTCCGGGTCGGGGCAACCTTCGGAATCCTCGAAGCCGTCGAAGTCCTCGGGGTCGGTCGGGCACTCGTCCTTGCCCTTGCACACGGCAGCGAACTCCTCCTCACGGTTCTGCTCGAAGACGCAGGAGCTGCACAGCTTGTCGCCATCCGGGTCCGCATCGCAGAACGGCTTGGGGGGCGGCTCCTCGACCCTGCAGCAGGACGCGTACTGGACTCCGGCAAAGACTCGGAAGTCGGGGGCAGCCGCACCCTCGGTGACACCGGCACCGCCGCCGGCGCTCACGAAGAGGCCGGGGATGGCCTGCCAGCGGATTCCGCCGAGGGCCTCCATGGGGTTCTCGTCCATGTTCTTCATCGGCTCGGTGAGCTTCATCTGCGTGCCGAGCTCGGCAATCAGGTCCAGCTTGTCCGGGACGAGTCCGACCCAGCCGCCGAGGCGGGTATCAATGGCATGCCCGGTGTCCACGTTGAGGGCCTGGTCTTCCGCGGTGGCGATGAGGGTTCCTGCGTTGAGGGCCAGCCCGCCTCCGCCGAAATCGAGGCTGGCAAGCAGCCGCGGGAGGATCCCGAACCCGTTGCGTCCCATGTAGGGGTCGATCAGCTTGCCGGTGGGGAAGGAGACAATGACCTCGGCACCGAGGGTGAACAGCCCGTCATCGGTCTGGTACAGCCGGGCCCGGGGAACCAGGCGGATGTCACCCACGCCGGCCACTCCAGCCGACGGGAAGCCGGTGATGTCTTCCCCCTGCTGCATGAGGATCACCGGCACGTCGAGCCCGATGCCGAGCCAGTCCAGGATCTTGATCGCTGCCAGGATGTCGCCCGTCACCTGGTGCTCGACCAGGGAGCCGAGCTCATCCCCGCCTTTGGTGCGGAGCACCAGCGGATCATTCTGGTAGTTGAGCATGAGCCCGACGTTCCATCGGCACTCCCCCATGATGTCCCCGGTTCCGACCGTGAAGTAGTCGTAGATGAAGGGGGAGGGCTTGAAGAACTGGCTCTCGATCTGCACGTCCTGCTGAGCCAGCGCGGTGCGTGGTGCAATCGATACGGCTGCTGCCGCGAGCATCAGCGCGACAAGCAGCCCGGAGCGAAAAAAGCGGCGCCGCAGTCTCAGGGCGGCGAGGGCCAGGATCCCGAGCAGCACCACACCGGCAGCGGGCATCGATGAAGACGTCACCGGAGAGGAGCTGCACGAGCTGACGCCACCCGATACTTCGATGCCGTCGTCGTCCTCTTCCTCTTCACACGCCGGGTCACAGGCCTCGCACTTGGGCGGGCACTCGCCGCAGTCATCCGAGCAGGTCAGGCAGCTTTCTCCGCCGGCCGAATCGCAGACGCCGTCCCCGCAAGGCTCGGGCAGCGGACACTCGCCGCAATCCCCGGCACAGCTTTCGCACGTCTCACCCTCGTCGCAAGTGCCGTTCCCGCACGGATCGGGGCACTCGCCACAGTCGGCAGCGCAGCTCTCGCAGGTCTCGGGTTTGTCACAGGTGCCGTTGCCGCAAGGGTCAGGGCAGTCGCCGCAATCCCCGGCACAGCTTTCGCACGTCTCATCCCCATTGCACTGGCCGTCGCCGCACTCAGGCTCGCACTCGCCGCAGTCGGCAGCACAGGTCTCGCAGGTTTCTTCGCCGTTGCACTCCCCGTCGCCGCACTCGGCCCCGCACTCGCCGCAGTCGGCCGGGCAACCTTGGCAGGTCTCGTCCACAAAGCACTTCCCGTCGCCGCAGACCGCTTCGAGCTTGCAGGTGTTGTCGCAGCCGTCGCCATCCACATTGTTTCCATCGTCGCAGTCTTCCCCGGCGTCGACCTTCCCGTCTCCACACCAGGCGGTGGTATCGCAGTTTCCCTTGCACCCGGAAAGAGCCGAGACGAACACTCCGGTATCGAGCGAGGTGTCCAGGGCATCGCAAACCACCACGATGAGCGTGTGCTCTCCAGCGGTCAGCTTCACCTGCTGCTGGAGTCGGGGGGTGCTGCCGTCGTACTCGGTGCCGCTGTCGGTCACCACTTCGCTACCGCTGAAGAACGGTCCGTTGATGGTGATGGCATTGCCGTCGGCATCCAGTGCCTTGTTGACGCCGTCCAGGAAGATGCCGACCGCGTCGTTGAACTCGCCGACGTACTCGGGGTATTCCTCGGAGCCGACGATATAGTCGAACTTGATTCCGTCGAAGCCTTCCTTCACGGTGAAGACGATTTCCAGCTTTGCGGCATCGCCGGTGGCAACGCCTCCGACGAGCTGGTCGCAGAGCGGATCGCCGGGCAGCCCCCAGGAAGAGCCCGCTCCCGGCTCATCATTCGGCGGCAGGGCGTTCTGAGCGGCACCGGAGGTCAGAAGCGAGCCGTCGGCAATGCCGAGCGGGCCCGAGGTGTACGTTCCGGCAGCCTCGGCATGTGCGGTAAGCGTGGCCGACTTGATCTCGATGCCGCCACCGCCCAGGAGCGCCGCGGACAACACCTGGGCATCGTCCGTGGTGGTGATCTCGAGGGCGGAGACCGGAGTCGCCAGGAAGAGGGCGACGAGCCCAGCGGAGAGGAATGCGGTGCCCGCCCGCACGTTCCGGCGACGGACGACCAGGAGCACCAGCGCTGCCCCTGCCACGAGAAGGAGGGCACCGGATGCGGAGGTGGAGGTGCCACCGGGGGCCGCGCTGCAACCGCCGGGGCCACCGGACACCATCACGCCCGAGTAGTCCGGCTCGGACTCGCAGGTATCGTCACACGCGTCACAGCTGCCGTAGCCGTCGGGGCAGGTACCGCAGTCGCCGGGGCAGCTTTCGCAGTTCTCGCCTTCCGAGCAAAGGCCGTCGCCGCACGAGCACTCCCCGCAGTCATCCGGGCAGCTCTCGCAGGTCTCCTTGGCATTGCACTGCCCGTCGCCGCAGGTCGCGCACTTGCCGCAGTCGGCATCGCAGCTCTCACACGTCTCGCCCTCGTTGCACGTGCCGTCGCCGCACTGAGCGGGCGGGCACTTGGGGCAATCCTCCGGGCAGCTCGTGCAGGTCTCATCGCCGTTGCAGAGCTTGTCGCCGCAGGCGGGAGGCGGACACTCGCCGCAGTCCTGGGGGCAGCTTGCGCAAGTCTCCGTTTCTTCTTCGCCGTTGCACTCCCCGTCGCCACAGGAATCGGGACACTCGCCGCAATCCTGCCAGCAGCTCTCGCAGGTCTCTTCCTCGCTGCACTGGCCGTCACCGCATGGGTCGGGGCACTTGCCGCAGTCGGCCTCGCAGCTCTCGCAGGTCTCTTCCTCGCTGCACTGGCCGTCACCGCAGGAAACGCAGGCGCCGCAGTCGGCTTCGCAGCTCTCGCAGGTCTCGTCCTGGTTGCACAGACCGTCACCACACCACTCGGCACCTGTGGCGCAATCGCCCTTGAAGCCCGCCAGCAGCGAGACGAAGATGGCGCTGTCCAGGGCCGCATCCCCGGCATCGCATACGACGATCTCGATCTTGTGGAGGCCGGGGGCGAGCGCAGCACAGTACGTAAGGAACGGGGTCGAACCATCGTACTCGGTGCCGCTTTCCGTTACGACCTGGCCGCCGGAGAAGAACGGTCCATTGATGGTGATGGGGTTGCCTTCCGCATCCATGGCAACGTTCTGGCCGTCGAGGAAGACCCCGCCGACGTCATTGAACTGGCCGACGTACTCCGGGTACTCCTCGCTGCCGAACAGGTAGCCGAACTTGATTCCCTTGTACCCGGCCTGCAGCTCGAATTCGACGGTCAGCTTGGCCGCATCGAACACAGCGGTTCCCGCGATGGCTGCGCAGTAGGCCTCCGCCGACGGGTCGCTCGACCAGGCGGTGCTTACTCCCGGGCCGTCATTCGGCGGCAGGGCATCCTTCACGTTTCCGGTGGTCAGGACGATGCCGTCGCCCATCCCCAGCGGCCCGTTCGAGTAGATGCCGGACGAACAGTCGCTGCCGACGAAATCCGCGCTCTGAATCACGATCCCGGACAGCGGAGCCACGAGCTGCTCGCCGAGCAGGTCCGCATCGCTGGTTCCAGCAACGTTCAGGAAGGCATCCGAAACGCAGAGGGAGTCGGCATCGCAGACGTAGTCCACGGGGCACTCGCTGCCGCAGTCAGGACCGCACTGCCCGCAGTCGGGACAATTGGTTGGACAGGCCCCGCAGTCCTCGGCGCAGGTTTCGCAGGACTCCTCCCCGTTGCACTCGCCGTCCCCGCATTCCACCGGGCAGGAGCCGCAGACCAGGCAGGCATCTTCGCAACAATCTCCGAGCGCCGCGCATTCACCGTCGCAGAAGCAGTCGCCGCCGCTTCCACCGCACTCGCACACCGAGCAGCTCATCGGGTCGTCCGCGCAATCTGCAGGGCAGGTGCACGAGGTCTCGCCCCCGTTGCACTCCCCGTCTCCACACTCGGGGGCGCATTCGCCGCAGTCCGCGGGACAGATGCTGCAATTCTCGTCCACGAAGCACTGGCCGTCGCCGCAGACCGCTTCGAGCTTGCAGGTGTTGTTGCAGCCGTCGCCGTCCTTGTTGTTCCCGTCGTCGCAGTCCTCGCCCGGGTCCTTCTTCCCGTCACCACACCACGCGGTCTGGTTGCAGTCTCCCTTGCACGCGGACAGGTTCGCTACGAAGATGCCGGTGTCGAGGATGGTGTCCAGTGCGTCGCAGACCACGATCACCATCGTGTGGTCCCCCGGTGCCAGGGAAACCTTCGGCTGGAGGCGGGGGGTCGAGCCATCGTACTGAGTGCCGGAATCACTCACGACCGAACCGCCGCTGAAGAACGGCCCGTTGATCGTGATGTCGTTGCCTTCCTTGTCCAGGGCCTTGTTGACCCCGTCGATGAAGATGCCCGCCACGTCGTTGACCTGGCCGACGTACTCCGGCCATTCTTCGGAGCCGACGATGAAATCAAAGCCGATTCCATCCGCCCCCGGCAGGAGAGTGAACACGATCTCGAGCCGGGCGGCATCATAGGTGCCGATACCTCCGGCCAGCGCGGTACACAGGGGATCGCCAGGCAGGTTCCACCCGGTCCCTGCCCCCCCCTGGTTGTTCGGGGGCAGGGCGTTGACCGCGGCACCCGAGGTGAAGATCGACCCATCCGAAATGCCGAGCGGGCCGGCCGTGTACGTGCCCGATGCCTCAGCGCTGCCGGTGTAGGTCACGCTCTTGATGACCACTCCGCCAGCCCCGAGAATGGCGGATGCCAGCGTCTGAGCGTCGCCACTGGGTTTGATGTCCAATGCTGCCGCCGGCCCGGAGACTGCTGCCGCCAGGACGACTCCGAGAACGAGCGCACAATTCCCCTTCATCCGAGAACCTCCCCAGGAATTTGAGTATCAAAGTTGCATTCCGCCGTTTCGAAGGGCAAAGCCCGCCCCCCGGCGCACGTTGGCAGGCATTATGGGCATTGGGAAGTCCGATTTCAAGTGCTAAAACCTAACAGGAGAGAAGAAACTCCGGCGGTGCAGCAGCGACCCGCCGCACCGGGGCAGGCAGAAACGCTACTGCTCCACCAGGGTGAACCGCATGGAATAGCCGGCCGGACCCGCTCGGTGAAAGCTCGACGTGACCGGAAATCCCGCAGCCGACAGTACAGGGCCGGCCTCGTAGCGGCGGAAGGGCTCCCCGCTCCCCCGGTACTCGGACAGGGAGAAGCTGCCGTCCTCACCGGGCACGAGGTCGACGAAGTGACCATCCAACTCCCACCGGCAGACCGAACGCCCGTCCGGATAGTGGCCCGCAGCAGGGATCACAGCGCTTCCGGACCGGGCATCCGAACCCTCGCCGGGCGGGAAGTACATGAAGTCGAGATCATCAAACAGACCGTCGGCGAAGTCGGGACGGTCCAGAGGGGGCAACGCCCGCGTCACCGACACGTTCCCACCGCCGAAACGGGAGGCCTCGAACAGGGCAATCCCCTCCGGAATCAACAGCGCGGCGGAAAGCGTCCGGGTCCCCTCCTCCCAGGAGCTGACCCCGACCACAGTCGAGGCATTCTCCAAGGGAAGCGATGCCTCGATGGCATGGACGACGGCAAACGAGCCGGACGGAAAGCGAGACAGGCACGTGCGTGTAAGAAGATCCGCCTGTGCGGGCGCGGCGGGGTTCAGCACCGGCGGTGCGCTGCAGGCGCAGGGGAAGAACACCGCGACGATCAAGGGCAGAAGGAATGCCGGAAATGGTTGGGCAGATCTCACTCCACACCCTCAAACAGCTTCCCGTCGACGGTATCGTTGAGCCGGACGTTGACGAACTCGATCAGAGTGGAGGTGCCTTCTCCTTCGAAGATCTCCACGGCCTCGACCACTCCGGGACGGTTCGAGAAGCGGACCTCGACCCGGGAAATGAACCGGGCCATCTCCTTGTCCCTGGGGTTCAGGAGCACCACCGGACGCTCCCCCGGAACCAGCGACGCGGCAAACAGCATCCCTTCGTCGAAACGGCCGGCCAGCCAGCCGGTGATCTGCTCCATGACGATACGCATTCCCTCGACAGCGGAAGACGAATCCGGTTGCCACTTGCCCTGGGACTGGGTGAACCGCTTCACCCCGCCCCCCTTGACGAGCGAAATGGTCCGAATGGGGGACTGGTATTCCCAGCGCACGGAATCGGGCGAGCGGAAGAAGAAGCGCCCCTTGGAAACGAGCGGCTTCTTGAGCAGCTTCATCTTCTTGGTCTGGGTGAAATCGGCCGCAATGCTCTTCACCGCCTCCGCCTGGGCGCGCAGCTCGTTGAAATCCTCCGCTGCCATCAGCGGACCGGCCGGCAGGCAAACAGAGAGAGCGACTGCGATGCCGGTCAGAGACCAGAGGATTCGGAACCCGGGTTTGCACATGTCAGAACATGCCTCCATTCACCGAGAGGACCTGGCCGGTCACGTAGCTGGCGGCATCGGAGCAGAGGAATCCGACGACACCGGCGACTTCCTCCGGACGACCGATCCGACCCATCGGGATCATCTGCTTGATGACGTCGACGGGGGCTTCCTTGATCATTTCCGTTTCGATGAGGCCCGGGGCCACGACGTTGACCCGGATGTTCAGACGGGCGACTTCGGAGGCAAGGGCCTTGGATGCACCGATAAGGCCGGCCTTGGCCGCGGCGTAGTTGGCCTGGCCCCGGTTGCCCATGAGCCCGGAGACCGAGGAGATGGTCACGATGGAGCCGGCCTTGCTGCGGATCATGCGCTTGATGACGGGACGGGTCACATTGTAGAAGCCGTCGAGCGCGGTGCGGATCACCGAGTGCCACTGCTCGTCGTTCATCATCACGAAAAGCCCGTCCGCCACGATGCCCGCATTGTTGACGAGGACGGCCACGCTCTTGAGGCGTCCGGTGATTTCGTCCAGGGCCTTGGCGGTCGCGGCACCGTCCCCGACGTCGAAGCGGGCAAGCTCCCCGTCCGCTCCGGAATCCCGCACGAGGCGGAGCGTCTCCTCCGCCGCATCCTGGCGGGAGCGGAAGTTCACGACCACGTAGTGGCCGCGGCGGGCGAGCTCGACCGCGATGGCCCGGCCGATTCCCCGGCTGGCACCGGTCACGATGGCGACAGGTCGTTCGCTCATGGCGTCCTCCTATGGAAGCCGGAAGATGAGGGAGGTGTTGATTCCCCCGAATGCGAAATTGTTGTTCATGCCGACGTTGAAACGGTGCTGCCGGGGTTCCCGGAGCACGTGCTGGATGGGAGCAAGCTGCGGGTCGGGGATGTCGAGGTTATGAGTGGGTGCGATGAACCCCTCGTTCAGCATGAGGATCGTGAAGATCGACTCGAGAGCGCCGGCAGCGCCGAGGGTATGCCCCATGTATCCCTTGAACCCGGTGACCGGCACGCGATCGGCAAAGACCTTGAAGGTGGCGGCTGCTTCGGCGACGTCCCCTGCTGCCGTGGCCGTTGCATGGGCGTTGACGTGTCCGATGGCCTCTGCCGGAAGCCCGGCATCCTCGAGTGCAAGCAGCATGGCGCCGGCCATGCCGTCGGAGCTGGGGTTGGTGAGGTGAGCCCCGTCGCAGTTGGTTCCATAGCCTGCGATCTCGGCATGGATGCGGGCATTGCGGCGACGGGCGTGCTCGAATTCCTCGAGCACGAGGCAGCCAGCCCCCTCGGCGACGACGAGGCCGTCACGGGCTGAGTCGAACGGCCTGGGAGTCATGGCGGGACGATCGTTGTAGTCGGTGGAGGTGGCCCGCATGATGTCGAAGATCCCGGCATCCATGAAGTGCATTTCTTCTGCGCCGCCGGCCAGCATGACATCGGTCTTTCCATGGAGGATCTGTTCGTAGCCGAAGCCGATCCCCTGGCTGCCGGCCACGCATGCGGTGCAGCTTGCGACCACGGGGCCCTGCGTGCGGAACATCATGGCCAGGTTCGCTGCGCAAGTATGGCTCATGAACTGGAGGTAGGTGGACGACTGCATTCCCTTGAGACTGCGGGCGGAAAGGATCCGGGAGAGAAACTCCTCCATGGCCTGGGAGCTTCCCTCGGTGGAGCCGTAGGAGATGCCGCAGCGGGGAGAGGCGACCTGTTCCTCCGAAAGACCGGCGTCGGCCACGGCCTTCTGGGCAGCCAGGGCCGCCAGGATGGAAACTCGGCCCATGCTGCGCCTTGTCTGCCGGGGGATCAGGTTCTCGTCGACATCCCGGCAGACGCCTGCGACCCGAGTGCGGAGCGAGCCTATGCCCTCCCACTCCGGCATGACGACGACTCCGCTGCGCCCCGTGGTGAGCGACGTGCGGACGTCTGCAAGAGAGTTGCCGATGGGGGACAGAAACCCGATTCCGGTGACCACGACTCGCCTTCGCTGGCTCATGAGCGGACCTCCTTGCCCGAAAGGCCGGGGATCTCCCCGGATGGAAGCTCGGGCAGCATGGCGATTCCCCAGGTCCCGGGGCCCATGTGAACCCCGGACGTCAGCGACATCCTCCGGACCAGCACTTCGGAGGCAGGATGGAGCTCCGCCACCATGCGGGCCGGAAAGTCCCGCACCCAGTCCTCGTTGTCAGTGTATTCGAGCATGAACAGGCAGGCCCCGTTTCCGGAAAGCTCCCCGGCCCGGGCCATGGCGTAGGCAAGCTGCTCGTCCCGGGACTTCAGCACGGCCATCTTGCGGGCACCGTCGGGAAGCGGGCTGACAACGGGCTTCTTGCCCAGCATGTCCCCGAAGAACGCCTTGGTCCTGGAAAGCCGCCCGCCGGCAGCCAGCCAGTGCAGGCGGTCGAGGAAGACGAACTCTCGGCATTCCTTCACGGCCCAGGCGGCGAATCGCACCACATCGCCGGCAACGCCCCCCTGGCGGGCCAGCCGCGCCGTGGCAATGGCTGCCAATCCCAGCCGCCCCGATGCCGCCCCGGAATCGATCACCTGCAGTCGGCCATCGGGATCGCCGGACCGTTTCCATTCGCTGACGATCCGGAAATTGCCGGTGAACACGGACCCGACGCAGAGATACAGGACCTGGCCGTGCTGCTCCAACACCCGTGCATAGTGCTGGTGGCGCTCGTGATCCGAGGCCTGCGATGTGGACACGGGCATGCCCGCCAGCATCGAGGCGTACAGCTCCTCTGCGGGCAGCCGGGTTTCGGGGACCGACCGGTCCGCCAGGTTCACATAGCTGTCCAGCAGCGTCATCCCAAGCAGTTCGGCGTCTTCCCGGGTCACGGAGCCGGCGGCATCGGTGAGCACGTGGATGGAGGTTGGCGGCAGCGCTGCGGCAAACCGCTCGGTCTGGACACGGAGGTCGTCGCTGGAGAAGCGCACGATGCGGCCCAGGAGCCCGAGTCGGGACCGTGCCGCGGTTTCGTCATCCGCATGGAGGTGGACCTTGACGAAGTCCCCCTCGCGCACGGCAACGATGCTCCCACCCAGCTCGGCAAGCCGTTCCTCGAAGTCGGCCGGCACCGAGTCGGCCGCCAGCACGGCATCGATACAACAGGCGGGCTCGTCGCTTTCCGGCTCGGCAGCGGCCCGCCAGTTGGAAGCCAGCCGGAGACGTCCCTGGAAGGTCTTTCCCACGTTTCGCCCCTCGGCGGATCGTCCTGCAAGCGCGTGGAAGAACCCGTCGAAGAACACGTACATGCCGAGCGCACCGGAATCGACCACCCCGGCCGCCTTGAGCTTCGGCAACTGGTCGGTGGTGGCCAGCACCGCGGATTCGAGGCGGTCCAGCACCGGCTCGATCCACGCGGGAGATGCTCCGGGCGGACACTCGGACAGCACAGCCTGGAGCTGCTCGAACAGGCTGAGCATGGTACCGGGCCTGGGATCGGGAACCGCCTTCCAGGCCAGCTCGTTGCCCTGCCTGGCGGCCAGCGGGAGATCGGTAGCGTTGCGTGCAGTCAGGAAGCCGGTGAAGAACCGGGCCGCGATGTTACCCGAGTTCCCGCGGGCGGACAGCAGCAGCTTCTCGGACAGCCCGTCGGCACCACCGTCGTGGCGGAGCAGCGGAGCAAGGCTCAGCACCAGGTTTCGCCCGGTGTCCCCGTCCGGCACGGGAAAGACGTTGAGCCGGTCGAGCAGATCGGCCCATCCGGCCAGCCGCTCCGCTCCGATGACCAGGGCGTTTCCCAGGTCACGGTCCATCGTTCTTCCCCCTCCCGGGCCGGCGATCATGAAACCCCCAGGGCTTTGCGAATGTACTCCGGGACCGACAGCTCGAGCTTGAAATCACGGCTTCGGATGGCCACCTGCTCGGTGCGTCCCCGGGCGCACAGCGTGCCCCCTTCCGCGAGGCGGATCTCGAAGTCGACCACGATCTTGCGCTTGAGATCGGCTACCGATGCGGCGCAGACGAACCGGTCCCGGTAGCGCAGCGGGTGAATGTGCTTGATCTGCGTCCGTACGACGGGGAAGAGAAACCCCGACTCGGCGTGGTACTTGTAGAGGTCGATCCCGGCCTGATCGAACAGGAGGGCCCGCGCAATCTCGAAGTACTTCAGGTAGTGCCCGTGCCAGACGACCTGCATGGCATCGACGTCGTGGAACGGAACGACCAGCTCGACTTCGCAACGGTGCAGGTTGGCTTGAGACATCGGGCACTCCGTCAGTCGATGAACCGGTCAAAGGCCCCGGCCAGGATGGCCCCCGCCAAGGCACCAATTTCCTGATCGAGAGGGCGGTCTTCCGAAAGGAACGGGACATGGTTGCGCACGGCCGACACCAGGCGGGACAGTGCGGGGCGGGCTTCCAGGCGTCCCCGGAGCTCGGCCCCCTGGGCTGCTGCCGCCAGGTGGATTGCGACCACGGAGGCCGCCAGGTCGCACACGGCAGCGGCATCACGGGAAGCGATGGTTCCCATGCTGACCTTGTCCTGGTTGTGCAGCTCAGTGGAGCGGGAGAACGAAGTGGCCGGCATGGTCAGCTTGAGGGCTTCCGCTGTCAATGCCGAGGCCGAGATCTGCGATGCCTTGAACCCATGGTGCAGGGCTCGGCGGCCGGCTTCGACGCCGGTCAACCCGAGGGGAAGGCCCCGGCTGAAACGGGCGTCGACGAGCTGCGCGACCTGGCGGTCGCAGAGGTCTGCGGCCGACGCAACCGCGGTCTTGAGCGCGTCCATGGCCAGGGCGATGTGCCCGCCATAGAAATTCCCGCCCGTGAGCAGCTCGCCGGTGGCGGGCTCGAACAGGGGATTGTCGCTGACTCCGTTGGCCTCGATCTCGACCCAGCGGGCGGCCCAGTCGAGCGTGTCGGACAGGACCCCGAGCACGTGCGGGCTGCACCGGAGCGAGTATGGATCCTGAAGTGCGGCCGGGGCCTGCGATTCTGTGACCTCGCCCGTCGAGGCCAGGAGCGCGGCCAGCCGCTCTGCGATTGCCCGCTGCCCCGGATGAGGCCGTGCGTCGGAAAGTGTCGGGTGGAAATGCCGGGGATGGCCGGCAATCGCGTGGATGGCCAGTGCGGTCGCCAGGGTCGCGGCCTTCTCGATGGAACGGCTGCGACGCAGGGCGAGCAAGGCCACGCCGGTCATGACCGACGTGCCGTTGACCATGGACAGGGCTTCCTTGGGGCCCATCCGGTATGGCTCCAGGCCGGCTTGCGCCAGCGCTTCGGATGCGGGCATTCGCCGCCCGCGATAGAAGGCATCCCGCTCTCCACACAGCACCGCGGCCATGTAGGACATGGGAGTGAGATCCCCCGAAGCTCCCACCGACCCGCAGGCGGGCACGACCGGAGTCACGCCGGCGTTCAGCAGGGCTGCGAGCTGCTTCAGGAGGGCCATGGAAACGCCGGAGTAACCGCGGCTCAGGCACACGAGCCTGGCCAGCATCGCGGCGCGGATTTCCGGGACGGGCAACGGGACGCCGATTCCGATGCCGTGGTAGCGGAGGAGATTCTGACCAAGCTCGCTGCTCTGCTCGGGAGACAGGCGCAGGCCGCAGGCCCCGCCGAATCCGGTCGTGACCCCGTAGACCGGCACTCCCGATTCGAGTGCCCTGCCGAGATGGCCGGCGGAGCGGTCGAGCCTGGAAACGAACTCGGGTTCTCCCGAGAGCTCCACGGTTGCGCCGTGGAGCGCGACGTCGACGAAGCGCTCCCACGGGATCGGTTCGATTCCCACCCGGACGGTACGTGTCGTGTTCTGGTCGGCCAAGTCCTTCTCCCCCAGCGATCCGGGCGCTGCACGTGCGCCCGCGGCGGGTATGGGATATTACAAGCGGGGGTTCTGAAGTCAAGGACGGGAAGGCGCGGGTCAGGTACCTTCCACGAGACTGCGGGCGTGAGCAACGTCGTTGGTACGTCCGATCACCACGAGAACGGTCCCTGCGACGAGGCAGGTATCCGGCTTGGGGTCGTAGTCGAACCGGGAGGCATCGGCCGGCTTGACCGCGACGACCTGGAGCCCGGTCTTCTGGCGAAAGCTCGAACCCGCGAGAGTCTTCCCGGCCAGGGCGGAACCGTCCGGGATGCAGATCTCGTCGATCCGGGTCGGGTCGTCGGGGTCATGGAGCATGCGATCGATGAAGGTGGTGGCCACGGGGCGGATAAGCTCGCTGGCCATGCGCATGCCTCCGATGAGGTTGGGCCTTACCACCTTGGTTGCGCCCGCGGCCTGGAGCTTGCGGTCCACGTTGTGCTCCACTCCCTTGGAGATGATGCGGAGCTTGGGGTTCATCTGCCGGGCGGTGATGGTGACGTAGAGGTTTTCCCGGTCCGTGGGGAGCGCTACGGCAAGCCCCCTGGCCCGGAGTATTCCCGCCTTCTCCAGGACCTCTTCGTCCGAGGCATCCCCCTCGACGTAGGGGAATCCGTCCTGCATCAGCTTCTCGACCCGTTCGTGGTCCTTCTCGACGAGCACGAACTGTCGGCCCGATGCCTTGAGCTCCTCCGCGATGTAGTGCCCGGTCTCGCCTGCGCCGCAGATGATGAAATGGTCGGAGACCTTCGAGATTTCCCGGCTCATCTTCCTGTGCCTCAGCAGTTGTTGGAGCTCCCCTTCGACAAAGAACGCTGTGATGACCGACAGCGCATACAGGATGACCGACGTGCCGAAGACCACCATGGACAGCATGAAGACCTTGAAGATCGGCGTATTCAGCCCGGCCAGCTCCCGGGCATCGAAGGCCTCGTTGATGGTCCCCAGCATGACGATCGTGCGGAAGGCGCAATGGAGAAGACCGTACTTGGGATAGAGCAGGAAGTAGTGGCCGAGCGTGCCGTAGAGGAACACCCCGACGAGCAGGATGACCGCTGTGAGCATTCGTCTGTAGACAGGCAGCATCAACCACCCGATGTCGACTGTCGGACGATACAATATCGGCCTGCAAGGTGCAACAAGGGGACGCTCGGTCACATGACGATTGCCTTGCTGCCGCGGACTCACTACACTGTGGGCCTTTCCGTCGCCGGATGTCCCGGTGACATCGTTCGGGGGTTTCATGCGGCACGCATTCCAGGTAGTTCGTTCTCTTGCGGTCGTTGCCATGCTGACGTCGGTCCCGTTCCTGTGGTCGTGCGACGACCAGGACGTGCAGCCTGCACCCGAGACGGAAACGGCGGTGCAGCCGATCGTCGGCGGGCAGCTCGAGACCGGCTGGGACCCGGTCGGGGCCATGACGTTCAAGATGACGAGCCTGGGATACATGGGCTCATTCTGCTCCGGGACCCTCATCGCCCCGCAGTGGGTGCTGAGCGCCGCACACTGCCTGTATGCGAGTGCGGACCTGCCGATTTTCCCGGGGCTGGTCCACTTCTACATCGGCCCGAATGCGAACAGCGTGATGCCGGCCCAGCCGCCGCCGGAGGGAACGCTGCACACGTCGGACCGTTTCTACATCCACCCGGGATACAATCCGAAGTGGGGGGGAGACGACATTGCGCTGATGCACCTGTCACGACCGGTGGAAGGGGTCAAGCCGATTCCGCACAACACCACTCCGTTCGACAAGTCGATCCTGGGGAAGAAGATCCTGTACGTGGGCTTCGGCGCCAACAACGGCATCCAGCAGAGCGGCAGCGGGGTGAAGCGCTCCGGCAGCATGTCCATGTACACCTATGACAAGGGAACCTACGTGAGCTGGTACGCGGATGCCGGAGTCTGCTTCGGCGATTCCGGAGGTCCCGGCCTGTTTGCGTACGACGAGCAGTTCCGGGTCATCGGGGTGAACTCGTCAGTGTTCTCGCAGAACGGGGACCCCTGCAAGGGCGGTGCGGTCCAGACCCGAGTCGATTCCTACGCACCCTGGATCGAAAAAACCATGAACGATGCCCCCAACTGCACCAAGGAGCCCGGGCTGTGCCTCTGCCCGCAGGCCTGCCAGGCGGATGGGGCCTGTCACAACGCCATGTGCGAGATCTTCTCGTGCCAGGAAGTGCTCGACTGCTACGATGGGTGCAGCGGGAACCCGGAATGCCGCAACCGGTGCTACCTCCGGATGTCGCCGCTGGCGTCCACCGAGATGCACAACCTCGGCTGGTGCGCGTACCAGAAGTGCAACAACTCCCTGGACAACAAGGCCTGCGTCGAGAACAAGTGCGGCAAGTACCTCGATGAGTGCAAGGCAACGCCGGTCGGGTCGGAGGACTGCAGCTACATCTTTGCCTGCCAGGCGGTGTGCAAGCCCGAGGATTCCATGTGCCGGGCCTCCTGCTTCGAGAAGGGAACGGAAGCGGCGCAGGGGCAGTTCCGTACGCTGCGGGACTGCTTCGAGAACCACTGTTCCTCGCTCCCCGAAGTGGGCTTCGAACCCTCCTGCGGCTGGGACTGGTGCGCGGCTCCGCTGGAAATCTGCGCTCCGCCGAGCAACTGCTCTCTCCTGGGCGGCGACTGTCCCAAGGGAACCGCCTGCTGGATGAGCCCGACCGGCAAGTACGACTGCTTCCCGACCGACGATGTCGAGGAAGGAGGCCTCTGTCCATTGGTCCCGGTCGTCAAGCGTGCCTGCGAGGACGGCCTCCAGTGCGTCATGGCGCAGGACACGACCGAGTGCCGGCGGGTCTGCACGGCCGATGAGCACTGCGGCCAGGACGAAGCCTGCCAGACGGCGGAATTCCCGGGAATGGAGGGCTGGGGATACTGCGATTGCCGGGACGACGACGGAGACGGCTTCTGCGTGGTGGATGACTGCGACGACCACGAGGCCAAGACCAATCCCTCCAAGGGGGAGAAGTGCTACGACGGCAAGGACAACAACTGCAACGGCCAGGTCGACGAAGGGTGCGAGGCGGTCGCCGAGGAATCGTCCGTCGTCGAGTCCGATGAAATGGATGGGAACAACGATCGAGTCGGCTGCACCGCTTCCGGTGCAGCTCCTCCGGCAGGCGCTGCGTGGCTCCTGCTTGCCGGCCTCTTCTCCCTCATCGGCATCCGGAGGGCGGTGCGCCGCTGACACCCCGCATGCCTCGCAAGGACTTCCGTCGCAGCTTCGACCCTCAAGCCTCTGCAGATGCAGCGCCCGTGGCATCCCCGCCTGTGCCTCCTCCCGCTCCCGACGGATGCTGGAAGCTTTGGCCGCCCGAGCTTGCCGCGTACCTGGCCCCGGAAGGGCGTGAAGAAGACCTGGCCGCAGAGCTCGGTTCGGTTCTGGCCCGGCACGGCCGCCTGTTCGTCGCCGAAGGCCCGGCCCGTGACCTTGCCTGGGCGGCAAACACCTGGCGTTCGCCGAAGATCGTCACCGTACCCTCCATCTCCGGCGGTGCCGCGGCGCTGCGAGCCATGCAGCGCAACTGGGTTCCGTATTCCGCCCACCTGCACCGGCGAACCGAGCTCATCCGCGAGAAGCTCCCGCACGTGTCGGCCCGCACCCTGCGCTTCCCGGAGCCGGCTCCCCGCGCTCCGCTCGGCTCCTTCACCCTGCTGGATGCCGAAACGATGCTGGCCTCCCCCGACTGCTCGAGCCCGTTTCCCAACGGCGAGGTCACATTCGTCGAAGACCACGAGAACCCGCCCAGCCGGGCGTATCTGAAGCTGTGGGAGGCACTGACGCGCATCGGGGTCATGCCGGGGCCGGGGGAGCGCTGCTTCGACCTGGGGGCGAGCCCTGGGGGGTGGACCTGGGTTCTGCAAGGGCTCGGCAGCAAGGTCACGGCCGTGGACAAGGCCCCGCTGGAGCCGCGGGTGACCCAACTCCCCAACGTGGATGTACTACCCGAGAGTGCGTTTTCCCTTACACCCGAGGCACTGTCTGAGGCCGATTGGGTGTTTTCCGACGTGATCTGCTATCCGGCCCGCCTGTTGAAGCTGGTCGAACGGCTGCTGGCGGGAGGAGTCCGCGCCAGGTTCGTCTGCACGGTGAAGTTCCAGGGGGAAACCGACCACGACACGGCCCGCCGGTTCGCTGCCATCCCGTGCAGCCGCCTGTTCCACCTGCACCACAACAAGCACGAGCTGACTTGGGTGCGGGGATCGGACGAATAGAACGAATAGGACGAATGGAAGACCGGGGACTGAAGCGGATGGGAAGCTAGGGGCCTTTCTGGCTAGAGGGGAAGGGGCCGTTCTGGAACTGGAAGACGAGATACGCGCCGGCAAGCCGCTTGCGGTCCGCGGCATCGACCGAACCGGCCAGCAGCTCGAAGAACCCGATCACATCGGCATTGGCACCGAACGACTTGCCGAAAGAGGCCAGAGTGGCGGCCGTCGCGGGGGCCAGGTCTCCGCCGAGAATGGCCAGCGCAGCGTGTGCGGACAGCAGTGAGTAGTAGTCGAGGTTGGCGCTTCCGGCGGCCCGGTGCAGCATCGGCATCATCTGGGACAGGTAGAGCTGCATGGCGGCGCCGTCGCCAGCCAGGCCAAGGAAGCTGACGAGTTGGAACCGCCGCTGGAGGTTATCCCCGGCCGTCATCAGGTGCGTGGCGTTTTCCACGAGCACGGCATTGGCCTTGGCCAGCGTCGCCAACTCCCCGGCTTCCTGGAGCAGCACTGCCTCCATCTGGATGGCTTCGATCTGGGCCATCTCGGCCCCCTGGGCCGGAATCCGCTCCCTCACCGCCTCGATCAGACTGATCCCGAGGGGGATCTTCTCCGCCCATCGGGCCGCGCCTGCCAGCGATGTTGCGGCGGCCGCCACCTCCATGTAGAGGCCGGCCTCGAGGGCCGGGGCAGCCAGGTGCAGGAGTTTCTGCGACAGTTCGTCGCTCACCGCGGCCTTGTCTTCGAGCCTCAGGTTGGTGAGCGATGCCAGGGCGTGTGCGAGCGGGAGCTTGCGGGCATCGGGCACGACAACCCGGAAACCCTGATCTCCACGGGTCGAATCGATGTCCAGGAGGAGGGAATCCAACCCCATCCGGATTCCCCAGTCGGGGAAGATGCGGGCGGTCTTGTTCCACGTCCGCATCTCCTTCTCGTAGTCCTTGACCAGGGCATCCTCGGTCAGCAGGGTCTGGTGCCAGACCAGGAGCCCGAATCCCTTCAGGGCGGGGAAATCCGCCAGGAACTCGGGGGGTTCCTCCAGGTCCGCTTGGGCGAAGCGCCAGGCCACCCCTGCCTCCTGCCCCAGGGCGATTCCGCAGGCGTCCAGTGCCCGGGCGATCTCGGTCTGACCCCGGAACCGGGCAAGCAAGGAGGTCCAGGCCAGGAGCCGGAAATCGAACTTCTTCCGGGGTTCCTCCAGGTGGCCGCCGAGAAAGCGCCCGAGCGAAACGGTGGAGACATTGCGCAAAGCCATGCACGAGCCGTAGGCGGACATCATCGCCCGGTGTGCCAGGCGGTCATCGCCGGCCAGCAGTGCGTACGCGGCAAAGGCCAGGTGCGCTTCTGCGATGCGGTCGTGTCGGATTGCCTGGGGAACGACGGCGTGGCAGGCCAGGCTGTCTCCGGAGGTCGGCAAACGGCCGTCCAGCCACCGGCCGCCCAGGCCAAGGTTGAACGTCCCCTCCTGCTTGCCCGACAGGAGCAGCCCTTCCAGCGTGCTGCCGATGTTTGCCGTGAACGTGACGTTGCCGGAGTTCGATTCGAGCACGCACGACAGGCTCCCGCTTCCCGAGAAGCCGGCCCGCACCAGGGTGTCGAAATGCTGCCACGAAGCGGCGGCCTCGGAGAACCGTCCCAGCCGGGCCAGCAGCTTGACCTTGTAGGGGAGCAGGCTGTGCACCACATGTCCCTTTCCGCACCCCTCGCTGCCCTGGCCGGCTTCGAGAATGCGGTCGAGCACGGCGAGCTGCTCCTCCAGTGCCATGGTGGCCTTCCGGGCTGCCAGCACGATGACATCGGGCACGAATGCAAGGTGGGGCATCTTTTTCTCGAGCAGGGGGCGGGCCGCGTCGAACAGCGACGGGGCGGCATCCTCCGCTGCGAGGAACTTGCCCGCGGCAACGGCCAGCCCGAGGAATGCCCGGATGTCCGCGGGGTAGCGTCCCAGGCGCTCCTCCAGGAGCTTTGCCATCCCGACGACAGCCTCTTGCGGCTTCTCCACGACGGCAACGAGCCCGACACCGGCAGCAGCCCTGAGCAGGTCGATGACCAGGTCGGCAACGTTTCCGGTCCTCTCGGAACCGTCCTCGAGCGTGTCTCCCAGGACCTCGCGGAGCGGCTGTTCGAGGAGGGAGGCGACCCGGGAGGCCACGTTCGGGTCATCGGGTCCCAGCAGCTCGGGGATCGCCCGGTGCACCGCGGGCAGCAGCCGCACGATCGCTTCGATGGCCGGAGGCGGCTCGACCTCCAGGGAGAGCTCGTCTGCGACGCGCCCGCTGAGCTCCTCGGCCCTGGCAAGGGCTCGGGTCACGACCTCGGGGGCGGCCTTTCCGTGCGACACGATGGCCAGCAGGTCGAACGAGAGGAAGCGGGCAGCGTCAAGCCCGATCGCCCACCAGCCGGCTTCATGGGTACCCGGGATCGATGCGGTCTCCAGCGTGCCCAGAGCCTCGGCGTACGCGGCGGCATCGTCCCTGTCCGCGGCCTGGACGGTCTTTCTCACCCCCGAGAAGATGGCGAGAATCGCAGGAGAGTGGTCGGGTTGACCAAACCAGGTCAGCAGAGCGGACAGGTCTTTCGGCAGGGTCCTCTCGAGTCGATTGAGGGTGGCAAGCGCATCGGCGGTCCGCCCCTCGAGGAGCTGTTCCCCGGCCAGGAGGGCGACCAGCGCTGCCCGGATCGGCTGCGCCAGGCGGACCAGGTCCGGAGATGTTTCCGATACCGGTCCGGCCGCGACGGCGTCGAGTGCGGCGGCCGAGCGCTCGATCTCGGCACCGAGTGCCCCCAGGTCCCAGCTTCTCAGGAATGGTTCGAGGGCTCCTGCCAACCGGGCGATCTCCGCGACGACCCGGTCTTCATCGGAACCGGTGAGCTGCCCCTTGAGCCTCTCGAGTCCCGAGCTGAGCTGCCCGAGCACGACAGGGATCAGGTCGGTCCGACCATCCACGAAGGTCAGGGCCAGGTTGACTGCGACTCCGCCGAGCACCGGGAGAATCCCGGCCTTCCCTTCCTTGACCGCTCCGGACAGCACGGCGTCCGTGAGCCGGGCAAGCTCCTCGGAATTCAGACAGGAGCCGGCGGCCTGCAATGCGGCCATCATGCGACTGACATTTCTCGCTGCCGCGCCCTCCCCCAGGTCTTCGGCCACGGCCCTTGTCACCGAGTCGAAGTACACTCGACAGACCGGGAGGGTGAGCAGGGGGTCGGCCCAATCTGCGGAGTAGCGGACTGCGGAAAGGAAGCGGGAAGCCGCTTCTCCGCTCAACCAGCGGTTCTCGGGCTTGCCGAGCCAGTCGGTGAGTCTCTCCACGTCTGCGCTGCGAAGTCTTCCGTCGTCCCCGACCACGGCCATGGCCCAGTACGAAAGCCCGAGGTCCGGACGGCCCAGCCGCTCCAACTCCCCCCAGGCGGCGGCGAGCTTTTCCCGGTGCGCTGCGGGGAAGGCGGCATCACACACGTCGGTGTTGACCGCACCCGATTCGCGGAGGAACAGGGCCAGCGCAGCAATGAGACGCCCCCGTTCGCCGCCAAGCTGATTGGCGATCCGCTGCAGCTCCCGGTCCCGCCGCTTGTCCGCTACGCCGGCCAGAGCAGATCTCAAGGACTTGTCCGCGCCCGATTCGGAGGTCTGGTTGGCCCCACCGAGCTCGTCCGTCCGGGCCAGCGCCTGGAGGAACAGCCGCGCGTCGATCTCCCCGGGCCCGCCCGCAGGCCGATCCAGGCACACTTCGCCCAGCTCCTTGAACCCCATCTCGAAGGCCCCGGCCCCACCAAACGAAGCGGCAAGCCCCTTGAGATACAGCAGGTGGCCCCGAACCCCGCAGGCCGGCGCATCCTCGGGCAGTGCCGCCAGCGCTTCTCCCAGCGCGGCGACGGCATCGACCGGCCGCGCCTCAGAGAGTGCCTTGTCCGCACGGGCCGCTGCGACGAGCGCCTTTCCCCGGACGCCGCTCTCGGACAGCTTCGCGCTGCCCAACCGATCGAGCAGGGGGGTCCCCCGGACGAGCAGCTCGGCCTCGTCCGTCCGCCCCGTAGCGCATCCGCCTGCAAGCCACACGGCAAGCACACAAGCAAACACCCAGCCGGACCGAATGCTCATTCTCAGACCTCCCGCAAGTTCCTCGCCCGGAACCATAGCAGGCAAACCCGGTCGGGATCAACGTGCCAATTGCCCCACCATCGGGAGAAGTGGTATGTTCATTTGAGATTCCGGGAGGATGCAGCCATGGAGGACCATTCGAAACGGGCGGAGGAATTCGCAGGCAGGCTTCCGCTTTCCTCACAGGAAATGGCGGAGCTGCACGCTACGTTGCTCGAAGGGGCGCCGGTCTCCATACTCGTGTATGACCAGGACGGGGACTGCCTCCTGGCCAACGAGAGGGCAGCGCATTCCGTCGGAGCGACCCGCAGCCAGCTCCTGGAACAGAACTTCAATCGGATTTCCTCGTGGGAGGTATCGGGACTGCTCGCTGAAGCCCGGGTGTGCCTGGAGCGGGCGGAAAGTCGACGGTCGCAGATCCACACCACCACGACCTTTGGACGGGAGGTGTGGCTCGACTGCCGCCTGGTCCCGCTGGGGACTGCGGAACGACGTCGAGTGCTCCTCACGTTCGAGGACGTCACGGAAAGGAAACGGGCCGAGGCCGAGGCCCTGCGCCACGAGCGAACCCTCCAGGCGATCAACCGGTTGTTCCGGGATGCGCTCGTCTGCGGGCTTCCTTCCGAGGTTGCGCACCGGTTCGCGGATATCGCACAAGGTCTGGCCTTTGCCCGGACCTGCTGGCTGTTCGAGCTGGATTCAGAGGGGGTGCTGCGGACGGTCGTCTGCCCCCCGGGTTCGGCCCCGTCCAGCCCCCCGGGGCAGCCGGCCGGGGTTTTCAAGACCGTGATGGAGACGGGCCGGAGCAGCCTGGTCAATCGGGCCGCTGGTCACCCTGCGGACGTGGGGTTGCCAGCGTGCATGGAGGCCCCGGAAAACTACGTGGCGGTTCCGCTGCGCCGGGGGGACGGGGTGTTCGGAGTGGCCTTGCTGGCTAACAGATCCGGACCGTTCTACGACCACGACCTGGATTCCCTGGAGGCACTGGCCGCGGCCTACACCCAGGTCCGGGACCGGCGGGAAGCGGATGCCCGGCTGAAGGCGACGGTGGAAGAGCTGTCGCGGTCGAACGAAGACCTCGGCCTCTTCGCATCGGTCGCGTCGCACGATCTTCGGGAACCGCTTCGGAAGATCCTGCTGTTCGGCGAACGGCTGGAAAATGCGTTGGCCTCTTCGGAGCCGGGCCGGGCAGCGGAGTTCCTTGGGCGGATGCTGGGTTCGGCCCGTCGCCTGCGCACGCTGGTCGACGGAGTGCTCGAGTACTCCCGCGCGGGCACGACCCCGGCCCGGGTGGCTCGTGTCGACATGGATGCCCTGCTTCGGGGGGTGGTCGCGGATCTCGAGGTGGCGCTGGAGGAATGCGCAGGGCGAGTCGAGCTGTCTTTGTGCCCTGCGGTTCGAGGCGATGCGGTGCAGCTTCGACAGGTGTTCCAGAACCTCATCCAGAACTCGATCGTGCACCGGCGGGAGGGGGTAGCACCACGGATCCGGGTAACGGCCATGGCAGAAGGCGGGAGCGTGCGAATCGAGGTAGCGGACAATGGAAACGGCTTCGACCCCTCGGATGCGGACAGGATTTTCCTCCCCTTCTGCAGGGTCGGGGCATCCGCTTCGTCCAGCGGAATGGGGATGGGACTTGCCGTGGTCCGGAGGCTGACCCGCCGGAACCAGGGGACCGTCACCGCCCGGGGAACGCCGGGACAGGGGGCGGTCTTCAGCCTGTCGTTTCCCGGCGCCGAGGTTGAGCAGGAGGTGGGACGATGACCCTCGAGGGACGCGGCTTCCATATTCTACTGGCGGAAGATGACGAGGACGATTCCCTGCTCATCCGGGATGCCGTGGCCGAAGCGGGGATTGCGGGGACCGTGCACATCGTGGGCGACGGGCAGGCCATGCTCGACTACCTGCGCCGATCGCAGAAGACGGGAGGTGATGCGGCCTGCCCCCGGCCCGACCTCGTCATCCTCGATCTGCACATGCCCCGCAAGACCGGTGTCGAGGCACTTGCCGAGCTGCGCGCCGATCGCGAGATATGCCACTTCCCGGTGGTCGTCCTCACCACCTCCAGGCAACCCAAGGACATGGCCGACTGCTACGACCAGGGGATCACGAGCTTCATCGTCAAACCGGACAGCTACCGGGCGCTCGTCGACATCGTCCGGAACCTGGCATCCTACTGGCTCGGGATCGGCTGACCGGGCTATTCTTCCATGGGGTGCAGCCAGACCACGAGGAAAGCAATGCCGCTCCCGACCAGGGCACCGGTCAGGACGTCGGTGAGGTAGTGCTTGTCCGCTGCGATTCGCAGCGCTCCCACCCCGGCTGCCGCGGGCAGCCCGATTCCCAGCACCCACGGGGCATAGGGAGAGTTGCGCCGGGCCATCACGGTCCCCGTGCTCACGACCGTGGAAAACGCCAGCGCAGTGTGGCCGGAGTAGAACGAGACGTTCTGATCAGGATCCTCGGCAAAGGGACGGGGGTCTGCGTGTGCGTAAGGACGCTGGCGCCCTGCCGTGAACTTGACGAGCTGGTTGGCAGCGGCGCTCGCAGCGATCCCCTGGACGATGAGGGTCGCATCGTTCAGCGAGCCTCTCCAGTCCCCGTTGCGGGACAGCAGGTCCACGCCGAGACTGGCAACGGGCAGTATCCCAAATGCCAGGATGTCGCTGGCAAGTGCAGGAGCGGACTTGTTGCCGCGGACCAGGAGATCCCGTGCCCACCGGTCGATTCCGGGGGGATCCCACTTGCCTGCCGACTCGTCGCACCACCGGCACGGGTCAGGTGCCAGATGGCCCTTGAACAACTCCGGAACCACCCAGCCAGCGATGAGCAGGCCGTTGACGCCCCAGTCCTGCCACAGGGTCAGCCGGAACTCACGCTCCGCTTCCCCGGCCCGGCACGGGGCAGCAGGGGCGAGCGGGGTCAGTGATGCGGTCAAGACCGCCAATGCCAGCGCTGCGGCAACCTTCCGGGCCATGACACCTCCTGTCCGACCTGCCACCCCGAGCGACGATTGCACCACCGTTCCTCCGGATCTGTCAAGACCCGCCCTGATGCGGCCCCAAAAAAGCAGTTGACTGTGAACTCCCTCATATCCGATTATGCGCGGGCACGTGCCCGCGGCGGTCAGTGAGGGCTGCCACCCGAGGTGACGTGCAGACTCCACAGGAGGATGAATCGATGAAACGAGCTTTGTTCCTGGCCGCTGCCCTGTTCACGGTGGGATGTTACCAGTCCACGGATACCGACCTGCCCATGCAGGGGAACCCGCCTCCCAATGCGGCCGGCGGGGTAACCGTTCCGGCAGACGTCGTGCCGTGGACCTCGGACAAGTGCATGGTCGACACGGATTGTGCCGGCACCGCGGGGATCGGGGAATGCCAGAAGGCCGTCTGCGAGGCCGGAGCATGCATCGCGGTCAACGCTCTTCCGGGGGCCGCATGCACCGCGGCGGACCTGGCCACCTGCCAGGCCGGCGTTTGCAAGGTCGGGGACGAGGGGAAGCTCGCTTGCGTCGTATCCGTGGCCCAGGACGGGACGGTCTGCGGCGAATTCTACGCAGCATGCGGCGGTGCCGCTTACTGCGTAAACGGCCTGTGTGTGGACCCCTGTGACGACGGGAACGCCTGCACCGCGGACAAGTGCACCGATGCCGGTTGCACCGCCACCCCGCAGACCGGCGCCTGCGACGATGGCAATCCGTGCACCGAGAACGATGCGTGCAAGGACGGCGCCTGCAAGGGCGAGAAGGTCTGCGACTGCACCAAGGACGGCGACTGCTTCGACCTGGAGGACGGCGACCTATGCAACGGGACGCTGGAGTGCAAGGAAGGCGCCTGCGTCGTGAAGAAGAGCACCGTGGTGAAGTGCCCCGAGACCGGCTCCGAGCCCTGCCAGTTCAATGCGTGCGTCCCCGAGACCGGCAAGTGCGAGCTGACCGTGGCCGAGGACAACACCGAGTGCGACGATGCCGCCGAGTGCACCGATGACACCTTCTGCCTCGTCGGTGCCTGCACGGGCATTGGCAGCTACTCCTGCGAAGTGGCCTGCGACGACACCCTGGACGAGGACGAGGACGGATTGGCGGACTGCCAGGATGCGGAGTGCTTCGGGATCGGGGAATGCCCGACTCCGGCCTGCGACGACGGCGAGTGCCAGGACTTCGCCGGCGAGACCTGCGCCACCTGCCCCGAGGATTGCGGCAAGTGCCCGCCCGAATGCGGCGACGGCGAGCTCACCGTTGAAACCGGCGAGGAATGCGACGACAAGAACAAGGCCAATGGAGACGGCTGCGACGAAGCCTGCAAGGTCGAGCCGGCCGCGGCCGAGCCCGGCGACGTCATCGTCACCGAGATCATGAAGAACCCGGAGCTGGTCGACGATTCCGCTGGCGAGTGGTTCGAGCTGCTCAACACCACGGACCAGGACATCGATATCAACGCCTGGACCATCAAGGACGCAGGCACGGACTTCCACCGCATCTTCGCCCTGGGCGGCGTGGTGATCCCGGCTGGGGCCTACGTGGTGCTGGCGGTCAACGCGGATGAGAAGACCAACGGCGGCATCATCCCCGACTACGTCTACGAAGGATTCGTGCTGGGCAACAAAGAGGACGAGGTGGTCCTGTCCTCCGGCGAAACCGTGGTCGACCAGGTCGTCTACACCGACGGTGCGCCGTTCCCGGTTGGTGACGGGGCATCGCTGAGCCTGTCTCCGTCCAAGCTCGATGCCACGGACAACGACGCGGGCGAAAGCTGGTGCGACGGGCAGGTTCCCTACGGCCTCGGCGACCTCGGCACCCCGGGTGTTGTCAACACCGAATGCCCCGCCTGCGGCGACACGATCTGTAACGGCGAAGAGACCTGCGCCGACTGCGACGACTGCAAGTGCGCCGAAGGTTCCAAGTGCGTGGGCAAGGAGTGCGTGGAGCTGAAGAAGGCCGGCGAGAGCTGCATGGCCAAGGAAGACTGCGCTACCGGCTTCTGCGTGGACGGCGTCTGCTGCCTCACGGCCTGCACGGGCCTGTGTGAGACCTGCGCCAAGGCCGGCGCCGCCGGTACCTGCTCCAAGCTTGCCCTCGGCTCCGACCCGCAGGACGAGTGCGGCCTGTGCAAGACCTGCGATGGCAATGGGGCCTGCACCGCCATCCTGGCCGGGGATGACCCGGACAACGACTGCACCGAGGCAGCCAAGAACACCTGCGGGCTGAGCGGAACCTGTGACGGCAAGGGGGCCTGCGCCTTCTGGGACGTGACCACCGAGTGCCTGGCTGCCGCCTGCACCGTGAGCGACTTCAACGCCGCGGACAAGTGCGACGGCAAGGGAGCCTGCGTGGCCGATGCCACGAAGACGAGCTGCTGCCCGTTCAAGTGCGACGTGGCGGGCAAGGCATGCGAGACGACCTGTGCCACGGACAACGACTGCTGCGCCACCGCCTTCTGCGCCACGCAGAAGGTGTGCAAAAACAAGAAGCCCACCGGGCAGAACTGCCAGGGCAACAGCGACTGCATCTCCGGCAAGTGTACCGGAGGCAAGTGCGAGTAGCTTCGCCCCTCAAGGGCACCGGGCCTGGAGCATCGGCCCGAGCCGTTCCACGGTCTTCTTCCCAATCCCTTTGACCCGGTCGAGCTGCTCCACGGAGCAGAAAGGGCCGTTTTTAGTGCGGTCCTCGACGATCCGGGCTGCCATCTTGTCGCCTATCCCGGGAAGCTCTGCGATGTCGCGGGCATCGGCCAGGTTCAGGTCGAGGGGAACACCGAGCAGGAGTGCGGCGCGGCCCGAAAGGACCCCTTCCCGAACCTCGACAGGAACGCAATCGGCCTGGAGCCGGACCTGGGCGGTCTCCGCCCGGATGGAAAGGAGGGTCGGCCCGACCGAGTCCGCACAGCCCGGGGCCCCGGCCTGGGCCAGGACTGCATCGAGCTGGGCCTGGTCGCGTGCGCACCAGAGCGCTGCGCCGACAGGCCCCAGGATCTCCACGGGCCGCTCACACGCGGTCACGCTTTCGGGCAGAGTATCGCGGCGGCGTGCGAACCATACGGAGAGCAGGCCGAGTGCCAAAACGATGAGGAGGCAGGCCGTGATCTCGGCAGCAAACCGCTTCAAGAAATGACTTCCACCTTGAGACCGAACTGGCGGGAAAGAAGATCCACCGCCTTGTCGAGGTTGGCATCCTCGATGATGCAGGACACGACGTCCGCGGTGGTGTTGATGGCAAGCACGTTGATCCGCTCGGCGGCCAGGATGGAGAAGAACTCGCCGGCCAGCCCGACCACTTCCTCGAGCAGCTCGCCGCCCAGCACCGAGAGACGCACGACCTGGTCGTCGTTCATCCAGCCCTCGGCGCCGAGTCTCTCCATCAGCTCGCGGGTGATCCCCAGTGCCGCTTCCTGGTCCCGGCGGAGCACCGTGAACGTGATGCTGGCCGACCCGGCATCGGGGGCATTCTGGACGATCATCGTCACCGGGATTGCCTTCTCGGCCATGGCCCCGAAGACCGTGGCAGCCACGCCGGGCACGTCCGGAACGCCAATGAGCGTGATCATCGTCTCGGTACGCCGGATGCGCAGGGTAACCAGCTTTGCCTTCCCGCTCATGAGGTCACCTCCAAGGTCGGCACAGCCTACACATCGGCTGACTGCAGTGTCAACAGTTGATTTCCTTTGTTTCGGGCCGGCCGATGGGTAGAATAGCGCCGTGCCGTCTGGAACAAGGAGGCATCCAATGAAGATTCGCAGATTAGCGGCCCTGGTTGCGGTGGTGTTTGGTCTGGCTCTCCAGGCATGCGGGGCCGATGCCCCGGTGGATCTCTCCAACGTGACCGTCGAGACCTCGGTCGACACCAACCTGCTGAACGCCGGCGCCACGTTCAGCGTGGCCTGCATGGTGTTCGACCCGGAAGGGAAGGAGCTCGATGCGGACACAGCGTTTACGGTGGTTCCAGGCAAGTCGGTCATCGTGGACGGACGCAAGGTGACTGCGAACCTGCCGGGGGTCTACACCGTGACCTGCTCACTTCCTGACGGCAGCTTCCCCGACGAGACGCCGGAGGAGGTCGTCGTGACCAAGAAGAACATCGTTGCCATCGAAACGACGCTCGAGGCCAACGAGGTCATTGCCGGTGACGAGGTCCAGGCCGGCTGCACGGTCCTCAACAAGGAAGGACAGGCCGTCGAGTGGCCGACCGAGCTGGTCATCGTCCCGGCCGACGGGATCACCGCCACGGGGCTGACCCTCAAGACAGAGAAGCTGGGCAGCTACACCGTGGCCTGCAAGGCCGTCGACCTCCCGGTGATCGACGAGACGCCCGAGCCGCTCGAGGTCATCGCCGGCAAGGCAGCGTTCGTGCGCGCCACCATCAAGGAAGACCAGGTCGCTGCCGGAACCGAGGTCGTGGTGTTCTGCTCCATCGAGGATGACAACGGGAACATCCTGGAAGGGCTCGCCTCCCCCGACCCGCAGGAAGGTATCGGCGTCGAGGGGACCACCATCACCCCCATGAAGGCCGGCGAGTACGACATCACCTGCTCCCCCGGCGACGAAGCCCTGGATCTCGAGAAGATCCCGGACCACCTCTCGGTCTACGCAGGCCCCGCTGCCAGCGTGCTGCTGACCGCAAAGCCCAAGAAGAACGTGTACAAGATCGATGACAAGGTCGAGATCACCGGGAGCGCTGCGGACGCGTACGGCAACCCGCTGGAAGGGTACGACGTGATCATCACGGCCCCGGCCGGCATGAAGGAAACGTCCGGGAAGTACCAGTTCACTGCCGAAGGGGAGTTCACGTTCATCGGCACGCTGGCCCCCCCCGACGATGCCATCAAGGGCGAGCTGACACTGTACTGCGACGAGAGCGGGCCGGAGATCGTGCTGTTCAAGCCCGAACGCGGGGCCACCCTGACCGGCGACCCGATGGTCGACGTCGAGGGGGAGGTCATCGATTCCCTCTCCCCCACCGTCGAAATCGAGATCAACGGCAAGGCCGTCCCGGTTGATCCCGACGGCAAGTTCTACCACGTGGTCGAGGGCTTCCACGGGATGAACATTCTCACCGTCAAGGGGTACGACGGGTTTGGAAACGACAGCAAGATCGTCCAGTCGTTCTACTACTCGACCGACTACGTCGACTACTCCACCGAGGACATCTCGGACGTGCTGCTGGAGCAGTCGCTGCTGATCTACCTCGGACAGAACTTCCTCGATGACGGGGACCACGACAAGACTCACATCGACGACCTGGCCACGCTGGTAGAGATCCTGCTCGACAGCATCAGCCTGGACATGCTGGGAGGGGCCATGCCCGTGGTGGACACGGTCATTCCCAACCTGGTCAACCTGCCGCTGCTGAACGTCGCCGGGTTCGAGCTGAGCTTCACGGGCGATCTCGGCCTGGTCGTGTACATCGACCAGATCTCGCTGGCCGAGCCGTACGTGGGCATGAAGAGCAGGGACGGGGGCATCGACATGACCCTGTCGTTCTCCGGGACGCAGCAGGATCCGGGCATCTTCGTGCAGCTTTACATCGAGCTGGACTTCATCCTGACCGTGACCTCGAAGCTCGGTGGCAACCAGCTCTTCACCGCGGGGATCAACCCGGGGGTGGCGGTGCAGACGTCGCTTGGCGTGGAAACCCTCCTGGTCGAAGCCTCCATGGACATCAGCAAGGCTCCGGGCGAGGACATCCAGTTCGCCCTGGCCAACCTGAACGTAGAGCCCAAAGGAATCCACATCGAGCCGCTCCAGGATCTGAAGATCGACCTGGGTGCGGTCAACTTCAACGGGAACCAGCTCATCGACCTGCCGGTCATCGAGTTGGGTCAGCTCGTGTCGGGGATCAACGACATCCTGTCGAGCTACATCATCGACCCGGTCCTGAACTTCGTGATTCCGGGGCTGCTCGACCTGCTCGAGCCGATCATCGAAGACCAGGTCGGCAACCTCATCGGCGACCTGCTGAACCAGTTCGAGGTGGTGCTCCCCATCCCGCTGCCGCAGCTACCGGGGGCGGAGAAGTCGGTCGAGATCACCTTCAAGACGGCCCTGTCCTCGGTGCAGTTCACGACCCAGGGTGGCGAGCTCGGCCTCGGGGCCGGGTTCTACGCGCCCAAGGGGATCGACCGGGAAGTGCTGGGCAGCATCCTGCGGGCCGGCTGCGGCAGCGGCGCCTTCGGGACTCCGGTGTTCGACACGGCCGAGAAGTTCCAGATCGGTGCGGCCATGGACATGGTCAACGAGCTGTTCTTCTCGCTGTGGTACGGCGGTGGCCTGGCGCTCAAGCTCGATTCCTCGGTGCTGGGCGGCCTGTCGCTGGACGAGTACGGCGTGTCCGACCTCGGAGTGGGGACGACCTTCTGGCTGCCCCCGATTCTCGACGACTGCACGGCCAAGGGGATGGTCGAGGTCCAGATCGGCGACCTCCTCATCGACCTGTCATTCAAGATGATGGGCATGCCCGTCAAGATCAACATGTTCGTCTCCGCGGCCCTGGATGCGGTGCTGACCGGCCAGGGCAACGAGATCGGGATCCAGATCAACGGGATCACGGACATCGGGACCCAGCTCGTTTCCGTGGAAGGGGATCTCGGGTTGCTCGGGTTCGACATCGAGCAGCTCGTGGAAGGGGTCCTGGTGCCCATGATCGTAGAGCAGGTGAGCAACCTGAGCCTCGGCAGCTTCCCGATTCCGGAGATCGATCTCTCCTCCCTCCTTCCCGGCCTGCCGCCCGGCACCAAGCTGTCCCTCGGGAACCTCGAGATCAAGATGAGCAAGGGGTACCTGGTGTTCGGCGGAGAGCTGCTGTAGGGGTGGCGGAAGCTACTGCTGAATGATTCCTGAGAAGAGCATGTGGATGGCGCCAAACGCGGCGTCGCGGCTCACTGACAGTTTGCGGACGACATCACGGGTCGGAACGGGGAGGGAATCGGCCTCCTTGGCGAGCCTGTCGAACGCTGCGGTGTAGTAGGCCTTGACGGCGTCCTCACCGCCTCCCCCTCCGTGGCACTGGGCTTCGAGCTGCTTGCCGGCTTCCTTGCGCATCGCTTCCGGGAACACGGCGAAATCAGTGGTGCAGTAGTCATCCTTGGCCGGGTCTGCCAGGGCCGCGGGCGTCGAGCAGAGCTGGGCAAGGTAGCGGGCGGCTACGGGAGGGCAGACCCTGCCGACGACGGTCAGCGTGATGTTCTGCCAGTTACCGGCCGGGGCACCGTCACGGCGCAGCGACTCATGCACGAGGTCCCGCACTGCCATCAGGTCGTCCAGGTAGCGCAGCTCCGGGAAGGCGGCAACGGCATCACGGCCCTGGAAATAGCGGCTCTTGTTGCGGAACAGGATGCCCTGGATTCCATCGGAGAACAGGGCCAGCGCCTCGGCCGACTTGCGGGCGTCCGGACTCGCTGCCGCCTCACGGCCCACCAGGCGGAATGACTCGAGCAGGTCCTGTGCCAGGAGCTGAAAGTTACGGGGATCGGTGAGCGGTCTCTCGAGCCGCCAGGAAAGGCGGGCCTTGAGCTTCTCGTAGAGAGCGGGGTCCTCGGTCAGCAGAGCGGCAACGAGGAGATCCAGGTGGGCCCGTGCCCTGGCCAGGATGGCCCCGGTTCCGACGGCAGGATCCTGCTTCTGGCTCGCCAGCTCGTCGAGCACGGCGAGGCTACGGTCAAAGCCCTCTCCAAAGTCGGTTCCCCGGGCGGGGTTCTTCTCCTTCTCCAGCAGCGCGGACAGAGCAACCGGCTCCTCTCCCTTGCAGCCGGCCAGAGCTCCGAGCAGGATGGCGAACAGAATTCCCGGCAGCAGAACGCGACGCGTCATGATGGCCTCCACTCCAGCGCTGCGTGCGTACCACAGGGGCCGCTTCCTGTCCATCCATGAGGCGGAAAAAAAGACGCCGATTTCGGTTGACAAGGCCCGGGGCTTGCTCTAGGTTAGGCCCTGCTCCTTTGACCGGTAACGGTTTAATTGATCATATTGGACGGGAGGAATGACGATGAAGAGTGGAATGACCTGGAAGCTGGCGGTTCTGGCGATGGTGATCGGGGGATTCGTGTCCGCGGGATGCGGCCCGAAGTACCCGAACTGCGAAGAAGACAAGCACTGCAAGGAGCACGGTGAGTTCTGCGTGGACAAGCTGTGCCGCGAGTGCGCCACCACCGAGAACTGCGTGGCCAAGTCGGGTGACAAGTGCAAGATGTGCTCCTCGAACTACACCTGCGTCAAGGAGCCGGGGTGCTGCCACAACGACCTCGACTGCCCCGGCGGCAAGTGCTGGAAGACCGAAGGCGCCGAGACCGGCCGCTGCGGCGGTGAATGCCGGGCCGACAAGGATTGCCCGGAAGGCAAGGAGTGCATCGGCGAGAAGTGCGTGGCCAAGAAGGTCACCTGCGAGCAGAGCGGCTGCCCGGCCGGCAAGAAGTGCGAGAACCAGGTCTGCGTGTGGCTGTGCGACCCCCAGAGCGTTTACTTCGACTTCAACGAGTACGCCCTGACCAAGGATGCCCGCAAGATCCTGACCACCAATGCCGACTGCGTGAAGCAGGTCGGTGCCGCCATGTCGGTCGAAGGTCACTGCGACGAGCGTGGAACCGAGGAGTACAACCTGACCCTCGGCCAGCGCCGTGCCGATGCCTCCAAGAAGTTCCTCAAGGACAAGGGCGGCATCAAGACTGACATGACGACCATCTCCTACGGCGAAGAGCGCCCGGTCTGCAATGAGTCGGCCGAGAGCTGCTGGTGGCGGAATCGTCGGGCCGAGTTCAAGTTCAAGGACTGAAATTCCTTGAACGTGCCCGCTTCCTCCCGTTGACCCGCTGCTGCCTGCAAGGATACAGCCCATGAAAGCGCACTTCGACTGTCGCAGTCATGCCCGGTTCCTGGCCGCTGTCGTGCTCCTCTGCCTGCCGCAGACCTCATGCGTCACCATGGGGCGATACAATGCCCTCAAGGACCGGGTGACGGACCTCGAAACCCGGTCGGCAAAAGCAGAGGAGGATCTCACCACCCTCTCGACTCGTGTCGACAACCTCAAGGGGGTCGTCTACAAGGACCTCGAGGAGGTGCGCGGCCGACTTGCCGAGCTGGCCGCGGACCTGTCCGACCAGAAGATGGAAGTGGCCAGGCACGACGGACGGCTTCAGGAGCTCGAATACAAGCTCAACGAAGTGGCCAAGAGGGTCAAGGGGATCAAGGGGCTGGTCGAGGACCGCTTCGGTGCGGATTCCGATTCCCTCCCCGAGGATCTGCCCACCGAGGCCGACCCGATGTTCGAGGCCGGCATGGCTGCCTACAAGGGGAACCTCGCCCGCAAGTCCCGGGCCATCTTCCAGGAGTTCATCCGCCGCTTCCCCGACCACGAGAAGACCGACGATGCGGAGTTCATGGTCGGCGAGAGCCTCTTTGCCGAAGGCCGGTTCACCGAAGCGGTCAATGCCTACAAGACGGTCTATGACCGGTACCAGACGGGCGACCGCTACCGGGAAGCCGTCCTGCGGATTGGCCTGTCCTACGTGCGCCTCAACAACTGCAAGAAGGCCCGCACCATCTACGACTTTGCCAAGAAGACCTTCAAGGGGGCCGAGGAAGCCAAGGCCGCCGAGAAGGAGCTCAAGGATCTCGACAAGGTCTGCAAGTAGCTCCATGCTTTTCGACGCCGTGGTGGTCGGGGCGGGGCACGCCGGCTGTGAAGCCGCACTGGCTCTCGCCCGCATGGGACATCGGACCCTCCTCGTCACGTTCAGGCTGGACCGCATCGCATGGGCCTCGTGCAACCCGGCCGTGGGGGGGCTTGCCAAGGGGCACCTCACCTGCGAAGTCGATGCGCTGGGCGGGGAGATCGGCATGGCTTCGGACGAGTGCGGCCTCCAGTTCCGCAGGCTCAATACCAGCAAAGGTCCGGCCGTGCGCTCGACCCGCGTGCAGATCGACATGGTCCGGTATGCCGAGCGAATGCGGCGCGTGGTCACTTCGACACCCCGCCTGACTGTCATCGGAGATGAAGTGGCGGAGGTCCTTCTGGAGGGCGGGGGTTGCCGGGTCCGGGGGGTCCGCCTGGTGCGAGGAGGCGAAGTCGGATGCCGGGCCGTGGTCATCACCTCGGGGACGTTCCTGCGCGGGGAAATCCACGTCGGCACGACCCGCTATCCCGCCGGCCGCCACGGGGATCCGCCTGCCAACCTCCTGTCGCAGTGGCTGGCGGACGCCGGCTTCGCGCTCGGCCGCCTCAAGACCGGAACTCCGGCCAGGCTGCGGCGGGAATCCATCGACTTCAGCGCCATGAGACTGCAGGAAGGGGACACGCCCCCGCCCACGTTCTCGTGGCGACACATCACGCCTCCGCTGCCGGCGGCCCCGTGCTACGAAACCCACACGACGCCGGAAACGCATCGGGTGATCCTCGACAACCTGCACCAGGCACCGCTGTACACGGGGCAGATCACCGGCCGCGGCCCCCGCTATTGCCCTTCCATCGAGGACAAGGTGGTCCGGTTCGAAGGGCGGGACAGCCACCACATCTACATCGAGCCGACCACGCTGGAGGCGGACCTCTACTACCCCAACGGCATTTCCACGAGCCTGCCGGTGGATGTGCAGGAGAAGTTCCTTCACACCATTCCGGGGCTGGAGCGGGCCGAGATGGCCGTGCCTGCCTATGCCATCGAGTACGACTTCGTCCCGCCGACACAGATCGAGCCGACTCTCCAGACCCGCCAGGTCCGGGGGCTTTTCCTTGCAGGCCAGGTCAACGGGACCTCGGGGTACGAGGAGGCCGCGGCCCAGGGAATCCTGGCCGGGATCAATGCTGCGTCGATGCTGCGTGGGGATGCCTTGCTGGTGCTGTCGCGAGACCAGGCCTACACGGGAGTCCTCGCGGATGACCTGTCCACGCTGGGCACGGAGGAACCCTACCGGATGTTCACGTCCCGGGCCGAGTTCCGCCTGCTGCTGCGGGAAAGCAATGCAGCGACCCGCCTGACGCCCATCGGCCGGCAGGTGGGGCTTGTCCAGGACGAGCAGTGGGCCGCGTTCCTGGCCCGCAAGACCCGGCTCGAACGGGTTCGTGACATCCTGCTGAAAGTCCGCGTCTCCCCTACCCCGTCGACGAACGAGCGGCTGTCCGTGCTGGGTTCCAACCCGATTCGCGATACCATGCCTCTGGCCCAGCTGCTTGCGCGGCCGGAGTTGTCGCTGGCGGCTCTCGAGACCTTCCATCCGGGCATCTCTGAGGGACTATGGCCCGACGAAATCGAGGAGGCCGAAACCGAGATCAAGTTTGCCGGCTACATCGAGCGGGAGGTGGGCATCGCTCGGAAGCTGACCCAGCTCGACAATCGCCGAATTCCGCCTGACCTCGACTACCGGAAGGTGGACAGCCTGACGGCCGAGGTGGTCGAGAAGCTTTCCCACGTCCGCCCGGTCACGCTCGGCCAGGCCTCCCGCATTCCCGGGATCACGCCGGCCGCACTGGCGAACCTGATGATCCATCTCGGCAAGAAGCGGGTCACCCCTTGAGCCTGTAGTGAGTGGCCCGTCCCTGCGGCCCGTCGCACAGGCTCCGGGCTGGCGGTTCTGAGTCGTCCCGTGACCATTCCTCCATGGCTCGGGTCCAGGCTGCACAATTCCCGAAAATTGCGCAACCCCGGGGCCGGTCTAGACTGGGGGACGGAGGTGGGGGTATGCGGGCGCATCTCGTCGGAATCTGCGGCACAGCGATGGCGGGCGTGGGCATCCTGCTCAAGGAGGCCGGCATGGAAGTGACCGGCTCGGACACGGCCTCCTACCCGCCCATGAGTACACTCCTGGCATCGAAAGGGATCGGCATTCTGCCAGGCTGGAACCCGGACAACGTGGGAACGGCCGTTTCGCCGGCGGCCATCGACCCTCGCCTCTCCAACGCGGAGTCGCGGGGACCATCGACCAACTGCGGGATTCCCGCACCGTCCCGCCCCGACATCGTGGTGGTCGGCAACGTGGCGCGGCGGGACAACCCGGAGGTCTTGCGGGCGCAGGAGCTGGGCGTCCCGCTCATCAGCATGCCGCAGGCCATAGAGCGCCACTTCCTTCCGGGGCGTCAGTCGATCGTGATCACCGGCACGCACGGCAAGACCACCGTGACGTCGTGCACCGCGTGGCTGCTGTCCCATGCAGGCCGCGATCCCGGCTTTCTGGTGGGCGGGATTCCGCTCAACTTCGGCCGCAACGCGTACCTGGGCCGGGGGCACGACTTCGTCATCGAGGGGGACGAGTACGACACGGCGTTCTTCGACAAGAAGGCCAAGTTCTTCCACTACAACCCTTCCCTGGCGGTGATGACCTCGCTCGAGTTCGACCATGCGGACATCTACCCGGACCTTGCGAAGCTGGTCTCGACCTTCAAGGAGTTCGCGGACCTGGTGCCGCCGTTCGGAACGCTCTTCTACTGCGCGGACTACCCGATCCTTGCCGAGGTGGCGACCGCCTGCCCCGGGCACGTGGTCTCGTACGGCACCGTTCCGCAGGCCCAGGTGAGGATCACCGACATCGCGGTCGGCCCGGCAGGTACCCGGTTCAAGCTGACGCTGCCCGGCGGTACTGCTCATGACGTGGGGCTTCCCATGTGGGGCGAGCACAACGCGCTCAACGCGACCGCCGCCGCGCTGCTTGCCAGACAGGCGGGCGTGTCCATGCCGGACATCCTGGCCGGACTGGCAACGTTCCAGGGGGTGAAGCGCCGGTTCGAGACGCTGGCCCAGGTCAACGAGGTCACGGTCATCGACGACTTCGCCCACCACCCGACCGCTGTGCGGGCGACGCTGTCTGCGGCCCGCACGCGGTTCCCGGACCGACGCATCTTCGCCGCGTTCCACTTCGAGTCGAACACCTCCCGCCGCAAGGTGTTCGAGGCCGAGTATGCCCAGGCATTCCGTGGTGCGGACCACGTGTTCCTCACCTTCCCGCTCAAGAAGAACGACAGCCTCAAGCCCGAGGACTACCTCGACCCCAACGCCGTGCTTGCCGGAATCCGAACCTATGCTGCGACCTGCCAGGCCTTCGAGGACATGGGCATGCTGGGACAAGCCCTGGCCGGACAACTTGAGCCCGGCGACGTCGTCGTCGGCATGTCCGGCCGTGACTTCGGACCGATGTACAAGGTGCTGCTGGAGAAGCTGGCGCAGGACTGAACAAGAACGCCCGGACCGGCAATCATCATCGGCCTTCCGTGCCTGGGCCACACAGCCCCGACCACGCGGGAGGGGCCCCAACAGATGATCGCCGATCAGCGATACAGCGGCAGGATCCAGGACGACGACGGGTTGACACCGAAGTCCAACCATGGTACTTTTCAGTTGCGATGGAGGTCACCATGGATTCCAACCTTGCCCTGCGACTGGAGCAGTACAACCCCTGGCTCGTGGATCCAGGTGCCTGGCCTGCCGGTGCAGCCCGGCACCTTCCCGAGCGGGTGATTCCGAGAAGAACCGGGGTCGCGCTCAGGAACAACCGCGTGTCCCTCGTCGTGGGGCCTCGGCAGGCTGGCAAGAGCACCATGATCTGGCTGGGCCTCGACGGACTGGGGCGCCCACCACTCCTGGTGAACCTCGACGATCCTCTCCTGAGGGCGCTGTGCGATTCGGGCGCCGGATTCCTGTCCGCCATCCCGGCCCCCAAGGCGCGCTTTGGTGCGCTGTTCTTCGATGAAGTCCAGCGGCACCCCGAGGCCGCTCTCTTCCTGAAGTCGCTGGCGGACCTGAAGCCCGGGCTGCCCATCGTGGCCACCGGCTCTTCTTCCTTCCACCTGAGGGCAGGAACCCGGGAATCGCTCGCAGGCAGGGCATCCCGCTGCATTCTCTACCCACTTTCATTTGCCGAGGTCGGTGCCGATTTGACGGCAGTTCCACCCCATCGCAGCGCCATGGCCGAGCAGGAGCGACTGGAGCGGCTGCTCGTGTACGGCGGATACCCCGAAGTCTGGACTGGCCCCGACGACCGGTCGAGACAGACGCTCCTCCTGGACCTCGTCGACACTCTCGTGCTGCGGGATGCCTCCGATGCCTACGGAATCCGCAACCCGACGGCGTTCCGCACGCTTCTGCGCCTGGCAGCCGGTCAGGTCGGCTCGCTGCTCAACATGTCCGAGCAGGCAGCCGTGGCCGGGATCAGCGTGGCCACCGTGCGGGAGTATTACGGGATCCTGGAGGACAGCCACATCGTGAAGCTGATTCGCCCCTACCGGGGCTCCAGGCGTTCGGAGCTCATCTCCGCCCCCAAGGCCTTCTTCATCGACAACGGCCTGCGCAACGTCCTGCACGGCCGCTTCGAGCCCTTCGAGACACGCGGGGACCGGGGCCCCCTGTTCGAGAACCTCGTCTTTTCCGAGCTCCTCAAGGCGCTGGCTCCGGGGGAAGATCTCTTCTTCTGGCGCACACAGAACGGTGCGGAGGTGGACTTCGTCGCCAGCGGTCCTCAGGGAATCATCCCGATAGAGGCGAAGGCAACCGCGATGCCCCGACCTGTCCTCACACGCAGCCTGAGGAGCTTCATCGAGGCCTACCGACCCCAGCGTGCCCTGGTGGTGAATCTGGCGCTCGAGGCGGACATCGATCTGGGCGGCACTCAGGTCCGCTTCCGGCCGATTGCCCGGCTGTTTGAGGAGCTTTCGGCTGCAGGCTTCGGCATCGCGCAATGAGCGCTCCGTCGCACCGAACCATCGAGGGCACGGGGAACCACGGGAGTGCGTTTGCCTCGCTGCCTCGCCCCGACGACGTCGTCGTCTGCATGTCGGGCCGGGTTTTCGGGCCGATGTACAAGGTGCTGCTGGAGAAGCTGGCGCAGGAGTCGGTACAGGAGCGGTGTCAGGAGAAGGACAGTGATATGGCAGACTGCGAGGCTCAGAAGCTGAAGTCCAGCACCAGTCTCGTCGTCCAGGGGATCGGGCTGTCGAGCTTGCTGCCTTCGGCAAGCCCTTCGAACGGGAAGAGCACGCCGCCGTCCAGGTGCACCAGGGCATGTCGGGTGATGCGGGCTTCCAGGGCCAGATCGGCTTCGACGCCCAGCGGGGAGGCCTCACCGGGGGTCGATTCCGCGGCAAAGGCCATTGCATAGAGCGCCGACCCCGTGAGCTTGAGGTAGGAATCGCCCCTCTCCCAGAGCGCACCGGTAATCGACGGTTTGACGTACCAGGAGTTGGTCACCGCACCGATCACGCGACGGTACAGGATGAGATCCACGAGGTGATTCGGGTGCAGGGCGAACGAGGTGACCGTGTCGTTGTGCAGGACCGCGGCATCCTCTCCCGGGGCCGCGTCCGGCTCGCCGATGACAGGCTTGTCCAGGATTCCGAACGCCAGCGAATCACGGTCGCCGGAGGCCCCGCCCCCCTCGAGCCGGATGGCGAGCCTTGGCATGACGAATCCGGCCCGGAGCGCACCGCCGATCCCCGCAACGGTGCGGTCGGATGACTCGGCAGTCAGGAAGCGGCTTGCGCCCAGTGTGCCGTAGCGGCCTGCCAACTCGGCCTCCAGCTCGAGGGACCGCCCCTCCCCTACGGCCAGCGAACCGGCCATCCAGGCATCGGGCGTCCACACCAGGGCATCCCGCCAGAACAGCTCGTTGCAGGAGAACTGCGGTGCCCACGGGTACTGGCCGCACTCCTCGTAGGGGCTTTCGCTTCCCAGCGACGAGTAGTCCTGGAAGCGGATCCGGTTGTACAGGCCCCACTGGATCCAGTTGCCCTTCGCCTTGTCTCCGGTCAGGTGCGTGACCTTGAGGCGCCACTGCCAGATGTCATCCAGATCTCCGGCATCGTAGGATTCCTGCCAGGGGGCGAACGCCCCGGCGACGCTGCGCCCCTCGAGCGGCCAGTCGAGCGAGGCGGAAACCTCGAAGCCCATGCCCAGGCGGGCGGCCAGGGTGACGGTATCCACGGCATCACCGCCACTGGCATCCCAGTTGGATGCGTCGTTTTCGACCAGGCCCATGCCCCAGGCAGCGGGGGCGCGGCCGACATCCACGGTGAGCAGATGGAACAGGTGGAGACGGCCCCACAGCATGCGCACGGCAGCGGATTCGAGAGAGGAATCCACGCTGGCCGGGACCGGCATGGCCCACTGGCTGTGAAGGGCATCGGCGAGCGCGGAGCTACCTCCCTGGCCGGCCTGGACGTCGAGAAGGTCCGCAACCATGAGGACATCTCCGATCTCCCCGATGTGCAGGACAGGGCGAAGCCGCAGGCGGAAATCCGTGGATTCCCGGATCTCCCGGACGCCCGTCTTTTTCTCGCTGACCTGCGGGTAGATCCCGTACTTGTTGGGAACTGGAACGAGCCCCATGTCCAGCGCCTGCGACACTTCAGCCCGGAAACGGAAGTCCCCTTCCATGTCCAGGAGGAAGAGCTGCTGCGACGGGAACAGGTCCCCGCGGTCCGCCAGGTCGGGTTCCTCGGCCCTACCAGTGCCGGGAGTGAGCGCGAGGCAGAGAAGTCCAATCACAAGCAGCCGTCGCAACGCACACCTCCCCCGCAAAGACGGGCGCAATCCTAGCGGCCGTGGTCGGCGAAGTCAAGGAAGCGCTGGGGAGCAAACAGCGGAACCGCTAATTCACCAGGAACGCCTCTCCCTGGGCCACGGCAGGAGGGATTTCCGGGGAGTAGCGGGCCATCACCTCGGTACCTCCATGGCTTGCCGCACCGGCCCGGGTGGCGATGAGCTTGTACCGCAGCTCGACGGTTCCTTCGAGCCGCTCCAGCTCGAACGCGACCTGTCCCGGCTGCACGAGGTAGCAGGAAACGACACCGGCCTTGACCAGCGCTTCGAGCGAATCCGTGTCCGGCTCGGCGTTGGTAGGAAGGCGGTCGATCACCTGCACGTGGGGCACGGGCTTGTCTGCCCGGACGATGACGGTCACCTCGCTCGGTTCCCCCATCCCCGCCGTCGATGCCGACGTGCGGGTCACGCTCAGAGGCCCTCTCGGCCCGGCCTCGTCCTTCCGCACTCCCCACTCCTTCAGCTCGAGGGCCACGGGGACCGTGAGCGCACCATCGTACTCGACCGTTACCCTGCCGGTCCCCGAGCGAAGGAACGGGGTCAGCTCGAGGGTCCGCAGGCGGGCAGCCGAGAGGAATGGGTCGGCCGGGTCCACTTCCACTTCGGCCACCACCCCGCCATCCACCTTCACGGTCACCCGGGAGGCCTTCTCCACCTTCGTGCCCGCCCCGGCGGCCAGCAGCGCACGCACGGCATTGACCGTACCGATCTCGTTGTGCCACGCGCCCCAGGCTTCACGGGTGGACAGCAGCCAGGTCACGATTTCCCGCTCTACCCCTTCGTACTTCGGGAGCTTGAATTCCCGCAGCATCTCGAGGATCAGGGCGTTGAGCTCGACCATGCCGCCGTACGCATGGTACCAGTGAGGCTCCCAATGCCCCTCCCGCTTGAGCGTGATCAGGAAGTCCACAGCCTGTTCGAGGGGTTCGTAGAGGGTCTTGTCCGATGCCCACCGGTTCATGGTGAGGATTCCGGTCACGGCATGTGCCACGGCAGCCGGCTCCTCGGGTCGGGTGGCCAGGAACGCGCTCATCTTCTGCTTGAGAACGAGCAGGTCATTGCCGGGCACTCCCCCCAGTGCCTTGGATGCCTGGACGAGGATCGAAAACAGCTCCGCAGACAGGGCCATGTCGACCTCCGGAGCATTCACCTCCCAGAAATACGCACCCTGTGCAGCCCAGAGCCCCTTGTCGTTGCGCGCTGCAAGCAGGTAGGCAATCCCCTTGGTGAGCACCTCGTTGTCTACCGGTACGTCCAGGCTTGCAGCTTCGGCCAGCGCCTTCAGGACGAAGGCGGAAAGGTAGACGCTGACCCGGAAGCCGGTGCGGTTGTGGCTGGCATCGGCGAGGTACGTCCAACCCCACGCACCGTCCTCGGTCTGCACGGAAACGAGGGTCGCCACGGCCCGCAGCACCCGCCCCCGGAGCTTTTCCAGTTCGGCAGCGGGCATGCCCCCCTGCATCCCCCATTCCAGCATCGCACAGTCGAGGAGCAGACGGCTGGCCGTCCCGTACACGCCGACAAAGGCGAGGGGCAACTCGTCCATGGCCTTCCACGCCTCGATGGCAGGGATCACGTTGGGGAAGCTCACGCTGAGGAACGCTGTGCGGTAGCTTGCCTTCGGATCGGCAGCGACATCCGCCTCGAACGCCTTCCCGGCCGCCAGCTCACCATCGAACTCACGCACGGCCGGCACTCCGATCGGGCGGACGAAGAGGGTTTTGCGCTCCTCGTCACGGAAGCTGGGGCCGGCCACGGCGATGGAGTACTCGACCTTGCCGGCGAACGCGGCCCGCACGGTCCACACCAGGGGAGCCGCTGCACCGTCCTCCAGCTCGAGGGTGTGCTTCGTGCCGCCGACAAACTCGAGCCCGGACGCGCCGGCCTCTGCGACCAGACTGACCTTGGCCCCGGACAGGTTGCGCACGAGTGCAGCGACCTTCACCTCGTCCCCCTGCGTCAGGGTGGCCGGGAAGTCGGACTGCACGTAGAGGTCCTGCCGAACCTCCACGTCCTGCCGGAGGATCCCAAGTCCGCCGGCCTTGTCCGAGGCGATCAGCGTGAGCTGCTGCACAGTGATGGCATCGGGGAACGTGACCTCGAGCTTGGAACGGCCCGAGGTCGTCGCAAGCAGCGGCTCCCAGAGCGCCGTTTCGGGGAACTTGGTGCGGATGGTGATCCGGGGAAGGGGCTGCCCTTGCGCTGGGTCTCCTCCGCCCCGTCGATCCCGTGCCACTCCGGTGTCTTCGTCCGCGGGCTGATCGCCGATCGAGGCCATGGCCTGCGCGGGTGCCGGAGCCTCGGCCTCTTCCATCTTGGCCTCTTCCCCGGCCGTCAGGAGATTGAGCATCCCTTTCTTGGAGACCTTTGCCTTGACCATCCCTTTGCCGGTTCCCGAGCCGATCCCTCCAGACCCTCCGTAGGCAGCCCCGTCCGCAGAGCCGACTCCGGAGACTACCCCGCCGCCGGCACCGAAACCGCCGCCCCCCTCACCTTCGAGCATCTCCCCGGACTCGGCCGCGCTCACCATGCCGCCGGGGTCCTTGAAGCCCCAGTTGGTGTAGGCGATGTCACGCCACGGCTCCCCCCAGTTGCGGTCGACCACGGGCCAGGTCAGTACCGCGGCACCGCCCGTGGAAATCACCTTGCGCTGCGGATTGTAGAAGTGGTCCTTGGGCGTGACCTCGAGCGGGTCCATGAGGGAGATGACCGCCTGGTCCACCAGTGCTGCCCCCAGTGCGGCCTCCTGCCCGCTGCGGGTCTTCACCTCGACCTCGAAAATGACCTTCTCGCCCGGTGCGACCCTGGGCTTGAGGCCATGCACGGTGATCGTGGCTTCTGCATCGGGATAGAGGGTCACGTGCTGGCCTTCGGTGATGAAGCCGACATTCTTGACCGACAGCTTTCCCCCCTTGCCGACCGCGGACTTCTTCGCCGCGGCAACGTAGAGGTTCACGAGCATGGTCCCCCACGTCGGGGCCGTGATGGTGCCCTCGGAACGGTAATCGTCGCCATCCCTGGTGACCGGAATGGTGGTCGATGCCACCAGTGCCCCGGAGAGGTCGGTCAAGTCCACGTGCACGACCTTCTCGACCGGCATGTATTCCTTGTCGAATGTGACCTTGAGGTGGGTCTGCACTCCCTGCTTCTGCGGCGGCTCCTCGGCCTTCGACGTCATCGGTTTGGGCAGGTTGAAGCGAACTGCGATGCTGCCCAGCGGCACGGGCATCACCGGGCTCTCGACCACGGCGGTGGCCGCGCTCTTGCCCATGGTGAAGGAGAATTCCGCAACCCCCTGGTCATCGGAAACCGCCTTCGCGTTGACTCCGAACTCCGCCACCTTGCAGGTCAGATCGATCCCCCGGGCCGGCTTCCCGTCCAGATCAGTGACCTTGGCATGCAGCTTGACCGTTTCGCCTGCGGGGTAGTCGTCCTTGTCCAGCTCGAGCACGGCCCGGTAGGGGCGCTGGGTGTAGACCACGTCCCGAGTCACCATGCTGGAACGGGCAAAGGCGTCCGTGGCGGTGAGCGTCATCTTGAACGGCTGCTCGGGCTGGAGCCTGGCCCGGATGGTGTCGAGCTCCTTCTTGTCGAGGGTGAATGCCAGCTTCGCATCGGTCGTGGTCCCCAGATCCTTCTTGAGGATCGCGGTACCGGCCGCGTCCGCGACATGGAGGGTGACCGTGGCCGAGGCGGGCTTTCCACCGGCGAAGTATGCGAGTGCCAGGGAGACCTGCATGGAATCCTGTGCGGGAGTGAGGAAGCGCTTGATGTCGTGCTTTACCTCGATGACCGGGGGCACGAACCGCTCGACACGCAGCCGGGCCTTCTCCCGAGCCTGGTTGTAGAGCACCACGAGCTCGTAGTCCCCTTCGGCCATGTTCTCGGGCAGCGGCAGACGGGTTGCGGCGACTCCAAACTCGTTGGTTGCGAGCTTCTCGCCGGTGAACACCTTGCCCGCCGCGTTCTGGAGCATCAGCGAGATCTCGGCCTTGGGGATCGCCTTGTAGTCGGCCAGCAGCTCCCACGCCAGCAGGCGGACGAGGATTTCGTCACCGGGGTTGTAGACGGCCCGGTCGGTGTACACGAAGAGCTGGTCGGAGCGGAAGCTCTCGGTCCTGGCATTGGAGGAGAACCCCTTGCGGACCTTGTACTTGCGCCCCTTGGAATCCAGCTCGGCTGTCAGCGTGTGGGACTGGCCTTCCCCGGGTACGAGGTCGAAGATGCAAGTGCCGTTGGCGTCGGCCACTCCCACCTTCTTCTTGTTGATCTTGACTTCGGCCCCGGCAGCGGGAGAGAAGTCCGGCTTGAACAGGGTCACGTGGATCTTGGTGCTGGCCTGGCCGGTGATCTGGTAGGGGTAATTGATCACGAGGATCAGCGGCTCCACCTTGCGGGGGGCGGTCTTTTCGGGCTTTTCGCCCCGCTCCTGGGCCCCGATACCTGCGATTTCCGTGGTTGCGAGGGCCAGTGCCAGCACGAGGACAAGCCAGCGGGAAAGGCGGTTCCAGCCACCCCGGAAAACCCTCGAAAAACGGATTCCGCTGCCTCGGCAGGCATCCGCTCCGGCAACACGATTCCCTTGCGTTTCCATGTTCTCCTCCTCTCTGTGCCGACCTTGATTGTCCCGGAAGACCGGGTGAAAAGCGGGCCATAGACACCGCGAAAACGGGCGGTTCCTTACGGCGGAAAAAAGCCGAAGTTCTGCATCGAAAGCGCGCTAGAATCGGAACAGGAGCCCGCCCTGGCCGTGCACCGTGCCACCCTCGATTTCATCCTTGAAGATCTGCTTGTACTCGACCTGGAGGAGGAGGGAGAGGTTCGCTACGAGATGGATGTAGGCACCACCGGCACCGCCGATGATGAAGTGGCGTTCGTTGCCCACGGTGCTGAGGCCGGGGAGCACGCCGACATAGGGGGCCCAGCCCCGCAACGGAATGACGAACTTGGCGGCCAACGTGAGATCGGTCACAGCAACGTCCCCAATGGTGTACGTGTCCGCGGTCGGGGCCAGGTAGAACGTGCTCACCAGCGGCAGGTCCACGAAGAAGCCGAAGTTGTGCGAGAAGTCGAACTCGTCGACCGAATTGAACTTGATCCCGGAAAACACACCCAGCCCCGGCGAGGGCTTGGCCATCGCGGGCAGAGAAACCATTCCAACCAGCACGAACGCCGCAAGCGCCATCTTCCACGAGTTCCGCATCTTGAGATCCTCCCCAAAGGTTGGCGCCATTGTAACCCGGAAGAAGGGGCTTAGCAATCTCACCCATGGTTCGGACCGACCAGCGAATCGACCGGCAGACTACCACTCCTCGCCGGCATGGCGTTGCAGGAGCATGGAGTAGCGCCACTGCTGCACCGGATCTGCGAGAACCACCCGCTCTGCCATTGGGAGCCCTCTGGCCAAATCCTCCAGTTGGGCCGATGACATCGGGACACGCAGGCGCAGCAGGAACAGATCATCGTCTTGGACCGGCCCCGAATGCGAGGTTCGCGCCCCCCGTTCCGGTTGGCCCGAGGCAGCAAGGAGCTCCGTTGCGCCTGGAACATCGTCGGCAGCCGCTCTCCAGACGACGAGCGCCTGCTCCCGGACCTCCCGGAGCCACCCCGGGTTCACGCCGTCCAGTTGTGAAAACGGCAGGATCTGGCACACGCGACGGTCCGGACTGGAGCGACGGAACAACGATTCCAGGTAGCTGGAGGCGGGTGGTCTGGACAGCGCCGTCACCAGGTCGTCGAGCAGTCCCAGCGGCGAGCCGGATGGTTGCTCGACCGCCACGGTGAGCCCTGCAAACGGGTTCTCGCCAAGAAGCCGGTCGACGGCCTGCGACGCTGCCTTTCGATGCGTCTCCGGATTGGCTGTGCGCAGCCAGAGAACGGCCGAGCGGGCAAGATCCCGGAACGGCTCCTCCGCCAGCCGCTGGGCACCTCCCGGACGGTCCAGGTCGAACGCAATCTGGAGCGTGCAATCGCTGTCCGGGCAGGGCGTGCGGTGTACCGAGGCGGCCTCGAACACCGGGGCACACAGCGTCAACGCATCGTCCGGAGCCAGCGATGCCCCGCTTCGATACTCCAGCTTGTCCAGGGTGAAATCGATCTCGCCCGGCCGCCATCCGTCGTTGGAAACGAAGTGATAGGGCGGCTCCGGCTGCCACCTCCAGCCGCTGCGGATGGCGGTGTCCAACAGCCGGGTCCCAGGCAGGACCTGGGTCTGGAACACCTGCAGCCTCGGCTCGAAGTCCAGGGTATCCAGGAACTGGAGAGTGGCATCGATGCCTTTCGGGGAATCCCCGGGCAACCCCACCATGATGTCTACCTTGGCCGCCACGCCAGCCTTGTGCAGGGCGTTCATGCCCCGCCGGAACCGGTCTTGCGAGAAACCCCGCCCGGCAGCCCGCAGCGCCTCGCGGGTCACGGTCTGGAGCCCGACCTCGACCCGGGTGATCCCGGCTCGAGCCAGAGCTTCGGCCCGCCTGGCGTCGATGGATTCGGCCCTCAGCTCTGCGAAGATCGGAAGGGGGCCGCCACCACCTGCCCCCCCGCCACCACCTGCCCCCCCGCCACCACCTGCCCCCCCGCCTCGGTTCGCCCTTGCCAGTTGCTCCAGGAACGCATCGAAATCCGGACGCTGCTCCAGGCTCGGGTCGAGCAGGTAGAGTTCTTCTGCATCGGCATCACGGGCCCATGCGAACAACTCCTCGATCTGGTCGTGT
>Ga0233425_10001098_pt1 | contig 63614 bp, 61 predicted proteins | sample Watercolumn_Towu_2_FD_181712 | JGI IMG/M metagenome (GOLD analysis project Ga0233425, IMG submission 181712) | Freshwater microbial communities from Lake Towuti, South Sulawesi, Indonesia - Watercolumn_Towuti2014_140_MG | ecosystem: Environmental > Aquatic > Freshwater > Lake | place...
GTTCAAATGCCGCATCCCCATCGAAAGATTGCCTTCAGGTGTTTCAATAAGCAGATGGTAGTGGTTGTCCATGAGGCAATAAGCATGGCAAATCCAGTTAAAACGACTGACCACATTTTCAAGTTGGAACAAAAAGGTCTGCCGGTCACCGGTTTCAACAAATATATCAGCTCTGGCGTTGCCGCGGGAGGTTACATGGTATACTGCGCCTGGGTATTCGATACGGAGAGGGCGTGCCATATGCGTACTATACCATAATAAAATTATATTTCAAGACCTGACCCCATAGTCCTTATCTTTCAAACTAGGAGGAGGAATGACTAAGAACTGTTTGCTGACTAAGGGCCTGTTCATCTTCCGTTCATCCCGATTCCGATCAATTGACGATCCAAATGGCCAGATCTCTGGCCTGTTGCAGAAGGGACTGAGAGACACTTCCCAGAAAGAATTCTTTGGCTCGAGAAATTCCCCGACGACCCATAACAATGGTCCCATATTCCCCTTTTCGAGCCTCCGAAAGGATGGCCATGCCGATATTGGAACATTTCAGACAAATCTTCTTCCGGATTGAGCTGGCGGGCAATCCGCCATCGATAAGCAATTTTTCACATTCATCCAGGAAAGGATAGGTCTTTTCTTCATATTTTTTTTGGGATAGGGGGAAATCGGAAAGATTGGGGATAATTCTAGGACCGGAAATGGTGATTAGACCGGGCCAGGCATTAAAAAGGAGTATCTTGATCTCCTTGTCCTGACAGTTTCCCAGAATAAAGGAGAGGTGATCGACAGCCCGTTTGGCATTTTCCGAACCGTCTAGGGCCACCAATATTTTTGAGGGCGCGATCTTCCCGCCGATCACCCAGACCGGCGCTTCTGTACTTCCCTGGATGACTTTACTGGATACGCTTCCCAGGAACACTTCGGCTATCTTACCAAGTCCCCTTCGGCCCATTACCACGGCATCAACCATACCTTTGTCCGCCTCAAATATAATATCCCGGGCCGGACCAACTCGTTTTTCCTGTATTCGGATTTGGATTTGAGATTCTGCCCAACCCATTCGGACCAATCGGTCTTTTAATTTTTTTAGAACTTCTTCTATGGTCTCCCGATTCTTTTTCTGCCATTGTTTAAGTTGGGTTTGGGCCTTTGGATCTAATCGGCCGTCTTCATAGATGGGAGGAACCGGTGGAAGGACATGGAACAAGACCAATTTTACTTCTGGGCAGAATTGGAGTATTCGGCCAACATACTCAATAGTCGGCAAGGAATTTTTGGAGCCGTCGATGGCCAGGATCAGTTTTTTTTCCACAACCCTTTCTTCCTCCTGAAAGTATAGGAAAGCAGGCGTTCTACGAAACTAGCCGAAAAGAAGGAGAGAGGCAACAAAAAACAACTGGGGCTATCTGGGCGAGCGTGAAAACAGAGAGGGTCAGCGATCCAGTTCCTTAGCCCGCCAATCCCTTTGGATATTGAGTATCTTTCGCCCTAAAACATGCCTTGTTCCTATGTCCATCTTGTCGAATTCGATGGAGACAAACTCCAAGCCAAGGGTCCTATGCCGCTCACCCGGGAAGGAAACTCGCTTAACCCGAGCTTCAAGCCCATAGTCTTTCCCCTCAATAGTTAAAGTAAGCTTTATCGACTGGTCCTGCCTAAATTTAAAGTCAAAGCGGTGGCTGAAAGCCGCCCCTCCGATTGAGATATTCAGCAGGTTCAAAGGATACCAGCTGAAAAACATTTCCAGGCCGCTGTCGGATGGCGGGCTGATTCGGTAACAGGCCCTTAGGTTAAAGGGGTGCGATGGGCTTTTAGGGGTTACCGTCAGGGCAGGGACCTTCTGGGCAGAAGCCAAGGGATAGTCATCGATAAAGTTTAAAATCTTGGCCGAAAAGCCCTGCCGAACAGGACCGCTTCTTTCCCTGGTTAAGGAAGAAAGGGTGATGGTTTTTTTGCGAAGCCCTTTAGGAATAAGCGGATCGGTTTGGGCGATAATAATTTCTTTTCCATAAATAGCATAGACAACCGAAGATCGAAGATCGAGGAGTTCCGTAGCCGGATGGTAATCCAGAAGGACGGTCAAAATGGATCCGGGTTTTAAGACCATAGGCAGCGTCTAAAGGAGAAAGGAAAGTAGAAACAAACAGTTCCCTTTTGTCTGGGGAAGACTAACTATAAAAGAGTGGCCGATGAAGATCAAGGAGAAAAACAACCGGAATGAAAGGCCAAGGGCTCCTTTGCTACAGTAGGTCCGGTTGCCGAATCGAAAAGAGAAATTGAGGTTCTCCTCACTAATATACGGGGAATCTCCAGGCAAGGAATTTGGTCATTTATTATAAATCGGTTCGGTCTGGCCTTTGGCCAGACCTTTATACGATTGCTTCCCTACGCAGTCACGCCAAGGCGTGACGGGGAAGGCGTTCGCTGGTCCTGTTCAGGCCAAAAAAACAATAGTTTTTTTGAGAGATCTGATTTAATATCTACCATTTTTATGGCCCTGCCCGTTTAGTTCTGAATACCCAGTGGAGACTATGAAAAAATGCCCCTGATCCTATCTATCGTTGGATTTTCTAACAGTGGAAAGACAACCTTATTAGAAAAAATGATTCCCCTTTTGAAAGCCAAGGGCTATTCTGTCGGGGTCATTAAACACACTGGACATGATTTCTCTCTGGATCAGCCCGGAAAAGATAGCTATAGATTCATTCAGTCAGGTGCCGATGAAGTGGCTCTGGTCGGTTCGGGGCAAATCGGACTTAGAGGGAAAATAGACGAATCTGATCCACTGATCCTTGACCGAATTGAACAGACCTTTTTCCCCAAACAAGATATCCTTTTAACCGAAGGGTTTAAAAAAGTGGGAAAACCCAAGATCGCCGTCTTGTGCCAGGGGAAAGAGGAGGAGCTTCTCCAAGAAATCGAGGGGGCCCTCATCGCCACGGTAGGGGAAAATCCCGTTCGCTCCGATGTCCCTCATTTTAGGCTAAACGACCCGGAAGGGTTGGTCAACAATCTTGTCGACCGTTTTCTGAAAGACAGGGAAAAGCCTTCAATCCGGGTTTCCTTGGACGGAAAAACTATTCCTCTTAATCGTTTTGTCCAGGAGATGATCCGGAGTTCTATTCTTGGACTTCTTTCCCCTTTAAAAGGGTTTAAGGAGTCTCAGACCATTGAGGTCAAAATGACCTTTGAAGAAAAAGGGCACTCCAGATGAAAAAACTTCATGTAGCCTTGATCGTCGGAGGGTTTTCCAATGAAAGGGAGATTTCTTTAAAAAGCGGGGCCGAGGTTCAAAAGGCCTTGAATCCGGACCGGTATACCGTTTCGGTGTATGACTTAAGGGATAGTCTCCCCAGCATAATAAGGGATGCTCCCCAGATTGATGTGGCCCTCATCATTCTCCACGGTCGTTTTGGGGAAGACGGAACCGTTCAAGGATTACTGGAATTGCTGGGAATTCCCTATCAGGGTTCCGGGGTCTTGGGAAGTGCCCTGGCCATGAATAAACGATTGGCCAAAAAGCTGTTCCGTCTGGAGGGGTTACCCGTTGCCCGGGAACGGTTTATCCTAAAGGGAGAACCGGTAGACCTGAATTCAATTGCTTCCGATCTGGGCTGGCCTATTGTCGTCAAACCCAATAACGAAGGATCCAGTATCGGCATAGGAATAGTCCATACCCCTGAGGGGCTCTGGGAAAAAATAAATCAGGCCTTTGCGTTAGATTCGGAGGTGTTGTTGGAGGAATATATTCAAGGCCGGGAAATAACCGGAGGGATTTTGGGCAATAAAGACCTCCAACCCCTGCCTATCATTGAGATAATTCCCGAAAAACAATATACTTTTTTCGACTATGAAGCCAAATATAAGGAAAAGGCCTCAAAAGAAATCTGTCCGGCGCCCATAACCGAGTCACTTACCCGGTTGGCCCAAGATTATGCCCTGAGGGCCCATAAGGCCCTAGATTTAAAAGGTTACAGCCGTACGGACATGATTATTCGCGGTGAAGAAATTTTTGTTTTAGAAACCAATACCATTCCCGGAATGACGGGCACCAGTCTCCTCCCTCAGGCCGCCCAAGCCGCAGGCCTGACCTTCAGTGACCTGTTAGATCGGTTGATTGAATTGGCCTTAGAGAAATAAAATTCGTCATCCGACTGAAGCTCTCTGTTTCAAGGCCCGGAAAATCTTCCAGGCAAGAAAAGGTCTATTTTATTCAAGCTTACTCGCTAATCCGAGGAGCCACGCTAAGGCGTGGCGGAGAAAGCGCTCGATATTACTGCTCAGAACGCTCGGCATAATGACAAAGGGTGGACACGATGACGGCGGGGTCTTATTCGGGGCAGGCCTTATTTCAATGAAGATTTTGAGATCATTATGAATCACCTGAAGCAGGGTAGGACAGTGATTTCATAACTGAATTTAAAGATTAGAAAACAAAAAGAGGAGATACTTTTTACCGTATCTCCTCTTTAGTTTTTGAAGTTCCCCGCACCAAAGTGCGGGGAACTTTCCAGGTAAGGGAAAAAGTTAGCTGTCTGAATTCGCTCGCTATTCCTGATCAAAACAAACCGGAGGGATTATTTTCCGGTTGCCGCCCCATGCAGTTTGACTTCAACTTTTTCGTCCAGACCGGCATAGTATTCACGAAGAATATCAAGAACCTCCTCGCGACCGAAGTGATCGGCAATTGGCGTGCCCTCGGACAGGCCCTTACGTAGGGCCGTACCGCTCAGAAGGACGCGCTCTTTCTTGTCGTGGGGGCAGGTTCTCAAGGAGGCCATACCGTCGCATTTGTAGCAGTAGAAGGTCCAGTCGATCTTCAGCGGGGTACAAAGCAAGGCTTTTCCTCCGGCCGGCTTGGGAATCTTGTCAAAAATAGTCTGGGCTTCGAACATGCCGTAGAAATCACCCACACCGGCATGGTCACGGCCGATAATCATTCTGGAGCACCCGTAATTTTGACGGAAGGTGGCATGAAGCAGGGCTTCACGGGGACCGGCATAACGCATATCCAGCGGATAACCGCCTTGAAGGACTTTGTCTTCGACGAAATAATTCTTAACCAGTGCGTCGATACATCTCACGCGAACCTCGGCAGGGATGTCGCCCGGTTTCAGGTTGCCCACCAGAGAGTGAATAAAAACACCGTCACAAACTTCTACGGCGATTTTGCAAAGATATTCGTGAGAACGATGCATGGGGTTACGCAGCTGCAAGGCAGCAATTTCACTCCAGCCTCTTTCTTCAAAAATCTTTCGGGATTCAGCCGGTCTCATATAAACGCCGGCATATTTGGTGGGATATTCGGCTTCACTGAGCACTTTAACCGGGCCGGCCAAATTGACCTCTTTTTGTTCCATGACCATCTGAACGCCGGGATGATCATTTTTGGCAATTTTCCAGAAATCTTCCGCGGTTTTGGTACCTTCGCCCATAAACGTTTTTTCACATTCAAACTTTTTGTCGGCCTCGCTCATTTCGTATTTTTCGGTAACTTTCATGGTGGCCATGAATTCGTTACGCTCCGGGTCGAACAAGGCGATCTCTTCACCGATCGCGATCGCTGCGGCTTCTTCCTTGGAAGCGGAAAGGGTAACCGGGATGGGCCAGAACGTCCCGTCGGCCAGAAGATAATTATCCAAAACACCTTTCCAGTCTGCCTTGGTCATAAAACCGGTCAGGGGACTGAATCCCCCAATGCCCATCATGATTAAATCGCCTTTTTCACGGGGGCTGACATTAATTTTTTTAAGTCCTTGGGCTTTTTTCAATTCTGCCGCCAGTTCTGCGCCTTCAAGCAAGCAGCAGGTCAAACCTTTTCCGCCATGAGGTGGGAGTAATCCTGACATTTGTTGCTTTCTCCTTTCGATTCTTTTATTGGGTTTAGGGGTAATTACATGGAAACTTCCATGATTACTTCTCGTCTATCGTTACGCATTTAATCAAATACATGGATTAAGTCAAGTGAAAAAATATACAAAAGGAAAAATGGAGAGAAATGACGTTATAAAACAAAAGAATAACAAGGAGAAGATGACCCATAAGGGAGGCGAAAGAGGGAAATGGAGGAGGATAACCATTCAATAAAACTAATTAATTGTATTTAGAGGGAATCGAAAGGAAGAAGAATCCCTTAACTGCAAGATTCTCGACATCTTAGGGAAAGGGATATTCAAAATAACTTTTCCTTCTGACCATGAGTCCAAATGGATCCGGGTTTTAGGACCATAGGCAAAAGGTAAAGGGGAAAGGAAAGTTAAAACAAACAATCCCCCTTTGTGTGGAGAGGAATAACGATAAAAGAGCGGCGGATGAAGAGCAAGGAGAAAAGCAAACAAGAAGAAAGGCCAGGGACCCTTTGCCCCGGTAGGCCCGGTATTCGGATCCAAATGAGAAACTGAGGCCCAAAAAAGAATATTTATAGATCGGATTAATTATCTGCCATTTTTTATAGCCGTGCCTTTTTGGGTCAATATAGAAATCCTTTATCAAGAAATTAAGTAAAGGGAGTCGGAAAAATCCAAATACTAATCAAATAACCGGGGGCAACCGTGCCTGGCCTCATCAGGGGGCACGGCATTTTGTCTCCTTCTAGGGGTGAATCAATACTGACCCCTCTGAGGTCGAATTCTTTATAAATGGTTACTGCCGAACGGATGATTATCCGAGGGGAGTGAAATTGTCCTCTTGGAGGCCAACAGTATATCCGGCATGACTGGGGCCAGCCGTCCTCTCCGGGCTGGCCAGGCCGTTGGCATACCTTTTAGTCTCTTGTGAGATCGGCTGATTGAGTTAGCTTTAGAAGGGAAAAAGTCTTTATATCCCCTCAACTGAGGATAGCCACTTATTCAAGTAATTGTGTGTATCGTAAGACGGTCCACAAGGTTTTGGGTACCTTGCATCTTTTTTCTCTATGTTAAGGATTTCCGGAGCGCGGACAGAGTTCAAGGGCGGAGGCCATCTGCTATCTGCTGTTTCCTTTGGCTCGTAAGTTATTTTATTAACCGAGTATTTTTTTCCTTGACAAAACAAATGAATCTGGTATACCTAAGACTTTCTTGTTCCATTATTCACAAAATTAATAAAAGTATAATTAATTTAGGTAGTTAATAAAAGAGATTGTGTCTTGAGTAAATAGGCCAACTATGGGGAATCTCCTGGAAAGGTCTTTTAAAAAATCAGGAGTGTTGGTAATGGTTTAATCCGAAAATAGGATTTAGAGTCTAACAAAGCTATTTTCATCTTTGGTGGTGCCACGCCCCAAAAGGCTGGGCATGGCGGATTAGTTAAAAAAAGGAATATATGGAAATAGAAGGGGGGTGAGATGGTCGGTCTGCCCACCGGGGCGATATAAAACAACAAACATGAAAAATCCAAATCGCTTTTTGTAACATAAAACAACCAATATGAGGAGGAAAACATGCCAAGCTATGTAATTACGGAAAAATGCGATGGATGCAAAGGCCAGGACAAAACCGCCTGTATGTATATTTGTCCTGTTGACCTGATGAACCTGGACAAGGATGGTTCCCTAGGTTATGGCGAAATGAAAGCCTACAACCGGGACACCTGTCTGTGCTGGGAATGCTATAACTGCGTTAAGATCTGCCCTCAACAGGCTATTGACGTTCGAGGTTATGCCGACTTCGTTCCCATGGGTGCCAGCGTTACCCCTCTCCGTGGATCCGAAGACATTATGTGGACCGTTAAATTCCGGAATGGCGCCCTGAAACGCTTCAAGTTCCCCATCCGGACCACTGCTGAAGGCAGTGCGGTTCCTAACGGCGGATTTGACGAAGGCAGCGGGGATCTGAAGAGCCCCTTACTGTTTACCGAGCCTGCTTCCTTAAGAGTAGCAGCTTTACCGACACCCAAAAAGTAACGAAGGAGGGAAATGATTATGGCAGATTATCCAACCGTAGAAGTAACCACCGATCTGTTAATTCTTGGTGGAGGTATGGGTGCTACAGGGGTTGCTGTGGAAGCCGCCTACTGGGCTAAAAAGAATGGTGTGAAAGTCGTAGCCGTGGACAAGGCCGCTTATACCCGTTCCGGTGCCGTGGCCATGGGCCTTTCGGCTATTAACCAATATATCGGCCTCCATGAAGGCCAGAATACCTGTGAAGATTATGTCCATTATGTCCGCCAGGACCTGATGGGTATCTCCCGGGAAGATTTAGTTTTTAATATTGCCCGCCATGTGGATTCTTCGGTCCATTTGTTCGAAAAATGGGGTCTGCCCATTTGGTTGGATGAAAACGGCCGCTATGTCCATGAAGGCCGCTGGCAGCTCATGATTAACGGTGAATCCTATAAGGTCATCGTAGCCGAGGCCGCCAAAAACGCCATGGATGCCGCCGGGTTTGAGATCTATGAACGTGTCTTCATCGTCGCCCCCTTGTTGGATGGTGACAAGATCGCCGGTGCCGTCGGTTTCGGGACCCGTGATGAGAAATTCTATGTTTTTAAAGCCAAAGCCGTGGTCTGCGCCCTGGGTGGTGCCGTTCACGTCTTCCGTCCCCGGTCCGTTGGTGAGGGTATGGGCCGTTCCTGGTATCCGCCTTTTAACAGCGGTTCCAGCGCCTTCTTCACTATCAAAGCCGGTGCTGAAATGACCTGCCAGGAAGTCCGTTTTATCCCGGTTCGGTTCAAGGATGCCTATGGGCCGGTCGGGGCCTGGTTCCTCCTCTTCAAATCCCGGGCCACCAGCGCCACCGGTGGTGAATATATGGCCGTCCGTAAGGATGAGTTGAATAACTGGGCCCCCTACGGCTTGGCTAAACCCATTCCGGCCAACCTGCGTAACTACCTGGGGATGCTGGATGTGGAAGCCGGCTTAGGGCCGCTTTACATGGAGACCGCCGAGGCCATTCAGAATATCGCCAAAGCCTCTCCGGATGAAAAAGCCTTCAAGAAAAAGATGAAGGAACTGGAAGCCGAAGCCTGGGAAGACTTCCTGGATATGACCATTTCCCAAGCCCTGCTCTGGGCGGCCACCAACATCATGCCGGAAGCCAGCCGTTCGGAAATCGCTGCTTGCGAGCCTTACTTCATCGGCTCCCATTCCGGGGCCTCCGGGGCCTGGGTCAGCGGTCCGGAAGATCTGGATACGCCCTACAAATGGGGTTACGGCAATATGTGTACCGTGAAGGGCTTGTTTGCCTGCGGTGACGCCTCCGGCGCCTCCAGCCACAAGTTCTCCTCCGGTTCCCATGCCGAAGGCCGGTTTACCGGTAAAGAAGCGGTCCGTTACTGTGTTGAGAATACGGCTATGCCCAATGTGGATGCCGCTCAGTTGGAAGCCTTGAAAAAGGAAATCCTGGCCCCTCTGGACCTTTTTGCCCAGTTCAGTGGCCTGTCCACTGACACCACCATGAACCCCAACTACATTAAGCCCATGCAGTATATGCTCCGTCTGCAGAAGATGATGGATGAGTATGCCGGGGGCTGGGGTGCGGGCTTCAAGACCAGCAAATCCCTCCTCGAAAGAGGTTTGGAATTGATGGCCATGTTGCAGGAAGACTCCAAAAAATTAGGCGCCAAGAACGTCTATGAACTGGAACGCTGCTGGGAGAACATCCAACGGACCTGGCAGGCCGAAGCCCATATGCGGACCGTTCTGTTCCGGGAAGAGACCCGTTGGCCGGGTTACTATTTCCGGGCGGACAAACCCAAGATGGATGAGGCCAACTGGCATGCCTTTGCCAACTGCGTCTGGAATCCCAAGACCGGTGAGTGGACCATGATCAAAAGAGACGTGGTTCCTCTTATTCCGTAACCAACATTAACTATTAACTCTCCAGGCGCCTTTCAGGCGCCTGGAGTTTTTTAGGCCGTAGACAGGCTATTGATTTAAATAGAGGAAGAGGTCTTGCTGCTTAGGATCGTCCTTCCTCTGTTTAAATCAATAGCTGATTAACCTCCTGATTCTTTGAGCCTTTTCTTTATTCATCCGGCGAACAGCCTGTCTTGTTAATTCAATTCTATTTATGGAGCAATCCTCAGGTTGAAAAGGGTTAGAAAAAAATCGATTCTACTGGGAGAAAGCCGCTATTTTTTTGTTGTATCTTGAGAAGAATTTAGATAAACCATAGAAAATTTTCTTTTTGCCGAAAACAAACAAATAAAATCCTGGAGGAGAATGATGGGAGATAAAAAAAGTATTTTGGTTGTCGGCGGCGGCATGAGCGGACTGACGGCCGCCATCGAAGCCGCTGAAGTCGGCTACGACGTCGTAGTTGTGGAGAAGAACCCCTATTTGGGTGGTCGGGTAGCCCAGCTTTATCAGTATTTTCCCAAACTCTGCCCCCCCAATTGCGGTTTGGAAATCAATTTTAAAAGGACCAAAAACAGCTCTCGGATTACTTTTTATACCCTGACCGAAGTAGAATCCATTTCCGGTACCGAGGGAAATTATCAGGTTACCCTTAAAACGACACCCCGGTTTGTCAATGAGCGCTGTACCGGGTGTAATAAGTGCGCCGAAGTCTGTCCGGTTGAGCGACCCAATGCCTTTAACTACGGACTGGACAAGACCAAGGCGGCCTATCTGCCCTATGCCATGGCCTTTCCGATGCAATATGTTATCGACGGCTCCGTCTGTCCCGGAAAAAGCTGCGCCAAGTGCGTCGAGGCCTGCGCCTATCAGGCCATTGACTTGGAAATGAAAGGGGAAACCAAAACCCTAGAAGTGGGGGCTATTGTCTGGGCCGCCGGCTGGAATCCTTATGATGCCGCCAAATTGGAAAATTATGGATTCGGTCAATTCCCCAACGTCATTACTAACGTGATGATGGAACGGCTTTGCGCCGATAATGGACCGACCCAGGGCAAGATCCTCCGGCCCTCGGATCAGAAACAGGTCGAAACCGTGGCCTTCATTCAGTGTGCCGGATCCAGGGATGAGAATCATCTGGCCTACTGCTCGGGGATCTGTTGTCTGGCCTCTTTAAAGCAGGCGACCTATGTGCGGGAGAAGAATCCCAATGCCCAGGCCTTTATCTTCTTTATTGATATCCGGGCCCAAGGCAAGCTGGAAGATTTCTTTGTCAAAGTGAAACAGGACGAAAAATTGTCGCTGGTTAAGTCCAAAATCGCCCTGATTACCGAAGATCCGGAAACCAAAAATCTGATTCTGGAAGGGGAGGATACCATGTCCGGGGAACGGATCCAGGCAACCGTTGACCTGGTCGTCCTGGCTACCGGCATGGAGCCGGCTACAGCCTCTATGAAAGTCCCAGCTGCCGTAACCTATGATGATTATGGTTTTATCGTTTCCGATCAGGAAATAAAGGGAATTTATGGGGCCGGTTGTATTAAACGTCCGGCCGATGTGGCAGGCGTGGTACAGGATGCGACCGGGGCGGCGCTTCGGGCTATTCAATCTGTGGGGAGGAGGTAAGGAAGGATGGATAAGAAACTCGGCGTATATATTTGTACAGGATGCGGGATCGGCGAATCCCTCGATATAGATGCATTGAAAAAGGTGGCCACCAAGGAATTCAAGGCTCCGGTTTGCAAAACCCATGAATGGCTTTGCGGTGCCGAAGGGGTGGAGATGATCAAAGCCGATATGGCCAATGAAGGGGTTAATACTCTTTCTTTAGTGGCCTGTTCCCCTCGGGTCAAAACCGATGTCTTTGATTTTGCCCCGGCTTTACTCGACCGGGTCAATGTGCGGGAACAGGTAACCTGGGTCCTGCCGGCTGGTGATGAAGATACTCAAATGATGGCCGAAGACCAAATGCGTATGGGTTTGGTGAAATTGAATAAGAGCACCCCGCCGGAACCCTACCAGGTGGAAAATTTAAGCAAGGCCATTCTGGTGGTGGGCGGCGGGTTTACGGGTATGAATGCTGCCCTTGGTGCGGCCCAGGCCGGCTATTCGGTTCTCTTGGTTGAAAAAGAAGCCTCCTTGGGTGGCTTTTTGAATAAAATGAATAAAAGGGTTCGTCCCCCATATAAGGAACTTCAAACTGTTGGTCTGGAAGATCAGATCAAAAAGGTGGAAGCCGAATCGAATATCAAGGTCTTAACCTCGGCCAAAATCGAAAAAGTGGCTGGGGGGCCGGGGAGTTTCGATGTGACCATCTCCCAGAACGGCTCTTCCATAACAGAGAGGGCGGGGTCCATAGTTATGGCCACCGGTTGGAAACCTTATGATGCCAACAAACTGGAAAATCTTGGATATGGCAAGTTCCCTAATGTCATTACCAATGTCCAGATGGAAGAAATGGCCAAGAGCGGGAAGATTACCCGACCATCCGACGGGCAGGAGGCCAAGAGTGTCCTCTTTCTGCAATGCGCCGGCTCCCGGGATGAAAATCATCTGCCCTATTGTTCCTCGGTTTGCTGTCTGGTTTCCTTGAAACAGGCCACCTATGTTAAGGAACAAGACCCCGAAGCGGCGGTTTATATCCTTTACAAGGATATGCGTACACCCCATCAGAGTGAGGATTTTTACCGGAAGGTCCAGAAAGACGGGGGAATCTTTATCCGCGGTGAATTGATCGAAATCAGTGAGGGCGGTAATAACAGCCTGGTGGTTGAGGCCAACGATGCCCTGCTCAATGAAACCGTTCGTCTGGAAGACCTGGACCTGGTGGTCCTGGCTACCGGGTTGGTTCCCACTTCCATCGATGAAATGGCCTTAAATCTGGATTACCGTCAAGGACCGGGATTGCCCTTGAACAAGTACGGTTTTCCGGATTCCAACTTTATCTGCTTCCCCTACGAGACTCAGCGGACCGGTATTTATACCGCCGGATGTGTCCGCAGTCCTATGGAATCCGCCCTCAGTGCCGAGGATGCCACCGGAGCAGCCCTGAAGGCGGTCCAGTGTGTCGAAGCCACGGCTATTGGCGCTTCCACCTTCCCGAGATCAGGGGATTTGACTTATCCGGAATTCATGATGGCCCGCTGTACCCAGTGTAAACGCTGCACGGAAGAATGTCCTTTTGGGGCGATTAACGAAGATGAAAAGGCCAACCCTCTTCCTAATCCCAACCGTTGCCGACGCTGCGGGACCTGTATGGGGGCCTGCCCGGAACGAATCATTTCTTTCCGAAATTATTCGGTGGATATGATTGGTTCCATGATCAAAGGTATTGAGGTGCCGGATGCGGATGATGAGAAACCAAGGGTCATTGCCCTGATCTGCGAGAATGATGCCTATCCGGCCCTGGATATGGCCGGGATCAATCGTATTCCCATCGATCCTTTCTACCGCTTTATCCCGGTGCGCTGTTTGGGATCGATCAACCTGGTCTGGATCGCCGATGCCCTGGCCAAAGGTATCGACGGGGTGATTCTCCTCGGTTGCCGCAAAGGCGATGATTACCAGTGCCATTTTATCAAAGGCAGCGAACTGGCCAATACCCGTATGGAAAAGATTTCCGAAACTCTGGGCCGTTTGGCCCTGGAACCGGATCGGGTTCGGGTCGAGGAGGTATCCATCAATGATTATGACCGGTTGCCCCAGATCCTGAAGGCCTTCATGGACCGGATTAAGGAACTGGAACCGAATCCGTATAAGGGTTTCTAAGAAACCAGGAATCCAGAAGTCAGGAGTCAGAATCCAGAATAAATTGAAAATAGGCAGGTTGCTCAAAAAGGTTCAGATACAAAACGCCCGCCATCCCGAGGAATGAGGCGTACTGTCGTACGTCGCAATAAGCCTGTCCCGCTGAAAAGCGGAAAGGGATAAGGGCAACGAAGTAGAAGGACCTTTTTCAGTAACCTGCCCCAACAGGGAAGGATGAAAACTTATGGAACAGGTAGTAGGACCAAAAAGCAGCGGCGGTAAGGCCTATAACCAGTCCTTCGCCCGGGAAGTTTATACGAATGTTGATTCAGGAGAAGAGATCAAGATGTGCATGCAGTGCGGGGTCTGTGCGGCTTCCTGCCCTCTTAAGGAAAAAATGGATTATTCTCCGAGAAAAATTTTTACCCTGATTCGGGCCGGGCAACGGGAAAAGGTTCTAAGCAGCCAGGCCATCATGTTATGTACATCCTGTTATTCCTGCAAAGTCCGCTGTCCCCGAAAGGTGCCGGTAGTGGATGTGATGCACGGCTTGGCCCATTATGCCCTGCGCAAGGGGTATAAACCGAGGGTGGAAACCGCACTTTTCGGCCAGAAATTCTGGGCTAACATTTATCGTCTGGGCCGGATCGATGAAAAGGATGTGGCCCAAAGGTATTTTCTGGGACATGGCTTGGGTGCGGGCATTAAACTGATGCTCGAGAATAAGGATATGGGGCTGGGGATGATGCTCCATAAACGGATGAGTCTCCTTCCGGAGCGACCGATTAAGAACATAAAAGGTCTTCGGAAAATGCTTGATAAAGCCAAAGCCATGGGAAAAGGAGGTGCCGTCTAATGAAATATTTCCTTTATCAAGGGTGTTCCTTAGAAGCCAGCGGGATCCATTACATGATATCCCTAGAGGCTGTGGCTGAGGTCCTGGGTGTGCATTTCAAAGAAATTGAGGACTGGAATTGTTGCGGGGCCAGTATTTCTTATGTGGGCGGAAATGAACTGTCCGTTGAAGTGTTGGCGGCCCGGAATCTGGCCTTGGCTGAAGCCCAAGGAGGGATGGACATCGTCGCCCCCTGCAGCTCCTGCTATATTGTTCTGAATAAGGTCAATCATAAATTACAGGAAAGCCCGGTCTTGCTGGCCAAGGTCAACGAGGTCCTGGCCGAGGACAATCTGAAATACAGCGGGAAGCTTAAGGCCCGCCACCTCCTGGATGTCCTCTATAATGATGTGGGTCTGGCTAAAATCAAAGGGGCTGTCAAAAAGCCTTTAAAAGGCGTTAAAGTGGCCGGATATGTGGGCTGTCAGACGGTTCGGCCTTATGGGGAGTATGACAGTGTGGAGAAACCGGTGATACAGGATAAAATCCTGGAAGTGCTGGGGGCCACGGTCGTTCCCTTCCCCAAAAAGATGCGCTGCTGCGGTTCGGGATTGTTCCTGACTGAATTGGAGGCCTGTTACGAACTGGCCCGAGACATCTTAGAAGACGCCCAATCTAACGGCGGAGAGATTATTTCCACGGCCTGCCCTATGTGCCAGATGAACCTGGAGGCCTATCAAAAGCGGATGAATAAGGCCCTGGGAACCAACTTTAATATCCCGGTGGTTTTTGTCACTCAGTTGATGGCATTGGCCTTCGGCCTGGATGCCAAGAAGGCCGGGGCCATGGACCGCCTGCTGATTTCGGCCAATCCTTACCTCAAAGCCGTTGCTTAGGCTACCCGTTCCAATCTAAAAAAGAAAAAAGGCCTTTTCCCAGATAATGGGGAAGGGCCTTTTCTTTTAAACCAATTCCTTGACAGAAGCATTTATGTAGTGTATTGTAATACAATCTTGTCAGGGTAAGAGGTATTAGATATGAGAACCGTCCTATCTGTCAGTTTGCCCAAAAAGATGGCAGCGGAGCTTGATGCGTTCGCTAAAGTCACAGGGAGGAACAAAAGCGATATTGTGAAAGAATCTCTTGGGGCTTTCCTCTGGGAGGCCAGTTTCAAGGGCATCAAAAGCAAGATGGCAGGCAAGGCAAAAGCGGTGGGAATAGTCTCTGAGGAAGATGTCTTCAAGGCCGTGTCGTGAGGGTTGTATTCGACACCAACGTCCTTATTGCCGCCTTCCTTACCGAAGGGGTATGTTCGAAACTCCTCGTGAGGGCACGAAAAAGAGAGTGTGATCTTATTCTCAGTGAAGCCATTGTGGCCGAATTCGAAGAGGTTCTAGTAAAAAAATTCTCCATTTCTCCTTCTGACCTGTCCGATGTGCGCTCCCTCGTGAGGGAGGCTGCCGGTGAAATCCTTCAAGAAATCAATCCCATTCCACCGTTCTGCAGAGATCCGAATGACGACAAAATCCTTTCCTGTGCCAAGGATGCTCAGGCAGATTATCTTGTCACAGGTGACCAGGATCTATTGATCCTTTCGCTGTATGAGGGCATTCCCATCGTAACTCCTAGAGATTTCGAAGCCTTATTTTCGGACTGAACCGGTGAGGCCAAACTAAATGGATCGTTTCGAATAATCCTCTAAAAAATTTCGATGATAAAGGCCTGGTTTCGATGCATGCGGAGATGGTCATTCCTCAATCCGGTGCCTACGGGATTGAGCCGCACCTGTTAATAAGGGTTGGTATTGACATATCGAAGAAAATGATGTATATTGCGATGTATATTTTTCTTGGAGAGAGGTATGAAGGATGGCCCAGATGATCCGTAAGCAGATTTATATTGAGCCCGGGCAGGAAAACAGCCTTAAAAAACAGGCCAAGAGGTTGGGAATCACCGAGGCCGAGGTCATACGCAGAGCCCTAGACAAGCAGATGGCCCTTTTGATCCCCGGCATTCGGGATCTCTCGGCTTGGGAAAGAGAAAAAGCGTTCATTGCCGGAAGAATGACAGGGAAGCCTCTTCCCCGCCCCCGTAAATTCAGGCGAGAAGAAGCCTATGAGGAAAGATTAGGGCGCTATGGCCGATAAAATTCTGGTCGATACTAATATCCTGCTCTATGCGTATGACCGAAGTGATCCGGTAAAACAGGACCAGGCAGCGGCAGTTTTAGACCGCTTGGCCACCTTGAGGCTGGGCGTACTGACCCCGCAAGTTTTGGGAGAATTTTTTATTAATGCGACCCGTAAGATAGAAAAACCCCTGACTGCAGAACAAGCCAGCGAGCGAATCCAGAATTACCTTTTGTCGTGGGAGGTCTTGGATTTGACCGGGGCGATTGTCTTGGAGGCTGTTCGCGGGGTTCGTATCTATAATATGGCTTATTGGGATGCTCAGATCTGGGCTTCGGCCCGACTTAACCAGATTCCGATCATATTCACAGAGGATTTTAATATAGGAGCTGTGATAGAAGGCGTTCGCTTCGTGAGCCCTTTTGAAAAAAATTTTGATTCCCAAGGAGGTTATCTATGAAATTTGGAATCGCCCCTAACATCTACTGGGTCGGGAAGATCGACTGGGAACTGCGCAAGTTTCACGGAGAAGAATATTCCACCCACCGCGGGTCATCGTATAATTCCTATTTGATTTAATCCGAAAATAGGCTTCGGAGCCTTCTGAGCTTATTTTCATGTTTGGTGGTGCCACGCCCCTAGGCGGGGCATGGCGGTTTAAGATGAAAAAACAGCCCTGATCGATACGGTCTGGGCGCCTTTTGGATGTTACGGTTGGAGCGGGGAAGGAGTGAATGTGTTGAATGAGTCGCTGGCCAAAGCCGGTTTTATGGTAGTTAATGAAGGCCTAAAGGCCCTCTGGCAACCGGGTGAGGAGGCACTGGCCCAAGCCTTTGAATTTGGGGAGACTTTTGCTTTGAAGTAATGGTTCAGGACCGATGTCTTCTTTGGCCTTCTGGTGGTTTTTTGTCACCCAGTTGATGGCTTTGGTTTTCGGCCTGAAGGCCAAGAAGGCCGGGGGCCTGGCCCGCTTACTGGTTTAGGCTGATCTTTATCCGCAGGCCGTCGCCTAAAAGTCTATAGCAATTGAAAAAGAAAAGAGCCCTTTTCCGCTAGACGGAGAAGGGCTCTTTTCTTTTTTTTACTTTCCCCTTCAAAAAGGAATGCCTTATCAATAAAAGCCAAGTAATTTTATTAGTTTTTCTTGAGGTAAAATAGGCTCCTCTTTTTTGTAAAATGAAGTCCTGAGGGATAGAAGGAAATGCCAGCCTGTGGAGACGTGGTTGTCTGAAAGACTAATTTTGAATTATAAAATTAACAAATTATCTGAAATGGATTGGTCGAACAGGGTTAAGATTTAATAAAATAGGGGCAGGTGCCTTCCTTTTCCCTGCCCCTATTTGTCAACCCATTCCGAGGTGTTTGGCCCAAACCAATTTGAGGCAAATTATTTTCAGAGAGGCCAGGACCTATTTCCATTACTTTCCTGTGTTGAAGTATTGAATGCAATCACCCTGGTTCTTGAAAGCCGAACCATCTGCACGTAAAACGTTTTTCCAGCCAGAATTTTTACATGAGTCTTTGGTTTCTGGCAATGTGGGAGCAAAGGAGGCATTGACTGTGATATTAGCGGATACGTTTGTGTCAGTACGCGGGTTGGTTGTTGACCCGTCACTCCAGCTTACAAAGTGATATCCTGTGGCCGGAACTGCCGTTACCTGGCTTCCGCTGTTCCCGTAGTAGACGGTTTGAGGGGAGGTTCCGCTAATCGTACCCCCAGTGCCGGCGGTGTAAGTCAGTTTGTACTTTTCCTGGGCTAAGAAACCAATGGCCCATAAGGCCTCGCCAGTCACTTCGTTGTTCTCCCCGTCATGATAAAATGGATAATTCTCCCAACCACCGGTACTCAACTGCACTGAAATTAAGTAATCTCTTGCACGCAAAATATTAGAGAGATAGGTTGTGGGACTGACTGCATAGAGTGCCAGCAATGAATAGGCAGTCTCCTGGATGGCCTCTTCGCCAGCCTCAATATAGTTAAACCACCAGGTAAATCCGCCGCTCGTTATTTGGTTGCCGGCGAGAATATTTGCCAGATCAGTTAAATTTGAGGCAGAAGCGAATTGCCCTGCAGTTGGGTCAAAGTCTTCATGAACAAACGCAAGACCATAAATAGCACCGGCTAATCCAATAACGGCATAATAGTTATTGCCGTCCAATTCGTTAATCTTTGCCTTCGTACCTGCAATCCAAGCAGAGGTGTCTGCCCCGACCGAAGCTGCTCCAACCAGCCCTATTCCGATATCCCAGGCAGCCATGTTAGCTTGACTGCCTGATCGCACAGTACGAATTCGGTTTACATATTTTTCTGTTGTATACAAGGTAGCGTCACCGCTGCGTTTATATGTACCAGCGGCCAATGGACCATAGAAATAATTCAAGACATGGTTAGTATAAGTATTACCGCCGAGGATCTTATCCAAAGTGGCTGCCAGATAACCATCTGAGGGGGAGAAATTATTCCTCTTTGTGAGCAGGAATGCTCCGACCTTAATCAAGGCGGCTTGGTGGGCTGGGTCATTGGTATAGAGATATGCCTCCGCCAATCCCTTGGCAATCGGACCTATCGTATTAGGTGGGCTTGGAGTGCCCGGTGGAGAGGTCAAAGGCCATGCCCAACCACCATCGGCTTTTTGAAGTTGAACGAGACGGTCTGCACCATTCTTTAGTACGGTTCCGCTTTGGGCTCCTACCGCAAAAGAGAAGGTAATAACTAGAAGAAGTAAGGTGATCAGCCCTGTTAGCATATTACGTATTTTTGAATTCATACTTTTCTCCTTTACTTTAATAATTAAGAATGGCTTGTTTGCTGAAAAGGATACACCCCATTCTATCTAATGGTATTTATTTCTTCTCCTCCTTTCCATCTTTCCATAAAAGGATTTCTATTTTAGATTAAATTTAATAACGATTGGATAATATTTAATTGTCGAATGAGATAAATAAATTTTTTCTTTAAATAAAGAGATGCTCGACTTTTTGTTTTAGAAAATTACTAACTGGGCAACCTGAATTAATAGAAGATGGCCGAGGATCAGAATCTAAAGTATTATCTATTTATCTAAAAAAGTCAAGTAATTATTCGTTTTCGTTGATCCCAATGAAATACCCCGTAGTTTGCTGCGGGGTATTTCATTTCCGGTTGGTAATTTCCTCTCCGGGAAGGCCCCCATTTTATTAAAAAACCCCTTGGTTTCCTAACAATTGGCCTAGTTTTTCTTCTTGATCAGTCTTTTTTGTTCTTTATACTTACTCATCTAAAAGGAAAGACTTCTCAATTTAATACACACCGTACTCTTTGGTGAACTCGAGCATGGCCCGGACATTCTCCGGCTTGGCATCGTCAAGACCGGTAGCCGAATCGAGGATAAACCCGCCGTCCCTTCCCACCCCGTCGATCAGTTTTTGGCAATAGCGGCGAACATCATCGGGGGTAGCCGTGGCCAGAATAGAGAGGGGTACATTGCCCTGGAGACAGACCGTCTCCCCGAGGATCTCCTTGGCTTTAAACATGTCCGTGGCCTCAAAGGCATAACAGGCCTTGCCGGCGGGGATGTCTTTGATAACCTCCAGGCGTGAGGTACAGTCTCCTTCCCATAGCGGGCAGGGGGTTAGTCCTTCGTTGATGAGGGCGATCATCAGCTCACGAAGGGTGGGCCAGAAAAATATTTTGAACTGAGCCATGGACATGAACTTGTCCAGACCTTTGTGGATGGGAATGAAGACCCTCGGGTTTCCCGAGGTCCGGGATCCGTTTAGGGCGATTTCCAGCATAATAGGCAGGAGCTTCTCACAGGCCTGGATCACCTTTTCCGGTCGACGGTACATGTCCGACACTGAAGAGATTGTAGCCTATTAAGGCGAAGAGTGCGGCAGCTATGATCCGGGTGAAGGTATTCATTCGGGCCCGATTTTTCTTGGATAGCCTCTCGAGAAGGATTTCCATGTAGACGTTTCCTCTGTCAAGGGCGACGCTGGGGAAGCAGAAGCCAATCACCAGGGCCAAGAGCAAGGCTACGATTTCATAGGTGCCGATAATGGGGTGCCCCACGGCGCGCAAGAGGACATCGCTGACGGTTAAGACCATCATTACAGTCAGGGCTAGGCCGCCGATGCCATTAAGGACGGCCTTATTTTTTTTTAAGAATATTTCGAAAAATTTTTCCATAGGTATTCTGTCCTCTATGGCCTGTTTAAAAATATAGTTATAAAAGATATGAACCCAAGGAATAGATCTTTTTTCCCTTGGATGGGAAGTCGGTCATGACCCCACTCGGCCACACCGGTGTGAAGTAATGTCCCCATAGATTGGTTCTTATAGTACCGTTTTTAATGGAATTCGTCAAAAGATAATGATTTTATTTCCGATTGTTCTGGGGAATTGGTAACCTCTTTAGGAAGAATTTCCAGAATGGCTAAGGCGGAATTTTTTCAAATCCCAGAAAGAAATCAAGGTCCTTAAACCATAAATTGGTTTTGAATGATCGGGCCGGACTGAGACCGGCTTCACCAAAGAAAAAGAGCGACTCCGGGATCAAGGTTTAAAAGTCTTTTTGTTTTCCTTATACTTTAAACCTTGGAGCGTTAATTTGGTTTTAGATCGCTCCAATCAGTCGGGAGATAACCAGTCGCTGTATTTCAGAAGTGCCTTCCCCGATTTCCAGCAGTTTTTGATCCCGGTAGAACCGTTCCACATCGTATTCTTTCATCAATCCGTATCCGCCGTGTAATTGAACGGCATGGTTGGCGCAGCGGTACATGACTTCCGAACAGTAGAGTTTGGCCATGGCCGCTTCTTTGGCAAAAGGCTTATGGTTATCCCGTAGCCAGCAGGCCTTGTACAGGAGCAGGCGGGCGCATTCGATTTCCATGGCCATATCAGCCAGTTTAAAGGAATTGACCTGGAAAGAAGCAATCGGTTTGCCGAATTGAACTCGTTCTCTGGCATAGCGCCGGGCTAATTCAAAACAGCCCTGTGCGCCGCCCAAGCCCATGGAACCTATGCTTAATCGTCCTCCGTCCAGGGTGCCCAGCATCTGGTGAAACCCCTCGCCCTGAGGGCCGAGGAGGTTGTCCTTGGGTACCCGGCAATCTTCAAAATAAAGTTCGCTGGTGTTGGAACCCCGCCACATCATCTTGCCGTGCATGGGCCGGGCTTCAAAGCCCGGGGTGCCGGACTCGACCAGAATACAACTGAGTTCTTTTTTACCGGCCTCTCTCGTTCCGGTTTTGGCTAAAACCGTCACCCCCCCGGTGATGTTAGTCGAGGCATTAGTTATAAAGATTTTGCTTCCGTTGATTACCCATTCGTTGCCGTCGAGGACCGCCGTGGTTTGGGTGTTGCCGGCATCCGAACCGGCGTTCGGCTCCGTCAGGCCGAAACCCCAGAGCAATTCGCCGCTGCAGAGTTTGGGGAGGTACTTTCGTTTTTGCTCTTCACTGCCATAATAATAAAGGGGACCGATGCCCAGGGAATTCCCGGCGGCGATGGTGGCGGCATGAGAGCCATCAATACGGGCCAGTTCTTCCACGGCGATAATATAGGAGATATAATCCAACCCTTGGCCGCTGTATTCCTCCGAAACAAACATGCCAAAGAGACCCAGTTCTCCCATGGCCCGGCAGGTTTCATAGGAAAATTCCTCTCTTTCGTCCAGCTCCCTGGCCCTGGGTTTAATCTCTTTTTCGGCAAAATCACGGACCGATTTTCGTAAAATCTCCTGCTCCATGGTTAAGGAAAAATCCATACCGGTATCTCCTTGAAGATATGTAGTAAAAAAATACCAACCGTTCTGTTTTTTTGGTTATAAAGAATGGCCTTCCGGTTGTCAATAAAAAGTTCCTCTTCCTCTCTCGTCTTCGATAACATTTAATTATGATTCAAATGGATTAGGTTGGGGAGAATTCGAAATCAAGAGTCGGGCGTTTGGAGCAAACCCAATTTCATGTTCCATTGCAACTAGATTAGGGGAGATCGTTCTACAACCGGTTAGGGGTTTAAATATGTACGGAGTTCCCCGTAGCACGCCCAGGCATCGGCATACCCTTGATCATAAGCCACATAGAGCCTGTTTTTATTTCGTTCCAACCGGCCGACTTTAAGGGGTTGTGCCGGCCGGATGACAAAAATCTCTCTTTTTTCTTCCAGTCGATCGATCCGCTCCATGGTCTCATTATACCGGCTATGTCGTGTCCCAATAGTTTGGCAGAGCCCTGCAAAATGCTGGTAGCGCCTTTTGATCAGCCAGGCCAGATCTGAAGATTGTTTACGGTAACCTTTGGGTTGGGTGAGGATCAAGATATGGCTCCGATTTCCATCGGCGATGCTCTTTTGAATCGGCACCGGATCGGATAGCCCGCCGTCCATCAGGGTGCGGCTCTTAAAGGAAACGGGTTTTTGTACCAGAGGCAGGGATGATCCGGCCCGGAGGACATTCATGAAATCGGCTTTAGTTAGTCCGGTTTTCTCAATGTAGACTGCCTCTCCAGTGTGACAGTCCAAGGCGACGGCGATAAACCGTTGTTCGCTTTTCAGGAAAGTCTCAAAATCGAAAGGGACTAATTCATTTGGAATGGCATCAAAGATAAAATCCACTCCAAAGAGTTCCCCTCCCCGGAACAGCCGGAGATAACTGAGGAAACGCCGATCCCGGACATAGCGAATATTGACGATTCGATTTCTCTCCGGCTGTCGGGCCACATAATTGGCCCCGTTGCAGGCGCCGATGGATACGCCGAGGACATAGGGAAAATAGAGATCCCGATCCATGAAAAAGCGGAGCACCCCGGCCGTATAGACGCCGCGAAGGCCGCCGCCTTCAAGGATAAGTGCAGATCGGTCCAGATTCATGCCTCATTCCTCTTCAACGGATACAGGCAGCCAGGAACGGTTGACTCCGATGTCTTAAAGCGGGGGAGCCTTTAAGCCTGACTGGCGGCCTTGATGGCTTCCACCAGGGCTTTCTGATCCTTCGGCGGCGGCAAGACCCCGACACGTTCGACTAAGGAAAGGGCCTCAAAAGCACAACCGGTGGCGCAGACCCCGCAGCCGATGCAGCGGTCCAGATTCAATTCCCAGGTCTCTCCGTCATCCAGGACCAGGGCCTTCGTCGGACAGCGTTCGATACAGGTCCCGCATTGGGTGCAGACCTCGCTGTTATGTTCCGGTTTAAATCCGGAATTTAGCGTCACCCCTGGTTTGGGCTGAGCCAGAGAGGTCTTCAGGATCATACAATGACAGGCGCAACAATTACAGAGGAAGTCGATTTCCTGCCGGTTTAGGGCGGCATGAACCAGTCCGGCTTCTTCGGTTTTTTTCAGAATTTCCAGGGCCTCCTCTTTGGAGATTTGACGGCCCATTTTTCGATCGATGACAAACTGGGCCCCCATACCAAACTGCATGCAGACCTCGTCGGGTTTTCTGCAATCGTCTTTTTCGTCCATCAGTTTGGCCTCATGCCGGCAGAAACAAGTGGAAACGGCCAAGGGTTGGTATTTATCAATATAGGAGGCTACCTGATGATAGGTATGAATGGTATTCCCTGCTTGAATGGCCCGATCCACCGGGATGACCCGGTTGGGCGGATAGGCAATGACGGGCGGGGTTTGTCCGGCATCGATGGCAGCCTTATAGGCATGGATCAGCCTGGCGAGTTTCTTATCTCTTTCCGTTTTGGTCCCCTTCATGAACTGGAATTCAAAGATCCCCGGCACAAAAGGCGGTGCACCATAAAAGGTCATTCCCCCCATGGACCCGGCCGTGCAAAGTCCCTTATCGGCCATTCCCTCGAGGATTCGGGCCACTTCTTTCACATCCTTACCTAATTCCTTGGCGATGCTCTCAGCCGGCTGATACCCCTTGGGCATGGCATTATAGACTTCGGCTTCTTCAGGGGTAAACAGCTCCTCGACTAAGGCATAAAATTCGGGAATATCCTTCCCCGGATACCTTCCCCGCCGTTTGGCCAGGGTTTGGCATAAATCATGGTATGCTTTTAAGGCCATCTTCTTTCCCTCCTATAATTGTTCTATCATTGCACATCAATGAATTTCGGGGTTCGTTTTTCTAGATTGGCAAAGACCGCTTCGATCTGGTTCGGCTGACCGATAACGGATCGTTGAAGGTCGGCCTCAAGTCTTAACCCTTGTTCAAGGCTAAGTCTCCTGGAGGCATTCAATAATTTTTTCCCGGCCCGGATGGCGTCCGGCGATTTACCGGCAATTTCCCGGGCCAATTTCATGGCCTCTTCATAAGGATTTTCACTGACCCGGGTGGCCAGGCCGAGTTCCACGGCTTCCTTTCCGGAAATGATCCGGCCGGTATAGGTCAGTTCTTTAATTACGTCCAGCCTGACCAGATGGCGCAGGAGCTGCGTGCCGCCCATGTCCGGAACCAATCCCCATTTAATCTCCATGATCGACAGCCGGGTATCCGGGGCGACCAGACGGATGTCGGCCCCCAAGGTAATTTGAAGCCCGCCACCGTAGGCTACCCCATGGACGGCGGCAATGACCGGAACCGGCAGATCATGCCAGACGAAAGCGGGCTGCTGGGCGAAATTAGCCGGACCATCCGGACCCGGTTCAAAGATGTCGTCGGGCAGGTTCTCGCGATCCGCTTCGGCCAGGGCCTGAAAACTCAGAAAATCCAAACCGGAGCAAAAGGCTTTTCCTTCGCCCGAGAGTACAACCGCTTTAAGCAATCGGTTGGAGGCCAGGTCCTTGCCGGCGGCGATTATGGCTTTGAACATAGCCGGGTCCAGGGCATTCATCTTTTCAGGACGATTCAAACGCACATCGGCCACACCATCCTCAATGGTATAAACAACCCGTTCAGACATTGTGATTTATCTCCTTTGTTATTTGTTATATAGCTGATGGCAATAATGAAAATGTTTCCTTGAGGGATATGAAATAGGCTATAGGCTTTAGATAAATCTATTCAACCGGGCCATGGTTTCTTTCGCTTCCTCAATAATCCGCTGGATCAATTCGGAGACGGTCGGAATATCCTGGATGCGGCCGATGACCTGACCTGCCGGATACATTCCTTGATTCAGATTGCCGTCCGCCCAGCCTTGCCGGCTTACCCGGCCGCTGATAAAGGGGGTCAATTCTTCCAAGGGGGCACCCCGCTGTTCCATCTCGATGATTTTTTCTGTCCAGGGGGTTTTCAAAACCCGGGCCGGATTCTTCAACGATTCCATAACCAGGACGGTTTCTGTTTCATTGGCTTGAACGATCTTCTCCTTGAACACCGGATGGGCCGGACATTCCCGGGTGGCTATAAAGCGGGTGCCGATGTTTATCCCATCGGCCCCCAGGGCCAGGGCCGCCACCAAAGAACGGCCGTCACAGAACCCTCCACCGGCGATCAAGGGAATATTGACCTGCTCGGCCGCCTTGGGGATAAGGATCAGAGAGGTGACTTTCTCCATGCTGGGATGGCCCCCGCACTCCGTTCCTACGATCGAGACGGCCTCCAGACCGAGACGGGCGGCCTTGGCCGCATCCCGCACCCGAGCACATTTGTGAAAATGAATCAGTCCGGCCTTGGTGATCAGTGGCCTAAAGGGTTCGGGGTTACGCCCGGCCGTCTCCAGGATCTTCACCCCTGAATCAATCACCGTCTGAATCATATCCTCCGGTGGAGAGGGCATGAGGGCCGGAAATAAGGAAACATTAACCCCAAAGGGCTTATCGGTCATGCCCCGGGTCTTTTTAATTTCGGTGAGCAGTTCCTCTCTGGTGGGGAAAGTAGCCGCGGGCAGACAGGCCAGGGCACCAGCATTGGCTACCGCAGCCACCAGTTCGGCCCGACTCAAGATGTGCATGGTTCCGCACTGGATAGGATACTGTATCCCGAACAATTCAGTCATTCTGGTCTTAAACATGGCGACTCCCTTCTTCTTCCGGTTTTTAAGTGACGATTTCCCGTCCGGCAAGAAAAAAAGTTCTACGGTCCTTCTAATAATGAAATAATCAAGTCCGGACTGGGTCTTGACGCTTTAAAAAACGTTCGAAGATCATCCGATCAAAGACTTGGTGGGCCGTGATGCTCTTGGTGATTTTCATCTGCATCAAAGCACCCTGCCAACTGCTGAGGATGAAATCGGCGACCTCAGCGATATTGAGCGAATCGGCTATCTCCCCCTGATGTTGGGCCTGTTCCAAATGGGCGGCCAGTCTTTTTTTCATATCGGCAAAAACCGTATTTAGTTTTTTTCTGAAAAGGGCATTGCGGTCTCCCATTTCCAAAGACAGATTGCCGATTGGACAGCCGCCTTTAAAGTCACTTTTTAAAAAGGACTCCGCTTGCCATTTAAAGATCCGCCTAATCTTTGCCAGGGGGGAGAGACTTTGGTCCTCATAAAAAGTATCGGCACCGTTTTTTAAATAGTCGGCGAAGGTGTCAATGAGCTGGAGGCCAAAGTCTTCTTTGTTTTTAAAATAAAAATAAAAGGAACCCTTGGGGACATCAGCCGCCTTCAGGATCTCCGTCAGGCCCGTGTCGTAAAAACCCTTTTGAAGAACAATCTTAGCGCCGGCTTTCAGGATCCGTGATTTGGTATCCAATTTGATTCACTCATAACAGGTAAAAGCGTTTTTCGGGTTGTCCATTTACCCGTAGGGGACTATTGGGAGATTAATAGTAGACCGGTCGTCTAGTATTGTCAAGTTTTTTTAACAGTTTGATTTTCACCTTGACCTCAATGAGTTTTAACTTTTATACTCAACCTATGTTTTTTTAGGAAGAGAGGAGCCTTGAATCCGATGAATAAACCGATTCTGGAAATTTTCTCTGATTATGGCTGACCCTGGTGCTATTTCATTACCGGGCGTATTGAACGATTACACCAGACCTATGATTTCGATCTGCGATGGACGGCTTTTCCCCTTCATCCGGAAATCCCTGAAGAGGGTATGACTTTAGAACAACTTTTTGCCGGACGCCAGGTGGATTGGGTTCAAGTGATGAGCCGGCTGAGACAGGCGGCCCAGGAGGCGGGCTTACCCCTAAGTGATCGAAAGATGACCTATAATACCCGTCTGGCCCAGGAACTGGCCAAGTGGGCCGAGTTAAAAGGCAAGGGAGAGGAATTTTCGCGGGCAGTTTTTCGGGCCTATTTTGCCGACGGAACCAATCTGGGAAAAATCCAGGAACTCATCCCTATTGTTGAATCCCTCGGACTCTCCGGAGAAGAGGCCCGGAATGTGCTGGGGGAGAAGCGTTATAAAGAAGCGGTGGATTCAGACTGGAATCATTCACGGCAATTGGGCATCCAGGCCGTTCCGTCCTTTCTTCTAAACCAGTCCCTCCTCGTAGGGGCTCATCCCTATGAACACATAGTCAAGTTCGTGGAAGCCTGCGGGGTGAAGAAACGAAAGGTGGCTGGCCCGGGGATCTGACCGGTTATGCTCTTGAAGATCATTAGGGTGAATAAGCACTGTCCAAAGGGATCCCTTCTCGGATCTCTCTCTCTCCTTGGACATATTTTTTTGTTGCTTGACATCCACCCCTTTCTGGTTTATTATCTTAGACAACAGTTAAGAAGAAGTTTTTGTTAAAAGCTCCGGAAGCCGATTCCATCAGGCCCTGCCTGGGGCAAAATACCCAAGAACCTGTGGACATTTTATAGCCTGAACGGCGGCTTCACCGGCAATCCCTCCGTATTCATCCTAATCGTCCTCTGAATCCACCCATAACCAGCCGGATCACAATCCATTGGGCGATCTGTTACTATTGGAGTATGGCTTGCTCAAGGAAAAAGGAGATCTATGTCATTTTCGTCATTTGCACTACACCCTCAACTATTAAAAGCCCTGGAGAAGAAAGGTTTTGAGCGGCCTACGCCGATTCAAATGTTGGCTATCCCGCCCCTGCTTCTAGGCCGGGATGTCATGGCCACGGCCGTGACGGGAAGCGGCAAAACCGCGGCCTTCCTTCTGCCCATTTTGCACCGGTTAATCGGGCAGTCCCGTGGAAAAACCAGAGTCCTGGTCCTTGCACCCACCCGAGAACTGGCCCTGCAGATTACCGAGCACTTTCAGGAACTGGCCGGACAGACCAACTTGAAAGGCGCGGCCGTTTTCGGCGGGGTCTCACCGGTTCCACAGGTCCAGGCCTTCCGTAAGGGAGTGGACCTCCTGGCGGCCACACCCGGTCGACTTTTGGATCACATGCGCAGTGATTATGCCCGTCTCCGAGGGATCGAATATTTAATCCTTGATGAGGCGGACCGCATGCTCGACATGGGGTTTTTGCCGGATATCCGCCGCATCCTTGAACAACTTCCGGACAAGCGGCAGACCCTTTTCTTTTCGGCCACCCTTCCCCCACCGATCGTCGGCCTGGCCGGAGAGATGCTCCATAACCCTGTTTCTCTGAATCTTACGCCCAAACCGAAGGCAGCGGCCCGGATCAGTCAGGTGGCCTATCCCGTGGCCCAGGAGTTGAAATCAACTCTCTTTTTGACGCTCCTTGAGCAGAGTGAAAAGAAGAGCATTTTGGCTTTTACCCGAACCAAACACAGGGCCAACCGGCTGGCGGATTTTCTCGATAAACACGGGGTGTCCTGTGCCCGCATACACGGAAACCGCACCCAAGCTCAGCGGACCGAGGCCCTAACCGGTTTTAAGCGGGGGGTATTCCGGGTCCTGGTGGCCACGGACATCGCCGCCCGGGGGATTGATGTGGAAGCTATCGGTCTGGTCTGCAATTTTGATGTGCCCCATTTGGCCGAAGATTACATCCACCGGATCGGCCGGACAGGGCGGGCCAGCGCCACAGGGGCTGCTTGTACCCTCGTTTCTCCCGATGAAGAGAGAATTTTTCGAACCATCGAACAGACCATGGGCCGGCAGGTTCCCCGGGAGGTTATCGTCGGGTTTGACTATAAAAAGAAACCGGCCGAGCGTTTCGAAATTCCCTTAGAGAAACGTGTGGCCGCTATCCGGGAGCAGAGGTCCGGAAAACGAGCCTGTGGGGTCCATTCATCAACCGGATCGGGACGCCGGAGGCTTACCGAGTGTTTCCCTACCAGGTCTGTCTCTGAGACCCGTGGAAGCAGTACTATATTTGGGCTGTCGAAAAATAGAGGGACCGCCCATCGGCGGTCTTCCGGTCAGGGACGCCCCTGATAGGGATTGTTGAACATATTTGGAGCGGCCAGGGAAACAGGCTATTAAAAACCTGCTTCCGGCCGTTCTCTCTCGACCCTATTTACAATAGGAGATCGGGAAGTTAGGCCCCATGCCGTTTTAATATTGGATCGTACCTTTTAGAACGTAGGAGGTTTTCATGGGAAATCGCGCCGGGTTTTATAAAAGCGGGAAACGGAACAAGGAACTGGCCCGTCAGAAGAAACAGGAAGAGAAGAAGTTGCGTCGTTTGAACAGGGGGGTGATCAGCCCGCAGGAAAATTTAGAGTCTCTCCCGGATACCTCGGTCCTCGATCTGGAAACGGAAAATCAGGGTCAAGAGAAGCCCGTTTGAGAGTCAACCATTCTCTCGAAGCGTAACTCGCTTTTGTCCTTGAACGTTTTGCCCGGGGCAAAGTCAAAGTCTGTCTATTCCCACTCCCCCAAGGTCTTGGCCGATCGCCCCACTTTTAATTCCCCGTGTCTTTTTTTCCGGGCGATGCGTTCTTCTTCAATCCTCCGGGGAACCCGGGTTTTCTTCCTGACCGGGGTTGTTTTTAGGGCCTGTTGGAGGAGCTGAATGAACCGTTCTTTCGCCAGATCCCGGTTGTTGATCTGACTGCGGGTTTGCTGGGCTGTAACCCAAAGGAGGCCTTCTTTATTGATCCGGGTAGGGAATGTTCTAAGGATTTGTTGTTTCTCTTCTGCTGAAAGGCTGGACGACCCACGCACATTAAACCACAAGGTGATGCGGGTGCTGACTTTGTTGACATTCTGGCCCCCTGGGCCGCTACTACGGGAAGCGGTGAAATAAACCTCCTCCTCAGGAATCGTTACCCGTTGATTAATGATCAGCCCCTTTGCTTCTGCTTCCATGCCTAACCCATAAAGAGCCAAAACCCGTTCAGAAAATTGACTATTCCCCATAGTCCGATAACGGAGCCCAGTAACCAGACCGGTTTCTTCTTCATCAAGGCGGCAATGGAGGAGAGCAAAATAGCAATCTGCAGATAGATGACGGCTATGCCAAAGGCCTGGGAGTGCTTTTGGGCTTCGTCACGAATTTTCTCAAAGTTTCGGGCATCCTTCTCGATGACGGCCTTTTCTTCATCGTACTTTATTAACTTTTTCGAATAGAATTCAATTTTGCTTCGGTATTCCTCCAGCAAGGCCTTGGAGGGCTTCGATTCCAGTCCCTTAAGTTCGAGCTCGAATTTTTCTTTTTGCAGTTCGTAAAGATACCCTTTAATACTCTTGGATTGAAAGTAAGCCCACTGGTTGGCGGCTTGGGATTGACTAAGGACCGACCGAGTCGAATAACTTCCTCCTCTAAAGGTGGACAGGGTGGCGCAGACCGCCAGGACTACCGTAGTCAGGGCCAGATAATTAAGCCATTTTTCCTTTTTTTCCTCGGCCATAAAATCCAAACCTCCTGGATCAATTAACATCTTGGTCTTCAAAGAGACCTTTGATTGATGAGGAAAATATATCATCAGAGCCGGTCAGGCGCAAATAATTAAAAACTCATAAGGCGAAAATATCTTTTGACACACCTCGGTTAATTTATTAAAACTTTTACATTTAAATGAATTTCATAAAATGAGTGTCCTAAGGGATCCCTATGAGAAGCTTTTTTAAGATTAAACTGATCGATTTTTTCAATCAGTATAAAACCGTTCTCCTGACCCTGGGTATTTTGGCCTTCTTGGGCTTAGTGGCCTGCTCAGACAAAAAGGAAGATCCGGCGAAGTCGAGAAGAGAACGGGTAGTTCCGGTTACGGTGGCTACGGTGGAGGAAAAAACGGTCCCCGTGCAGCTTCAGGCCATCGGAAATGTGGAATCCCTTTCCACCATCGCCATCAAGTCCCGAGTTACCGGGGAATTGAAACAGGTCCATTTTCGGGAAGGTCAGGATGTGGAGCAGGGGGCCCTGCTCTTTACCCTTGACCCTGATCCCTTCGATGCTGAACTTAAAAGGACCCAAGCCACTTTGTTAAAGGATATGGCCTTGGCCAAAAAGGCGGAAGAAGACCTTCGCCGTTACTCGGAGCTCATTAAAAAAGAGTATGTCAGCCAAGAGCAGTTCGATCAGGCCACAACCAACCTGGCGGCCCTCAACGCCCAGATAAAGGCCGATCAGGCGGCGGTAGAGGCCGCCCGTCTGCAAGTGGGCTACTGTTATATCCGGGCCCCCATAACCGGGCGGACCGGCAGTCTACTGGCCTTTAAGGGCAATATGATCAAGGCCAATGATGACAATAAAAATATGGTCGTAATCAACCAGATCCAACCGATTTACTGCTCCTTCGCCCTCCCGGAACAGAATCTGGCGGATCTAAAAAAATATTCAGCAGCGGGAAAAATTAAAGTCAAGGCCATTATCGGCAAGGATCAAAACCACCCCGAGGAAGGGGTGGTCTCTTTTATTGACAATACCGTTGATAAGGCTACTGGAACGATCACGGTTAAAGGGATTTTTGCCAACAAAGAAAAAAGACTCTGGCCCGGTCAATTTATTAAGATCAAATTAGACCTGACTACCCGGACGAATACCTTGTTGCTTCCATCTCAAGCCATCCAGACCGGTTTGGATGGTCAATATGTCTTTGTGGTCAAGGCGGACCAAAAGGCCGAAACCCGTCCGGTGGTCATCGGCCAAAGTCTTGATGGCCAAACCGTCATTGAAAAAGGGGTCAAGGCTGGAGAAGTGGTGGTCACCGACGGCCAATTCCTGCTTGTCTCCGGAACCAAAGTTCAGATAAAAAAAGGGCCGGAAGGGAAAGAGGCGGCCCGTCCATGAACATTGCTGAAATTTTTATCCGGCGCCCCATCATGACCACCCTGGTGATGACGGGCATCCTGCTTTTCGGGATTATGGGCTATATGCGCCTGCCGGTCAGCGACCTTCCGAATGTGGATTTTCCGACCATCCTGGTTACCTCCAACCTTCCCGGGGCCAACCCCGAGACCATGGCCTCGGCCGTGGCCACCCCCCTGGAAAAAGAGTTTTCGACTATTGCCGGCCTGGATTCGATGAGCTCAGCCAATGCCCTGGGGACGAGTCAGATCACCCTTCAATTCAGTCTGGATCGGAATATCGATGCCGCCGCTCAGGACGTTCAATCAGCCATTGCCCGGGCCGCCCGTCTCCTGCCCAAAGATATGCCCACCCCGCCTTTTTTCCGCAAGGTCAACCCGGCCGACCAGCCGGTGCTTTATTTGTCCCTAAATTCACCGCTGCTTCCCCTTTATGCTTTGGATGAATACGGCCAGACTATCATGGCCCAACGGATTTCCATGATCAGCGGGGTGGCCCAGGTCTTGATTTACGGCTCCCAGAAATATGCCGTCCGAATTCAGCTTAATCCCCAGGCCCTGGCCTCCAAGGGCATTGGGATTGATGAGGTCTCCTCTGCTGTTCAGGGTAGTAATGTCAATCTGCCCACTGGTTCGTTATATGGAAACTACCGGGCTTTTACGATCCAAGCCGACGGCCAGTTAACCAATGCAGCAGCCTATCGGCCTATCATTGTGGCCTATCGGAACGGATCTCCGGTTCGTCTTCAGGACATCGGACAGACCATCGACAGTGTGGAGAATAGTAAAATCGCCGGCTGGTATAAAGACCGGAGGGCCATTACCTTGGCTATCCAGCGCCAACCGGGGACGAATACCATTGAGGTGGTAGACTCGATCAAAAAACTTTTGCCCACTTTCCGGGCCCAATTGCCGGCCGGAGTGAATCTGGAAATCCTCTATGACCGATCGGAATCCATCCGGCTTTCCGTAGATGATGTCAAGTTTACTTTGATCTTGACCATCTTCCTGGTGGTGATGGTTATCTTTTTTTTCCTGCGCAACCTCTCGGCCACTATTATCCCCAGCCTGGCTCTGCCCATGTCCATCATCGGGACCTTTGCGGTCATGAGTCTACTGAACTACAGTCTGGATAACCTTTCCCTCATGGCCCTGATCCTGGCGGTTGGGTTTGTCGTCGATGACGCCATTGTCATGTTGGAGAACAATGTGCGTCATATGGAAAAGGGAGAGCCCCGCTTTCAAGCCGCCCTGAACGGATCGAAAGAGATCAGTTTCACCATTGTCTCCATGACCCTTTCTCTGGCCACGGTTTTTGTGCCGGTCCTCTTTATGGGCGGTATTTTAGGAAGGCTGTTGAACGAATTCGCCGTGGTCATCGCCGTGGCCATTTTAGTTTCCGGTTTTGTCTCCCTGAGTCTGACCCCCATGTTGTGCAGCCGTTTCCTTAGACCTCCGGAAGCTGAGAAACACGGCCGTCTTTTTCTGGCCTTCGAACGCTTCTTTGACGGGATGCTGCGGATCTATGACTGGAGTTTGAAGAAGGTCCTGACACACCGACGGACCACCATGGCGGTCACCTTGCTCACCCTGGTGGCCACCTATTTTCTTTTTCAGGCCGTACCCAAAGGATTCATTCCCAGTGAGGACACCGGTCAAATTCTGGCCTCTTCCGAGGCGGATCAGGGCATTTCCTTTGAAGATATGATCAGACATCAGCAGGCCCTAGCCAAGATCGTTCTGGCCGATCCCAACGTGGAAGCCTTTAATTCCACCGTAGGTGCCGGGGGACCGAACCTGACCGGTAATCTCGGCCGAATGTTTATCCGCCTCAAAGACCGTTCCCAGCGGAAATTGAATGCCGATGAGGTCATCCAGCAATTGCGGCCCAAGCTGGCCAAGGTTCCAGGTATTCAGATCTTTTTGATCAACCCCCCGTCTATCAACATCGGGGGCCGCATCACCCGTTCCCTTTATCAGTTCACTTTGCAAAGCCCTAATACTCAGGAACTCTATCGCTACGGGGCCCTTTTCGAATCGCGGTTAAAGGCCTTGCCGGAACTTCAGGATGTTTCCAGTGATATCCAATTGAAGAACCCTCAGCTTAATATCGAGATCGATCGGGACAAGGCCATGGCTTTAGGTGTTTCGGCCCAGCAAATAGAAGATGCCCTCTACACAGCCTATGGGTCCCGGCAGGTTTCGACTATTTATACAGCCAATAACGCCTATCAGGTCATTATGGAATTGGAGCCGGAATATCAAAAAGACCCGTCGGCCCTGCCCATGCTCTATATCCGTTCTTCCAGCCGCCAATTGGTCCCAATCGAATCGGTGGCCAAACTGAGCTGGGGGGTGGGACCGCTCTCGGTCAACCATTCTGGCCAACTCCCCTCGGTGACCATCTCTTTTAACCTGAAACCAGGCATGGCTCTGGGAGATGCGGTCGATTCGGTTGAAAAAATGGCTCGAAATACCATGCCCTCGACCATCAGCACCAGCTTTCAAGGAACTGCCCAGGCCTTTCAATCATCGCTCAAGGGTTTGTGGCTGCTCCTGCTTTTGGCAGTATTGTTGATCTATCTTATCCTGGGGATCTTGTATGAAAGTTTCATCCACCCCCTGACTATCCTCTCGGGGCTGCCTTCGGCGGCCATCGGGGCTTTGGTCACCCTCCTGATCTTCCGCCTCGATTTGAGCATTTATGCCTTTGTGGGCATCATCATGCTGGTGGGTATCGTCAAGAAGAACGCCATCATGATGATCGACTTCGCTCTGGAGGCCCAGCGCAATGAAGGGAAGTCCCCGGAGGAGGCCATCTACCAGGGTTGTCTGATCCGCTTCCGGCCTATTATGATGACCACCATGGCCGCTCTGATGGGCACCCTGCCCATCGCCTTGGGTTACGGTGCCGGGGCCGAGGCCCGCCGTCCCCTGGGCCTGGCCGTGGTCGGCGGCTTGATCTTTTCCCAGCTCCTGACCCTCTACATTACACCGGTATTCTTCCTTTACATGGAATCCTTTCAAAAGAAATTGAAGGTCTGGTTTGGGAAAAAAGAGGCCCATTCGTAAGGCCGGTTTAGTTAGAAAGATATTATATAAGAATCGTTGAAGAGTTTAAGGATGACATCGTCCAAACCTGAGAAGGAGTATCATAATGAAGAAGTATAATAAAGTTACACCGGTTGCCTTATTGGTTATATTAGCCAGCTTGTGTTTATGCTTTGATGGAACAGCAAAATCTCCGGCCTCCTCACCAAAGGCATGTAAATTACTGGATATGACCTATGCCTTTGATGAAAAGACCCTTTACTGGCCTACGGCTGACCCGTTCAAGCTGGAAAAATTAAACTGGGGACCCACTGAAGGCGGATGGTGGTACGCCTCCAACAATTACGGCGCTTCCGAACACGGCGGCACCCATGCGGATGCCCCCATCCATTTTTCCGAAAAAGGAAAAACCATTGACCAGATCCCCTTAGCGGAATGGATAGGGCCGGCAGTTAAAATTGATGTGGTTTCCAAATGCGACGCCAATAGAGATTATCTCTTAGCAGTGGAAGATATTAAGCAATGGGAATCCCAATACGGCAAGATACCGTCCAAAGCCTGGGTGCTGATGTACACCGGCATCGGGACAAGATATTATCCGGATAAAAAGAAAGTCTTAGGGACGGACAAAAGCGGAAAAGAGGCCATTCCTGAATTGAGTTTTCCGGGATTTTCACCCGAAGCCGCTGAATTTTTAATCAAAGAACGGAAGATCAAAGGGATAGGCCTGGATACGCCGAGTATTGATTATGGGAAATCAAAAGATTTTAAAGTACACCAAATTTGTTTTGCCGCCAATAAGCTGGCCCTGGAAAATATCGCCAACCTGGATAAACTGCCGGTCAAAGGGGCGATGCTTTATGCCATTCCCATGTTGATCAGAGACGGCACCGGGGCACCGGCCCGAGTCTATGCCGTGTTACCCTAACCTTTTTGTTTTAGAGATGAGGTCCGGGGACATTCTTTTTATAAGGGATTATAGATTAGGCGGCTTGGCATGAACGAGGCACTCCGGCCTTTTAAAGATTGGCTTGATTATTATCCCGAAAAGCACTTGGCTTTGTCCGGCCATTCCCCGCTCATCGGCTATTTTTGCACCTATACACCGATTGAGATCATCTATGCCGCCGGATTTATTCCGATCCGCATCCTGGGTGAATCGGGTCCAATGGAAAAAGTCCACACTCTGGCCCCTTCCTTCATCTGCCATTATATGCGCCGGGGATTGGAAAAGGCCTTGGAAGGAAAATACACCTACCTTTCCGGATTGGTTCAGGCCTATACCTGTGATGTGGCCTGCGGTCTGACCAACATCTGGGCCGAGAATATTCCTTTGGCCTTTTATCACACCCTGCCGTTACCCTATAACCGTAATCCGGAGGCTCGGACCTATTTCCGTTCGATCCTTCAAGAACTCATCGAAAAAATGAATACTCATGGAGGCCGGTTTAGTTTAGAGGCCCTGGATCACTCCCTGAAATTATACCAACAGATCAGGGAACGGCTGCTGGATCTTTATGAGAGACGTGTCTCCGGGCAACTAGATTTTTCGGCCAAAAATATGTTGATGGTTGTTCTGGCCGGATTTGTTACTCCGCCGGAGATCTATCTTGAACATCTGCGAGCGCTTGTCCGTCAAGTCCAGGGGCGAGATGATTTGACCAAAACAGTCAGCTTTCCGGTCCTGGTTTCCGGAAGTCTGATCGAGGACCCCTTGATCCTGGAAACCGTGGAGGCTATGGGGTTTCGGGTTGTGGCGGACGATCTCTGCACCGGCTTGCGCTCTTTTTATCCTGTGACTGGTCAGGGAGGGGATCCTTTAGACCGTCTCATCAACCGCACCATAGACCGTTTCCCTTGTCCGGCCCGGCATCGGGCCAAAGATCGTTTCCCTATGTTAATGGACTTGGTCCGGCGTTCCGGGGCTAAAGGAGTGATCTTTTTGCCTCAAAAATTTTGCACCCCTCATCTGGCTGATTATCCCCTCTTGGCCGAAGCATTTAATCAAGAAGGACTTCCTCATCTCCTCTTGGAAATGGAAGATTCCGGATTAACCGAAGCCCATCGAACTCGTTTGGAGGCTTTTCTGGAAATACATGGAGTATAAGACAAAAAGACTGGTCGGAGTTCGGAGTTGAGCGTTCGGAGAAAATCATTTCGTAAATCGTAGTAGTGGGCGGAGATCGGCATTAGGTTGTAACATGGGAAAAAAAGAATCCTCGCAAAAAAGGCTTCAAGCGGCCAAGGATTTGAACCAACTGGTTTTCCGTTATTATCAGGAGTGTTTGGAGGCCAAGACTCACGGTAAGCCTGTGGGCTGGATGCCGCCCATGAACGGGGCCATTGAATTATGTTATGCCCTGGATCTGCAGCCGGTCTTTCCGGAAAACTGGTCTCCCCTTTGCGCTGCTTTCGGCTATACACCGGAAAACTTTCGGGTCTCCGAGGGATTGGGCTACTCCCGCGACCTCTGCGGCTATCTTCGAAATATCGTCGGTTATGTCTATGGTCCGATGGCAAAGGGAGGGTTGCCCTTGGCCCTTCCGGAACCGGATTTCCTGCTTTCCTTCGGAGGCGGCTGTGTGCCGGCTATGAAGATTTTTCATATCCTCGAAAGACGTTTTCCTAAGGCGATTGTTTTTTCGGCTGATCTTCCCCAGGTTGCGGCCGAGCATGTAGAGGGGCATCATCTTACCTATGCGGTTAGTGAGCTGAACCGGTTGATTGATTTTTTGACCCAAACCACCAAACGAAAATTAGATATGAATCGCCTCAAAGAGACCGTGTCTTTGTCGGACCAGGCTTCAGCCCTTTGGGATGAAATTATGACCTATCGCCGTTTGATACCCGTTCCTTTTTCCGCCGCGGAGATCGGGATCATGTTCGTTATGGTGACTCGGCAAGGGACCCAAGAGGCCGTGGATTTTCTAGCCCAAGTGAGGGATGAGGTCCGGGAGCGGGCCGAAAAAAAGACCGGGGTTATCGAAGATGAACAGATAAGGCTGTTCTGGGACAATATTCCTCCCTGGTACAACCTGGGTCTTTTAAGGGCCTTTGAAAAAATGGGCGGGGTAGTGGTGGCGGAGACCTATTCTTCGGCCTGGTCCATTCGCCTGACTGGAGACGACCCGATCGAAGCCCTGGCTCGCAAGAGCCTCTTGTCCTATTCCCAGGTCTCTTGTGTCTCCATAAAAAAACGGCGCGAAGATGTGCTTCGGGCCTGCCGGGAATATGCTATTGACGGGGCTATTTTGCACCGGAATAAATCCTGTGCCCCCATCACCCTGGGACAGATGGATATCCAGAAGGCCTTGCAAGAAGAGCTGGCCATCCCTTCGGTCATTATCGATGGGGATCACATGGATGAGCGTAATTTTTCTGAGGCTCAGTTTCAAATCCGAGCCGAGGCTTTTATGGAGATGCTGAAGCACAAAAAGGGCCTACGATGAATAAAGTGTATGCCGGGATCGATATTGGTTCATTGACTACGGAAACGGTTCTCGTCGATGACCGGGGTGAGATGGTGGCGAGTCATATCTCCTCCACCGGTTCAAACAGCCAATGGGCGGCAGAACGGTCTTTCCGTCAGATCCAGAAGATGACCGGCTTTCCCCTGGACCAGATTACCTATGTGGTGGCCACCGGTTATGGTCGGGCCAGTGCCCCCATGGCCCATAAAACCATGACCGAGATCACCTGCCATGGCCGCGGGGCCTGTCACCTTTTTCCCCGAACCAGGACGGTCATTGATGTAGGCGGACAGGACAGCAAGGTGATCAAAGTCGGTCCCTTGGGTAATATTGTCCATTTCGTCATGAATGATAAGTGTGCTGCCGGTACCGGCCGGTTTCTGGAAGTCATGGCCCAAGCCCTGGAAATAAATCTGGAGAATATGGGCCCCCTTTCCTTAAAGTCGCATCAGGATATCGCCATCAGCAGTATGTGCACGGTCTTCGCTGAATCAGAAGTCATTTCATTGGTGGCCCAGGCCCACCCGATTGAAGATATCCTTAACGGTCTTCATCAAGCCGTCTGTTATCGTTTAACTGGAATGCTCAACCAACTGGGTGTGGAACCGGAGGTGACCATGACCGGCGGGGTGGCCAAGAATATAGGCATTGTCAACAAAATTCAGGAAAAGTTTGGTTTAAAGATCAACCTTCCCCCGGAGCCCCAGGTCGTCGGTGCCCTGGGTGCGGCCCTTATTGCTCGGGAACAGGACCGGGAAATAGAGCCCCATGAATAATCGTTCTTCAGAGTTTGATCCGGACGGTTCTGGCCGACTCCAGCGGACAGGAAAGTCCTCGGTAAGTGATCTGGCCCATTTTTTATTCCGGTCTTTACATCCTGATATTTTTTTGGGTACGGCCAGCGACCGCTATGCCGGTTGGATCGGTCAAATCTACCGAAAAGAAAAATACGGCCAACGGATCGATCGACGTCCCAAGATAATCAAAGGGAAAACATTTAGTGAAGCCATCCTGCCGGTGGACAGTCTGGAAGATTATTTTGAGCACTTTTCCGTTTTGGAAATTGATTATACCTTCTACCGCCCCTTAACGGATGAACACGGGAAACCCACCCCAAATTTTTTTCTGTTGAAAAAATACGGGGAGTATCTGAAAGAGGATAATTTTCTCTTCCTGAAGGTCCCCCAAAGCATCACCGCCCGGAAAATTCATCAAGGTCCAAGCTACGTGGAAAATGATTCCTATCTGAACCCCTATATCTTCACGGAACATTTCTATAAACCGGCCTTGCATCTTCTGGGTTCCAGGATCAAAGGCTTTATCTTCGAACAGGAATATCACCGCCAGTCGGAGCGGCTGGCCGAAATGGAGATGGTCGCTTCCTTGGATCTTTTTTTTAAAGCCATCCCCCGGGATAATCGCTATCATCTGGAACTGCGCACCGAAACTTATTGGCAGGATCCTCTTTTTGATGTCCTGGAAAAATACGGGGTGGGTCAAATCCTTTCGCATTGGACTTGGCTGCCTCCTCTGGAAAAGCAATTCAACCGGGCAGACCGGCGATTTTTTAATGCCGGTAAGCAGGCCGTGATTCGTTTAATGACCCCTTTGGGCCTGCGTTATGAAGAGGCCTATGAAAAAGCCTTTCCCTTTGATAAGATCGTCGAAGGGATGCTGCAGCCCCGGATGATTGATGAGACGGTTAGACTGATGCACAACGCTATTAAACATAAAATTCAAATGAATATCATCATCAATAACCGTTCCGGAGGCAGCGCCCCCCTGATCGCCCGCCAATTGGCCGAGCAGTTTTTAAAGGAGAATATTTGATATGACCACCGAAGAACTTGCCGAACTTTTTTTGACTCACTTGTATGACCTGGCTGAAGCCGCCCCTCATCCCAATTTTCTTTTTTCGCTGAATGAGTTTATTCCCAGAATGGGTCTAACCGATCTGGAACAACTGCAGCAGGCTATACACAGCTTGGGGGACCGCGGTTTGATCATCCTGGCCGGGTTAGATGTTTTTGGCGGGATCAGCGCCGGGATAACCATGGAGGGGAGTATCTTTGTGGAAAAAGGGGGAGAAACAGGGATAATAGAACAGTATCGTCGGGACCCGCAGAAGTTCATCCAGGACCAGCAGGTTAGCCCCTCTCCAGCGGCTGGGGAAAGGAAATCCCAGCCTTTGATTGTCGATGAGGAAAAACCGGCCGGACCTATTATCGGCCGGGCTGTCGAGGCCATTTTAGCAGATGTGGAAGAGATCTTAAAGAGAGACAACACCTTGGAGGTTGAAATTAAAGACGATTTATTGGCAGATGTTAAGACGATCCGCCTTCAGATGGGCAGGAAAGTTAAAAACAGGGCCGTCATAGAAGCCGTCTTAGATAATCTCTCCGGCATAGCATCGGTGGCCCCTCTCATTGCCGGACTAAAGAGCATTGTCCGGCCTTATTTTGAATAAGAAGGTATTTTTCCTCTAAAAAAGTCTCTGGTTTCGGCTCGCCGTCGCCTGGAAAGGGGGCCGTCAGTTTTCGGTTATTATTTTAATTTTTTCAAGATCTCTTCGGCTTCCTCCTGCCAATTTTTGCCGAAGCGTTTGGTAAAAAAGCCGCCTAATTTATCAAACAGCTTTTGCCAGCTAGAATGAGAGTCTCCAGAAAGGACATCTTCCAGAAAAGGGACAATGCTGCCGATCTTTTCTTTAGGTAAGTAGGAGCGAGCTCCCATTTCAAAGGCCTTCCGCAGGTTCTCTGAAGATAGGGCATGAGCGGTCAGCATAACCACTATATAATTCAGGTTGACCGCTTGTTCTAACAGGTCAAAACCGCGGACCCCCATGATATCCAAAATAACCAAGTCGAAGGGCGTTGAGTTCATCAAATCCCTGGCCCATTCATAGGTTTCCGCCTTGACGATTCGACAATTCACACAGGCGTCCTTGATTTCTTCTTCCAGGATACTCAGGATGTCGGGTTCATCGTCGACGATTAAGATTATCTTTCCCTGTAACTTTGATTCCATAGCGGCCAGCCTTTCAAGTTATTGGATCGTTGATTGATATCCTCTGTATCGTTTAACTATAAAATTGAGAGGGAAGGGGAGTCAAGGAGAAAGTGTGGAGAATAGACAGAAAAAGAGAAAGGGATAGAAGGATAACCCGGAATTTTCGTTAAAAAAATGAAGGTTGATCTGATATCTGGAAGAATATAGAATAGTTTTCTCGATAAAATTTAGTATAGGAAAAGAAAACGGTCCTGCTTTGCTCCAAGGCTGCTAAATAAACTATTAATGGGCTTGATTACTAAAACCAAAGACGTCGTCGGACTAAGCTCCTTGAATGTTGATTATATTTATGAAGTCGAAGATCTTTCTTTTCTCAAACCCTTCTATCCACAAGACGAGGAAACCAGGGGATGGGTCTTAACCGACCCGAAAGATATTAAGGAACTCGAAATTCTTCTTCAAAAAAAGGCCCGTTTGATTTCCCGATCCGGGGGCGGCAGCGGCGCTAATACGGTTTTTTGTATGGCTAAAATGGGCTTTCCTAGCGGGTTGGTCGGAAAAATCGGGAGGGATGAAGATGGGGAATTTTTACTCCAGGAACTTTCATCCATTTCCTTTCAACATATTGCCCGGGATCAACGATCCGGAAAGGCTTTTGTTGTTCTTGGTCCTAGTCGGGATCGAATTATTTTGCGGGTTCCCAATGCCAACGCAACCCTAACCTGGGCAGATCTCGATTTGGATTTTATTAAAGGCTTTACCTTTCTGCATATGACCTCTTTGCCCGGGGAGGGCTTAGCCCTTCAGGAGCGTTTAGCCGCTGAAATGGCCCCCTTCGTCCGGATTAGTTTTGATCCGGGAGAAGTCTATGCCCGGAGAGGTCTGCCGGCTTTAAACCCCATTCTCCGACGAATCGAAGTTTTGTTTATGACCGAAAAAGAGTTAGGACTTTTGACCGGATTGCCTCTAAAAGAATCGATTCCGTTGGTCCAATCTTTGGGAACTAAAATAGTTGCCGTGAAAAGAATTGGTGCCGGGGCGTCCGTTTTTCAGGGGACGGAGTCCTGGGATCTTCCGGCTGAAATCATTAGGCCCAAGGATATGACCGGGGCCGGGGATGTTTTTGCTGCCGGTTTTCTGGCCGGTTTGCTTCAGGGGCAGCCCCTTCCTATTTGCGGTCGATTAGGGTTGGCCTTGGCCCACCAGAGTATGTTGGGAGTTGGTCGAGAAGCTTATCCGGGAAGGGAGGATTTTGAGCGGGTTATTAAAAAAAGAAGACCCGAATTGATAACTGGTTTCTCCTAAATTGACAAAGACCATTCCTCTTTGTTACTATCCCAATAAAGTCAATTTAAACCTATTGGCCTAGGCGCCTAAGGAAAAAATCGGTCCCTTAAGGAAAGATCAATGGAAAATCCATCTGAAACCGAAGACCAATTACCCCAAATTCCGGAGAGTTCGACTCAATTCAAGCAACGCTTTAAAATTTCTAATTTGGAAATTTTATTCGGCAGTCTGATTTTATTAGGGCTCCTCTATATTGGATACTTTATTTTTTTTCAAGAAAGCGGCGGGACCGCGACCAAGTTAGAAAAAAAGCTAAAAACAATCGAGGTCAGTACCCAGGAACAGAATGAAAAACTGGATAAAACGATTAAAGAGCTCCAAAACCAGCAGGCTCAATTAGATTCCCGAATGAAGACTTTGGAAAACGCCAATCGAGACTTATTGGCCAAAATTGGACGAATAGAGAAACGTCCGGTTGAAGAGAAGAAACCTTCGCCGAAGAAAGAAAAAATTCAGTATAAAGTTAAAAAGGGGGAGACCCTTCAAACCATTGCTAAAAGATTCAAGGTGTCCTCGGAAGATTTGGCTCGCTGGAATAAACTGGATAAAAATAAACCGGTCAAGATAGGGGATACCTTGATAATCTACCCTCAATAAATTGGTCAGGGATTGTCCCCCGGTGAATGAAGCCATAAGAAAAGAGAAAAAGGTTAAACGAAGATTCAAATGCCATTGCTGTGGGAAAGGGGAGGAGTTTTGCTGGACCTGCCCTTGTGGATTTCAAATTTGTCAAAAGTGCCTGCCTGAAAATGCCTGGGGCCTGACTTGCAATAATATTACCTGGATCTGCCCCGATTGTGGGGCAGATCATTCTTTTTAATCCCTGGGGCTTGACATTCTAAATTTTCTTTCTATAATAATGATAATCATTCTTAAAAAATAGAAAAATTATGGATTTAGAAATCAAAAAACTTAGACAAACGGACGCTCGGCGAATTATCCTTGAGGAAATCATGAACCTTGATACTCATCCTACAGCCGATGAGGTTTATGATATGGTCCGAAAACGAATCCCCAAAGTCAGTCTGGGAACCATATACAGGAATCTGGAAATTCTTTCTGAAAAGGGGTTAATCCAAAAGCTGGAAGTTGGGGGGGCCCAAAAGCGTTTTGATGGGAATACAGGAACGCATTATCATTTGCGGTGCCTGAAATGTGGCCGGGTAATTGATTTGACGTCACACCCCTTAAAAGAGATTGAAGAAACGATTTCCCGGCTGGGGGATTGGGAAATTATTGGTCATCGATTGGAATTGATCGGACTCTGTTTGGATTGTAAACCGGCCAGGTCCCCAGAATATAATTCAAAGGTATAATCGGATAATTCCTTTAGGGGGAGAGATAGCATTATCTGTTTCTTAATGGGTTACTTTAAACCCGAGCCGCATTAAATCCGAACAATTTGAAAGGAGAAAACCCAATGGAATTTAAAGGTTCCAGGACAGAAAAAAATATTTTAACTGCTTTTGCCGGAGAATCCCAGGCCAGGAATCGTTACACCTATTTTGCCAGCCAGGCCAAAAAGGAAGGTTTCGTCCAGATTTCGCTTATTTTTGAAGAGACGGCCAACCAAGAAAAAGAGCATGCCAAACGGTTTTTTAAGTTACTCCAAGGAGGGGATGTTGAAATCCAGGCTGCCTTTCCTGCGGGAGTAATCGGGACAACGGCTGAAAATTTAAAGGCTTCTGCTGCCGGAGAACATTATGAATGGACCGATATGTACCCCGGTTTTGCCAAGATAGCCCGGGAAGAAGGGTTTGAGCCTATCGCCAAGATTTTGGATCTTATTTCAGTGGCTGAAAAACAACATGAAAAGAGATATCAAAGGCTGCTGGCCAATTTGGAAGCCGGAAAGGTCTTTAAAAAAGATAATTCGGTGATCTGGCGCTGCTTAAACTGCGGTTATCTCCATGAAGGTACAGAGGCTCCAACAGAGTGTCCGGCTTGTGCTCATCCCCGGGACTATTATGAACTATTGGCTGAAAATTGGTAATAAGGAAATGAGGTCATTTTTTCTCGATAATTAATGAAACATAATTTACTAAAGAAATAGAAAGGAGAATATCCATGAACGAACGATATCAAGTTTTTAAATGCGGGGTTTGCGGAAACATCGTAGAAATGCTTCATCCGAGTAAAGGGGAACTGGTATGCTGCGGCCAGCCGATGAAATTATTCGTCGAAAATACGGTTGATGCCGCTAAAGAAAAACATGTTCCGGTGATTGAAAAGACGGCTTCCGGGTTCAAAGTCAAGGTCGGAAGCGTGACCCATCCAATGGAAGAAAATCATTATATCGAATGGATTGAAGTGATTGTTGATGGAAAGATCTGTCGTCAATTCCTTAAACCCGGCCAGGCTCCAGAGGCTCAGTTTGATCTCCAGGCCGCCCAAGTTACAGCCAGGGAATACTGTAATCTCCACGGGCTGTGGAAGGCTTAATCCTTTTTAAAAATCGGGTTGCGAGTTGCGGGTTCGGGTTGTTTAAAAGCGCATTCAGCCCGTAATTCGTAACCCATTCATACCTTAAAATTAATCTTAAAAAGTCCAAGATAGTTGGGGAGAAATCACCATGACACCTTCAACCCAATGTTCGCTTGAGATGCTGGTTGCAGCCTTGGAGATGGAAGAAAAGGGAAAAGTCTTTTATCAAAAAGCCGCCGATTCCTGCCAAAACCCCTGGTGCCGGGAAATTTTTTCTACCCTGGCCGAAGAAGAGGTCATCCATTCCCGCCGGATTAAGCAAATCCATGAAAAAATAAACTCCGCTCAATGCTGGACAAAGGAATGGGAAACGATAAAAGGCTCTCATCAAGAACTTGGTGCCCTTTTCCGAAAGCTGGCGGCCCAGGAAAACAAAAAAATCAAAGCCGAGACCAGCGATTTGGAGGCTGTCGATATCGGGTTGGATTTCGAATCGGCCAGCCTGCAATTTTATCAGGATCATCGAACGAAGACGGTTGATCCAATCGAAGCGGCCTTTCTCGATCAAATGATCCTGGAGGAGAGGAAACATCAAAAAGCCTTAGAAGATACCCGTTATTATCTTACTGACCCGGAAGGGTGGTTCATGGAAAGAGAACATGCCGGATTAGACGGGGCCTGATGTCCAGGGAATCCTTAAACATCGTCATCGGCGGTGAGGCCGGGCAAGGGCTGGTCACCATAGGCCAAATTTTGGCCAAAGGATTGGTGCGTTCCGGCTTCTCCATCGTCGTCACACAGAGCTATCAGTCCCGAATCCGCGGGGGCCATAATACCTATTCCATTCGAGCCGGTTGTGAAGACCTTTCCGCCTCGCAGGAATCGATAGACCTTCTCGTCGCTCTCGATGCTCAAAGTGTAGCCACCCATCAGCAGGAACTGTCTGCGGAAGCCCTGGTTGTTGTCGACAGCAACTGGAATCTAACCGCGCCGTCTTTCTTTGCGGTTCCGTTTAAAGAATTAGTTGCCGACCGATATGCCAACATTTTTGCTTTAGGTGTGGCCGGGTCTTTGCTCGGTCTTTCCGAGTCCCTTTTGGAACGAGTCCTGGAAGAGTTTTTCGGACATAAAGATCCGGCGATGAATGAGGCCAACCGTCAGGCCCTGAAAAAGGCTTACCAATGGACAATTGAACAGTCCATCTTTTTTCCTAAACTGGAACCTCTATCCAATCCACCGGCCCGTTTGATGATCAACGGCAATGAGGCCATCGCCCTCGGGGCTCTATCGGCCGGGATAAAATTTTTATCTTTTTATCCCATGACTCCGGCTACTTCCATCGCCCTTTTCCTGGCGACCCAGGCCGAAAAACTGGGATTGATCGTGGAACAGGCCGAAGATGAAATCTCGGCCGTCAATATGGCTATCGGGTCTTCCTTTGCCGGCGCCCCCAGTATGGTCTCCACCTCCGGAGGGGGTTTTGCCCTGATGGTGGAGGGCGTTAGTCTGGCTGGAATGACCGAAACTCCCTTGGTGGTTGTCGTGGCCCAACGTCCTGGGCCGGCAACCGGTTTGCCGACCCGCACGGAACAGGGGGATCTGGACTTTATATTACATTCCGGGCATGGCGAATTTCCGCGAGCCGTCTTTACTCCCGGGACGGTGGAAGAATGTTTCCATTTAACTCGCCAGGCCTTTGATTTGGCCGAATCGGCCCAAACCCCGATTTTCTTACTGACCGATCAATACTTGGCCGACTCCTATCGGGCCGTGATGCCCTTTGATCTAACAACTCCGGCCTATAAAGCCCCAAATGGAGAGAACACTGGCCTAACCAAACCATACCGACGTTATGCCTTAACTGAGAATGGGCTTTCTCCTCGTTTGTTCCCGGGCAGGACCGAAGACCTGGTGGTGGCTGACAGTGATGAACATACGGAGGATGGCCATCTGACCGAGGATTTATCGGTGCGGAAAAAGATGGTTGAAAAAAGGCTGGCTAAAGGAAAGCTCTTATTCAGCCGAGTGATTCCTCCCGAATTCAGCGGGGAACGAAGGCCGGATATCCTGCTGGTGGGTTGGGGTTCGAGTAAGGGGTCGGTTGAGGAAGCGGCTGAAAAACTAAGGTCTGGGGGGAAAAAGGTAGGAACCCTTCATTTTTCGCAGGTCTGGCCCATGGTCTCTGAACAATTCCTTCCTCTGCTGGATGAGGCTAAGGAAGTGATCATGGTGGAAGGAAATGCCACCGGTCAATTAGCCCGCCTGATCCGCAGAGAGACGGGGTTCCATATAACCAAAAAAGTATTGCGCTATGACGGTTTGCCGATTACCCCGGAGTATATATTAAGAGGAGTCAGGACCGAAAGCGGGGCCTAAAGGAATAAGGTATGGTCACTTTGGATGATTACGGGACCTTTGAAACGGCCTGGTGTCCTGGTTGCGGGAATGCTTCCATCCTCCAGGCCCTCAAACAGGCTTTTGTAGGCTTAGAGTTAAAGCCCCAGCAAATCCTCCTGGTATCGGGTATCGGTCAAGCGGCCAAAACACCCCATTATCTCAGGGCCAATGTCTTTAACGGGCTTCATGGGCGGGCCCTGCCTGTAGCCACAGGGGCTAAACTGGCCAATCCGGATTTGACGGTCATTGCCGAAAGCGGGGACGGATGCAACTACGGAGAAGGGGGGAATCATTTCCTGGCGGCTATCCGTCGAAACATCAACCTGACCTTATTGGTTCATAACAATCAAATTTATGGTCTGACCAAAGGTCAGGCCAGCCCTACTACCCCAGAGGGTCTGATTACCAAGGCCCAGCCCCAGGGTGTACCTTCGGCCCCTTTCAACCCTCTGGCCGTGGCTGTGGCCTTGCAGGCCGGTTTTGTGGCCCGCGGGTTTTCAGGAATGGCTGACCATCTGACCCGTTTGATTCAAGAGGCCATCTCCCATCAAGGCTTTTCCTTAGTGGATATTTTACAGCCTTGTGTTTCCTTTAATAAAGTGAATACCTATGCCTGGTATAAGAAGCGCTGTTATGAACTGCCTGATGACTATGATCCCACCAAATGGGAATCGGCCATGAAAAAGGCCATGGAATGGGGGGAACGGATCCCGGTGGGTGTTATTTATCAAAATAGGCGGCCGACGTTTGAAGACCATTTCCCGCTTTTGAAAGGTGGGCCCTTGTTCGGACGAAACGTAGATCAAGAAAAAATCAGGCAGATGATGGAAGGGTTTACCTAAGGAGAAGATGATATGAATATGAAAAGACTGCTGCCGCCGATTTTGATCCTTCTCCCTCTGATCGGGGTTTCCGTGTTTGCCGGGGCTTCCCCCAAGAAGGGAAAAATTAGCGAAGAGACCAAGGCTTGCCTGGAGTGCCACCAGGCGATTTCTCCCGGGATTTTCAGGGACTGGGAAAAGGGCCGTCATGCCCAGATGACTCCGACCGAAGGTCTCAAGGCCGGAAAACTGGGACGACGGATTTCCAGCGAGAATATCCCCGCTCAACTCAAAGGCACCGTTGTCGGCTGTGCCGAATGTCATACGTTGAATCCGGACAAGCATAAAGATACTTTTGAACATAACGGTTATAAGGTCCATACGGTAGTGACCCCGTCTGATTGTGCCGTCTGCCACACCAAAGAAGTCAAGCAGTATAGTCAGAATATTATGGCTCGGGCTTATGGGAATTTGAAGGACAATCCGGTCTATAGCGGTCTGGCCGATCTGGTCAACGGCCTGAAGACCTATAAGGATAAAACCATGGCCCATTTCCAGCCGGATCCGGAAACCAATGCTGAGTCCTGCTACCATTGTCATGGAACGTTAGTGGAAGTTAAAGGGAGGCACACTCGGGAGACCGCCTGGGGGACAATGGATTTTCCCATCCTGACCGGATGGCCCAATCAAGGCGTGGGAAGAGTCAATCCGGATGGGTCCTTGGGCTCCTGTGCGGCCTGTCATACCCGTCATAACTTTTCCCTGGAAATGGCCCGGAAGCCGTATACCTGTTCCCAATGCCATAAAGGTCCGGATGTGCCGGCCGCAAAAGTCTATTCGGTCAGCAAACATGGGAATACCTTTTCAGCCCTGGGAAAGGAATGGAATTTTAAAAATGTTCCCTGGAAGGCGGGAAAAGATTTCACGGCCCCCACCTGTGCCGTCTGCCATGTCAGTCTGATCGTCAACGAAGAAGGGGCCGTCATAGCCGAGAGAACGCATCAGATGAATGACCGTTTATCCTGGCGGCTTTTCGGTCTGATCTATGCCCATCCCCATCCCAGGTCGGCAGACACCACCATCATCCGCAACAAAGCCGGGCTGCCCTTACCGACCGAACTGACCGGAGAGCCGGCTTCGGATTTTCTGATTGACAAGAAAGAGCAGGATAAAAGACGACAGACCATGCAAAAAGTCTGTTTGTCCTGTCACAGCCAAAGTTGGGTGGAAGGACACTTCCGACGTTTGGAAAACACTATTAAGACATCCAACCAGATGACCTTGACGGCCACCAACCTGATGAACGCCGCCTGGGAGAAGGGTTTAGTTAAAGGTCTGACCCAGAAGGACAGTCTTTTTAATGAATATTTTGAGAAAAAATGGGTGGAGCAATGGCTCTTCCATGCCAATTCTATCCGCTATGCCTCGGCCATGATGGGGGCGGACTATGGGGTCTTTGCCAATGGGCGCTGGTACCTGAACAAAAATATAGAAGAGATGGAGGAATGGCTTAAACAGAAAGACCGCTAAAGAGGCGGACTTCCACAAAGTTGGGTGAAGAGGCTTGACGGTCTATCTGTAATTTATCTGAAAAGAAGATTCGGAATTTGGATTCGGCCCTATAGCTGCTGATCTCTTTTTTAAAGATGAAATTAAAAGATTACTTACGGGAAAAACTAGCCAAGGGTGAATACGATTCCCTGGTCGAGATGGTCCCGGAACATGGAGGCAAAATAGCTAATGGGCTAATCGGCTTTCTAGCCGATACCAACGAGAACCTTAAATGGGCAGCGGTTAAGGCCTTGGGCCTGGTTACAGCCCCTTTATATTCCTTGGATCCGGAACGGGCCAAGCGGGTTGTTCGGCAATTGATTTGGAATCTAAATGATGAGTCCGGAGGGATTGGTTGGGGAATGCCGGAAGCCTTCGGTGAGATTCTGGCTGTTGTCCCGGCCTTGCAAAAGGAATATACCGGTTTACTGGCCTCCTATATTTCTGAAAAAGGCTGTTTTGCGGAAAACGAAGAGATCCAGAAAGGGGTGATCTGGGGTCTGGGACGGGTCAGGAACCTGGATGATGACCTAAAGGCCAGGATCTCTCCTTTTCTACTTCAGACGTTGAAACACCCCAATCCGGCCATGCAGGGAACAGCGGTTTGGGCAGCGGGCGAAATGAAGATCCAGGAGGCCGAGCCGAACCTGAGGACCTTGCAATTAGAAAATCAAATGATTAAAATAAACGACGGTAATGGACTTTTAGAAAAACCTGTTCACCAATGGGTGAAAGAGGCCTTAGAGAAACTCATCAAAGGAGGTGATCCCTGTGAATGAGAATGACTGGAAATGCAGTAATTGCGGCTATGCCCTTAAAGCGGTTACCCCGCCGGAACAATGCCCTTCCTGCAATCAAAAGTGTGAATTCATAAACGTGACCTGTTATATCCCGGAATGCGGGCAAACCGGTTCGGATCAAAGACTAAAATAAACTTCATTAAATGGAGATGGCTTATGTCAAAGAAAAAATATAGCGTGCGGGCGGAATGCCCGGCCTGTGCCTGCGGTGACGTGAGTTTTTTGGGCCCCGAAAAACTTCGGGAAAAATTTATCGGCGACGAGAAAGAGATTGATATCCTTTGCCCTATGTGTGGGACGAAACATAAAGGTAAAGTGGTCGAAGAGGAGGATGTCCCCAAATGAAAGTCTTAGGGATTTTTGGCAGTCCCCGAGAAGGCGGAAACAGCGATCTTCTTTTGGATAAAGTCCTGGAAGGGGCCGGTTCTGCCGGGGCGGAAATCGAGAAGATTTATATTCGGAAGTTAACCATCTCCGGCTGCCAGGAGTGTGGGGGATGTGATCAGACCGGAGAATGTGTCATCTCCGATGACATGGATTCCATCTATCCTTTACTTTGGGAATCCGATATTGTTGTCTTATCTTCCCCTATCTTTTTTTATGGAATTACCTCCCAGGCCAAAGCCTTGATTGATCGTTCACAGGCCCTCTGGTCTAAAAGGGTCTTGGAAAAAACACCGGAGCAAAGAAAACAGTATGATCATGGGCGGGGATACTTTGTGGCCGTTGGGGCCACCAAAGGGAAAAATCTTTTTGAAGGGGTCCAACTTACGGCCAAGTATTTTTTCGATGCCCTGGACAAGAATTATGAAGACGGGCTTTTTTTCCGAGCCGTGGAGGGGAAAGGCCGCATTATCGAACACCCGACTGCCCTGAAAGAGGCTTTTGATTTTGGAGTAAATATGGTTAGGAATTCAAAAAAAGCCTAACCTAAAAATGGACTATTATAAAAAGGAGGCCTTATGACGACACCACAACATTGCCCGGGGTATGAGCAGTTCAAGCATTTAAAATCCTTTACCTGTAAATGCCCAAATTGCGGAAGGGAAGCCGAAATTTTTTCAGATGAATTCAATAAAAAGCATGTCTGCAAAGGGTGCAACCAAGAGATTGATTTTACCCAATGTAAATTAGACACGGGGGTTTAATTTTTTTCACGGAGAAGGTAGGCATGTCCAACCTGTTAATTCAGGAGAAGAGCCCCTACCTTCTCCAGCACGCTGAAAATCCGGTCCACTGGTACCCCTGGGGGCCGGAAGCCTTTCATAAGGCCGAAGAAGAAGACCGGCCCATTTTCCTTTCAATCGGCTATGCTACCTGCCACTGGTGCCATGTCATGGCCCATGAATCCTTTGAAGATGAAGAGGTGGCCCGCCTCCTGAATGAATTCTATGTCTCCATAAAAGTTGACCGGGAAGAACGGCCGGACATCGATCAGGTTTATATGTCGGTCTGCCAGGCCCTGACCGGCCGCGGTGGTTGGCCTTTGTCCATTTTTATGACTCCGGAAGGCAAACCTTTTTTTGCCGGGAGCTATTTCCCCAAGCGAAGTCGACTAGGGATGTCTGGATTTGTGGAGCTGTTGACCAAGATTGCGGAACTCTGGCAAATGGATCGGGAAAAAATTCTTCGGGCTGGCGAGGACATCACCCAGTCGATTCGCCGGAGCCATGAGAACAGGGAACAGGGATTTCTCTTAACCCTGGATACCCTGGAAAAGGGACAAGAACAACTCTCCCAGGCCTTTGACTCAACCTGGGGCGGTTTCGGCCTGGCTCCTAAATTCCCGACTCCTCATCATCTAACTTTTCTCCTAAGAAGATTTAAACGGGATAAGGATCATCAGGTCTTAAGGATAATCGAAAAGACCCTGGAGGCCATGCGTTTCGGGGGGATTTTCGATCAGATCGGCCTAGGGTTTCACCGCTATTCGGTGGATGAAAAATGGCTGGTTCCCCATTTTGAAAAAATGCTCTACGATCAGGCCCTCCTGGCTTTGGCCTATGTTGAGGCCTATCAGGCCCTGGAAATTCCTTTTTACGCTCAAGTCGCCCGGGAGATTTTTACTTATGTCATGCGGGACATGACCTCGACGGAAGGGGGTTTTTATTCCGCCGAAGATGCCGACAGCGAAGGCAAAGAAGGACTGTTTTATCTTTGGAAGGCCGAAGAAATTATTCAGATCCTGGGGCCGAAAACCGGAAATCTTTTTTGCCGATATTATAACATTACCGCTCAAGGAAATTTTGAAGAGGGGATGAACATCCCCCATATGATCAGGTCCCTAAGCGAATTCGCCCAAAGCGAAGAGATGGAAGCAGCGGAACTGGAGACCCTCTTGGCCGAGGCTCGGGAGCGTCTCTTCCAGGTGCGCCGCCGGCGGATTCCTCCGTTAAAGGACGATAAAATTTTGACGTCTTGGAACGGCCTGATGATCGCCGCTTTGGCCAAAGGAAGTCAGGCCCTGGGTGAGCCCCTCTATGTCCAAGCGGCAAAAAAGGCGGCCGATTTTATCCTGGGTAGTATGCGTACTCCTGAAGGAGGCCTCTATCGACGGTATCGGGATGGACACCTGGCCAATTCGGGGTATTTGGAAGATTATGCTTTTTTTATCTGGGGTCTGATTGAATTATTTGAGACTACTTTTGAGACCTTCTATCTAGAAGAAGCGGTTAGAATGCATCAACTCCAGCTTGATTTATTCTGGGACCCTGAGCAGGGCGGCTGCTTTTTTACCCCCCGAGACGGAGAATCATTGATTACCCGGGAAAAGGACCTGTATGACGGAGCCATCCCTTCAGGCAACTCCGTTACGGCCCTGAACTGCCTGCGCCTAGGCCGATTGACCGGAAAGACCGATTGGGAGGAAAAGGCCGATCAGTTAATCCGAAATTTTTCTGGCCAGGTGGCCGGTTATCCCATGGCCTATACCCAATTCTTGAATACCATGGATTTTCTGCTGGGGCCCAGTCAAGAAATCGTCGTGGCCGGAGATCCGGCACAAAAGGGAACGCAAGAGATGATTTCGCTTATTCATCGAACCTTTCTTCCCAATAAAGTCCTTTTATACCGGCCAGGGGATGAAAATAAAGAAAGGATACTCAAGCTGTCTCCCTTTCTTAAGGATATGGTTTCATTGAACCAACAGCCGACTGTTTATCTGTGTGAGAGTTATGCCTGTCAGACCCCGATTACCGATCCGGAATTATTATCCCGAACCATTGGAAGCACATTTTTTTCTAAATAGCCTATCAAGATGATACCGCCTAACCTGGCCCTTTTAAAAATGACTCTCTTTTGGGGAGGCCTGTTGCTCTTTTTTGTCCTGGAACTCCTCAGACCTTACCGTCCTCACTCCGTCTCCAAGATCGGGCGATGGACGACCAATCTGGGTTTAGCCATTTTTAACAGTCTGGTCTTAAATGCTCTTTTTGCCGCTTTGATCATCCAAACAGTGGTTTATGTAACCAAACAAAAAATTGGGATCTTAAATCTGTATCCCCTTCCCTATGGGATGAAAATTCTTATCACCGTCCTTTTGCTGGATCTGGTCCTTTATATCTGGCATCTCCTGAATCACGAGGTCCCTTTTTTTTGGCGATTTCACCGGGTCCACCATAGTGATTTAAATATGGATGTCTCTACGGCCTCCCGTTTTCATATCGGAGAGTTGTCTATTTCAGCGGTGATTAAAATCGGATTGATTCTTTTGCTTGGTGCCGATCTGGTTGGTTTGATCCTTTTTGAGATACTGGTGGTCCTGACCTCTCAGTTTCATCACAGCAGTCTGAAGGTTCCTGTCTGGTTTGAACGGATCTACCAGATATTCTTTGTGCCTCCCTCCATGCACCGCATTCATCACTCGGTGGTCATTAAAGAGCGCGATTCCAATTATGGGACGATTTTTTCCATCTGGGATCGGGCTCTGGGCACCCTGACTTCCAATGTGGATCAAGCAAAACTGCGCATCGGCGTGGGGGCTTACCAACGGGCCGATAAACTGTATTTTCATCAATTATTGTGGATGCCTTTTACCAAAGGCATCCGTTAACAAGTTGCTTAAAAAGATCCATCTAAGACGTTGCCCTCATCCTTCGTCACTGCGACGTACTTCTCTGTACGTCGCATTCCTCAGGATTTCGGGCGCCTTTTATCTGGACCTTTTTAAGCAACTTGTAAAACAAAGAATTTTGAAGAAGCTTGTCAATTAATAAAAAAGGAGAAATCCGACGATGTTCTGGAAACGACTATTTACCTCCGTCCCCTCTCTGGAGGCCCAAGAGGTTAAGGATTATATGGCGCAACACCGGGAAGGAACGTACGACCTGATCGATGTGCGTCAACCCGGAGAGTATGAGAAGGCCCATCTGCCCGGGGCCCGTTTAATTCCGTTACCTGAATTGGCGAATGTCCTGGATCAACTGGATCGGGAGAAACCGATTATCGTCTATTGAGCGGCCGGTGGACGGAGCCGCGTGGCGGCTCAACTTTTAATCGGTCAGGGTTTTAAGGAAGTATATAACTTCAAGGGGGGGATCATGTCCTGGCAGGGTCTAACGGCCTTCGGACCAGTGGAATTGAATTTGGATCTGATCCGCGGAGACGAGGCCCCGGCGGAGATGATCGAGATTGCCTTCGGTCTGGAAGGGGCCTTACAGAAATTTTACCTGACCGTAATCAATTTGGTTAGCGATAGTCAAACGGTTGCCCTTCTAAAAAACCTGGTCGCCGTGGAAGAGAAACACCAGCAGATGCTTCTGCATGAATATGCCCAAATAAAAAACCTGGACGCTGATGCTCCGCAAGTCTTGGTTAACCAACTTCCCGAAATCCTCGAGGGAGGATTCCGCTTCTCCGAGTTCTTCAGTCAAAATCAAGAGGTGATGCAAACCGTTTCCGGAGTGCTGGATCTGGCTCTGATGCTGGAGATCCAGGCTTTGGATCTTTACCTGCGTTTCGCCTTCAAAACTATGGAAGCGTCAACCCAAAAAGTCCTTTTTGACTTGGCCGATCAGGAAAAGGCCCACTTGTCTTCTTTGGGAAAACTGGCCGGAACAAAGAACTAACAAGTCCAATCAACGGAAAGTTTGTCCTTATTAACGAGGGGGTTGTGAAAAATTTAAAGTCCTTTTTAATGGCCCTCACAGCTATCCTGATCGTTGTTGCTGCCCTCTGGTTTACCAATCGGGCCGTAACACCAAAAGAGGCCACCTGGGAAAATGTCCTGGCTGAAGTCAAACAAGGCGGTTATCAAATCATCAAAACTGAAGATCTATGGCATAACCTTCAAAAAAATCCCACCAGCCTTCTGGTGGATACCCGTCAAGAATGGGAATATCAAACCGGTCATATCAAAGGAGCGGTCAATTTTCCCATGGAGCCTACCTGGTGGTCCCGTTGGTGGAAACAAAAATCCTTAGAAATCTTACTCGGGCCGGATAAAAATCGTTTTATCGTCTTTTACTGAGCCGGGCTGACCTGAGTCCGCAGTGACTCGGCTGCCCGGGTGGCGGTAAAATTGGGATACAAAAAAGTCTATCGGGATCCCCACGGGTATCCGGAATGGCAAGGGAAAGGCCTTCCCATTACCAGTGAGCCTGCTGGGATTTCTGATGGAATAGCTTCACCAAAAACTCCGGGCCCATTATACGGGTGGGCCATGCTCTGGACTCTGCTGGGGGTTTTTGTCGGGGGCATGGCCTTGAATCTGACGCCTTGCGTCTACCCGCTTATACCCATTACGGTTTCTTATTTCGGAGGACGGAGCGGGCAAGGTCAAGGGCGTATCGCCCTACATGGCCTTTTTTATATCGGAGGATTATCGTTCACTAATTCCATCCTGGGTGTGATGGCGGCCTTGACCGGCGGGCTGATGGGTGACCTGCTCCAAAACCCTGTTGTCCTGATTATTGTAGCCGTGATACTGGTTTTTTTTGCTTCCAGTCTTTTTGGATTTTGGGAACTGCGTTTGCCCGAAGGCCTGAATCGGATGGCCTCCAAATCCTATACCGGATATTTCGGGACGTTATTTATGGGCTTGACTCTGGGATTGGTGGCCGCCCCCTGCCTCGGCCCATTTGTCCTGGGCCTGCTGACCTGGGTGGCCAGTCTGGCCTCCCCCTGGCTGGGCTTCATTGTTTTTTTCACCCTCAGCCTGGGGCTAGGGTTGCCTCTGTTTATTCTGGCTCTCTTTTCAGGCAAGATTGAAAAACTGCCCCGTTCCGGTGAGTGGATGCTCTGGGTGCGTAAACTGATGGGCTGGGTGCTCATTGGTATGGCCGCTCATTTTCTTCGGCCTCTTTTATCAGAATTTTTGGGGATAATCTTTTTGGGGACGGTGGCCTTTTTCGCTGGATTACATCTGAGGTGGTTGGATAAAACCGACACAGGGGCTAAGTTCTTCTATTGGTTAAAAACGGGGACAGGGTTGGTCGGGATAATGGTCGCCGTTTTTTTGATCGGGTCCTGGTTTCTCCAAGGTCCAGGAGTAAACTGGCAACCTTATTCGGAGAAGGTGTTAGAAGAGGCCCGCAATCTAAAGAAACCGGTCATCATTGATTTTTATGCCGCTTGGTGTACTCCGTGTCGGGAACTGGAAGAGGTCACCTTCCATGATTCAACCATAGTTAAAAAGGCTGGCGACCATTTCGTTATGATCAAGGTAGATTTGACCCGAAGCGGAAATCCACTCCATGAAGCATTATTAAATCAATACAGAATTAAAGGCGTTCCCACTATCGTTTTTCTAAACGCTCAAGGAAAGGAACGTACGGATCTCCGGTTGGTGGATTATCTGCCTCCGGGAAAATTTATCACACGGATGAAGGAAGCGGAGAAAATAAACCCCTGAAGGGAGGAAGACATGATAAAAGTTCGCTTTTTTTTGAACGAACCCAACGGGAAGCCTTGAAAGCATTTTCAGGTCATTATTCCCAGGTTGGGCCAAAAGTATGAGATAGAAATCGAGGTGCTCTCAAAACCGATAGCCGAATACAATACGGATGAATATTTTGCGTTGGAGTTACCCGTGGCCCCGGCCATTATGGTGGAGGAGGAGATTGTCGTGGAAGGCTCCGATGTGGCTGAGGATAAATTGGAAAATAGTATTAGAAATCATCTTGGGCTTCCCCCTCTGGAACCGGAGAAAAAGAGCCTTTGGGGCCGTCTTTTTATATCCTAGACAGAAAAAAGATTGTGTGCTAAGGGAGAGGTGTCTAAAAAAGACCTTCCTTCTATAAAAACAAGGAGGCTAATCCGGGAATAGACCCATATTACGGTATGGCAGAAGAAAACACCCCATCAAAAAAAGTCAGCAAAAGAGCTGTTCTCAAGGCCGTTTCTTTGGTAATTTTTATCCTGGCCTCGATTTATTTCGTCCGCTATACGCCGCTTAACGAATTCTTAACGATTGAAAAAATGAGATATGTTTTGGACTCGGCCGGGGTTTGGGCGCCCGTGATTTTTATTCTCATTTATGTGCTTGGTGTCTGCCTCTTTGTGCCCGGATCGGTCTTGACCACTCTGGGGGCGGCTATTTTCGGTGCCTACTGGGGGTTCGTCTATGTCATGATCGGTGCCATGCTCGGAGCCGTAGCCGCCTTTTTTATCGGCCGGTATCTGGGCCGGGATTTTGCCGCCTCCATCATCGGCGGTCGGTTAGAAAAATATGATCAGGCCATTGAGCGAAACGGGTTTTCGACGGTGCTCTATCTTCGCCTGATCTATTTCCCTTATACAGCCATGAATTTCGGGATGGGTTTGACCCGTGTTCATTTTTGGGATTTTGTCTGGGGGACCTTCTTGGGGATGCTTGCCGGGACTTTTGTGATTACTTTTTTTGTCGGGACGATCAAAGAAATCTGGGCCGGCGGGGATTGGGGTCAGCTTCTTTCCGGAAAAGTTTTTCTCTCTATAGGCCTGTTTGTCTTTTCTCTACTCATTCCCAAAATCATAAACAAGTTCAAAAAATGATAACTTCTTTAAGGCCACTTAGGTAACTTCAGAACTACTTTAGAATTTGATAATCTTCCGGAAAGGAAGAAAATGAAAATCGAAAGGCACAAACCTAGACCAATTTGGCGACTTGCCGTGCTACTGGTGATGGTGTGGCTCTCCTTGACATCTCCGGCTAGAGCGGACTGGACGGACGATGTTCGTAGAATTCGCGAACTTGCCATGAAGGGGGATTACCTGGCCGCGGAAAAAGCGGCAAGCCATAGCTTGCAACGCGGACCGGGCGGATTCCTCTTTTCCGGCACGGGAACCCTGGTCATCCACCAGTGGCGCGGGCGGCTGCGCCTACTGCTTGGCAATTTGCAGGGCGCTATCGAAGATGGGGAAGCGATCATCAAAGACAACTCCTCCTTCTTGCCACCGGATGTGGGCTACGATCTAAGGGCCATGGCTAGAGCCTTGGCCGGCGACACCAAGGGAACCCTGGAGGATTTTGAAGCCGGCCTGTCGTCGGCGAAATCAGGTATAGCCAAGGGTGTGCGAACATGGGGTCTAGTAGCCGATCGGGGCATTTCTAAATTTTTTCTTGACGATCCTTCCGGCTCCGAGGCTGATCTCACGCAGGCGATTAACGCCGACCATGACACTTCCTTGATGGCTGGCTTTGTGCGCACGAAGAAGGAAGCCTGGGCCAAACTGAGGGACGCAATTGGCAGATTTCGTACAGGGGATGTGCAAGGAGCCCGGGAACTTGCCCTGAGTGCGAGAAACCTCTTGCGGACGGCCAAAGACACGGACAACTCAAACGAATTCATTCCGCTGGAGCTGGTCGTGATGTGGCTGGAGCGCGGTGGGCTGGCAGTTCAACCCGCCGAAAGCGCCCCGGCACCTGAGGCTGTGAAGCCGCAAACCCCGGTAGATGCGGCCCTACTGGCCTTGCTGGAAACGGGGCCGAAGCAGGTTTCCAATTGGGGGTTCTCACTGGACGAAGCCAACAGCACCAAGGCGGCTGTTAAGAGCGTCGAGGTGAATTCACCTGCCGCCGTGGCAGGTTTGCGGGCCGGAGACGTGCTGATCTCGGTGAACGGCGTGCCCATCAGAAACGCACGGGATTGGGACGACAAGCAAGGCGGCTTCCCCCTCTATTCGTCCATGCCGCTCGCCATACAGCGGGATACACAGCTGATCGAGGCGAAGATCAGGGTGCCGGGCCGGCTGCGGCTGAGGGTCGGTCCGATTGAGTCCCGGTTCGTCATTCCGGGCGTGCCGCCCCCCCCCACCGGAGCGCCGAGCGCCATTGAAGCCCTTGATGCCTTCAACGTGCTGGAAAAGGTCATCCTTGACCCGCGAACAGGGAAGATTGCCGTCGTTGGCCGTTACGATTCCCGGTACAATTCCGGGGCCATACCCTATCTGGACTTGTTAAAGACCGCACTGCGCCATCCCGTGCCCCGTATCAGCATTGACCCGACGCCGGAAACCGCCAAGCTGCTGCAGGATCTCAAGCCGGCAATCACCGCCACGCTGAGCGCCTTTCCTTTCGGCCAGATGGTCGAGTACGTGCAAGGCCATCCGGGCCTGGAAAGGGATCGACAATTGATGATTCGTGAAATGGCGCGGCTCTACGGCCTCGCCCCGGAGGAATATGCCGCCTGGTACAACTTCGCCCGCATCGACATCCTGCGCCAGGACTACAAGGAGGTAATTCCGCCCGGCCCCCTGCGTGCGGTGATAGCGCAGGCCTATGGCAAGATGGGTTATCCCGAAGTGGCCACGGCCTTGCCTCTACTCTATCAACAGACACCGGATGCCGCCGGGCAAGCCCTGCGCGCCTTGGGGCGGAGTGACGAGGCATCCGCCATTCTGGCGCGGGGCGGAGGGGACCTGTATGGCGCCCTGATGGTTTCGGCGTTCCTCAACATCGGCGAACGGACCGGGTCCATGTCGGCGGACAATCGCAGCGCCTTGCGCAAGTATTATAATGAGAAAAAGATGACCTGGGATCAGGTGCTCCGGGCGTGTCAAAGCGTCATGCCCTATATGCAGAAGAATGGTCGGATCGATTTCATGCATCAGGCGTTTGCCCGGATCGTCCTTTCCAATCCGGTCGGCATCACGGCCTTTCCGAAACTTCGGGAAGGCCGTTCCTTCATCCGCCCAACGGACCTGGATCGCAACTCCCAGTTGGCCCGCATCCTGTTCGAGGCGGATTATTCCCTAAAGAGCCTGAATCAATATCCTGAACTGTTCAAAGGGATACCCGGTTTCGAAACCATGGCTGAATATAAACTTCATAACGCCGGCACATCAGGAGACGCCAAATCCAGTCTGATCTGGATGGAGCCGGCGATGGTGGATATGGCTATTTCTCCGGCAGGGAACGTTATTGATTTCGCTGCCTCCCGCATCAAGGTACGGACTCAGGACGCGACGGACCAAATTAACCTGGGGGCGGCGGATTCCGATAAGCCCGATCCTTATCTCGGTTGGATCACCAGCCATCTGATGGAACGCTACGAGGACTATGCTCGTCTTCTCCCGGCCCTGCACAAGCTGAGGGAAGCGGCCAAGATCGTCGCCTTGGCCCAGTGGTTGCAGGCCGAGAAAGTGGCGATTGACCTGAGTGACGTGGCTCAGATGCGTTGGGATCCGCCGGAATTCTTTCCCATGTTGAGCCTTATTTCCCAGTCAACCGTTATTTTACCGAACGGGCGCAGCCAGACTACCACGTATCTCACCACGGAAGGCGGCGTGACCTTTCGGCCCAAAGGTTCGTGGACCAGGATGGTTCCCTCGGTTCAGAGCGAGACCCGCGCCCTGGATAGTCTGGGATTAAGTGCAGGACTTGGGCAGAAGGCGGTTCTGGCGGCCCAGAGTGGTGACCTGGAACAGGCACGCCACCTTGCCGAGTTGAGCGCCCAGGCCATGAATGGCACGCTGTCGAAAGCTAATCTGGTGAAACTCAACATTCAGGTGCCTGAGGGTAGGGTTCCTGCCGTGGCGCCGGTTAATGTCCAGTTACAAAAGGAAATCATCAAACGTACCTATCAGCACATCGAAACCTTGAGGATAAATCCCGACACCCGGGCGAGTGCGGCTCTGACCCAATTAAATGATATCTACCGGGGGGTGGCGACCGATCCGGTCAGTGCTTCTGATTACTTGATCAAGTTACAGACAGGCCAATTGTCCGCCGCGTCTCCCCCATCAGTCTCGCCAGTGGCGGTACCCGCACGCCCGCTAATCGCGACAGGTCCCTGCTCCGTGATTCTGTCCAAGGCCGAGACCGTGCCAGGGGACCGTAAGGCCTATTTCCTGAACCGGCTCGCTGAGGCGCGAAACCGCCTGCGCACCATCAACCAGGCGCTGAAAAAACTCATTGCCCTCAACCAGGCGCAGCGAGCTGAGATCGAAAAGCTAATGGTGGAAATCACCAAGGATTACGAAGCCGCCACCGAACGCGCTTATGACTTTGCCGTAAGTATTTTGACCGACTTGCCACTGGCCAAGTACGCCGACATCCACACCAGCCGGATTAAGGAACTGGAGAACTACATCAAGAGCCAGAACCTTCTGCTGACCGGGCCCATGAGCGAAGGCGCACGCAAGGCGATCGAACTGGATCTCCGCCACCTGACCGCACTAAAGGATCATTATCAAGAGGCCTTTTCCTCCACCGAGCGCGTCCTGGCGCTCTATTCGGGAGCCAACTACGGCAAGGATATCTCCAAGTGGAACGAGGATGCCCGGGCAAGCGGCGACTGGAAACGTGGGCTGGACGCCACGCTGTTGGCTGGCAAGATCTTCCTGGATCACCCTTGGCTGGAGAAGACCTTGGGCAGGCAGGATTGGTTCGGCGACAACAAGCTTTGGCAAGTGGTGGCGATGGGCAAGATGGCGGCGACCGCGTCGGACTTCTTTTGGGACGTGGTCAATCAGTACGGCGCCTGGAGTCCCATGGTTGCCAACATGCAGAAAGATCTGAAGAAGAACATCGAGGGTATGGAACAGTTGCGGCAAAAGGCGCAGAAGACGGCCCAGGACATCCAGTGCCTGGAACGGCTGGTGCAACAGTAGGTACTCCTTGCCTATCCTGAGGCCGGCCATAGGCCGAAATTTGGACGAACCGCCCCCTCAAGCTGATCTTGCTTTACCTTAATCGGTCCAATAATTGGGAAAATTCTCGAGATTCTGATCCGGGATTTCCTCGTAAAATGTAAGGTAGATACCCACGGGCTCACGCCCGTGGCACTAAAAACCAAAATCGAACTTTAATTGGAGTTGGCCCTTATCGACCTTCTCCTGATATTGAACATATCTCTTGATGACTTTTTCATCGATACCAACG